>Ga0268256_1000412_pt1 | contig 38746 bp, 40 predicted proteins | sample AgamicAtAmrz_FD_200247 | JGI IMG/M metagenome (GOLD analysis project Ga0268256, IMG submission 200247) | Agave microbial communities from Guanajuato, Mexico - At.Am.rz (v2) (version 3) | ecosystem: Host-associated > Plants > Roots > Rhizosphere | place: Guanajato, Mexico | collected 2012-06-07 | reverse complement strand
GCAATTCAGCGACCAGCGCTTCTACGGGCTAAGCCGCCAGCAGGGCCTGGTCGTGGAATTCAATGGCCGGGTGGAAAAGCACCAGAAGGGGCACTACCAGCTGGTCGTGGAAAAGGGCAATGCCAGGGAGCTGGATGCCAGCGCAGACGACTACAGCCTGTTCACCCACCTGTTCACCCGGCGCAAGGGCTCGGTGATCAACCTGACGGCGATCGACGACTGCCTGTACGCCACCGAAACCAGCCAGGTCTATTGCCGCGACTGAGGCTTACAGCGCCTTGGCGGCAGGCTGCGGTTCGCCAGGGCCGAGCAGCTGGGAACCCTGCTCGCTGACCCGCGCACGCAGCGCCGTGCTGTCGAACAACTGCCGATACAGCGCCTCGGCCTGGTCGGTCAGCAGGAGGATTTCCACCCGGCGATTGGCGCCATCCTCGGGCTGCTCCGGGCGGATGGGCATGCCATCGGCATGGGCGGTGACCTGCAGTATCCGCGCCACAGCGATACCCTTCTCGACCATCACCCGGCGCGCCTGCAGGGCGCGGTCGCCGGACAGATTCCAGTTGTCGTAGCCGGAAATCCCGCGAAACGCCGTGGAGTCGGTATGCCCGCTGACGATCAGCTTGTTGTCGGCGCCCGCCAGTACGGCCGACAGCCCGCCGAGCAGGGCCACGAAGTGAGGATCGATCTTGGCGCTGCCGCGGGCGAACATGAAGCGCTGCTGGTCGTCCTTGAGGATGATGCGCAGCCCCTGGGGCACGATTTCCACCTCGAGGTTGGCCTCGGCATCGAGTTGCCGCTTGATCTGTTCCAGCAGGGTGGCCAGCGACTGCATGTCGCTGGCGCTGCCGTAGTGCCGCACGGCCGGTGAATCCCCCGCTTCGCCGGTCTGCGCCTGGCCACTGGCGTACTCGTCCGAGGGACGCTCGGGTTGCGGTCGTGGCACCGATACGCCGTCGAACTCCAACGGCGTTCGGCTGGTGCCGTCGAACACCCCGGCACCCCCGTCGACCAGCGGGTTGGTGAGCATGTCGCCCTGGGATGGGCTGGTCATTTCGTTACGCGGGTTGACGATCCACAGCACCATGAACAGCGCCATCATCGCCATGGTGAAATCGGCGAAGGCCACCTTCCAGGCGCCCCCATGGCCTTCTTCATGGCCCTTGCGAGAACGCCGCTTGATGATGATCTCATGGCCCTGAGCGGCCCCACGCTTGCTCATGCGGCGTCCCTTTGGTCCTCGAACTGGTTGACCCAGATCTCCAGCTGCTTGAACGCCGGCTTGACGTCCTGCTCGATCAGCTTGCGGCCGGCGTCCACGGCCAGCAGCGTCGGTTTGCCGGCCACGTGGGCGACCAGCGTGGTCCGCACGCACTCGAGCGCCGACAGCTCGGTCTTGATGCGCTGCGACATGGCATGGGACAGCGGCTCCATCAGGCAATAGCACATGAAGATGCCCAGGAAGGTACCGACCAACGCCGCGGCCACGTGGGCACCGACTTCGGCCACCGAGCCGCCGATGCTGCCCATGGTGATGATGATGCCCAGGATCGCGGCCAGGATGCCGAAGCCCGGCATCGCTTCACCGATCTTCTGCAGCGAGCGGGAAGGCTGCAACAGCGCATGCTCCATCGCCTCGAGCTCCTGCTCGAGAAAGCCTTCCAGCTCGTGAGCGCTGATCTTGCCCATGGCCATCAGCCGGAAGTTGTCGGCGATGAAGGCCATCAGGTTGTTTTCCTCGAGGATCAGCGGGTAGCGGGTGAACAGTTCGCTCTGCTCCGGCTCCTCGATATGCTCGTCGAGTGCCTTCAGACCACCCTCCTCGACCGTTTCCAGCAGCTCGTAGAGCAGCATCAGCAATTGACGCTGAAACTCCTCGCCGCGCCGCCTGAGGACGAACACGCCCTTGATCTGGCTGCACATTTCCAGCAGCACTTCCTTGGGGTTGGCCACCACCAGACTGCCCAGGCCGGCGCCGAGGATGATGACCACCTCGGCCGGTTGCCAGAGCATGGCGATATCACCATGGGCCATCGTGTAGCCGCCCAGCACGCAGCCGATGATGATCAGCGAGCCCAGGATCTTCTGCATCGTTTCAGTTCTCCATGAGAAAACGGCAAGCCTTGGCGATCGCCTGCTTGCTCAATTGACAGACCCGGGCGTCGCTCACTTCGAGCACCAGGGCGATTTCCTTGAGGCTAAGCTCGTGCAGGTAATACAGGCTGAGCACCAGGCGCTCGCGCTCATCCAGACGCGCCAGGGCCTGGGTCAGCAGGCGTTCGCGCAGCACCTGGTCCTCGGCGCTGCAGCTGCTGCCGGCCAGGCTTTCCTGGCCGTCCTGCAGCAGGCTGTCGAGGCTTTCGATGGCTTCGCTGGTTTGCGCCATCAGGTGATCCTGATAGCCCTGGGCGTCCAGGCCGGTGGCGGCCAGGATCTCGCTCTCCTGGGGCTCGCGCCCCAGCTTGCGGGTCAGCTCACGAATGCCATCGCGCACCCGATGCGACTGTTGCCGCACGGTACGCGGGCGCCAGTCGAGGCGACGTAGCTCGTCGAGAATCGCACCGCGGATGCGCAAACTGGCGAAACGCCCGAACTGTTCGTCCGGCTCGCCATAGCGGCGCAGGCTGTCGAGCAGGCCGAGCAGGCCGATCTGCTCCATGTCTTCGCGATCGAGCACCTGACTGGCCTGCAGGGAGAGCTGGCGTACCACCCGCTTGACCAGCGGCAGGTAGTGCAGCAGCCATTGCTGTTCGGCGGCTGCCGACAACGGCGCGAACGCGACCGGCGCTGCGGCGTAGTGGTTGTCCAGGGCGGGCTGAGCGCTCATGGCCGGGCCTACTGCACGATCAGCTTGCTGACCAGCAGATTGCTGAACGGCACGCTGATGTTGCGCGCCGCCAGATCCTCACGCAGCACGCGCTCGAGTTTCGCCTGCAGGTCGCTGACGGGCAGTTCACGCAGGGCATCGAACGACAGCGCGGAAAGATGAGACACCACCGAATTGCGCACCATGGGCTCCAGGCTCTCCAGCTGGACCTTGTCGGCTTCCTTGCCGGCCTGCAGCGCCAGGTCGAGCACGAAGTAATGCTCGCGCGCGGTGCCACGAACACTGACGATGATCTTGTCGATGGAGAAGAACTGGTACTCGGAGGCCGCCACTTCGGCCACCGTGGCCGTTTCGGCCGCCTCCCCGGCCGGTGCGCTGGCCGCCTGCACGCCCGCACGCAGCATCCAGTAGTTGGCGCCCACGCCGCCCAGGGTGATGAGCAGGTTGAGGACCAGAATGATCAGCATCAGGCGCGGCATCGTCATGTTCGATAAATCTCAGTTCACGAAAATTGCGGAGAAATGGGTGGGCACTGGCCGACCTACACGGTGATCAGCACGTCGCTGCGCGCGGCCTTGGCCTCGACGGCCTGGTCCTCGCCCGGCTGCGCGGCCTGGGCCGGTGATTCATCGACCCAGGCTGGCGACGCCTGACGGCCACGACGGTCCTGCTGGGCATCGCCGCCGACCTGCACGCTGACATCGACGAACGTCTGCCCGACCAGGTCCTGGCGCAGCCGCTCGCTGGTCTGCTGCAGCAGGCGAACCACATCCGCCTGGCCGGCCTGGATCTGCACCTGCAGGCGCCCGGCCTCATGGCTCAGCTGGATTTCCACACGCCCCAGTTCGGCGGGATCGAGGCGAATGGTGGCCTGCTGCAGACCGTTGCGAAATTGCAGTTCGACGCTGTCACGCAGGGCGCCGATCATGCGCTCGCCCCACTGCGCCTGGGGTACCTGGGCCAGGCTCAAAGTACCTTCGGCAGGCGCCGCGCTGGCCGTTGCCGCGGCAACCGGGGCAGCGGCGCCAGGCATCGCGCCCAGGCCGACCGCGAGCGGCGTCAGCACGGCGCGAGCGGGCTCGGCCTCAGCCTTGGGCAGCAAGGTTGCACCGCTGATTTCGTCCACCGGCCCGGCGCGGCCCGGCGCGGCCCGGGTGAGCGTTTCCGCCTGCGGGTCGGGCTGAGGGAGGCTCCTCTGACGCAGGCTCAAGTCTTCGGCGCCCCGCAGGGACAGCATGCCGGGCGGTATGGCGGGCACCGGCGCTACGGGGGCATTGCCACCGCCGATGCGCGCTCCTTCACGGACCTGCAACTGGGCCTGCAACTGGCCGAACACGCTGGCCAGCCATTGCTCGGCTTCGCTACCCGGCTCCTCGGCGGCCGGCGGCGACGCCGGCAGCTCCGGCGCCGGCGCTTCCACGGCGTCCTGCGCCAGCGGCCACGCACCGGGCAGGGACTGCTCGAGCAGCTGTTCTGCATCGATCACGAAGGTCGCGCTGTCGGCTTGCGCCTCGCCGCCCAACGACTCGGCAGCCGCCAAGGGCGCATCGCCGGACAGGGACGTCGCCGTGCCCGGCAGGCCGGAAAGCACCGGGTTCATCACACGCCCTCTCCCCACAGTTGGCTCTGCTGATAGGCGCTGCGCCCTTCGGCGCGCTCCAGGTAGTCGCGCAGCCGGCCACGCAGCCGCTCGCACTCCGCTTCGCAGCGCTGCCGTGCCTGGCCATGCAGCACCTGCAGGCGCAGGCGCGCCTCGGCATGCCGTGCATCGCACGGGCAAGCATCGGCGGCGCTCAGGTAGCCCGCGATGTCGCGGTCGACATCAGCCAGCGCCGGCCAGTCCTCACGCATCAATACATCGGCCAGCGCGTCGTACAGCGCGCGCAGGCGCAGTACCTCGGCGCAGGTTTCAGCCGCGCTTGGCATTCACGCCCTCCCAGCCTTCGCGCAGCACGCCGAGCAACCCGGTGACTTCGTCCAGCCCCTCGAGCGACAGCGTCACGCTGACGTCCGAGATGCGGTAGATGCAGTAGTCGTAGAGACGTGCCAGGCCCTGCACCACTTCACCACCGTTGTCGTGGTCGAGGGCGCCGTTGAGGCCATTGAGGATCTGCAGGCATTTTTCCAGGGACTGACCCTTCTGCTGGAAACGCCGCGCCTGGATATGGCCGCGTGCGCGTGCCAGCTCGTCGAGCAGGCCGTCGAACAGTTGCAGCACCAGCTCGTAGGGCGATGCCGAAGCCGCACGGGCGTGCAGGTCGACGGCGCGGTAACTGTCGTAGCTGTCGTCGAAGGAGTAGTAGCTCATCAGAACATTCCGCCGGTCTGCTCCATGCTGATCTGGATCTGCATGAGGTTGGAGTACTGCTTCAGGTAGCGGCTGTAGTACTGCTCGTACTGGCGATCGATGTCGTCGAACTGTTTCTCGACACGCTTGATGGCAACGCCGAGGTTGTCCTTGCGCGCCTTGAGCAGACCGTTGCCGCTGTTGGTGTACATCGCGATGTTCTTGTCCAGGCTGTCGATCAGGCTGTCCTTGCCGGTGAACAGTTTCTCGAACGCCTCGGGCTCGGCGGCCACCGCCTTCTGAAAGCGCGCGGCGTCCAGGGTCAACTTGCCATCGCGGTCGGCGCTGACGCCAAAATCGATCAGGCTCTTGCCATCGAAGGCGGTGCGGATCAGCTGGCTCAGCGAGTTGTCGATGGCGCGCACGCTGGAATCGCTGGCCAACGCGCCGCGCTGGCCCGCTTCGCCGCCACTGCCGGTCAGGCCGTCGATGACCCCGGCCAGGGTGTTGTAGGCATCGATGAAGGTCTTGAGCTTGGCCTGGGTCGCCTCGTCGTCACGCTCGACGGTGAAGACCAGCGGTTGCTCACCGCTGGCATGCACCTGGTTGAACGTGATGTTCACGCCCTCCATGAGGTTCTCGAAGGTATTGCTGGGGTTGTGCAGCAGCATTCCGCCCTCGCCGCCCAGACGGACCTTGGCATCGCGGGCTTGCGACAGCTCCTGGCGGTTGTCGGCTGCGGTGGCCAGGGCGGCGTTGCCGTTGACCGCCACGGAAATCGCCTGGGCCTCACCGCTCTTCTCGCTGCTGAGCACCAGGGTCACTTCGCCGTTGCTGCGTACCAGGGTGCTCTTGACCCCGGTGTTATCGCTCGCGGCATTGATCGCCGTGGAAAGCTCGGCCAGCGACAGGGTGCCGTCGCCATCTTTGTCCGCGCCGCTCAGGTCGACCGTGAACGACTTGTCGTCCTGCCCCAGGGTCAGCGAGCCGCCCGCCGCCACATCACCATCGCGCAACTGACCGAAGGCGAGCTGGTGGCTGCTGGCCAACTGCTCGACGAAAAACTGGTAGGTACCCGCGGCGGCCTTGCCGTCCAGGGTGGCCGTGGCCTGCTCGGGCTTGCTGAAGGTGCCGCTGTTGACCAGCATGCTGGCCTTGTTCGACTTGAGCCCGTACACCGCCGACTTGAAGGTCTTGAGCGCCGAATCCAGGGATGTCAGCGACGACAACTGCGTGCTGTAGTTGGTCTTGTTGCGCTGTGCCCGGCGCTCCGCTCCCTGAACCTCGTAGGTCGCCAGTTGCGTCGCCATCTGCTGTACGTAAGCTGAGTCTATGGCCATGTTCGAATCTCCACTGAAAGCTGTTTAGCAATTCCGGTGCCAGGGCCCTGCACCCCGTGGTACGCGGGTTTCAGCAGGCCGAGCGGTGAAGTGATGCTTCCGCCCAGGCAGCCGGACACGTCCGGCGGAAGCACTGCTTCCTTCCGCCTGCAGCAAGGGTGTACGGATCAGTAAGCGGGCGGGCTGTAAAAGCCGTCGCCACGCTGGGGCTCGAGTAGCTGGCAGAGAATGTCGTGCTGGCTGGCGAGCAGTTGGCCATTGACCTCGTTGAGCCGTTGGCACTGCTGGGCGATCTGCCCGAGCTGCGTCCACAACGCCTGCATGTCGCGCCCGCGCGCAGCCGGGTACAGGGCGATGAAGCCCTGCATGCCGGCCTCGTCGAACGCCAGGCCGACGGCCTTCAATACCTTGACGCGGCGCCGGGCACGGTCCTGCGCGCTGCCGAGCAGCAGCTGGATACGCTCGTTGAGCAGGTGCACGCCGTCGGTGTCGCAGCGCATCAGGCCATGACGCAACTCCTGCATCAGGCCGCGCAGGTAGACGTAGTCGTCCAGGTCCTGGTGCAGATCCTGCTCCATGGCCTGGAGCAGGCGTTCGCGCTGGCTCACGCCTCGCGAATCCCGTGGTAGATCAGAATGCCGCTGGCCAGGGCACCGGCGCTGCTGTCCAGGCTGCCTTCACGCAGGGCCTTGCGCAGGCTCTCGACCTTGTCCAGGTCGACCTCGGGCAGCGCCCGCAGCGCATCCTGCAACTGCTCGAGCGGGCGGGCGTCGGCGCCGCCTGGCGCGACGGGCGCGGACGTCGCCTCACGGGCACCGCGGCTGGCAGCCGCCGGCTCGCTGACGGGCGTCGGCGTGAGGTTCAGGTGGCGGTTGATTTCCATGTGATCGGTCCAGGTTTTCCGCGGTTATCGAGTAGAGGCGACTGGCGATGGAGGCCACTTAAGCCGGCAGGCAATTTTTTTACCGGGCAGTCACGGCGCCTGGTTGCGCCACCAGGCCTGGGTGGCCAGGCCGTCCTGAATCTTCTGCTCCTGCTGCGCCAGTTGCGCCTGCCATTGCTGCAGCTTGCCATCGAGCACCTGGACCACCACCTTTTCGCTGCGCATGGCCGCCAGCAGTTCACTCTGGATGCGCTGCAACGCCTGCTCGGCCACATCCAGCTCGCGGCGTTGCAGCTGCAGCATCTTGTGCAGGGTCAGCTTGTACTGCTGCTGATTGCTGCGCTGCAGCAGCGTATCGACACGGACCTCGAAGCCGCACAGGCGGTCGAGCCCGGTGATGTTGTTGCGATAGCGCTGGCACAGGTTGCGCTGGTAAGCCACGCGGCCCAGCACCTGGCGCACCTGATTGCCGCGCAGCGCGGCCAGGCGCTGCAGCACCTCGACCTGCTGCTTCATCGGATCAGCGCCTGCAAGCGACCCTGGCTGTCTGCGAGGTCCGCGCCCTCACCCACTTCCTGACACAGAAAACGCTGGATGGCCGGGGCGATCTGCACCGCGCGATCGGTCCTGGCATCCATGCCCGGCGTGTAACCGCCGAGGGGAATCAGCTCGCGGATCTTCTCGAAGGCGCCGTACAGCTCCTTGAGCTGCAGGGCTGCGCGGCGCAGCTCCACCGGCACCACCTGGGACATGCAACGGCTCACCGAGGCGGCGATGTCGATCGCCGGGTAGTGACCGACGTCTGCCAGGCGTCTAGACAGCACGATGTGCCCGTCAAGAATGGCCCGGGCGCAGTCGGCGATGGGGTCCTGCTGGTCATCACCTTCGGCCAGCACGGTGTAGATGGCACTCAGGCTGCCGCTGCCGGCCTCACCGTTGCCGGCGCTTTCGACCAGCTCCGGCAGCAGGCCGAACACCGACGGCGGGTAGCCCTTGGTGGCCGGCGGCTCGCCCAGGGCCAGGGCGATTTCCCGCTGGGCCATGGCGTAGCGCGTCAACGAGTCGACCAGCAGCAGCACGTCCTTGCCCTGGTCACGAAAGTAGGCGGCGATGCTGTGGCACAGCTCGGCCGCCTTCAGGCGCATCAACGGCGACTCGTTGGCCGGCGCGACGACCACCACGGCCTTGCGCAGCCCCTCCTCGCCCAGTGAATGCAGAATGAATTCCTGTACCTCGCGGCCCCGCTCGCCGATCAGCCCGACCACCACCACATCGGCCTTGGTTTCCCGGGTGATCATGCCCAGCAGCACGCTCTTGCCCACGCCACTGCCGGCGAACAGGCCGACGCGCTGCCCCTTGCCGAGGGTCAGCATGGCGTTGATGGCGCGGACGCCGACATCCAGCGGCTCCTCCACCGGGCGTCTGCGCAGCGGGTTGACGGTCGGCAACTCCTGGGCCAGCGAATCGCGCCCGGTCAGCTTGCCGAGGCCGTCCAGGGGTTCGCCCAAGCCGTTGATCACCCGGCCGAGCCAGGACTCGTCGATCTGCAGCAACGCCTCGTCCGCGGCGGGAAACACCCGTGAGCCCGCGCCGAGGCCCACCGGTTTCTTGAACGGCATCAGGTAGGTGATATCGCGGTTGAAGCCCACCACCTGGGCTTCCAGCAGGCAGCCGTCGCCCTGTTCGATGTGACAGCGCTGGCCGGTGGTGCGCTGACAGCCCAGGCTTTCCAGCAGCAGCCCGGATACCTTGACCAGGCGCCCGCTGACCTTGGCCAGGCGCACGCCGTCGAGCGAGCGCAGGGCTTCATCGAGCTTGAATTCACCCAGCTGCGCCATGGCCTCAGTCCTCGCTCAGTTCGAGGTGCCCGGCCAGGGTTTCCAGGCACGAGTCCAGGCGCTGCTGGCAGCCGATGTCCGCCTCGGCCTGGGCGGTGACCACACGGCACTCGCCCAGCGCCAGGCGCTCGTCGGCGACCAGGCGCCAGGTGGCCGCGCGCTCGGGCGCGAGATCACGCAAACGCGCATATTCGTCGGGGTTGAGCAGCACCTTGACCTCGCCCTGCTCGCCCGGCATGCCGGCCAGGGCCTCCTCGGCGAGCGTCAGCAACTGGTCCGGGTGCAGGGTCAGCTCACAGCGAATCACCTGGCGGGCGACCTTGCCGACCAGTTCCAGCAGCTCCTGACGGCGCTTCCTTTCCTGCTCGGCGGCATGCAGTTGCAACTGCGCATACAGCGCATCCAGGGGCCGGGCGGCCTCCTCGAATGCCGCCTGGCCGTGGCGGCGGCCCTCTTCGCGGCCCAGGCGCAGCCCCTCCTCGCGACCAAGTTGCAGGCCCTGCCCGTGACCGGCGTCGTGGCCCTGCTGCAATCCCTCCTGGTAACCCTTCTCGATGCCCTGCTGGAAGCCGTCGCTCAGGGCGCGCTGCACGCTGGCCGCGTCCCCGCCCGACTCGCGGATGTCCGGGCAGCGCGGTGGAAAGCGGTACGCCCGCCAGGCCTTGTCGTTATCTCGGCTGACTTTCACGCTCATGCCCGTTCTACTCCACCGTCTGTTCGCGGAACAACTGCAGCTGGATATCGCCCTGGGCCGCCATGTCGCGCACCACGGCCATGATGTCCTTGCGCACCTGCTCGATGCGGCTCATCGGCACCGGGCCCTGGCGCCGCTTGATCGACTCCATCTGCTGGGCCTGGCGCTTGGGCATGACCGCCTGAATGGCCTTGGTGAGCGCCGGCTCGGCGCCCTTGAGCGCCACCACCCACTCTTCCATGGGCACGGCCTCGAGCAAGGCGGACAGCACGTCCGGGGTCTGCCGCGAGAGGATGAAGAAATCGTACATTTCCTCCTCGATGCGGCCCACCAGTTGCTCGTCGTGGGAACGCAGCAGCTCGAACATCTGGCTGCGGTCACCCTTGAAGCGGTTCATGATGTCGGCCGCCTGCTTGAGGCCGCGCACCTGGGAGCCCTGGGTGGACAGCACCGACAGGCTGCGGTCGATCAGCTGCTCCAGTTCGGCGATCACGTCGCCGTTGACCTCGTTGAGGTTGGCGATGCGGTACAGCAGCTCGTCCTGGCGCTCGGCCGGCATGCACTCGAGCACATCGCAGGCCATGCCTGGCGGCAGGAACGCCAGGAACACCGCCTGCATCTGCGCGTGTTCCTTGGCCAGCATGGCGGCGAACTGCTTGGGATCGAGCCATTCCAGGCGGGCCATCTTGGCGCGGATTTCCTCGCCGTAGATGCTGTCCAGCAGGTTGCGGGTGATCTCGCTGCCCAGGGCCTTGCCGAGCATCCCGGAGAGGTAGCTGCGCGACGCCCCCTTGATGTTGCTCTGCTCCTTGTAGTCGTCGAAGAACCGCCCGATGACGTCGGAAACCGTGGCCAGCTTGATGTTCGACAGGCGCGCCATGGTCTGGCTGATGCTGATGATTTCCTCGCGCGAGAAGTGCCGCAGCACCCGCGAGGAAATGTCGTCGCCCATGCTCAGCATGAGGATCGCCGCCTGCTCGGTAGAGCTCAACGCGCGCGCCCTCGGCTTGAGCTCGCCAGCCTTGTTGCTGGCAGCCTTCTCAACCGGCTGCACCGAGTTCTTTGTCATTGCGCCCTACCCATTGTTTGATGACTTCCGAGACGCGCTCGGGATCGTTCTCGGCCAGCATCCGCAGGTGTTCGATCTGGTGCTCCAGGCCCGAGCCGGGGGCCGGCAGGCGGATTTCCGACAGCGGGTTCAGCTCGCTGAACAGCTTGGCCGGATCACGCTCACCGCCCACCCGCGCGAGCAGACGCCCGGCCTGCTCGCTGGCGAGCATGGCCGGCAGTTCGCCTTCGCCCCCGGCATCCGGCGTTGCCGCCTCGGCCTCCGGGCGGGCGATCAGCCCGCGCATGGCCGGGCGTACCACCAGCAGCACCAGCAGCAGGCTGATCAGCGCGAACACGGCGATCTTCACCCACTCGTGCACGTGGGGGTTTTCCCACCAGGCCAGGCCGGCGTTGGCCGACTCGTCCACCGCTGCCGGGGTGAACGGCAGCACGCTCAAGGTCAGCACGTCGCCGCGTGCCTGGTTGAAGCCGACCGCACTCTTGACCATCGCCTCCAGCTCGCTGCGCGCCTCGGCCGTCCAGCCACCCTCGGGGGCGGACTGGGCGTTGAGCACCACGGCCACGCTCTGCTGCTGCAGGCGATAGGGTGCGTGGCGCACGTGGGTCACGCTCTGGTCGTAGTCGAGCTGGCGGTTGGACTCCTTGCGCAGCGAGGTGGCGGCCTTGTCTTCCGGCTCGGCCGGTTGTGCGCCCTGGCCGCCCTGGGCCGCCTGGCGCTGCGCCTGGGTGTTGGCCGGCGGCGTGTTGCTCAGCGAGCCGGGAACGCCCAGGGCCAGTTGGTCGAGCACGCTTTCGTCGCGCGTCACCTCGTTACGCAGCCGTGGCTCCTGGCCGTAGGTCTGCAGGGTCTCCTCGCGCTGGCTGAAGTCGATGTCGGCCGACACGCTCAGGCGATAGTTGTCGCGCCCCAGCACCGGGGTCAGCACTTGCTCGACATTGAACGCCGCCTTGCGCTGATAATCCTCGATCACCTGCCAGTTGCGCTGCGGGCCGCCCCAGCCTTCCAGGTCACGGGACAGCAGCGTGCCGTGCTGGTCGACGACGCGCACGTCCTTGGCATCGAGCTGGGGCACGCTGCCGGCCACCAGGTTGACCACCGCGGACACCTGCTCCGGCTCCAGGCGATAACCAGGCGCCAGCTGCAGCATCACCGATGCCTTGGTCGGCTCGCGGCGGGCGATCACGAACGAGTTGTTCTCTTCGCGCGCCAGGTGAACCCGCGCCTGCTGCACGCCCTGCAAGGCCATGATGGTCTGTGCCAGCTCGCCCTCGAGGCTGCGCTTGAGGCGCACGTCCTGCATGAACTGGCTGGTGCCCAGCGGCTCGTCCTTGTCGAACAGTTCGTAGCCCGCCGGCAGCGACACCTTGACGCCCTTGGCCGCCAGCAACAGTCGCGCCCGCGCCACCTGGTCATCGCCGACCAGCACCTGGCCGCTCTGCGGGTGCAGGCGATAGGGTATGCCCTCGCCTTCCAGCAGGGCGATCACCTCGGCAGCCGGAAAGCGCTCACCGGCGCCATACAGCGGGCGCAGGTTGTCCTGGCCTTTCCACAGGTAGTAGACGACGCCCAGCGCCAGCAGCGCAGCGATGGCCGCCATGCCCGCCAGGGCGATGCGCGGATCGGCGCGGAGGCGCTCCAGCAGCGGATTACTTCTGATGGTTTTCAGTACGCGTTGCGGCACCTGGCCTCCTTACAACGGCATCTTGATGATGTCGTCGAACGCCGTGCTCAGCTTGTTGCGTACCTGCAGCAACGCAGAGAACGCCACGCTGGCCTTCTGGCTGTCGACCATGGCACCGACCAGGTCATCGCTCTGCCCACGCTCCACGGCAGCCACCGCCGAACTCGCCTGGTGCTGCTGGGCATCGATGGCCCGCAGGTTGGCGGCGAAGCTGTCGGTGAAGCCCTGGGGCTCGGCGGCCGGGCGGATGCCCGCGCCCTGACTGAGGCCCTTCATGGCCTCCATGCGTGCCAGCATGTCCTGGCGTATCGAATCGATCGAATTCATCCACGGCTCTCCAGCGGCGATCAGAACGGAATGTGTACGCCCTGCTCGCGCATGGCGCTCAGGCGATAACGCAGAGCCCGGGTACTCATGCCCAGGCTCTGCGCGGCTTTGGTCTTGTGGCCATCGAAACGGCGGATGGTATCGAGCACGTGCTGGTATTCGGCCCACTTGCCACTGGCGCGCAGCGCCGCGCGGCCATCCTCGGCGGCATCCGGCTGCACCGATGCAGCGATGCGGATGCTCGCTGCCGCCACGCTGCCCGGCGCCTCCAGGCCGAGGTCGGCAGGCTGGATGAACAGGCCGTTGCGCAGTACCAGCGCGCGCTGCACGGTGTTCTCCAGTTCGCGCACGTTGCCGGGCCAGTCATGGCCGAGCAGCGCACGGCGTGCCGAATCGGTGAGCAGCTCTTCGCCTTCGCCCGGCGCGTGGCTGGCGATGAAGCGACTGACCAGGGGCAGGATGTCGTCACGCCGCTCACGCAGCGGCGCAATGTGCAGGGGCAGCACGTCCAGGCGGAACATCAGGTCGGCGCGAAAACGCCCGGCGGCCACTTCCTGCTGCAGGTCGCGGTTGGTGGCGGCGATGATGCGCACGTCCAGCGGGATTTCCCGGCGCCCGCCGAGGCGCTCCACCCGTTGCTCCTGCAACACGCGTAGCAGCTTGGCCTGCAGCGCCAGGGGCAGTTCGCCGATTTCATCGAGCAGCAGCGTACCGCCGTTGGCCTGTTCGAACTTGCCCGCTTGCGCGCTGACGGCCCCGGTGAAGGCGCCGCGCTCATGGCCGAACAGGATGGATTCGAGCATCTGCTCGGGAATCGCCGCGCAGTTGACCGCGACGAAGGGCGCCTCCGGGCGCCCGGAGCAACGATGGATATAGCGCGCCATGCGCTCCTTGCCGGTTCCGGTTTCGCCGCTGATCAGCACCGGCGCCCGGGTCAGCGCCACGCGCTGGGCCATGGCCAGCAGGCGGCGACCGGAAGCCGAATGGCAGACCAGCTCGTCGGCGGAGCTGTCGGCGAGGGCCTGGCGCTGCAGCAGCGTGGCGACCTGCTGCTCGCTGAACGGCGACAGCAGGTAGTCGACGCAACCGCCTTCGAGCAATTGCGCGGCCTTTTCCTGGTCGGCGTAGTCGACCACCGGAATCAGGGTCAGGCGCGGATAACGCAGCAACCAGCTTCGCACCTGCTCGCCCAACGCCTGGGCGCAGCCCATGGAAGCGAACAGGAACACCAGGCTGGCCCGCTCCAGGTGGGCTGCCTGCACGCCATGCAGGTCGGCGCAGCGCTGCACCTGACAGCGCTGGGTCGCCAGGGCATCGAGCAGCGCGCCGTGAAACGCCCCTTCGCCCACGACCAGCACACGCCGGCTGTCCGCGGTGGCGGCGAACACGAGAGGTTCGCAATGACTGACTGGACGATTCATTTCAATCCCTCCCTGCTGGCGGTGGCGAAAAAATTTTCGTGGTGCGTGAACCAATGGCTTAATCGCCGATCAGAACAGGTCGCCCTCCTATGCTTTGGGCGCCCTCCCGTTCGGGCGGAAGGCAAAACTAGCCAATTACCCGCCACGCGCTGAATCAGTTCCCGTCAAAACCCGTCAAGCGGCGCCAATAACGCCTCGAGAGGTCTTTTGATATCTCTTGATTTAACCTCAAGACCCCGCCACTCCTAGACTCGCCCCTCACTTCAGGTATGCCGCCTTGGCCACGTCAAAGGCGCCAGCAACTCCGTGCCCCCGCATGGGATTGCTGCCCTGTCTCTCCGATTTTCTGGAAAAGTGCGGTTTGGCAGATGCTCGGTAATTCGAAAATCCACCACGGTGTTCAGCCTGATCAGTTGCTGCGGCTCAAGCCGCACAAACTCGGTCGGCACTATCACCGCATCCCGAATTACATCCGGGAAACGTCGGGCAAGTACCCGCGCCTGGTCAGTGACTATTTCCTGCGCAACTACCGCATCAACCTCGAGTTGCAGGGCGTCGAGATACTCGAGCACTTCAAGTGCCCGGCCGAATGCACCTATCGCAGCGCCCACGGCAAGGTCGGCTTCGCCATCGAGCGCAGCCTGCTCACCGAAGCCCTGGAGTGCTACTACGGCGGCACCTCGCTGCCGGGCGGCGAGATCCCCCCGGAAAGCTCGTCCGAGCAGCGCATGCGTGAGCGCCTCGGCAGCGATGTGGTGCACCTGTTGCTGCGCGCGCTGCTCGCCGGCGAAGACCCCGGCAAGCTCAGCCACCACGACAGCACCTATGACGAGGTGCAGTGGGAGTACCAGGCCGAGTTTCGCTACATCAGCCATATCACTGGCACCCAGGCCTCGCTGTACCTGTACCTGGATGCCCAGCTGGTCGACGAACTGACGCGCCGCAACAGCCCGCCCCCGGCGCGCCTGAACGGCAATCCTGCGCAGCACATCCAGCAGTTGCCGGTGCAGCTCGACTGCGTGCTGGCACGCCTGCGCATGCCGCTGCTGCAAGTGCTCAACCTGAAGCGTGGCGACATCCTGCCGATCCGCCTGGCGGAACGCTGCGATATCGAAATCAACCAGCAGAAGCTGTTTCGCGGCACCGTTTTCGAGGAAGACGGCGCCCTTTTCCTTACCTCCCTCGAGAGCGTGCAGACCCCATGAGCGGCCCGATTTCCGACAGCGAACTGGACAACCTGATCAACGACGACCTGGGCCGTGAGACCGGTGCGCCGGCCGAGAGCGGCGCCCCCGCCCGCGAGCTGGGCCAGGACCTGAGCTTCTTCGGCAAGATTCCGGTGGATGTCAGCCTGGAAGTGGCCTCCACCCGGGTGTCGCTCAAGGAGCTGATGGAAGTCGACACCCACAGTGTGATCGTGCTCGACAAACTGGCCGGCGAGCCATTGGACGTGAAGGTCAATGGCGCGCTGTTCGCCAAGGCCGAAGTGGTGGTGATGAACGGCAATTACGGCCTGCGCATCGTCGAGTTGTGCGGCAACGGCCTCGACGACCTGGCCCCATGACCGCATCCCGTGTCGCCCGCTTCGGTGCCCTGGCCCTGGCGCTGCTGCCTCTGGGCGTGCAGGCGGCCAACGGCGACATCACGCTGCTGAGCCTGAACGACACCGAGAACGGCCAGGACCTGAGCGTCAAGGTGCAGATCCTGGTGCTGATGACGCTGCTCGGCCTGCTGCCGGCCATGCTGCTGATGATGACCTGCTTCACCCGCTTCATCATCGTGCTGGCCATCCTGCGCCAGGCCATCGGCCTGCAGCAGAGCCCGCCGAACAACGTGCTGATCGGCATCGCCCTGTGCCTGACCCTGCTGGTGATGCGCCCGGCCTGGCAGGAGCTGTACGAGAATGCCTACCAGCCGTTCGAGACCGACCAGCTGACGCTGCCCGAGGCGCTGGACAGCGCCAAGGACGTGATGGCGCGCTTCATGCTGGCGCAGACCAACAAGCACTCGCTGATCACCATGGTCGAGCTGGCCGGCGAGACCATGCCCGAGGACCCGACCACCCTGGATTTCGCGCTGATCCTCCCGGCGTTCGTGCTCAGCGAGCTGAAAACCGCCTTCCAGCTCGGCTTCATGATCTTCATTCCGTTCCTGGTCATCGACCTGGTGGTGGCCAGCGTGCTGATGGCCATGGGCATGATGATGCTCTCGCCGATGATGATCTCGCTGCCCTTCAAGCTCATGGTGTTCGTGCTGGTGGACGGCTGGACACTGATGATGGGCACCCTCGCCACCAGTGTTCAGCCCTTCTAGGTGCCGCCATGCTGACGCCCGATACCGCCGTTTCCATCGTCGCCAACGCCGTGCACATCACCGCCCTGGTGGTCTGCGTGCTGGTCGTGCCGAGCCTGCTCGGCGGCCTGCTGGTAAGCATTTTCCAGGCGGCCACGCAGATCAACGAACAGATGCTGAGCTTTCTGCCGCGCCTGCTGATCACCCTCGGCATGCTGGTGTTCGCCGGTCACTGGATCCTGCGCACGTTGAGCGAGCTGTTCATCGAGAGCTTCCAGCAGGCCAGCCGCCTGGTCGGGTAGACGCACGTGCCCGCCGAAGCCTCCGTCTACCAGTTGTCCCAGCTGCTGCTCACCCTGCAGGGCTACTGGGCACCCTTCTGCCGGCTACTGGCGTTCTTCGCCGTGGCGCCGATGTTCGGCCACCGCGCCCTGCCCGTGCGCGCGCGGGTCGTGCTGGCGTTGCTGGCCAGCATCGCCCTGGCCCACAGCCTGCCGCCACTGGACTATTTCGAGCCGCTGTCGGTGCGCGGCCTGCGGGTGGCCTTCCAGCAACTGGCGATTGGTGCCCTGCTGGGCCTGTCGATGCAACTGGTGTTCACCGTGTTCACCCTGGTCGGTGAAATCATCTCCACGCAGATGGGCATGAGCATGGCGCGTTACAACGACCCGGTGAACGGCGTGTCGTCGTCCTCCATCGTCGCCCAGGTGTACTTCATCCTGCTGCTGTTCCTGTTCTTTTCCATCGACGGTCACCTGCTCGGCATCAGCGTGCTGTACCAGAGCTTCGTGCACTGGCCGATGGACGAACCCCTGCCCTACGCCGGCTTCATGGCCTTCGCCCAGTCGCTGAGCTGGATGATCGCTGCGGCGACCCTGTTCACCCTGCCCATGGTGTTCTGCACCATGCTCGTGCAGTTCTGCTTCGGCCTGCTCAACCGCATCTCGCCAGCCATGAACCTGTTTTCCCTGGGCTTTCCGCTGTCGATCATCACCGGCCTGCTGTGCATCTACATGACGCTGGCCGACGTGCCCCAGCACTACCTGCACCTGACCCGCCGCCTGCTCGATGACCTCGGCACCCTGATGGGAGGCGGCCTGACATGAGCGACCAGAGCAGCCAGGAAAAACCGAACAGCCCACCCACCAGAAGCTCAAGAAGACCAAGGAGGAAGGCCAGGTCGCGCGCTCCAAGGACCTGTCCACCACCATCACCCTGCTGGCCACCCTGCTGACCCTCAAGTACAGCGTCGGCTGGTTCTACGCCGGCCTGCAGGACAGCTTCGCACGCACCTTCGTCAACCTGCAGCCGGGCCAGCTCGGCCAGGACGACCTCGAGCAGTTCCTGGCCCACAACCTGATGCTGTTCGTCATGCTGCTGGTGCCCCTGGGGCTGACCAGCCTGCTGGTGGTGGTGTTCTCCATGATCCCTGGCGGCTGGGTGTTCGCCAGCAAGAACTTCGCCTTCAAGGCCTCCAAGCTCAACCCGCTCAGCGGCCTGAAGCGCATGTTCTTCTCGGCGCAGAGCTGGACCGACCTGTTCAAGTCCCTGGGCAAGATCCTCGTGCTGGGCCTGCTCGCCGCCTACCTGGCGCGCGACGTGGTGGCGCAACTGACGACCCTGCAGCGCAGCGACGTGTACACCGCCATCGCCGGCGCGTTGAACCTGGCGATGAACACCGCACTGATCCTGCTGGTGGTGTTCATCCTCTTCTCGCTGATCGACATTCCCCTGCAGCGCCTGTTGTTCCATCGGCGCCTGCGCATGAGCAAGCAGGAGATCAAGGAAGAGCACAAGAACCAGGAAGGCCGCCCCGAGGTGAAGGCGCGCATCCGTCAGGTGCAGAAGCAGATGCTGCACCGCCAGATCAGCAAGGTGATCCACGAGGCCAACGTGGTCATCGTCAACCCGCAGCACTATGCGGTCGCCCTGCGCTATGACAGCAAGGCCGAAGCGCCCTACGTGATCGCCCGCGGCAACGACGATACCGCGCTGTACATCCGCGAGCTGGCCCAGCGCCACGGCCTGGATCTGGTGGAGATTCCGCCCCTGGCCCGGGCCATCTACTTCACCACCCAGGTCAACCAGCAGATTCCCACGGCGCTGTACAAGGCCGTCGCCCAGGTTCTGACCTACGTGCTGCAACTCAAGGCCTGGCGCCAGGGGCGCCGTCGTCGCCCCGAACTGCCGGGCAACCTCCCGATACCCGAAAGCCTTGCCAACAGAGGCCTGTCATGAAACCACTGCAACACGCCGCCGCGACACTGAGCAACGGGCGTCTCGGCATTCCCGTGGTGATCCTGTCGATCCTGGCGATGATCATCCTGCCGCTGCCGCCGTTGCTGCTGGACATCCTGTTCACCTTCAACATCGGCATCGCCGTGCTGGTGCTGATGACCAGCCTGTCGTCACGCAGCCCGCTGGACTTCTCGCTGCTGCCCACGGTGATCCTGGTCACCACCCTGATGCGCCTGTGCATGAGCGTGGCCTCCACCCGCGTGGTGCTGCTCGATGGTCACACCGGCTCGGGCGCGGCGGGCAAGGTGATCGAAGCGTTCGGCCATGTGGTGATCGGCGGCAACTTCATCGTCGGCATGATCGTTTTCGTGATCCTCACCATCGTCAACTTCATGGTCATCACCAAGGGCGGCGAGCGGATCTCCGAGGTCACCGCGCGCTTCACCCTCGACGCCCTGCCCGGCAAACAGATGGCCATCGATGCCGATCTCAATGCCGGCCTGATCGACCAGGCCGAAGCCAAGAAGCGCCGTGTCGAAGTGGGCAAGGAAGCGGACTTCTATGGCGCGATGGACGGCGCCAGCAAGTTCGTGCGCGGCGACGCCATCGCCGGCATCCTGATTCTGCTGATCAACCTGTTCGGCGGCCTGGCCATCGGCGTGTTCGTCCATGGCCTGGCCGGCGGCGAAGCCTTCCGCCTGTACGCGCTGCTGACCATCGGTGACGGCCTGGTGGCGCAGATCCCGGCGCTGCTGCTGTCCACGGCGGCGGCGATCATCATCACCCGGGTCAACGAGAGCGCCGAGATCACCAGCCTGGTGCGCCGGCAGATGCTCGCCTCGCCCCAGGTGCTGTACACCGTGGCGGCCATCCTGTTCATCCTGGCATTGGTGCCGGGCATGCCGTTCGTGGCCTTCGGCAGCTTCGCCGCGCTGATGGCCTTCATCGCCTGGCACGTCTCGCGCAACGCGCCGCCGATCGAGGGCGAGGTGCTGGAGCAGACCCAGGCGCTGAGCAAGGCGATGGCCACCGAGCGCGCCCAGAACCTGGCCTGGGAAGACATCCCGCTGGTCGAGCGGCTGTCGGTGTCACTGGGCTACAAGCTGGTCGGCCTGGTCAACGAGGAAGGTGGCGCGCCGCTGGTCCAGCGGGTCCGCGGCGTACGCCAGACGCTCTCGGAAAGCCTCGGTTTTCTGCTGCCGGAGGTGCACATCCGCGACAGCCTGCGCCTGAAGGCCAACCAGTACCAGATTCTGGTCAACGGCGAGCGGGTGGACAGCGGCGAGCTGCACGCCGACCGCCTGATGGCGATTCCGGCGCCGGAACTCTATGGCGAAGTGGACGGCATTCTCGGCACCGACCCGGCCTACCGCATGCAGGTGGTGTGGATCCAGCCGGCGGACAAGTCGCGCGCCCTGAACCTGGGCTATCAGGTGATCGACTGCGCCAGCGTGATCGCCACGCACCTGAACAAGGTGATCCGCGAGCAGCTGCCCGATCTGTTCAAGCACGACGACGTCGAGCACCTGATGCAGCGCCTGACCGTGCAGGCACCCAAGCTGGCCGAGAACATCAAGGCGCAGCTCAGCTACAGCCTGCAGCACCGCGTATTCCGCCAATTGCTGCAGGAGCAGGTACCGCTGCGCGATATCGTGAGCATCGCCTCGACCCTACTCGAATCCAGCGAGACCACCAAGGATCCGTTGCTGCTGGCCGCCGACGTGCGCTTCGCCCTGCGTCGCAGCATCGTCTCGGCGATTGCCGGTGAGCGTCAGGAACTGGCCGTGTTCGTGCTCGACAACAGCCTGGAAAACACCCTGCTCAGTGCCCTGTCGATCGCCCAGCAGGCCGGCCCGGTGAGCCTGGACAACATTCCGGTGGAGCCCAACCTGCTCAACCAGCTGCAAAACACCATGCCGGTGGTCAAGGAGCGCCTGCGCAAGGAAGGCCATCCACCGATCCTCACCGTGATGCCGCAGCTGCGCCCGTTGCTGGCCCGCTACGCCCGGGTGTTCAGCCCCGGCCTGCACGTGTTGTCGCAGAACGAGATTCCCGAGCGCGTCGGGGTGAACATCCTCGGCACCCTGGGGTGAGAGGTCAGGACGGCGTGGCCGGGATACCGCGGTCGGCGCGCAGGCGCTCGACGAACGCCACGTAGTCATGGCCGGGCTGCAGCAATTGCAGCCCCAGCTCCTGATGACCGCTCTGCGGATTTTCCCGCACCCACAGGCAGGTGGCATTGAGTTCCACCTGGGTCATGCTGCCGTCACCACCACGCATGCGCAGGCTCAGGCCGAGCTGAGCACCGACCTCAACCGGCAGATCGCAGATCAGGCGCAGACCGTCCTCACAGACATCCCGGGCATATCCGATGAGCTTGCCGGAGTGGCGGTCACTGACCTTCACCCGGAACAACGAACGAAACATGATACGGCTGTACTGACGCATGGCTCTGCCAAGGTATGGACTGTCAGCCCCATAAAGCGACCGGCGCCGCCCGGTACTTAAATGCCAGTGGAAGGAATCAGCAGAAGCACTGATGTGCTCAGGGCGTCTCGGGATACTCGAACTCGAATACCCGGGCCACTTCCGAGGCGTGCCAGGACGCCGCCGCGACCCCATCGGGTGCGCCGTCGAAGCGCCCCAGGCGTGATACGCACTCGAAGAAACCGGTGCGCGGCAGGCGGCTGGCGCCCTGGCTGATCACCAGGGCGCTGCGCAACGGGCGGTCGCTGCGCGCATCCAGTGCGGCCAGGTGTTCCAGCGCGGCGGTGAGGGTCTGCATGGCGGGGGCCGGCAGTGACAGGCGCTCGATCAGCGCGCGATAGGTCAGCAGGTGGCGCTGGCGCCGGGCATCGTCGAGGGCCGCGAGCAGCGCCTCCCAGTGTGCCCGGCTGATGCGCACGCTCATGCCTGCCAACCCGAGATGCCGAGTACCCAGGCCAGTGCACGCAGGATGGCCGCATCGGGCTGGCGCTCACCGCTTTCGATCATGCCCAGGTAATGGGGGCTGATCCCCACCGCCCGCGCCAGCTCGTCACGGCTCAGGCCCTTGGCCTCGCGCAATGCGCTCAACTCGGTCAGCGCTTTCGGGGCATCGACAGCCGGCTGACTCGCCGCTGTCACGGCGCCCTGGCCGGCAGCCTGGAGCAGCGCCTGATAATCGGCCCACGGCACGACCGCGTACTCCGGTTCACCGTCACGCTCGATCACTTGTACATTCATGCTTGGTTTCTCCGCGAGGCGCAGCGTCCCTCTGCGTAATCCGGCTCAGGGCCACGACATGAGCCGCATACTACCAGCCCTCCGGCCCGGCGCGCTCGTCAGACATCTGCCGGCCGTGAGCAGGGCCCTCAGGTTGCCGCACCCTGCATGAAGAACGTCTGCAGCGACGGGCCCATGCTGGCCCGCGCCACCCGCCCGCGGCGCTCGCCGTCGACCAGGCCGAACAGCAGCGAAGCGAACAGCTCGGTCAGCACCGGCGCGCCGATGTCGATGCGAAACACGCCCTCCTGCTGACCGCGCAGGAAGTACTGATCCAGCGCATTGGTGTACGGCAGCCAGCGCGCCTCCTCGCCGCACTCGTGCAGGGAGTCCGGGCGCCACTGGAACATCAGGAAAACCAGCAGGTCGCGGTGCACCAGATGCCCGTCCACCAGGCGTTGCAAGGCTTCGGGCACCGGCGCATGCTGCAGGTCGGCCTCGGCGATGACCTGGTTCATCACTTCGCAGCCATAATCGAAGAGCATTTCGATCAGGTTGTCGCGGGTGCCGCAGTAGCGATTCAGGGTCGCCTTGCTCACACCAGCCGCCTGGGCGATCTCCTTGAAGGTGCCGCGCGGGTGCTCGACCATGGCCACGGCCAGGGCTTTGAGCAGTTTTTCTTCAGCGACAGGTCTTGGCATCACTACATTCTTCTCGGAGCTCAGCGGCACGGCCGCGCCATTGTGCAGGAAAATCCTGGGCGTTCAAAAGGACCGCCAATTTTAGACACAAAAAATGCAAATGAGACAATATTGACTCACATGCACCTATAAACGACCATTCGCGCCTTTCAAGGACTAACTGGATTGGGCATCGCCCCAGGTGAAACATGAGCAGGATTGGCACCCGTCACGTCGTATCGGCTATCACCCTTGCAATCGTCATCGGCCTGACCGGCTGTGACAAAGGCGAACAGGGCTGGGGCGAAGCGCCGCCTCGCGAGGTGGATGTCCTCACCATCAAGACCGAGCCCTTCACCGTGGTGGCCGAATTGCCGGGGCGTATCGAACCCGTACGCGTCGCCGAGGTTCGTGCCCGGGTCGCCGGTATCGTGCTCAAGCGCACCTTCGAGGAAGGCGCCGACGTCAAGGCCGGTGACCTGCTGTTCCAGATCGACCCCGCACCGTTCAAGGCCGCGCTGTCGCGCGCCGAGGGCGAACTGGCCCGCGCCGATGCGCAGCTGTTCCAGGCCCAGGCCACGGTCAAGCGTTACGAGCCGCTGGTGAAGATCAACGCGGTCAGCCAGCAGGACTTCGACGTGGCCCGCGCCACCCTGCGCAGCGCCCAGGCCGACAAGCGCTCGGCCCAGGCCAACGTGGAAACCGCCAAGCTCGACCTGGGTTACGCCCAGGTGCGCGCGCCCATTGCCGGGCGCATCGGCCGTGCCCAGGTCACCGAAGGCGCGCTGGTCGGCCAGGGCGAGACCACCCTGCTCGCCCGTATCCAGCAACTCGACCCGGTGTATGCCGACTTCAGCCAGCCGGCTGCCGATGCCCTGCGCCTGCGCGCCGCCATCGCCGACGGCAAGGTCTCCGGCGATGGCGACAAGACCCTGTCGCTGCGCGTCGACGGCACCGATATCCAGAGCCAGGGCACCCTGCTGTTCACCGACATTTCGGTGGATCGCAGCACCGGGCAGATCGCCCTGCGCGGACGCTTCGACAACCCCCAGGGCGTGTTGCTGCCGGGTATGTACGTGCGCGTGAGCACGCCCCAGGGGCTCGATCAGGACGCCATCCTGGTGCCGCAGCGCGCCGTGCAGCGCGCCGCCGACGGCAAGGCCAGCGTGATGCTGCTCGGCGCCGACGATACCGTGGAAGCACGGCCGGTCACCACCGGCGCCATGCAGGGCGGCCGCTGGCAGATCACCGACGGCCTGAAGGCCGGTGACCAGGTGATCACCAGTTCGCTGTCGGCCATCCGCCCCGGCGCCAAGGTGGTGCCACGCCGCCCCGGCGCTGACGCCCAGAACGACACCCCTTCCCAGGCGCAATAAGCCGGAGCATCGACATGTCCTTGTTTTTTATCCGGCGCCCGAACTTCGCCTGGGTGGTCGCGCTGTTCATCACCATGGGCGGTCTGCTGGCCATCCCCTTCCTGCCGGTGGCGCAGTACCCCAACGTGGCACCACCACAGATCACCGTCACCGCCACCTACCCAGGCGCGTCGGCCCAGGTGCTGACCGACTCGGTCACCAGCGTGATCGAGGAAGAGCTCAACGGCGCCAAGAACCTGCTGTACTTCGAGTCCACCAGCAACGCCAACGGTATCGCCGAGATCACCGTGACCTTCCAGCCGGGCACCGACCCGGAACTGGCCCAGGTCGACGTGCAGAACCGCCTCAAGCGTGCCGAAGCGCGCATGCCCCAGGCCGTGCTGACCCTGGGTATCCAGACCGAACAGGCTACCGCGGGCTTTCTGCTGATCTATTCGCTGACCTACAAGGATGGCAGCGCCAACGACGACACCACCGCCCTGGCTGACTACGCGGCGCGCAACATCAACAACGAGATCCGCCGGGTGCCGGGTGTCGGCAAGCTGCAGTTCTTCGCCTCCGAAGCGGCGATGCGCGTGTGGATCGACCCGCAGAAGCTGGTCGGTTACGGCCTGTCGATCGACGACGTCAACAACGCCATCCGCGCCCAGAACGTGCAGGTGCCGGCTGGCGCCTTCGGCAGCACGCCGGGCAGCGCCGAGCAGGAGCTGACCGCGACCCTGGCGGTCAAGGGCACCCTGGACAACCCCGAGGAATTCGCCGCCATCGTGCTGCGCGCCAACCAGGACGGCTCGCGCTTGACCCTGGGCGACGTGGCGCGTATCGAGGTCGGCAGCCAGGACTACAATTTCGGCTCGCGCCAGGACGGCAAGCCCGCCGTGGCCGCCGCCGTGCAGCTGGCCCCGGGCGCCAACGCCATCCAGACCGCCGAGGCGGTCAAGCAGCGCCTTACCGAACTGTCCGCCAACTTCCCGGACAACGTGCAGTTCTCGGTGCCTTACGACACCTCGCGGTTCGTCGACGTGGCCATCGACAAGGTCATCATGACCCTGGTCGAGGCCATGGTGCTGGTGTTCCTGGTGATGTTCCTGTTCCTGCAGAACGTGCGCTACACCCTGATCCCGTCGATCGTGGTGCCGGTGTGCCTGCTCGGCACCCTGACCTTCATGTACCTGCTGGGCTTCTCGGTGAACATGATGACCATGTTCGGCATGGTGCTGGCCATCGGCATCCTGGTCGACGATGCCATCGTGGTGGTCGAGAACGTCGAGCGGATCATGGCCGAAGAAGGCCTGGAGCCGGTGCCGGCGACCATCAAGGCGATGGGCCAGGTGTCCGGGGCGATCCTCGGTATCACCCTGGTGCTGTCGGCGGTGTTCCTGCCCCTGGCGTTCATGGCCGGTTCGGTGGGCGTTATCTACCAGCAGTTCTCCCTGTCGCTGGCGGTGTCGATCCTGTTCTCCGGCTTCCTGGCGCTGACCTTCACACCGGCGCTGTGCGCCACCATTCTCAAGCCGATCCCCCAGGGGCATCACGAGAAAACCGGTTTCTTCGGCTGGTTCAACCGCAAATTCACCGGGCTGACCGGGCGCTACACCAACCTCAACAGCAAGCTGGTACCGCGCGCCGGGCGCTTCATGTTCATCTACCTGGGCATCGTGGTGCTGATGGGCTTCTTCTACCTGCGCCTGCCGGAATCCTTCGTGCCGGTCGAAGACCAGGGCTACATGATCGTCGATATCCAGCTACCACCCGGGGCGACGCGCGAGCGCACCTCGGCCGCCGGCAAGGAGCTGGAGGAGTTCCTCGCCTCCCGCGAGGCCGTGGCGACCTCCTTCCTGGTGCTGGGCTTCAGCTTCTCGGGCATGGGCGAGAACGCCGCGATCGCCTTCCCGCTGCTCAAGGACTGGTCCGAGCGTGATTCGGAGCAATCGGTCGAGGCCGAGACGACCGCGGTCAACGGCCGCTTCGCCAACCTCGACGACGGCGCCATGATGGCCGTGCCACCGCCACCGATCGATGGCCTGGGCAACTCGGGCGGCTTCTCCCTGCGCCTGCAGGACCGCGGCGGCCTTGGCCGCGAGGCGCTGCTGGCCGCCCGTGACGAGGTACTCGGCAAGGTCAACGGTAACCCGCTGTTCCTCTACGGCATGATGGAAGGCCTGGCCGAAGCGCCGCAGCTGCGCCTGGTCATCGACCGCGAGCAGGCACGCGCCCAGGGCGTCAGCTTCGAGTCGATCAGCAATGCGCTGTCCACCGCCTTCGGCTCCTCGGTGATCAACGACTTCGCCAACGCCGGGCGCCAGCAGCGCGTAGTCGTGCAGGCCGAACAGGGCGCACGGATGACGCCGGACAGCGTGCTCAGGCTGCACGTGCCCAACGACAGCGGCAGCCTGGTACCGCTGAGCGCCTTCGTGACCACCCAGTGGGAACAGGGCCCGGTGCAGGTGGCGCGCTACAACGGCTACCCGTCGATCCGCATTTCCGGCGACGCCGCGCCGGGGGTCAGCACCGGCGAGGCCATGGCCGAACTGGAGCGCATCGCCGCCGGGCTGCCGGAGGGCATCGGCTACGAATGGACCGGCCTCTCCTACCAGGAGAAGGTCGCCAGCGGCCAGGCGGCGATGCTCTTCGCCCTGGCCATCGTGGTGGTGTTCCTGCTCCTGGTGGCCCTCTACGAGAGCTGGGCGATCCCCCTGGCGGTGATGCTCATCGTGCCGGTCGGCGCCCTCGGGGCGGTGCTCGCGGTGACGGCCATCGGCCTGCCCAACGACGTGTACTTCAAGGTCGGCCTGATCACCGTGATTGGCCTCGCGGCGAAGAACGCCATCCTCATCGTCGAGTTCGCCAAGGATCTGTGGGAGGACGGCTACTCGTTGCGCGATGCTGCCATCGAGGCCGCACGCCTGCGCTTCCGGCCGATCATCATGACCTCCATGGCCTTCATGCTCGGCGTGGTGCCGCTGGTGATCGCCAGCGGCGCCGGCGCCGCCAGCCAGCGCGCCATCGGCACCGGGGTGCTCGGCGGCATGTTCAGCGCGACCCTGCTGGGGGTGATCTTCGTGCCGATCTTCTTCGTCTGGGTGCTGTCGCTGCTGCGCACCAAGCCCAAGCAGACCGACCATCACCCGCTGCATAAGGCGCAATGATGAACAGGGGCGTGCAGGCGAAAGCCGCACGCCCCTCCTCGTTCAGTTCAACAAGGCGATCAACGCGGGAACGCTGAGCACCGCCGTGTAGTAGCCCATGAACTGCACGCCGATGTTGAAACCCAGGAAACGCCCCAGAAGGCCGCCAAGCAGGCCGATGGTGACGATCACCAGCAGCCCGAGCAGGCCACCCTCCCAGATCCCCACCACCAGCACCAGGCCGATGAAGGTGGCGATCACCGCTTCGTGGCTGATACTGCGCGACACGAAGGAAGCCGCCTGGTGGGCGAAATTCATGGTGAAGGGGTAGGCGATCACGATGGCCACCAGCACCGCCATCATGCCGTAGCCGAAGAACTCCCAGTTGCTGAGCAGGTTATGCAGGTTGTTGACCTCACCGGTGGCGGTGTCGACGCTGAAGCGCGGCGGCGCGTTGAACAGCGGCGCGGCCGGCCCGGCAGCCACCGGGCTGAGCGGCAGGCCGAAGGCGATCAGCGGGATCAGCGCCTCGGCGATGTAGGTCGACTCGGTGACCCCGTTACGGGCGGTGATCACCGTGGTCAGCCGCTCGTAGGCCTGCTTGATGCGCGCACCGATCAGCTCGCCCATGATCACCGTCATGGCCACCGGGCTGAACACGAAGGTGGCACTGGTCACGCTCGCCGCCATGGCGGTCATGCGCGTCTGGCGCTTGTTGATCACCCGCAGCGGGTTGGGAAAATAACCGCGCCAGCCCTTCATGTCCGGCGCCAGGGAGAACACCCGGTACTGGTCGCGACGCATGCGTTCGCGCTCGGCGGGTGCCAGCATCGAGAACAGCGAGGTGATCAGTGGCGCCACGGCGATGCCGAGGAAGTAGCTGACCGCCAGCTTGACGCCGTACTGGGCCGTCAGCGTCTGCAGGGCGACGATCACCAGCACGAACGGCAGCAAGGCCAGCACCGAGGCCCAGCGCCCCGCCGAGAAGTAGGCGATGGTAAAGGCGGCGCAGAGGAACACCCAGGGGGCGAACTGCTTGATGACGTCGCCGAACGGCGCCAGCAGCACGGCGAACAGCACCGCCAGCGGTACCGCGATGACGGCCGCCACGGCGCCACCGGAAATCATCTTGCGCAGGGCCACGTGGGGCACGCCGAGGCGGCGCAGGTGGTTGGCGTCGCCGATCAGCGCGGTCGCCGAGGTATCACCGGGAATGCCCAGCAACGCCGTGGGTACCGCGTGGGTCATGTGCTTGGCCACCGCACCGGCCAGGAAGAAGGTGAGAATACCGGCCGGCGGCGCGCCAAGCAGCACCACCAGCATGGTCAGGGGCGCCAGGGTGGTGGTTTCGTCGGTGCCCGATACCAGGCCGATGGCCGAGAACAGCACCGCGCCGAACAGGCCGAGGGCCAGGGCCATGAGGATTTCGTAGAGCAGGCCTTCCATCACGAACGCCCTCCGCTCAGCGCCAGGGAATCGCGCGAATCCACGCCGGCTTCGGCGCCTGGCTGGCGGGCCTGGGCATCCCGGAACAGCTCGTAGAGGCCGAGTTCGTGGAGTTCGGCGAGCACCTCGGGCGAGCTCTCCTCGAGACGGCCAAGGCTGCCGTATTCCTTGAGCAGGTCAGCCACCACCTGCTCGCGAAAGGCCGGATCCGCCACGTGCTCGACCACGTCACGTTTGGGCTTGAACAGCATGGCGCTGATCGCACCACCGCCCAGGCAACCGAGAATGCCGAACAGCATGGCGTAGGCCTTGGCCATCTGCGCCGACTCGACCAGGCCGTCGAGTATCCACAGCGCCAGCCCGTAGGCACCCAGGCTGACGATGGCGCTGACGATGATCGCCAGCACCAGATGCCGGGCATCGACGGTGTCGCCCCACACCTCGTAGAGGTTGTCGGTGTTGCGCGCCGCGTCCGCGCTGGGCGGTGTCGCGGCCGGTCTGGCAAGCTCTTGGCTCATGGTGTCCCCCGCCCTTTCGGGCTCTTGTTGTTATTGAGGAAGCAGCTGGTTGGCGACCGCAAGGTCGGGTTCGTGTGCACGCCAGGTACCGGCCATGGCGCCCGCGTCGCTGTTGTTCAGGCCGCGCCGGCAAGGCGCAGGCTGGCGCCTCCCTGGGTGATCACCTGGCCCGCCTGGTTGCTCAGGCGCAGCGCCAGGGTCACGCGTCCGGCCTCTACCGCAACGACTTCACCGGCGGCGGTCAGCACATCGCCGAGATAACCGGCGCGCCGGTTGCTGTACTGGAAGCTCAGCAACTCGTCGCCCTCTTCCATCCAGTCGTAGACCAGCTGGGTCAGCCAATCGCCCTGCAACGGGCCGTCCACGAGTAGCGCCGGATGCCCCTCATTCTGCTGGGCATAGGGCAGGTCATAGTGGATACGGTGGGCGTTCCAGATGGCCGCGTTGTACAGGAACAGCTGCACGGTACCGGGCCGGTATTCGCGCTCGGGCAACCGCTGGCCCGCCCTGATCGTCTGCCTGGCCATGCTCACCTCGCGATCCGGGTCAGGCGTTCGGTCACGACCGGCTCGCCCGCTTCGGTTTCAAAACGGTTCTCGAACAGCAGAAAGATCAGCGGCCCCTCGGCGCCCTGTTTCTGGTAGATATCCAGCAGGGTCTGCCGACACAGCAGCACGTCGCCGGCAAAGATCCTGCGGTGCACCTGGTATTCGCTGCCGCCGGCCATGATGCGCTTGAGCGGCAACTCGGGGATCAGCGGGTCGTCGGGCTTGTGTCCGTCCTCCAGCAGTTGCTCCAGGGGCAGCACCGGCATCATCGCGCTGAACAGGAACAGCAGCGGCGCCTCGTCGCCATCGAGATAACGACGCTGACGCTGCCCGGTGGCCACCGCGTACTTCCTGATGTCGTTGCGGTTCACCTCGAAGCGCGACGGCGGCAGCGAGGTGCCGATGCTGCGCCGCGCCGCAGCGCTGATCAGATCGACCATCAGATCACCCCCAGGCGAACCAGCTCGGCGTATTCGGCTTCGTCCAGGCCCAGCCACTGGCGATAGATGGCGGCGTTGTGCTGGCCGACCGAGGGGGCGCTGGCGCCGCGCTCCAGGGTGCCGCCGGAGAGTTTGATCGGGTTGCCGAACACCTCGAAGCGCGCCCCCTGGCAGTCGACGGGCACCACCATGTCGCGTTCGCGCAGATGGGGGTCGGCCACCACTTCATCGATGCTCTTGATCGGCGATAGCGGGAAACGGTCACCGGTCATGGCCTCCAGTTCGGCCTTGGTATGGGCGCCGAGCCAACGCTCCACGGCAGGCTTGACCTTGCGCAGGTAGACGTCGGTCTCGAAGCGCTTGGCCATGCTGTCGACCTCGGGGTCGCTGGCCATCGCCTCGTCGCCGAAGGTCAGACAGGCCTCGCGCCAGAACTTGTCGGTGTAGGCACCGAAGAACACGTAGCCATCCTTGCAGGCGTAGCGCCCGTAGGGGCGCACGAATGGATGGCCATTGCCCTCGGGCACCGTGACCTTGCCGGTTTCGGTGTAGGTCACCAGGGCGTTCTCGGTGAGCGAGACGATCGAGTCCTGCTGCGACACGTCGACCAGCTGGCCCTGGCCGCTGCGTTCCGCTTCACGCAACGCACCGAGGGTACCGATGGCCGCATACAGCGCGGCGGACAGATCGCCCAGCACCGTGCCCACGCGCATCGGCTCCTCCACCGTGCCGTTCATCGACCACAGGCCGCCGCTGGCCTGAGCGCTGCTGTCAAAGGCAGGCCGCAGCGAGTTCGGGCCGTACTGGCCGAAGCCACTGATGGCAGTGCACACGATGGCCGGGTTGACCTCCCTGAGCACCTCGTAGCCCAACCCCAGCCTGGCCATGGTGCCGGGCCGGAAGTTCTCGATGACGATATCGGCCTTGCGCACCATGTCCAGGAAGGTGGCCTTGCCCTCGGCCTTCTTCAGGTCCAGGCCGACCGCCAGCTTGTTGCGGTTGAACTGGGCGAAGAAACCACTTACCGGCTCGCTGCTGCTGCTGCGGCTGAGGGGCGGAAATTCGCGGGTCAGGTCGGGATCGGCGGGGTTCTCGATCTTGATCACCGTGGCCCCCATGTCGGCCAGCAGCATGGCGCAGTAAGGGCCGGCGACGACGCGGGTCAGGTCGAGAATGGTCACGCCCTTCAGGGGCCCGGCGGTTCTGGCGAAGCTCGCCAATGCATCGGTCAGTGAATTCATGGGTTCTCCTGTGTCGTACGTCGTCGGGGCGCAGAGGCGCTGCCATGGAAAAGCCGAAGTACGCTGGGACAGTGAATCGACGGAGTGCTCCGGGCAGTGCGACCTGAGGCTGTCGCGGCTGCCCGTAGCCGTTCCGGGTTGTTGTTCTGTGCGTCAATGCGCCCTTCCATGCATGGCGTTGGCCACCCTCGAGGCCGAGGGTTTGCCCAGCGCCGCGTCGATGAAAGCCCCGGCCTCGAGCAGTGCCGGCAGGTCCACGCCGGTCGCCAGGCCCTGGCCCTCGAGCAGATAGACCAGTTCCTCGGTGGCCACATTGCCGGTGGCGCCGGGCGAATAGGGGCAGCCACCGAGGCCGGAAACCGAGCTGTCGAACACCCTCACCCCGGCTTCCAGAGCGGCCTGGACATTGGCCACCGCCATGCCGTAAGTGTCGTGGAAATGCCCGGCCAGTGCCGTGATCGGCACCTCGCTGGCGCAGGCCTGGATCAGCGCTCTGGCCTTGCCTGGCGTGCCTCGGCCGATGGTGTCGCCCAGGCTGATCTCATAGCAGCCCATGGCGTGCAGCTCGCGCACGACCCGCAGCACATCGGCCACCGGCACCTCGCCCGTAAACGGGCAACCGAGCACACAGGAGACATAGCCGCGTACCGCCACGCCCTGCGCCAGCGCCTTGGCCAATACCGGCTGGAAACGCTGCAGGCTTTCGGCGATGGAGCAGTTGATGTTCCTCTGCGAAAACGCCTCGGAGGCCGCGGCGAAAACCGCCACCTCCCGGCACCCGGCCTGCAGCGCAGCGTCGAGCCCCTGCAGATTGGGCACCAGCGCCGTATAGGTCACCCCGGGGCGTTGCCCGAGGCGGCGCAACACCTCGCCGGAGCCGGCCATCTGCGGCACCCAGCGTGGCGATACGAACGCACCCGCTTCGAGGGTCCGCAGCCCAGCCGCGACCAGCCGCTCGATCAGCGCCACGCGCACCTCGACCGGCAGGGTCAGGGCTTCGTTCTGCAGGCCGTCGCGGGCGCCGACCTCCACCAGCCTGACCGCAGGCATGCTCATTGCCCGCGCTTTTCGCGCAACAACGCCTCGGCGCGGTCGGCGCGCACGTCGCGGGTCTCGACCATGCGCTTGACCAGCCAGTCCAGCTCATCGCCACGGGCACCGGCCGACAGCGCGATATTGCGTGCATGCAGGGCCATGTGGCCGCGCTGGATACCTTCGGTGGCCAGGGCGCGCAAGGCCCCGAGGTTCTGCGCCAGGCCGACGGCGACGGCGATCTCGCCCAGCTCCTGGGCGCTCTTCACACCGAGAATGCGCAACGACAGCTGCGCCAGTGGATGGGTCTTGGTGGCGCCGCCGACCAGGCCGAGGGGCATGGGCATTTCGAGGGTCCCCACCAGGTGGCCCTGGCGATCCTTCTCCCAGGTGGTCAGGGAGCCGTAATGGCCATGGCGGCAGGCATAGGCATGGGCGCCCGCCTCCACGGCCCGCCAGTCGTTGCCGGTGGCCACCACCAGGGGGTCGATGCCGTTCATGATGCCCTTGTTGTGGGTCGCGGCGCGGTACGGATCGATAGCCGCGAAGGTATAGGCATCGATCACCCCTTCGATGACCTCGGTGCCCTTGTACTCGGCGGTATCCAGATGCTCCGGGGCGATCCGCAACTGGGCACGGGCCAGGCGCAGATCGGCGAGGTTGGAGAGGATGCGCAGGCGCACCTTGCCGCCGGTGAGCTGCTCCATCAGCGGCGCCACGGCCTCGGCCATGGTGTTCACCGTGTTGGCGCCCATGGCGTCGCGCACGTCGACGATCAGGTGCGCGACCAGCATCGGCCCCCGCGGGCTGTCGATAAAGGTATGCACCTCGATATCACGGCAACCGCCGCCCAGACTGTTCAGCAACCGGTCCTTGCTGTTGGCCAGGGTGATGATCTCGTCCTTGTTGCGCAGCAGGCTGAGGCGCGCGTTGTAGGGATCGCTGACACCGATGATCTGCACCTGGGCACGCATCAGCGGCGCACTGCTGGAAGTCTGGAAGCCACCTGCGGGGCGGGTCAGCTTGGCCATGAACGAAGCCGCAGCCACCACCGAGGGCTCCTCCACCACCAGCGGGATGAGCATCTCCCGGCCGTTGATGCGGAAGTTGCTGGCCAGGGCGTAGGGCAGCTCGAATTTGCCGATCACGTTCTCGATCATGCCGTCGGCGATCTCCAGCGGCAGCGCACCGGCGTCACGCAAAAGCGCGGTGTCCGCGGCGGACAGGCCGAGCAGTTGCTGCACGTGGTCGAGACGTTGCGAGGGGGACAGGTTACGGAAATCGGGCAGGCGGGAATCGATCGACATGGGCGCTCCTCGGGGAGTCGTTTGTTCTTGGTTGAGACGAACGTTAGCCGCACTGTATCCCTGAAAGAAGGTACAGTTTGCCCGGACACTTCATTCCTGTACCCAGGGATTTGCGCCATGCCCAGACCCACCCTTGCCCAGAAAGTCGCCGACGCCATCGCCAGGCAGATCGCCGATGGCGCCCTGCAGGCAGGCAGCAAACTGCCCTCGCTGCGCGAGTACATGCGCCTGCACGGGCACTCCAAGAACACCGTGATCACCGCCTACGAACACCTGGCCTCCCAGGGGCTGGTGGAGGCCCGCCACGGCAAGGGGTTCTTCGTCTGCAGGACCGTCAGTGCCAGCGTCGAGGATGACGAGTCACAGCCCTATACCCGAGCGCTGGACACCATCTGGATGATGCGCCAGCAGTTCGTCCGCGACCCTGGCCATTCGCACCTCGGCGAGGGGTTTCCGCCGGTGGAATGGCTGATGGACATGCGCCTGGACAAGTTTCATCGCCAGGTGGTGCGCGGTGGCGTGACCACCCTGTTTCGCTACGGCACGCGGCTGGGCAACCCCGGCCTGCGCCAGCGCCTGGCGCAGAAGCTGGCGGACTACCGCATCGCCGTCTCGCCGCGGCAACTGGTCACCACCCTGGGCGCCAACCACGGCATGGACCTGATCATCCGCCGCTACGTCATTCCCGGCGACGCGGTGCTGGTCGAAGATCCGGGCTATTACCCGCTGTTCGGCAAATTGCAGCTGCAGGGCGCGCGCATGCTCGGCATACCGCGGGAGGCCGACGGGCCGGATCTGGATGCCCTGGAACAGGTGTTGAAAAGAGCAAGGCCCAAGCTGTTCTTCCTCCAGTCGGTGGGCCACAACCCCACCGGCTCGGACATCTCCCCCGCCAAGGCCCACCGCCTGCTGCAGCTTGCCCAAGCGCATGACCTGCTGCTGGTGGAGAACGACGCCATGGCCGACTTCAAACCCAGCTCGGCCACCAAGCTGGCGGCACTGGACCAGTGCGAGCGCACCCTGTACCTGGGCAGTTTTTCCAAATCGATTTCCGCCGCCCTGCGCGTCGGCTTCATCGCCGGCAGCAAACAGCGCATCGAGGAACTGGCCGACCTGAAGATGCTGCTGCACAACAGCGGCGCCGAATACAGCGAGCGCACCATCGAGGTGATCCTTGGCGAAGGGCATTTCCTGCGGCACCTGTCGCGCCTGCAGGATCGCCTGGGCGCCGCCACGCAACGTGGCCTCGCGGTGCTCGACGAGCTGGGTGCCGAGGTGTTCTGCCGGCCGCAGCAGAGCCTCTACCTGTGGGCGCGCTTTCCCGGCATCGATGACGCCACCGCCCTGACCCGCCATTGCCTGACCCAGGGGGTGATGCTCGCGCCGGGCTCGATCTTCGCCGTCAACCGGCAGACACCGGTGCCCTGGACGCGCCTCAACGTGGCCTACCTGGATGATCCGGCATTTCGCCGCAGCCTGATGCGCCAAGGGCAACTGGGTGTCGGTACCCGGTGACGTCGGTCAGACCCGAAAGGCGGTAACCAGGCCATTGAGGCTGACCGCCAGGCACGACAGCTCCTGGCTCGCCGCGCGGGTCTGGTTGGCGCCGGCCGAGGTCTGCTGCGACAGGTCGCGAATGTTCACCAGGTTGCGATCGACCTCGCGGGCCACCTGGGCCTGCTGCTCCGCAGCGCTGGCGATCACCAGGTTGCGCTCGGTGATCGCGGCGATGGCCTGCACGATCGCCTCCAGGGCATCCCCCGCCGACTGGGCCAGGGTCAGGGTGGCACCGGCACGTGAACTGCTGTTGTGCATGGCCGTGACGGCCTGTTCGGTACCGCGCTGGATGCCCTCGATCATCTGCTCGATTTCCCGGGTCGATTGCTGGGTGCGGTGCGCCAGGGCGCGCACCTCGTCGGCCACCACGGCGAAACCACGTCCCTGCTCCCCTGCCCTGGCCGCCTCGATGGCAGCGTTCAGGGCCAGCAGGTTGGTCTGTTCGGCAATCGAGCGAATCACCGTGACCACCTGGCTGATCTCGCGGACGTTGCCGGCCAGCTTGCCGATCTCGCCGGAGGTATCGCTGACGTCGCGCGCCAGCAGGTGAATCGAATCGACGGTCTGGCGCACCTGGTCCTGCCCGAGGCGTGCGGTCTGGTCCGACTGGCGCGACGCCTCGGAGGTACTGACGGCATTCTGCGCCACCTCCTCCACCGTGGCGGTCATCTGGTTCACCGCCGTGGCCGCCTGTTCGATTTCCTCGTTCTGCAGGTGCAGGCCGCGGGTCGCATCCTCGGTCACCGCATGCAGCTCTTCCGACGACGAGGCCAGCTGGTTGGAAGACTCGCCGATGCGCTGCAAGGTGTCGCGCAGGCTGCGCTGCATGGCTGCCAGCGCCTGAAGCAGCTGGGCAGGCTCGTCACGGCCGTGATCGTCGACGTCCCGAGTGAGGTCACCGGCGGCGATGGTCTGCGCCACCTCGACGGCCCTGCCGAGCGGCTTGACGATGCTGCGCGTCAGGTAGATCGCCAGCAGGATCGTCATCACCGTCGCGATGATCACCACCAGCACGACGATGCTGGTGCTGTGCTCGTACACCGCGTCGCTCTCGCCGAAGGCCTGCATGGCGCCCTGGCGGTTGAACTCGGTCAGCTCCCTCAGCTTCCTGACCAGCAGATCACCTTCCTCGGCCATCACCCCGGTCAGAATCCGCCCGGCGCCGTTGCGCTCACCGCGCAGCATCAACTCGACCACTTCGCCCTGGTGCTGCAGGTAGCGATCCTTGATGCCGAGCAGCTCCTGGAGCAGGCCCCGCTCGGCGTCGGAGTCGACCAGCGCCGTGTAACGGTTCTGCGCACTGCCCAGATCCGCCTTGGCCGCGTCCAGCCCCGGCAAGGCGGCACGCCTCGCCTGTTCGGTGTCGAGCGCATAGAACCGCAAGGTCAGCGCCCTGACCCGCATGGCCGAAACGCCCAGGTCGTTCAATGCCAGGGTGGATGGAAACCACTTGGCCTCGATGGCATCGCTCATGTTGTCCATGCGCTGCATCTGCGACAGCGTGATGACGCCCAGCAGCACCAGCAAGGTCGCCAAGGCGGCGAAGCAAAGGCCGGCACGCAAGCCGATTTTCATAGTTCTGAGCGACATCAATCCTGCCCTTTCGTTATCGGTTGCCCTTTCGGGAATGGGGTAGCGGTTACACGCGGCTGTCGCCGCCCATTGGCCTGGTCAATCGGCCTGCAGCACACAGGGCCTGTCGAGCCCGTCGAGCAGCTTCTGCGCGCGGGCGAACAGAAACCCCTGCACCCACTGCGCCTCGCATTCGCGACTGATCGCCAGGTCATCCGCGGTCTCGATACCCTCGACCACCACATGGGCGGCCAGGGTGTTGCACAGTCCTACCAGGTGCCTGAGGGTCTTGGCATGCAGGGAGGAGCGCCGGGCACGCTGCACATAGCCCTGATCGATCTTGATGATGTCCGGCTGTGCCTGCTGAATGAAGGCCAGGGTGCCGAACCCCGAGCCGAAATCGTCGATGGCCACGTGGCAGCCGGTGCTGCGCAACTGGTGGACGAACTCCACGGCCTGGTCATGGCTGATCGGCGCCGAGCTTTCGGTGATCTCGATGACCAGGCGCGAGGCGATGCCGCTGTCGGCGAGGCGCTGCAGCACCTGCTCCCAGTGATAGTCGAAGGTGGCGCTCTGCGCGGAAACGTTGCAGCCCAGGGTCAGCGTGGGATGCCTTGCCAGCAGGCTGATGATGGCCTCGACGACGCAGCGGTCGAGGCGGCGCATCGAATGCCTGCGCTCCAGCACCGCGAACGGATTGAAACCCAGGGGCTCGCCGTCGCTGCGCAGCAGCCCCTCCTGGTAGAGCGTGCGTGCGGTATCCGCCGCTGCCCTGACCGGCTGAAAGGCCAGGTGAAACCGGCCGCGCTGCAACTGCTCGTAGACATACCGCACCCGCGCCTCATCGGACGAAACGGTGGCTGCGCAAATGGCATCGAGGTCGAGCAGTGGGCGCGCGGCAAACATCGAGGGCATTGGGTGTCATCCATAACTGATCAGCTAGATCGCCACCTCGCAAACGTTTGCTATGGCAGCTCGCCGCTGCTATTCGCTAACATCGCCAGCCTATTGAAAAGACTGCACGCCCCCATCAAGAGGCGCAGCAGCGAGGCAAACGACGGCTGATGGTCGTGCGGCTTGGCAGAGAGGTGTCCAGAGGTGACGCTGAAGCGCTCTTCGCGGCTAACGGGGCGATACGCCCAGGCCGCCCATGTTCCCAGCGCATCAGGGCAATGACCAGTGTTCCCAGGCGCCCGGTTGTTGTCCGCACGTGCATTCACCGTTCATCTCACCGCCAGCGGCTTTCCAGGACACGCGATGTACACAGTGACGAGAAACTGCTTCCAGGTGATGGCGAAGACCTTTCTCGAGCAAGGGGTCGACCCAAGCCAGCTCGACCAACAATTGCTGCAGGCCTTGAGCAGCGGCGCATCGATCACCCTGGCCCAGGTGTACAGCCTGTTCAGCCAGGCCAGCGAACAGACCGCCAATCCCGACATCGGCCTCGGCACCTATGCCCATGCCCACCCCAGCGCCCTGGGCGCTCAGTGTTACCCATTGATGTCCAGTCCGACCCTGGGCTGCGCGCTGAAGCTGATGGTCGACTACCACCCGCTGACCACCAATGGCTCGCACTACCTGCTCGAACAACGCCAGGACACCCTGAAGCTGATCGGCCTGGAAGTCGGCACGTCGCCGATACCGGCGCCGCGGGCCTTTATCGATGCTGGCGCCGCGCTGACCCTGGGCGTCATCCACTGGCTCACGCCTCATCAACGCCCCCAGCCGCTGGGCGCCGAGTTCACCTATGCACAGCCGGCCGATACCGGCCGCCTGCGCCAGTTGTTCGGCGACAACCTG
>Ga0268256_1000404_pt1 | contig 39263 bp, 73 predicted proteins | sample AgamicAtAmrz_FD_200247 | JGI IMG/M metagenome (GOLD analysis project Ga0268256, IMG submission 200247) | Agave microbial communities from Guanajuato, Mexico - At.Am.rz (v2) (version 3) | ecosystem: Host-associated > Plants > Roots > Rhizosphere | place: Guanajato, Mexico | collected 2012-06-07 | reverse complement strand
ATTTTCCGCTTGCGCCCTAACAGGCTTCTATATAAACGGCTTTCAGGTTCGGAGCGTAGCGCAGCCCGGTAGCGCACTTGACTGGGGGTCAAGGGGTCGTGGGTTCGAATCCCGCCGCTCCGACCATCTTTTCAAAGACTTGAGGCATCCCCCACCCTCAAGCAGTTTACACAAAAAGAGCCGGTTTACAGTTGTTGTTCACCAAGGGTTCTTTTCCGCGCTGGGCGGCGCGCACACACATCAAGGGAAAACGAAACTCTGTCACCGGAGGGAAAGCCCGTGCGCGATGATGAGAAATACCAACGCAGACATGAATGGCTACGGACGTGGCCGGGAGAGAAGCGCCTGAACGGAGAACTGCTCAACGACTTCGTATGCATTGTCGAGGGGGAGATAGTCGGCCGAATCTCTGAGCAAGAGACGGGCCCGATGCGCGGCACCTACAAATGGGATGGAGGGCATTCAAGGCGCATCAGGGTCAAGGTGCTTCCACAGGGCGGCTATGCGCGAGACGTGCACGAGGCGGCACGCAAGGTGGAAGATCACTATGACCTGTTGAGACGAGAGGCCGGGCTGCCTCCTGTCGTTGGTGTGAGAATTATGGCCGTTGACCCTTCTCCATCCGCTGAACAATCACCTTGATCTCTCTAAGGTCGCCAGACTGAGCGGACACCGCCTGCTGAATGTCCTTGATGGTTTGAACCATACTGCCCACAGCCTGCTCGCTGCTGGTCATTCGGTAGTCGAGGTTTTCTGACTTGGCGGAGAGACGGCGAACGTCGGCCTCAATGCTCTTGAACCTCTCGTCGGCGCGAGCCTCGATTGTTTTCACCTCTACAAGCCGCTCTTTGTGAAGCTGCTCGTGGCTCTGGCGCCAATCCTGCAAATCTTCAATGTCGCGGCTCTTGTCTACCCATATTGCCACCCCGCCCACGATCATGCTTGCGAGGGTAAACAGGCTAATGATGGTGTTTAGATTCCACTCCATCTTAGGTGCGCGACTTATCATCTCTTTATTCTCCGCCATTCCCTACGCCTGCCCCTGCCATGCGAGTAAAAATATCCGTCCCGCTTTGAGCGAGAGGGCGCACTTATTTCGGTAGTCTTTGATTGTAGTCGTCGGCCCATGCCTGGCAGTCCCTGGCCAGTTGGTCGCGATTGTCGGCGGCGACGTTCCAGCGCCACGAGTGGATCACCCACGGCTCATCGCGGAGCTTCACGCGCTCCATGAGAGCGGTGCACGCGGCAGGGAGAACGAGAACCGGCTGACGAGCGGCAGTCTCGCCCTTGACGACGGATGCAGCTTTCAGGCGCTCTTTGTCGGTCTGGCACCCGGTCAGCGCGATTGCGGCGATCAGGATCAGCGATCGGATAACCATTTCTTATCGCTTTCGTTGGGGCGGGAAAGGGTGGCGTCTTTGGCGGCTTCTTCGGCAAGCCGGTCAACCTGCGCCTCTGCGGCCTGCTTCGCCTTGGTTGCCTCGTCAGCGCGTTTCGTGGCAGCGGCAAGCGATTGGTCGGCCGCCTCACGCAGAGAGCGCTCCTTGTCAAGCTGGGCCTGAAGGGCGTCACGTTCCGATTGCTGCACGTAGCCTGCCAGCGCCTGCCGCCGCACAGCAGGGTTATCGATCGTCTCATTGTAGAGGTGAGCGAGCGCAAGCATCGCCAGAGCGCCGACCGCCATGTAAATGTAGCTGAGGACGCTCATAGGCCAGATACGCACAGCTCGGCTTCTCCAAGCCGCTGCGCGTCTCCCATTTCACGACGTACCACAAGCCCGCGCACGATCTGGCCGCCTGCCCGGTTGAATGCCGTCTGCGCCTTACATGCCGCGCGCCACTGGCCGCCCTCGATCCGAGCTTTAGCCGTCGAGCGGCACCATGCGCCAACGCCGAAGTTATAGGCGCCAGAGATCATAGAGGCGCGCACGCTGATAGGTGCGTTAAGGAGGTTCGGAGAGCACTTGATGATGGGCTGCTGGTAATCGCTATAGACGCGACGGATCAGCATGTCTTTGCACTCTGCCGGCGTCCGCGTCATTCCTGGCTTAATGCCCTTGGTTTCGCCGTAGCAGATGTCCCAGATCTTGGCGAATGGGTCCCAATGAGACTTAAGGACCAAACCCTCCCACGGAATGATCAGCTTTTCGCTGGCAAGGATAACAGCCGGGTCCATCTTGGCATCTGGCGTGTAGCGATCATAGACAGCATAGCTTCCGGCCGAGATACCAGCGACGACCGCCGCAATCGCAGCCTTAGCGCGCTTTGTCGGCGCTATCTTGTTTATCGGCATCGAGGCCTCCTTGTGAGATAATTCGAAACAGGGGAGCGAGAACGAGGACAGCAACCGGAACCCACCACGGCAGATACTCCGCGACGTATGGCACAGCGTTCTCAGCGATTTGCAGGGCGGTTGCGATGTAGACAGCCCAAAGGGATGAGGCGCGCCAAAGCACGCGCCGCCAGTTGCGGATGAGCATGAACTCTCTCCGATGTTAAGTTGTAGGGGTTGCCATCTTCATGGAGCGATTGTAGGCATTCCCATCACGCTACATGAGGGGGAACTTATGGACTGGCTGCGACGTTTTACTGGCAAATCCAGATCGAAAGTGACTTGGCACGACAAAGCGACGTTCTCTGTCGGCGGCCATCGCATCACCATGGATTACGAGTACGGCGGCAGCAAACGGAAGTCAGCGCGGTCAGACTTCACCATGATGAAGTCGCGGTCTTTCCTCGACCAGTACCTGAAGCACGAAGGCGAGGACTTTAAGCGAATTTTCGAACTTGGCGTTTATCAGGGCGGCTCGTTCGTCTTCCTGAACGAAGTGTTCAAGCCGCGTAAGATTGCCGCCGTCGAACTGTCTGAGGTGCCGATTCCCGCGCTCGATACCTACATTGAAGCCCAGCAAGGCCGCGCCAAGCTCTATTACGGAACGTCTCAGGATAATGAGGCAAAGCTCGCGGAGATCGTGGAAGCCGACTTCGGCGGCGAACTTGATCTGGTTGTTGACGATGCCTCGCACTTTTACGACCAGACGAAGGCGAGCTTCAGAACACTTTTCCCAAAACTCCGACCCGGCGGCCTCTATATTATCGAGGATTGGAGTTGGAGTTTTTTCGACTCCTACCAAGCGCCTGATCACCCTTGGGCCGAACACCATTCACTCGCAAATCTTGCGATCGATCTGATGGAAGAAATGGCGCTGGCGAAGATGATCGAAAGCTTCGAAGTGTCGCCGCACATGATAAAGATAAGGCGGTCGACAAAACCATCGCAGCCGGTGTTTCAGAAAACGTCTCGTCGCGGGAGAGAATACAACCTTATGTGAGGTTCACAGAACCTGACGAGGAATGAAGGATAACGTGCGGCGACGCCAGATTGAACGTCTTGTTGCGTGACACTGTGTTTCTGGCAACGCTTCCCATCTCCGGGTGTTCGTAGACAGAGTAGAACAAGCCAGGAGAGGCTATGCGAGAAATCATGTTGTCGCTCGTTTGGATGTCCGTCGTCATGGCGCCAGCCTTCCAGCCGTAGAGCTTGATCCCGGCGTGAAAAGAATCGGCATTGGCCATGCAGGCATCGCGAATGTTATTCCTCGTGACCAATCCGCGTTGAGACCATCCGGCAATTGCAACCCCATCGTGAGCGCTGTTGATCGTCGTATTCTCGTCAACAAGGAAATCTGCGACGATTGCAGTTGCACTGCTGCCCGCAACCGATATGCCAAAGTCACCGACACCGACGTTTTCCGTCCAGATGCAGTGATTTCTGATAATCTTCAAGCCGACGCTTGAACCGCCTGCGGCAATGGCTTCTCGCCTTGTGTTCTCAACGTGAAAGCCCTCGACAACAGCAAAATTCGTTCCCCATGAATGAACACCAAAATAGTTGTTTGGGGTCTTTTCGACATAGCCGTCTTGGAATTTGACGTTTTTGCCGCGAAGAGACTGCAGCCCATACCAACCCTGATATCCGGCATAGACCTTGGGCCGCCTCACCGTGACGTTCTTGCTGTCGTTGACTTGCAGGCCGGTTTTCAGATAGCCGCCTGAGATATACATGTCGTCAATGTCGCAATCGGCAGAGTCCTTGACGAACACCGGATAGCCGCCACCACCATCAAAGCGAATGCGCTCGACATTCACGTGCGAGGAAGCATCGATGTTGACGCATTTGAGATCGGCGTTCGCTGGCGGCACAACGCGGACATGAGCAACGGAAGTATGACAGATGCCCGTCAGGTCCAAAACCTTGTCGGTCACGCTACCGTCAGGCTTGATAACCGAACTGTCCCCGCTGAATTCGATGCGCTGCCCATTTCGGAAAACGAGCGGCGCAGAGGTTCGATAGCAACCGGGCGGTATCACCGCATAATCTGAGGCGGCAATGAAGGCATTGAGCGCAGCTGTGTCGTCTGTGAGGCCGTCTCCAACGGCGGTAAAGGCCGTCATTTGCGCCCCCGACGATCAACCCACCCCATTGTTGTGAGAACGTTCAGGTTCAATGAACCGCTAATAACCTGTACTTCAAACTGTATCTGGGCAGAGGTGTTCGTCGTAACCCCGCTTGTCACAAGCGTTGCCTGAGCATCGCCGGCAGCTTTGGTGATCAAAGCCGTTGATGTTGGCTTACCAGCGGTGCCAATTTTCGTTTGGATGTTGCCGCTCGTAAGGTTCTCTTGAACTAGAGCTAGTTTGGGCTCCACCGGTATACCAGTGGGAACCGTTATCGTCAGGAGAGACGAAGCCAACGCTGAAGTGCTGCTGCGATCAATTGGATAGGTGTTCAGCGTGAAATCATCACGTAATTGGGTGAAGCCTAAAATTGTGCCACCAGACCGAATGATTGGTCCAACGTAAGCCTTCCGGTCATAGCTCGTCGGCATTGTAGGCGACGTTGCCGAGAGCGAAAACAGAGCATCAACAACACCTGTATCGGAACGCTGGATAAGCCAGACGTGCCATGTGCCGTCAGCGATGGCGCCTGTATCGCGACCCCCGTTGCCCGTGCCGACCGCCCATGCTGCATCGAGGCGCTTGGTGATGGAAGCAGCAAGGATGATGAGAGACGGAGTGGCAGCATCGGAGGCCACCTCTCCCGCCGCGATATCGATGTCATTCACCGCATCGCCGGCATTGTTCGAAAGCGTCAGTCCGTAAAACTGGCCCTTGGGGGCGGGCCGAGCGCCGCTCAGGCTGGAGAAGTAATCCAGGCATCGCCAATTGCCGCTTCCTTCAGATACAAACAGCGCATAGTCGCCCGGAGATGTGGTGATGCTTGCCGCACCCGGCAAGATCATAGACGTGGCATTGTAGGTAATGGTCGCAACGCCAGTGAAACGCAGGTACTTCATCCAGCCTGCCTTAGCCGTGCCGAATGATGTAATCGTGCTGGTGCCGGACACGGTGACATACTGGCCCTTCACGGTGGAAAGGTCCGTCGTCGTACCTGACGCAATCGTGCTGCCGCCAGTGAAATCGGCAAGATGCGCCATTATGGTACGGAATGCGTTGTCGAAGTTGTTGACCGCCGACGTTCCCTGAATGCCAACACTGTTGATGTCGGTATTGTTGTCAGGCGTGGTATCGTAGTCGAGGATGCTGTTTTTCGCCATTAACGGCTCTCCTTACCAAAGGCCTGCCGAGCCGCTATCAACGGCATCGCGGAAATCCTTGCTTTCGTTGTATGCATCGCGCCCATAATCATTCAGGCCGCCATAGCTGCGGTCGTCCGTGCCGCCGGGGTTCAGGCGTTCGGGTGCTTCCGGGTAGTAACCGGAGTTGGAGAAGCTCTTGCCGAGATAGCCACCCAGCAGGCCCCCGACAGGGCCAAGCAGTGCGCCGCCGAGAACAGCGCCGCCGAGCGTTCCGAGTATGCTGCGATTACGCATGTCGCTTTGCGTCTTGGCCGCAATCTCGCGCTGACGTTCCGAGATCTGGGGGGCCATGACGGAGCCTGTCGTCATCTGAGAGATTGAGCGCGCCGGAGTTGGCTGGGCGACTTCTACCGTTGGCTGTGTGACGGTGGGCTGAACCGACACTTTCGGATCAACGTAGGTTGTTGCGGGCGCGACAGATGGCGGGATGTTGGGAAGGATGCCAACGGAAAGCTGCTGGTCGAGCAAACCGCGCTGAAGGCCTGCTTTACCTTGCGCAACGGCTGTCGGATCAGCAAAGCGCGTGGCGTCGAAAACGGACGTGGGAGCCGGACCAAAGCGGCTGGCGTCAAATTGCGTCATGGCAACCTCTTGCAAGGGGGCGCGTTCAACAGAGGAAAGGGGAGCGGTAAATGTTGGCTCGGGGCGAGCCGTGGGGGTGGGAACGCTGCGAATGTCGGGAGCAATGGCGTTCAACAGGCCAACGTCCTTGCCGTAGGTGCTTTGAATGCTGTTCAGCTTGGAGCCGTATTTGCTGTCGGTCGCGTAGCCGCCCTTTTTACCAGCACCGAGCGCGGAAACGGCCTCAGCAAAGGTTGGCGCAGACATGGCCGAGGACCAGCGGTTGCCTACCGTGGACGCCCAATCGCGCAGGGACTGAACAGGATGTTCGTAGGCGCGGAAGCGATCGGTGATGTTCTGGCGCTTGCCGCCGACTTCTTCCCACGTGCGGACGTTTTTGGTCGGGCCATTCCATGAAGATCCAGCCTTCACGCCGAAGTAGTTGTTGCCAGCAACGCTTTTGCCAAAGCCTGTTTCAAGCGATGCCTGGGAGGCCGCAAGGTGAGCCTGCGCGTCATTGAGGCCGGCATCCTTCGCGTAGCCGTAAACTTCGTTGTAGAAGTCTTGCTTGGTCTTCATGGCGCATCCTTGAAGAAAGGCGCGAAATCGCCTATTCTCGATGGGTTTTTCAGGGGGATTTATGAAGGATTTTGACAAGCGCCTTGACCTGCACGAATCCGAGTGGTCGAAGGCGGACAAGAAAGAGCCGTTTTTCGGCCCCGGCGCTTACTGGTTCTTCAATGTGACGCTGCCAACACTGGCATTCGTCGTCGTTGCCTCAATTGGCGCCAAGTTCATCTACCGCGCAGCGCTTGGCTACTGACGGCCGACGATAGAGCGCCAACTGCCGGAACTGTCTTGTTCGTGATGGCATTCAGAACCGGGAGATTTCCAGTGGCCGCTGCGTTACGCAGAGCGTTGAAGCCCTGAACAGCCGCACGATCCGCGATGCTTGCGGCACCAAAACCGACAGCGCCAGGAATAGCCGCGCCCGCTACCGCTCCAGCCGGGCCGAGCAGGCTACCGAGGCCGGCGCCAGCGCTTGAACCCAAGCCTGCGGACACGACGCCCCGAGGGGCAAGCTTTCCAAGCCAGTTGACCAGTTTCGGCGTCAGTTCGTTTTTTGCGAGCTGACGGATAAGGTCAGTTTCTTCCTTGGTGAAGCTCTTTTCCTTGCCCTTGACGATCTGGGTGTAGAGGTTCGATGCCTTGTCGCGGATAGCGTTCTGCATCCCGGACTGCGAATAACGGGCCGATTTCACATCTGCGAGGTCAAACAGGTCTTCGATCTTCTGAGCCTTCGACTTCTTGGCCCAGACCGAATTCGCTTCCTTGAACAGCTTGAACCCGTTGACATCGCCTGTCACGTCGCTGGCCGTGGCATTGTCTGCCAGACCATCCAGAACGCCCTTGATGCGCATCAGGGTACGTTCGTCCTGCGGCTGTGCATTCTTCATGGCAAGGTTCACTTCCTGCCGCAGTTCGTGGAAATCGGCCAGTGAAACCGGCTTGCCGCGAAGGGCCTGAACGTCTTCGATGATGCCGAGAGTATTCGGGCGAAGCTTGTCATTCGGGCGACCGGCAGCAAACGTCATGTTGTTGACGAGCTTATCCGTCGTCTGGGGCTTGAGAACAACCTGAGCCTGATCGGCCTGCTGATACAGGTTTTGCGCGGTCGCTGTGAGATCATCGATCGACGGCGCTGCATCGGTCGAAGCCTTGCGAGCAGCGCGGGTTGCAAGCTTGTCGCCCACGGCCGAAGCCGCTCCGCCAATTGCGCCACCAAGCAGGCCACCAACAACGGCGCCAGACGTGCGGTCACCCTGCTTTGCTTCGCCTGCGCCCGTCAGAGCGCCATAGCCTGCGCCCTCCAGTGCGGCAGCACCAGTACGACCAATGACCGGCAAAGAACGGCCCGCAAGCGTTGCGCCAGTGCCGGCAATCGTGCCACCTGTGGCCAGACCGCCGGCCAGTTCACCAACGGTAGACGCGACCGGGTTTTGCTCGCGCATTGCCTGTTTCTTGGCGTCTTCCTGCTTTTGGGCTTCGGAGTAGCTCGTATTTCCAGCGAGGGAACGGGCCACGGCTACTGCCTCATCATCCCAGCCGAACAGCGGCGCACGCTGCGCACCACTCGAAAGAGCATCGACAGACTTCGCAATCGTGCCAAGCGGATTATAGGCTCCCGCGTAAATGCCGCTGGAGTAATATTTGTCGCGCTCTGCCTTTGCAGCATCGACAGGAGGTGTCTGCTGCTCGATACGGCCAGCCTTTGACGCTGCGGCTTCTGATGCGGGCGACGATCCGAGAGACGCGGCGATTTCATCAACCGTCGCATTCTGCTCTTCGGGTGAAAGGGACAGGAAGGAATCGTCCACCTTCACCTTGCGGCCATTGATGTTGAGTGTCGCCATCAGGGTTCAACGCTCCAGCTTACGCCCGAGGACGTGCGGTTGCCTTTGTTGGCGCCGACAGACGGAGCGCCGCCGCCTGCCTTCTGACGGGCACGAGCGAGGCCATTCTGAACGATGGTACGCAGTTCCCCGAGCGCTTGACGATAATCGGCTTCGCTCTGCGCGGTGTTGAGGCGCGCCATGGCTTCCGTTGCCTTCTTGCCTTCAACTTCGGTGATCTGACCGCCGCCACGAAGCGCATTATAGGCCTGAAGGAAGGACTGGCCGCCGATCTGATCCATCTTCGACTGCACACGGGCAGCGTCGGATGTCAGGTTAGGCATGCGCCCCTGAACGGATCCAATCATGCTATCGAGATACGGGTCGCTTGCCAGGCTGTCGATTGTGGAGAGCATGTTGTTTCCAGCTTCCTCAACTTGCGGCAACGAAGCGCGAGCATCACCCAGCGCCTTACCTTCGGCCTTCTGCGTCTCAGCGTCAGACAGGTTCTTAGCAATCTGGCCGATCGGCTGGCGTGTGATCGGGTCGAGCAGGACGGTATGCGTGCCGGCGTCGATGCGGATTGGCTCTTTCGACAGAGTGACGCCATCAGGGAGAGCCGTGCGCCGAGCCGTGCCACCCTTGCTCAACTGGATAATAACGGGGTTGCCGTTCGCATCGGTGCCATATTGCGGGTTCAGACCATATTCCTGATCGTCGCCACCACCCATGCCAGCAGGAGGCGTAATCCACTGGCCGCTGTTGGTGTCGTACAGGTTCTTGCCAACGGCCATGAAATTGTTGCGCGGCTTCTGCGCCTCGAGCTTTTGCTGATAGTAGAGCTTGTAGGCATCACCAGCGCCGAGCGAGCCGGCCTCGACGGCCTGCGCGAGTTCCGGGTTGGCCTGTTTCAGAAACTCCACTGTGCGATTGAGCTTGCGAGCGTCGGAAAAGCCTTTCATGCCCATGGCGGCCTGTTCTGGTCCTGTCTGGCCAGAGAGGAGGCCGAGCCCAGCCTGAAGGAAGGCATCGGAATTGCGGTTCAGGAAATTAGCCACGGTTCAGATACCTCCCCAAGTATGTGTTGGGCGATTCCGGCGAGGAGCGGAACGAACCTTGGAGTGCGCCGTTGCCTTGTGCGTTGCCGCCCGAATTTGCTGCGCCGCCGGTTGTCCCGTCGTTGTTGATGTAAGATTTTCCCTGAGAGAGCAGATAATTCCGCACATCGTCAGGCCCGTTCAGGATCGGCACGTTGACCGGCTGGAACATGGATGGGTTTGACATCGAGCCAAGCAAGCCAGCGCTGGCAAGCTGCTGCGCAATGGCCGGGTCGAGAATGCCGCCGAACGTCTGCACCTTGACGTTTGGTGTCACTGCCGCCGTTGGAGTGGTCGCCACGGTGGGCGAGGAGTTTTTAGAACCGCCGCTCATGTCTTACTCCTTAAAACAGGCCGCCGAGAAGGCCGAGACCGGAAAGCCCATACCCCGCCGCAGTCAGGAAAGGATTCTGTCCAGGCTGCGACGTCGTTTGCGTGCCACCCATTGAGCCCGCGCCGGTCGCAATGGCATTGAGCCTGCCAAGCTGCTCCCAAGGTTTGTTCTGCGCCTCGTTGAAGATGCGAAGCTCGTCGTTCTTGTAGCGGGTGGCCAAGTCTTCATTCATGGCGCCGATGTTCATCAGGTCCTGATTTGGCGCGTTCAGTCCGGTATAGGCAGCGCCGAGGTTGTTGAAGCCCTGCTGGCCCATGTTGAAGAGGTTGGAGTTTGCCGCGTCACGGCGACCCTGCCAGTTGCTGTAGTCGTTAAAAATCGTGCTGTTGGTCAGGTCGCCAACGTTCTTGGCAAGCAGCGTCTGGTTCGCACCAGAGCCATAACGGCCGGCCGCTGAGGCGTTGAGGTTGACCTGATCGCCAACTTTGGCCGCCTGTGCGTCAAGCACCTTCTGAAGCTCGGGAGAGACGGAATAGGAGGAATTGGCCAGATTGCGCGTATTGTCGAGCGCTCCCTGCTGGGCAGAGTTAAAGCCTCCATTGTTGATGACGCCTTGATACTGCCCGGAAAGACCCTTTCCATTGATATTGGCGTTGGCGTTGTTCTGGATGTTGCCCATGGCCTGCGTAGTCTGGCTGGACCACGGCACGACGGTTGATCCAGTATAGACCTGCGACCCGACACCAGCATTATATAGGTTCTGCGCGCCGCCCACGGCCTGCGTGAGTGCGGGCTGCGCACCGGACCACGGCGCAGAGGTTTGCGTGGTTGTCTGCTTGCTTCCACCGCTCATGTCAAAGCTCCATTACGTAGGTCGAGCGAATGTGCTTCGGCTCGTCAAAAATTCTCGCCCAGCCTTCCCGGCCTTCTGCGACGATACGGGATGCTCCGTTGGACTTTGCGAGATCAGCCAAATAGGCTTTCACCGCAGCACTCCACTTTTCGATCTGCTCACCAACGAGCGACAGGACGCGGAGAACAGCACCATTGCTCCAGCGCTCGAAGCGGACGATGGCCGCCATCAGAATGCCTGTGTCGTCTATGGCGATGACCAGAAAGGCGTTGCCCGAGCGGCACATTTGCCAAAGCTCGCCGGTCGAAATGTCGTCGCCGCACTTCTCAATGGCCGCATTGAAGCGAGGCCCGACCGTCTGCCAAATGACATCGATGTCAGCGATATTCACGATGTGGATGTTCATGTGGTCTGATACGCCAGCGCGTAAATCAACGTGATTGTGACTGTGTTCGCTCCGACCGCCTTGATAGACGCACCGTTGCCTAGCCTGATCGGCAGATTACTCTCGATACTCGTATCGTTCGCGGCGACGGCTTTGCGCCATACAAGCCAGTCCGTTGTTCCGTCATTCCAGTAGAGTTCACAGTTGACCGGCGAACCTGTGGGGTTGACGAACGACCAAGCCGCGACCGTGGATGTTCTATCAGTAGCAACCGAGCCGACCGCCGTCTTTGACGTTGTGGTGAGAACCACAGACACGGGCTTGGCGACGTCGCCGGTATAATTGGCGTTGACCGTCATTGTTCGCCAGCCTCTTCGAAGGTCGCTTCGATATCGGAGATAATAGACCAGTCAGAACCGGAAGGTATCGAGCATGAGAACTGATGCAGCCGGCCATCCTGCCGGAAGTTAAGCAGGCCAGCGCGGTTTACAGTCTGGGGTGCAGAGGTTACGCCTGTTGCTCCGTGTGAGCCGTAAACCGTATCAGTGACCGAGAACCCCGTTGCATCCGTGATGACGCGCGCGGCACGGCAGAACGTGCGAATGACCGGATCAGTCTCAATAACCGCCGTATCAAGCGTTGCTTCCTGATTTGTGCCAGAAAAGAACGCCAGCTTGTTATCAGTCGTGAATGTCGCCATTGTTGGCCGTCCACCCAGAAAGACGCGGCTATCGAAAGGCTCAGTCACGGCGTCGATGTTCGAATAAAGCGTTGACAGGCCGTCCCAGGTCAGTCCCGGCGTGACAAGCGACATCATTTCGCCTACCTGAAGATCGGTTGTGCACCAGCGATCAAGCTGCCAGTCATACCCAAGGCGGCGGAAAGAGCGGTCTGGACGCTGGTATTTCCACCAGATGATCTTTTCATATGGATCGGCCGACCCCTGCACTTCGCCGAGGTATGTCATGTCGACTTGAGACAGAAACCACTTATCGACCCGCTCTGCGCCGATGGGCTTTCTTCCAGAACCCATGAAGAACCCATCTTCCGACAGGTAGAAAAACAGGCCGGGGCCGATTGATACGATAGACCGCGCCGAGATTGCCCCTTGCTGCGCGTTCAGCGTCTGCCGTGTAAATGTGTAGCCCGACGAAGGCGAGAATACGAAGAAATGCATGGCGCTGCGGTTGATGACGTAAAAGCCATTCTGCTCCGCAAAGCCGCCCATGACCTCCTCGCCTTCCGGCAAGGTCTGCTCGTCTGCTCCCTTTTCACCAATCGTCCAGAACGTTGGGTCATTGACACCAGACCAGCGCACTTTCTTGTCGCCATTCGTTCCGGACAGATAGCCAAGTACGAGGAAGTCACCCGACACCCACGAATACTTTGCTTGCGGAGGCGAGCCAGCCAGATTGGTGCAAACGCCGCCGGCTTCAATGTCGTAAACCTGTATCGGATCCGAAATATTGTGGATCAGCAGCTTTGTGCCGAAGACCGTAAACGTCCACGTATCGACCAGATTGAGGTGATACGGCGCGGCGGCCCCGGAAATGTCCGTCCACGAATAATCCGTGGTGTTGAGCTTGTAGATGTTTGTATTCGTCGCCGCGATGATCGTGTAGTTGCCTGAACTGTCGCGAACGTAGACAGCGCCTCGGCACGTGCCGGCCAGCGCTGCCGAAATCGTTGTCAGTCCGGGCATTGGCCCCCAGCCGTTCTGAACCGGGAAGCAATTCACGATGTTGCCGCTGACAGCAGCGTTGAACACGCTTTTGTCAGGCTCAAACGGGCCGAATGCGAGCCTCATAGAGAGGTGTCCACATTGGAGTTGTAGAGCGCACGGCGGGCGAGCATCGGGTCAACCGTGAGAAGGCCGCGCTTGCGCTGGGCATATGCGCTTTTGACTTCGGCAATCCCAGAATCAAGCATCCCCTGCCACATCGCGCCATCCTTCATGGATTTGGTATAGACGCAGCCCCAGACGATGGCGGCCGACAGGTAGACGTCGGGGTAGTCCGTCAAAAGCTCGTTTGTCGTCGTGTCGGAAAGGGCAAAACGGCCCTGATAGACGAATCGGAACGAATAGGCCTGATCCAGCGGGCACTCGAATTTGATGTAGTTGCCCTCAATGGCCCAGATATTGGGCGAATTCTGTTCCTGTTCCGTGAGGAAGGTTCCTAGCGGACGCGGCAACAGAATGCGCTCGACGCCATCGGTGATGAACAGGTTTTCAGGCGTCTCCATCGACAGCGACGAGATATCGATCTGCGCAGACCCGATGACGCCCGTTAGCGTTGCAGTCGTGGCCACCGGCCCGAGAGTGCGATTAAGCCGAGCTTCTGCCAGACTGATGAAGTCGGCAGCAGACCCGGAAATGTCGGAGCGCGCCATCCAGTCAGCAATAGCCGCCTGAAGGTCGCTATAGTTGCTAATCGCCATGACGCGCTCCGCCTTGTTACGAGATCAGGCCCTTGGCCTTCAGTTCCGCGTCAACGGCGCGAATCCATGTCACGATTGCGTCAGCCTGCGCCTGGCTGTATCCATAGGGCGTGCTGTTCGTCGCAGCCGTTGCAGCCGGGGCAGTAAAGCCGGATGCGCGGGCGGTTGGGGTTGCGTTGAAGAAGGCGATCTTGTCAGTCGCAGAGCGGCCGAGGGAAACGCCATCGTCGTTGCCAGTACCGAGATATTCTGTGGGCATTGTCGGCTCCTTTGAGCTTGGAAACGGAAAAAGAGGCGGCCGAAGCCGCCCACGATTAGTTGAAGTGCAGACGGCAGGCCCACTCGGGGCGGAGCGTCTTGTAGCCGTAGAGGACATCGATACGGCAAGGCAGGTTGTCGTTGTTGATGTCGTACTGGCGCACGATGCGCATGGAGATGCCGTCCATGATTTCACGCTTGGCGAAATCGACGCCGTTGGGCATCACGAGGTCAGCAGTAGCGAAGGTGAAGGCATCCTGCTGGTAGAGCATGGAAGTGCCGTCCTGCTGAGAGGCAGTACCCGCGAAGGTAACGGCCTTGCCAGCGCCCGCGCTGTTGATGACGACGTTCTGCTTGGCGCCGGAGGTGATCGGCGTCGGGGAAACGGTGATGTTGCCAGCACCGCCAGCATAATCCGCCGTGACGACGAACTGCTGAAGGTTGCCGGTGTCAACCTTCGTTTCCGGGTGGACCGAGTTGACGCCTGCGATGGTGAACACGTCGCCCTTGTTCATCGCGCCAGTGCCGGCCGTCACAGCGACGGTAGCGGAACCGGAGGTGATGCCGGAAGAGGTGTTGACCACGTAGGAGGTGTTGGCGGCGCCGCGGGTGAAACCCGGCCACAGTGTGTTTTCGAGGAAGTCGAAGCCAGCGGCGCGACCCATGTAGCCTTCCTTGTACTGCTTGGAAAGCTGGGCCTGATCGTTGAACAGCGTCTTCGTGTCCTTGACCAGATCGGCCATGTCCTGAGAGTTCAGGTTAGCCGTGCGATCGGTCAGCGGTGCAAGACCACCCTGGATTTTCACGCGGCCGGACAGAACGTCGTTGTACGTGATGGCGGAGCCGGAGGTCCACTGTGCATTGTAGACGTCCTTGAACATGCTCATGGCGTCATACTCGATGTTTGCAGCGAGAACGGCCATTGCAGGCTCAAGAATGCGCTTGGAGAAGTCATCCAGAGACAGCGTCAGGTCGGCCGACGAGAAGTTTGTATCAACGCCCTTCTGCGTGGCGACTTGCAGGTTCTGGCTGTCTTCCGCCGTGTCCTGAGTGTCAATCGTCTTGCCCGTGCGGACCGTATAGCGGTTGGGCATACGGATCTTCAGGGTGTCGCCGATCTTCGCGCCGGACTTGGCGAAGCTGTCGTCGTACTGACGGTTGATCGATCCGACGAAGTTGAGTTTCTGATGGAGGATGCGCAGCGCCTCGCGGGTCACTGCGGTAGGGGTAAGAATGCTATTCGCCATTGTCTTGCTCCTTGGCCCTCAGGCCTTGTGGATTGCGTCAATTGCCCCGGCGAGCCTGCGCATTACGGCGCTTCATCCATTCCTCCGTGGAAAGGCGGTCATCGAGGCCCTGTGTCGGGTTTGCTCGTGCCGTGACCTTCGAGAGAGGCTGGGTGGGCGGTGCTGCTGGCTTTGGGGCTGCTGCTTTTTTCTGGAGGGCCTGCGAACCGAGCCATGCGAGGTGCAAGGTGCGGAACACCTGCGGGGTAATCGCGGCTTGGAGTTGCTCGACGGAAAAGCCGAGTTCCTTGATCGCGAAACCTGCTACCTTGTCTTCTAGCTCGATGGAGTACCCTGGAATTTCTTTCGCGGCGAAATCACGCGTTTCCTGCAGGCGCTTGGCAATCTCTTGCTGCGCGTTCACAGTGCGTTCCTCGTCCGCTTTGTGCAGGTAGCTCATCCCCTGCTGATGCTGTTCTTTGAGCATTTGGAACTGACGCCAATGGGACATAGCCGCCATCGGGTCTTCCTGCTCCAACTGCGTCCAGTTGAGGTTCTGGTACTGCTGAAGCTGGCCTTCAAGCATCTTCACCGCGGCTTTCGCCTCGATGTAGTCCTCCGAAGCCTGATAGAGTGCTGCTGCTTGCTCTTTCTGTGCCTCGACAGATTTGCGCTGCTCTGCGACTTCCTGCGTCTTGCGGGTGTAGTCCGCATTCATCATGAAGCCGGATTTGAGTTCCTTGGGGATGTTGTATTTCTTCCCCTCCCACTCAATCTCGTCATATTCGGGTTCAGCCTGTTCGGCTTCTCCGTCTTCGCCTTCCGCCAACTCCTCGTCAGGCAAGGCTTCCATTTCGTCGGCGTTGACTTCCGCCGTCTGGTTCTGCTGCTGCGTCTCGATTGCTGGGGTTGCCAGTTCGTTGGCAATAGCCTGCATAGCCTCTGACATGAGGTGCGCACTCCTATTGGTTGGTGCTGTTGGTGGTTACGCCTCTGACCCGTGGCGCTGGGGTTCCTTGGACATATTCAGCATGTCGATGCCGATTTTTGCCTTGTCGTTGGCCAGATCGCCTTCGACGTTCATTCGCTTCGTCTGGGCGTCGTACATCTTGATGTCGTGACCCTGCTTAAGAGACTGGTTCTCACCGGAGAGCTTCTGGATTGCCTGCTGCATTTCCTGCAATTGCTGCTGGATCTGCGGCGGGATTTCCTGCTGCTTGGCCGGGTTCATGGCCTCGAAGCGCTTGGCAATCTCGTCAGCCCCCGGCCAATCGAAGTTCCGAGCCATGATGTCGGCAATGAACGGTGCAGCCTGCGGGAAGGCGCGAACAAGCTCCGTCATCTGTGCTGCGGCTTCTTCGCGGCGCGTTGTGAAGCTCGGGCCGCTCGTAACGGTCAGGTCGTACTTGCCGACAGTGAGGCTGTGCAGCGCCATGATAACGTTGCCCTCGTCATCAACCTCTGGCTTGCCATCAGGACCAATGACAGGCTCTGGCTCCTGTCCGTTGACCTTTACCGTCTTCGGTGTGCCGTCCTCGCCAAGCACGCGGATGATGCGCTCCTTGGTGTAGACCTTCGGTATGAGGTCAATCAGAATGCGGCCGGTGTGACGAATGGCGCGTGACAGGTTGTCGATGAAGTGGAACGTGGCCACATCGCCCTCACGCTGCCTTGCCATGATGGCGCGACCGCTGGTTTCGTTGGAGCGTGCACCGAGAGAGGCATCGTAAATGCCGATGATGGCCTTCATGTCGTCTGAGGCGTTCAACGACTCCTGAAGCGCTCCAGCCGCGGGCCCGGTATCGAGCGGCTGACGCTGCGGCGCTTCGCCGTCATATTCGAGATAGGCGTGGCTCTGGCTGTTTGCCGTGTTCCAGCGCTGCGCATCACTGTCGAACGTGCCCTTACGGCCAATCCACGGAACCTTCGGCGCAAGGGCAACAAGCTCCGTCGCCGTCGTGCGCCAGTAGTTGTACATCCGCTGCGCATCCATGGCGTTGTGAATGAGGCTGCGGAAATAGCGCTTGCCCTCAACCACGATCTCATCACCATAGACTGGGACGATCGGTATATAGCAGCCGGGCCAATCACGCTTCTCCAGCACGTCGGCGCCTGACATGATGACCTGCTTGACCTTGAACGTCTTGGCCATGCGTGTGCCAAGCACCTTGATGACGCCAGCATCGATGAGAACGCCGACCTCGATCAAGTCAGGGTCTGTTTCCAGATCCTCCTTGGAGTAGACGTTACCATCATCCAGCTGAACGATTTCATGCTCCGTCTCTTCGCGGCTCCACCACTCGGCGACGAGAACAAATTCGTCGTCAAGCCAGCCTTCGCCCCAGGCATCGCTTTCGAAGTCAATGCATACTTCCTCATCTGCGGCGTTCTTCTTGCTGCCGTAACGACGCTTGTATTCGTCGCGGGACATGCGCTCGACAATGAACGCGTTGTTCCAGTCGGAGGAATCGGCAGACTGCGAGGCAGGGTCGCCATAGACGGAGAACTGGTTGGCGATGCGCTCAATCGTGACATCCATATCGAAGACATCATCATAGGCGTAATCCATGCCGATGCGCCAATAGCCGAAGCCGCCAGAGACGCTGGCCTCAATGGCGGTATCGTAGGCAACGTCAGCATTGGACGTGTATTCGATGTTGCGGATCAGGCCGTTGATAACCTCGGCCGTCTTCGGGTCAGCATTGCTGTCAACCGGGTGGACCTTGATCGACGGCTTGTTCTGGCGAGCATCGTTGACGACCTGACGGATGAATGCAGGCATCTTGTTGATCGTCAGGCACGGGCGAAACTCACGCTCACGCTGCTGCCGAATGTTTTCGGGCCACTGCTCACCAAGGCGCGAGAACTTGATGTCCTCCAGCGCAATAAGACGGTTCTCGCCCTCTGCCTCTTCCGCCTTCTTGAAGGCTTCGCGACCCTTGGTGAGGAGATCGTCTGTTTTACCGGTTTCAGCCATCAGCCCATCCATCCGCCTGCCATCGCTGAGCGATGGTCAGACCGTTTGTTCGTAGCGGGTTCTTCGTAGACGACGCACATCAGGCCGAATGCGTCTGCGCTGTGAGATGACCAATCGTGGTCAGGGCCGAGGCCAATGCCTCGTTGCTCGTCTTTCTTCTCGTGATACCAACCAAGGGCATCACGACCGCCTTCTGTCGTGTCAGCGTTGAACCAGATGCGTGGGAACAGCCGGCGGGCTTCCTCGATGCGTGCAGATGCAGCGCCCTTACCCTGGTTCGGTACGACCGTGACCGTGTATCCTGCCGATCGCAAAGCGCTCTCGTAGGAAACGTCGAACACCTTGTCCTGTGTGCTGCCGTCGTGAGGCAACCAGAACTGCGCCTTGTTCGACTCATACCCACGTTCGCGGCACCAGTTGAGATGCGCGGCGAGCGGCTGGCCCTGCGCTTCGTAGTGGTCGAGAACGCGTATTTCCTTGCCGATGAACTGAGCAACCCAGATCACGAAGTTATCAGCCTTAGCACCAGTGCCGCCGATGTCCACGAACAGGCGCAGCGTCATCAGCGGGTCAGCGGCAACGCGGCTTATGCGACCTTCGTTCTTCGCTGTGGTCAGGTGGCTTGCAAAATAGGCGCCTTCGACAACCGTCACGAAATCACCTTCCCATATGTGATCGTAGCTGTCTGGACGCTCTGCCTTATCCTTCAGACGAACACGCTCAAGAATGGACGGGAACCATGGGTTATCGCGCCAGTTAAGCTCTACGACCTTCATGCGAGGATCAGACGATTCACGAAACCGCTTGTGCGTCGGGCTAGTCTTGCGCTCCGGGTTCCATGTCACCCACAGCTCGCTGTCCTCTTCGCGCAGCGTGGGGATGAGCTTCTGCCATGCCTCTTCAGTGACAGGCTCAGCTTCATCAACCCAGCAGAGGAGAATGCGAGCCTTTGACTTGATGCTGTCAACGTTGCGATCAAGGCCGGCGAACGAGTAATAGACACGCCCGCTTCTGGTCCTGATGTATTTCTCGCCAATATCGAAATGCTCAAGCAGCCACGGCTCTGAGCGAATTGCGGCCTTGATTTCCTCAAGCGATGAATCGGCCAGCGAGTTCATGAACTGGCGTCCGCAAAGGATTTGCCCCTCTCTGCCCGCCTGATCCCACATGTAAGCGCGAATGGCGGTCATCTTGGCGAAAGAGCGTGTCTTCGCTGAACCGCGTCCGCCGTATGCTCCTCTTATGTCCGCCGAGCCGGTGAATACCTGAACAAGCTTGGGCGGGAGTCGAACATCAACCGCCGACAAGCCTGATCTCGGTTATGGTCTTGATGGGGTTATCCTCGTCGCCGGCAATCTGCGTCGGGAGAACCTTGCCGAGAAGCGCCATAAATGGACCGGGGTTCAATCTCGCCTGCTGCGTGAGGTATTCCACCATGTCGCCATCGCCAGCATTTGTTGCTGCCTGGATGATTGCGTCCTTGATGAGTGTGGTTGTCTTGTTCGGCACCCCTTTGGGGCGGCCCGGACCAGCCTTGCCTTTGCCGATCTGGTTTTTCTCTGTTTCTTTAACGTCCATTTAGCACTCCCGAGGGTTGGTGCCGCTCTTTGTTGGGTTCATAAAATTGATTAGTCGTCGTCTACCATCGACAGCAAACGATGCTTGGCGCGCTCTAGCATCCAGAGGATTTCGGGACCGCCGGCAACAGACGAGGAGAAGAACTCATCCCCGTCTTCCGTCTCACCTACGATCACCACGTTCTTGAGCTTTCCCATTGCTGCGCCGAGCATGATGTCAGAATCAAAATCGAGTGGCGTTATACCTGGGAAGAGCTTGACGTTGTCCATCGATCTATCCCGCTCTTGCTCGGTGGTGGTCATGGGGTTGATACGGAGTATCGGATGATGTTCACAATCTCGTCTCCGTGGGTGATGACTGCCATACCAGTCGGAACCAGATCATTCGCAACAACTCGGACGCCGCAGAACGCAGCATCAATGACGCCCTTCGGCGCTTGCGGCTTTAGATCAACAGAAGCCGAGAGTGCAGCTGTGAACTTGTCGAGCGAATCCACCTTGATAGTCACGTCTTTAGGGCGCTCGAACATAATGCCGTTGATTTCGCGTAGCATGTCAGAGAATGGGAATTGCACCTTTATCTCCATCAAGTCTACGAATAGGCACAATCGGCGCAGCTAATGGCACGCTTGTCGCCAATGAACTGGCACCCGCAATCGAGGCACTTGCAGACGTAGCCGCCGGGAGCCCACATCTTGCGGCGTGGCCGGCTATCTTCCGGCTTGATGGACTTCACAAACTCAAGCGCCTCATTCAGTCCACGCTCAATCTTGGCGGCGGTCATCGCTCTCTCCATGTGGGCGGGTTAATGGGGTTAGGTGGAAGGCCAGTTAGACCTGACCCACCGGCCATCTACAAGCTGCTCGGCAATGGTCAATGCCCGCAATAGATTTAAGGTCTTTTTGACGCGCCAGAGCGGCAAGCCCAGCTTTTCAGAAACTTCAATTTCTGTGCGGGGGAAACGGATAAAATCCGTGTAAGCTTTAGAGTTAACATCCTTAACGTTGAGCATCGAAACTTCCGCCACATTCCGGGAATGGAATGGGCCACAAAACAGGAAGGGCTGGCACCCGACCTGAAATGTGACCCATGGTGTCAGCGGACAAGCCCAAATCCGTTGGACGGAGTGACTGGAATTGCCGATATCTGAAGCACTTAACACTTCAAGAATCGCATGTCTGCGACTCGCCGTCAATGGGAAGCCCCACCTTGTTACGGGCGGGGCTGGTGAAATGCAGGCGACCGCTGGGCCGCTTATAGATGTTCGGTCGGATGAAAAGCTGCTAGCTCCAGAACAGCACCGAACATCATCGCCTGATATGGACAGGAAGGCCGGGGCATGATCCGTCACCAACCGGCGTCTACCGCGTTGATAGGCCCTAACGGCTCTCGCCTTCCTGATTTTCTGCGAGGGGTGCAACCGGGGTATTGGCCCGGGGCGGACTTTTCGCTTTACATCGCCGCCTCGCATTCCGTTGCCCTGTTGGGCGAATAGATACCTGTGTACAAGGCCCACAGGCAGGCGCAGGCCGGTACTCTGACCGCTGAGATAATGGATTTCTCCATAGTGGATTCGAACCACTGACAGCCGGCACTCGGACGCTCATCGAGCGAATAAATGCCCCGGCGCATTTGCGCGCCACCCTGACAAAGGGCTGATCGTGCGGGGCTCCACATTGGATCGGCATAAATCAGGAAGACCGAAACCGTGTTAACCCGCATCACGGTGGGATGGAGACTGATTTCTCAGCGCGGCTCGATTCTTCTCCTGACCCCGCCTTCCTGTACGAGAAGGTCATGCACTAGGCATGGCCCTCTCGATCTACATTGAATTTAGAGAATATTCCGCTATCACTGGCTGTGAAAACCAGCAGAGACGCGGCGAAATCCGCTACAGAACCGTCTCACAAATCACAATACGCCTTATACCCTGATTTGATTAGAGTTTCAACCTTATATGAAAGCTAAGCCACATGTTTGCTTTCAATATCATCCAGAGAGATTTCAGCGTTCATCATTCCGTTCAAGGTTTCGATAATCGCCTTGATCGTGCGGCGGCCTGTCGCTTCCTTGACTGTGCCTCTCATGCCAGCAAGCAGAACATGCGTGTTGCTGACGACGAACTGAGACCCGGCCGGGAAAAGCTGACGGGCTCGGCGCTGCGGTATGTGCTTCTCTGCATCGCGCTCTTTCTGGCGGCGGGCTTCTTTTTGCCTCTCGTATGCTTCGGAGAAATCCTCTTCGGTCTCCATGATCGCATCAATGATCGGCTTCGAAATGACAATCGGCGTCCCGCTTACGCCAAGTATGCCGGCGACGAAATCCGTCTGACGGAGACGTAGCCAGTTTCCCGGCCGGTCAACAAAAGCGTAACCAGGGATCATGGGAAAACGCTTGTCGATCGGCTTCTTGGTGCGATGATGGATGATCTCCTTTCGCTCCAATGGGAAGAAGAACCTGAACCCTTCCTGCCGCAAAGCGAACTCGATGTTGGTCAACCGATGGTCTTTCTTGCTTTCACGTGCCGCCATTGGCTTGAGCCGGATAGCGTACCATTCCTCTTTGCCATTGCTGTTCATGCCCGCCGCCCCTTCTGTTACTTCCTGCCGAATTCTCGTTGCCACTTGGCCATTTCCGCATCGAATGTGCCGTTGTCGATCATCGCCTGAATCTTGTTGAATGCATGCATGACCGTCGTGTGGTCCCTTCCTCCGGTCCAACGTCCCACCTCAGGGAATGATCGGTCTGGTCGTTCTGTCTTGATCGCATGCATGATGACCTGTCTCGGGAAGACAACGCGGCGATTGCGGGATTTGCCTTTGATGTCCTCCAGGTAAACACCGCGGAACTTTCCCAGCCACTCAACGCCGATCTCGGTCATGCTGCGATTTATGACCACCTCGAGCGATCCGCCGGCATATGGGCAGTATTCACCTACCCACACGACACAAAGGCGCTTGAAGGTCTGGAAATAGCGAGGGATGACAAACCCGGCTGGTTCCTGAACTTTTGGCGTTACGTCCTTGACCGGCGCCGTATTCTGCTGCTCAACGACATGTTCAATCGGACGGGGCCTTTTAATCGCTGCCGCCATGAACCGCCTCTGCCGCTCCTTATGCGCAAGGTGCTGGCGCTGTAGCTCCGTCATTGGCTGGGGCTGGTGCATGTTCATCTGAAACTCCTCGCTTCACGCTCTTTCTCGCGGCGAATGTATTCTTCCCGGGTTTCCGACATACGGGCGACGGGTGAAACGCTGTATGTGCCGAATGGCGGCGGCCGATCGGTCCCGGCGTGCGGAAGCTTGGCCCGTGCGTTTGTGAACCAGTCCGAGCGGAAACCTTGCCAGCCGTGCAGGATCTGCATTTCTGCGGCTTCCTGCGGTCTTCCGGTCTTCTCGTACTCCTTGACGAGCAGCTTGGCGGCGTAGGCGGTCAGGGGCTTCTTTACCGTCTTCTTGCGATGCTCGATTAGGGCTTCTGCAAGGTCTTCGCCAACGCAGGCAGCCAGAATTGTCTTGATGTCTTCGGTCATCAGTATTCCCTCCCTGCATACGGGATTTTGCCGCGAGATTCTTCTTTGGTGCAGAAGGTGAAAGCGGTGTATTTCGCCTTTCGTGCTGCTTCCCGTTCTCTGGCGAGCGCGTTGTAAGCGTCTGCCTCTGTGGTCTTCATGATTGCCGCAATCTCGGCGGTGTCTTTGCCTTGGCGGAATAGCGTTAGAGCATCGGTCATTTCACCACCTCGACTTTCACGCGGTATAGCGCCTCGACGCACTTGCGTTTGAACCTGGATAGCGGCGTATCGAAGCCCTTCACGTCGATGACGCGGAGCCGGCCGTCTTCCTTGTGGTCGATGAAGCAGAAGTCCGCCTTGTAAACGCCGACCGAAAACCCATTGATGAGGATCGGGAACGGTCGCTGTATCTCGACGCCGCCAATCTCTCCGGCTTTCTCGCGTATCTTCAGCGCTGCTGCATAGTTGGCCTCTGCATTGCTGTCGTATACGACGCCATCAAGCTCTGTCTTCTTCGCCTTGTATTTCGAGCGCTTCGGCTCTGACAGGAGAACGCGAAGCTCTGCGGCTGATACGGTGGATTTCATTGCGGGCAAGCTCCTGCACACTGGTAGCCAAGAAGGTCTCCTTGCTCTTGAAGGTCTTCCAGGTCTTTAGCTTCTGGCATTGGCTCGGGCGCTTGATACTGTCCGCGCTCACTGTTGGCCCAATCGCGAACTTGATCTGCGCCCTTCGCCCCCATGTGTCGATGCGGACGAAACATGGTGTTCCCGACCTCTTGCTCAAGGTCTTTGATTGCCTTCCAGTCGGCTTCGGTGAAGAAACGCATATCCTGGCGGTTGCTATTGATGCATCTGCATTCGCGGGAGCGATGCGGCAGCACTTCAAACCCCGCTCGCCGGATTAGTTCGTTTCGCTGCTCCTCCCTCCAGTCGACAAACGGAGCAAGCATGAAGCGGCCGCCGTGATTGCCGCTATTGGCGAGATATTCGGGGAAGTTTGCTCTTTCTTCGCTTTCCTCCCGCCGCACACCGATCAAGCATATTGCCCGTGCATCTGGGTCGTGCTGCTCAAGCCATTGCATCCCGGGGAGTATCTTCAGCATATAGCTGCACCACTGGAACTGCTGCGTCGGGAACCCGCTCTTGTCGTGCGCCAGCTGGCGAAAGCCTATACTTTTCGTGCGATAAGGTGTGAACCCCATTGAGCGAACCCAAGCCTCGCCACGCTCGACACGCGCCAACCAGCCATCAGCCATCCATCCGGTATCAGTGAAGACAACGGCGACACCGTGCAGGTCGTTCTCATGTGCCCACTGAAGCAACGCTATGCTGTCGTTGCCGTAGCTCACGAAGATCACGAAGCGGATCGGCGCGTTTTGCCCACTGGGTTTCAGGAGGTCCAATTGTGCACTCATACCTTCCCCCGCTTCTGCGCCTGCTCGTAATCGACGCGGATGGCCTCAAGCATGGTCAGGTGGCGTTCTTTGGCCTCGATGTCGTTCTCAGGCCATGGGCGCTTGGTGCCCGGTCCATGGTCAGCCAGCCATTGGCGCTTCTGGTGTATCTGGGAGGATAGGAAGTCTATCTTGGCTTGGAGGTTGGAGGGGGTCATACGCGCCTCCCGTGATTTGGGTGAAAACCAAACTTAACTTCTGCAGATTTCCTGACGGCAACAGCGTCCTCAAACTTTTTAAATGTCCAGAGATAGTGCCTTACGCCGCCTTTTGATATCTGTGCGACAAATTGATTGTCTGAACAAAAAACGCCTGTGACGCCAGTTTTGCTAGACTTGGCCACTTTCCGGTTGCAGTTGTTCTCAGCTTGGGTAACGCTTCTCAGGTTATCCAACCGATCATTTGAAGGGTTGCCATCAATGTGATCAATAACGACTGGCCACTCTCGTTTTTGATGCATCCAAATAATTCGACTGGCCTTGCGTATTCTGCCGTACACCTGAATGCACAGCCGCCCCCTAGCATCATATCTTCCCGCGTATTTACCCGAATATCTGGAGTTCCAAACGGCCCAGCTGTTTTTGGAATTGAACTCCTCGACAGGTCTAAACTTCCATATCAAGCGGCCGGCGGCGCTGTCGTAAGAAAACCTGGCGACGATCATTTCGTAAGAAATTTCATCTTCCTTCATTTTCTTCCCTTTCAGATGCTTGGAAGTCTACAAGCTCAGGGCACACGTACTCAGCCCAAGATGCCCCACGATCTCTAAGCCACATCGCCAGAGCGTGCCGACGCTCGAAGCTCAGCCAGCGCACGAAGGCGGGCGGTCTTTTCGATGTATTCTGCATGGTCTTGCCGAGCCTTCCTCAGTTGCTCCGCAGTGTCGTAAAGCTCCATCATCTGGAAGTGCTTGACGACATTGCTTTCGTTGTTCCACCACCCGCGAAGGCGGCGCTCTGTCCACTTGTTTTCAGGGTCGGCCTTGTGAGGGTAGCGCTTGCTAAGCTCCCGAAAGGCCGTGTAGAGCATTTCCGAGACGCGGCGCTTTCCACCGATCTCTTCGACCAGAAAATTTGCTGTCGCTACGTCAGACATTTGCTTGCATTTTCCCTGTTTTAGCATTCCCGAATGTACGGGTGATTTTCCCGGCATATTCCGGTTCTCCTGTGGTTATCTGCTCCTTGTACGAAGGAGACGCAGATGGGCCACAGGCATGAAAATGATGGGATCGCAGGCAAAGCTTGCAACGATGTCCGCGATCCCGGCCCGCCGCATCAGACGAACCTAATTCCTTTTCCAAAGAGCAATCTGCCGCCGCCCCGCTCTTTGGATGCTGATGGCGAGCCGCACTTGCCATCAGCTTTCATTTCCCTATCGGATGCCACACATGCCGTCGTGTTGAGACTGGCGAAGGGCTTTCCGAAGGTTAAGGTGATGCGGGCTGGCACCCGGGAGGAGAAGGACGATACCAGCCCGCTTTGAGCGCGATGGAGGCTTCAGCGCTCAAATTTTGCAAATGCACCAGATGGCAAAACAAACCACGAAGGCGTCAATCAGCCTGTCCCAGCTCATCGCTCTGCCTTCTCTCGGTTAATGCGGTCTACCTCTGCCATTAGCTCGGCTTGGAGGGACTGCATGTTGATGGGTTTGGGCTTGGGAGGGCGAGTGGTCATACTGGCACCTGCTCTTTCGACGGTTTCAGCATCGCCTTGAAGATGGAGATATCGGTCTTGCGCTCGGCTACTGGTCGGAACCGGTAATGGGCAAATCCCCCTTCCCTGTCGCCTTCCGCATATGGAAGTGGCGGGTTCTTTATCTCCTCAAAAAGAAGGCACGGAGTCTTTTTGCCCATAACCACGCCGAAATAGATCGACCTGATAGTAAGGATGTCCCCGATTGACGGACCGCGCTGACCCCAAAGGGCCATCAAATTCTGCATGTCCTTTGGCATCGGGGACCTATCCACGCAAACGACCTTCTGACCAACGACGAAATTGCACTCCATCACGGGTACTCCTCGTTATCCGGGTCTTCTTGGTTAGTCTTGTAGGCGATGAAGACAACCGCAACGAAAGCAACGCTTGATAGGATGCCAATCCAGAAAAATACTCGCGACATGATCTCGTTGATTGCTAAGTGCCAAATCACAACACGCCTCCCTTTCTACTGACAGGACGATCGGTGCGTGGATCTCCGAGGACATTTAATGACGACTTTTCCTCTTGCTCTTCCATCTCCTGGATTTTCTCGTGAGCAAACTTCAGCCGCTCAATAAAACGAGGAAGATTTTCGGCCGTGGAAATCGCCATCCAAACACAATCGTCTTCGCCACGAAGTTGATGCAGGTAAATGATGCCATCTTTGAAATATATGTCAGTGGGCATGACTTCCTCCAAAACTGTTAGAGTCTGGAATAAGGAACTCCGGAAGAACGTCTATCCTGTCGTCATGCCACCTCATCCAGATACGAATATAGCCGCGCTCTCTGAGAAGCCTCATGGATTCCCAAAGCGACTTATTGTCGAAGTCGGCAAGTCCTCCGTGTGCTGGAAGCCTGAGTGCCCGCATTGTGATATTGGCCGTTTCGTCCCCGACCATATTTACGAACTCTTCGTAGTTCCCGTACGGAACAAACTCGTCCCACTTCTCACGGCGTCTTCGCGATCTATTCACGTCTGTTCCTCTTGCTTTGCGAGTTCGAACGGATGAGGCGGAACCACGTATGGCTGCCAAGCGACAGGCATCTCGCCAAAATTCAGCCCGCAAAACCGATCCTGAAATTTTTCGGCGCCTATACGCGCCTTGCCCATCCAGTAAGACTTGAAGACTTTGCCGCGTGGGCAAGCCAGCCAAATGTAATCGCCTGTCTGGGCTTCGGTGATATTGGTGGACCAAGTCATGAATTACTTCCTCTTACGCGCCGAGGAGAGGCTGACGACTTTCGTTTCCGACCCATCATCTGTGGCGACAACGCCTTGGCATCCGAGGGCGTTACGCTCGTACATTTCTACGGTGCTGTCGAAGATCGACTGGAGGGCATCGCTCTGCTTTTCAGACAACGCGCCACGTTTCAGGTAGAAATCGAAGACGCTTGCCACGAATGGAAGCCTCTTGCCCTTTCTGTCCAAAACCCTCAGGAGCCAAATACAGACATCGTAAATTTCAATCTGCCGCCCTGTCGGCGGATCAATGTTGATTGTGTTGACAATCTCTTTGTCGGTCATTCCGCAGGCTCCCGTTTTGCAAAATCGATCGGCTTCACAGCGTCCTTGGAAATCTCTTGAATCTTGATGGCCAGATCGAAAGAAGGGGTTCTTTCCCCAACCTCAAGCCTATTCACCATCCATCGTGACACGCCGAGTTTCCCGGCGAGGTCGTCTTGTGTGAGGTTTTGGCTTTTGCGCCAAACGGTGAGTGCGTGTTCGTTTGCCATTCCATATAGTTGTCATATAGCCAACCTGTTGGCAAGAGGCTTACGAAAAAAATGTTGGCAACGCGGCTGTCTACAGTTGCCCTTTCAGCAACTACGATTCTGACATGGTTACAAGAATCGGTCCCTCAAAGCCTCTTAGGCATTTTTTAAAAGAATGGCGGGTCAAGAAAGGCCTGACGCAGCAACAATTAGCTGATCGGTTACCTATTGGTGAAGACGGCAAAGCTACAGGGAAAGACCAGATTAGCCGCTGGGAAAGAAGCGAGCGCGGGATGACAATGGATGTTCAAGCTGCATTAGCTGAAGCACTGGATATCGAACCTGGTGCTCTATTCCATGACCCTGACAGGCCAAGCATTGATGATCTGCTTAGGAATGCGCCGCCCGAGATTAGGGCGGAGATAATTGAGTTCGCTACCTTCAAACTCCGCAAGGCGATATGATGAACAAACTGTGGCCGATAGCCGTATTTTCAATGTTCGATTTGGCTATCGCCTCAATCCTCACATACTTAGACCAGCGCCCAGATAAGTTTTTCATGTTCTTCATGGCTCTGGCCGTTCTTTGGGTTCTGCCGGCGCTTGTTGGTATATGGTCACTGATAAAGTTCTGGATATGCTATCCGCTTTTCATCAAGAGGAAGCTGGTCAGAATTTATAAAGCTCAGCTTAATCAGTTCAACTTCCCAAGCACTCGCAGTCATTTCGATCACATAGATTACCTATCAAGCGTGATTGAAAATGGTGACGGCGAAAAGGACGCAAGGAATAAAGCGGCCTTCATTTTAGGGGAAATGGCTTGCTACAAGTCGGAGAGGCCATTCACAATGGGATTAGCGGTTCAACACGCTTTTGAACAGGCGATGGAAGAGTATCGTGCTTGAGTAGGCGTAACCTAGTCATTTAGATGGTCTCTAACACAACCATCCAGTCCTGCGTCGATCCTGCCAACGCCTAGCATCCGTGGAACCAACCTCTCCTGAAGCTCGGTTTGATTTCCCTGCCGCTACAGGGTCCAACACCGGGGGAAGTCTTTTTCTCCAGCTGGTCAGGCTGATTTATCCCCGATACGAGCAAGCGCCCTTTTTTCGGCGCTCGGTATAAGCTGCTTCAGTTTCCCGGCGCGCTGCAAACGCGTTACCCCGGCGGGCCATCAACCCCGTTCGATTCCGCTCGATGAGACTGGCATCGATACCGCGTCCATTTCATATGCCGGGTTGATCGGTGACGCGGGTGAAACTTCAAAAGACCGCTGCCCTTGCGCCTCCGAACACTCAATCTTGGCGGGAACCTCCGAGCAGACCCAAGATTTTGTGCTTTTCAGCACCTCGAAGCAGCTTTTGCCTATTCCATCAATTGTTGTGATGTGTTAGGCAATGTTCATCAATGTTCTGCATTCGAGCGCCGGTAGGATCAACCCCTCCGGCGCTTTTCTTTTTGGCATGAAACCAACCCGGTTGTCTAGACGCCAACTTTTTTTATTCGCACCTATTGCATCGGAGTTGGCTTTGTGCCAACTTAAATCATCAGCAGCGACGAAGACGCACCAACACCCGCCGATCTCGCTGCCGAGCCAAAGAGCAGAACCGGAGGACGCCATGTAAACCGCAGCTGATTGCCAGCAGGACGTGAAGAGCTTCACCAGCCCGGGTGGGGCGTCAGGTTCAAGGGCTGAAAAACATAGGACCTTGGAAAATTCAAAGTGGCCTGAGCATGCCAATCAAAAAGGCTCGCTGCCACCACAAGAACCGGAGATGAGACGGATGGCGAAGTTCACAGAGCAGCAGATTAACAGCGCGATTGAAGCTGAAGTTGCGCATTGGGCTCATGGCTTCGACGTCACGGACCCCGAGGAAATCGAAGGTCGCCGCCGTTTCCATCGTGCCAACTTGGCACAGAACCATATTGGTTGCCTCATCGACTTCATTGCCCCTGCGCCTTCCGGCGTGGTGTCTTCTGCCATCTCCAAGGCGGAGGGCCGTTCGTGATGACCAAGCCAGCTTACACAATCGGCAAAGATGAAATGCTTCTCATCACCGTTCGCTGGAATGACGGCGACAAGGTTCTGCTGGAAACGCCGGTCAAGTTCTACACGGCCGAGGAAATCCAGGCTCTGATTGATGAGACGGTTTCCGAACGCTGCGATGTGGTCGGCGTCGATCGCTACGAAATGGTGCGCCGTGTCGGTGAGAGCATTGCCGATGAGTTCGATGTTCGGACGTGGGCCGAGCGCGTTACCGACGACCGCCGCGAGCTTGCAGCCGACGACAATCTTTCCGTCCAAGTCGCCTACAACGCGATGCGTAACAGCTTCAACCCCATCGTCCACGGCGCCGTCATCGGTCGTCTGGAAGCGGCGGAGTGATGACTATGAGCGAACGCGCAAAGACAGACGGCGGACCAGCTTTCCCAATCGAGGTTTTGCACGAAAAGGGTTTGTCGCATCGCGATTATGCGGCGATCCATGCAGATCAGCCAGGCATTGCCGAGATCGTCTCCATGGCCGGCTTAACCTACTCAAACGCTCAGGTTTGGTCCGATGAGAAAACTTCGCTCGGAACGTTTGAGATGTGGTGGCGGACAATACCAAATCCGGAACGGTTCATGCTTTCAGCCCGCGTCCGGTACGCGATGGCAGACGCCCTTCTGGCGGTCAAAGCCGAAACCGACCCCAAGCACTCAGATTACGACGACGACCGGCCGTTTTGAGCCGCCCCGCATAGGGCTTCAGACAAGGGATATGGAAATGAGCAAGCTAACAAAGGCGCAAAAGCAGTTCCTTGAACGTCACCTCAAAAGAGAGGACGGGTTTCGGCCGAAGCTCGTCGTCGGTGAAGGTTCCCCAAATTACGACTTTGTGGGTCGCGTGCGCGACCTCGGCTATGTCGAGATTGTTTCCACCGGAGCAATTCGTTGGCCATACAGCTGGGACGGAACCCGTATCACAGACGCCGGCCGCGCCGCTCTCTCCGCATCCCCCACCAAGTAACCACAGCACAGCGGGAGAAGAAGCATGAGCGAGACGGTTTGGAAAGAACAGGCAATCCAACTGATGGCTTTGCTTGATCAGGAAAAACGCAAGAGCGCAAAACTCCTAGAGGTCATGCGGTTCACCAGTGACGATGACGCTTTGGAACTGCTGAAAACATACGGCCACGATGAGGTTGCAAACGGCACGATCCGTGGCGACTGGCGGTCATTTGATGACGCTTGCAGAACAGCCGTTCAATACCTCTGCGACGAGTGGGACTTCGTTTTTGAAGACGTTCCTTATCAACCCGCTACCAACCCACCGGCTTTGTCAGAGTAACCCGAGATATGAAGGGGCAGGAAATGACCGCAGATACAGTGAAGCATACCAGAGGCCCGTGGCAATATAGACAAAGGGAAAACGACGATTGGGGGTTTGTTAGGTCTGCGGATGGGTGGCTCGTAGCTGTTGCAAAAGACAGTTCGGTACCATTCAAGGCGTATGGCGCATACCGGGAACGCAAGGAAGACCCGTTCGAGGCAAACGCCCGATTGATCGCCGCTGCTCCTGAACTGCTTCTAGCTCTGCAAGAACTACTCGATGCCTACTCCAAGCCAGACGAGCGCCTGTGCTGCGACGGACGTGATTGCGGCTGCATGGGTTCAACAGTTCACCAGCAGGCAGAGCATTACGCTCGCGCCGCAATTGCCAAAGCGACAGGTGGCCAGTGATGCCCTCCGCTTTCTCCACCACCAACACACAAGAAGCGGAGGACGCGGAGATTGTCGCATTCGGTGAGGCAAAAGCCGCAACGCGCCGGGCGACGGAGATCAACGTGTCCCTGCAAAGCAATCTCACGAAGCTCCGCATCGGCACGGAATGGGCAATTCTCATTCACGGGCTTCTTTTCATAGCGACCGGCGCGGCGATGATCAAGGCCAACGAATATTACCGTGAGCAGGCGATTATCAACCAGGAGGTGACGCATGTTGCCCGCCGATAGGAACCTGATGCGCCAAACAGAGGCCGCGAAGAAGCTTATAGCCGATTTGCCGGCCGACGACGAGCAGCTTGTGGCTGACAGCATAGAAGGCGAAACCGGCCTTCTTGAAGCTATCGCCGCCGCCCTTGCCGAGATTGACGAGTGCGAAATCCTGATCGTCGGCATTGATGAAAAGCTCAAAGTCCTTGAGGCGCGCAAGAAGCAACAGAAAGACCGCGCCGACCGCATCCGCGCCTTGATTGAGCGCGCCATGCTGGAAACAGAACAATTCTCGCTTCGTCTGCCGACCGGAACGATCACGCTGCGAAAATCCGGTCCCTCGCTCGTCATCACCAATGAGGCCGACATTCCGGCGTCGTTCTGGGTTGAGCAAGAGCGCCCCGCGCCAAAGCTCGACAAGAAGGCATTGGCCGAAGCCGTCAAATCAAAATCCATCCCCGGCGCGTCTCTGGATAACGGGACGTTCAGCCTCAGCATCCGCAGGAGGTAATTATGACCGAGCTTACGAAATTCGACCTTTCCTCAAAGCAGATCGCCCTCATCAAGCAGACGATTGCGAAGGATTGCAACGACGAGGAATTCAATCTGTTCTTCGAGGTGGCGCGGGCGAAGCGCCTTGACCCTTTCACCGGCCAGATCATCCCTATGGTGTTTTCCAAGGGAAACGCCGCCAAGCGCAAAATGACGATCATTGTCAGCCGCGACGGCCAGCGTGTCATTGCGCAGCGCTGCGGTGATTATCGGCCAGCCAGCAAGCCGCCGCTCTACGAGCGTGAGAAGGAATTGATTTCATCGCTCAACCCGCAGGGCATTGTCTCAGCGACGGTCTATCTCTGGAAGCAAGATCCGAAAACGAGCGACTGGTATGAGGTCGCCGGTCAAGCTTTCTGGGATGAGTTTGCCCCTATCAAGGAAGAATGGGCGCAGGGCGACGACGGACGCAACCACAAGACCGGCAACATGAAGCTGGACGATTCCGGCAACTGGTGCCGTCAGCCTCGCCTCATGATCGCAAAGTGCGCTGAAATGCAGGCGTTGCGCGCCGGTTGGCCAGATCAGTTCACCGGCCTTTACGATGAGGCCGAAATGGACCGCGCCAAGGTGATCGATATCACCGCTTCCGAAATCGTGCAGCACGAGAAGGAAGAAAACCGGATGCGCGCCATTGGCGGCAAGGATTCAATCACGCTCACCTGGGGCGACAATTACGCTCTTGAAAACGTGCCTGTTGGCCAGCTTGCCGACCGCGCTATCCAGTTCATAAACGAGGAAAGCGCCGAGACGGTGCGCAAGTGGGCGGATGCTAACCGCGAGCCACTGCGCCTTTTCTGGGCTAAGCACCCCGGCGATGCTCTCGCAATAAAGAAGGCCATTGAGGCCAAATCCAGCAAGAAGGAAGCGGCTTAATGTCTGATCTCAACCAAATCACAATCACCGGCCGTCTCGGCGCTGATGCGGAAATTCGCCGCACTCAGGACGGCAGGCCTATTGCCAACCTGCGCGTTGCCGTTTCCGAGACATGGCGCGATAGCAATTCTGGTGAGCGCAAAGAAAAGACGGAGTGGGTTTCGGTCGTCTGTTTTGTCGAGGGTCTTTGCAAAGTTATTGAGCAGTATACCAAAAAGGGAAGTCGCGTTCTCGTCCAAGGCAAAATCCAGACGCGCAAATGGCAGGACCAGAGCGGCAACGATCGATACTCGACAGAATTGGTCATGCAGGGGTTTGACGCAAAGCTGATCCTGCTGGATGCACCGAAGCAGGAAGAACGGCAGGAGCAGCAGCGGCAGGAAAACCGCGAACCTTCGCGCCAGCAGAACAACCATCAGCAAGGAAGCTTTGACCGCGACCTTGATGACGATATCCCGTTCTGAGGTGCGCCATGGCTCAAACCGTCATTCTCCACGGCAAATCGCAACGTGATTTTGCTAAGCGTCTAATCGACCTTGCTCCTATTGACGCAGTTGTAAGGGTCACCGAGGCAAAGCGCACGCTGGACCAAAATTCCAAGCTTTGGGCCATGCTGTCGGACGTAAGCCGCGCCAAGCCAAACGGCCGATGCCAGACGCCAGAGGTTTGGAAAGCGCTGTTCATGCACGCCTGCGGCCACTCTGTTCAATTCGAGATGGGTCTTAACGGCCAGCCGTTCCCGGTCGGGTTCAGTTCCTCCAAGCTTACCAAGCGCCAGATGGCCGATCTTATCGAGAGTATTTACGCATATGGCGCAGAGCACGGCGTCGTCTGGACCGAACCAGATTCCGAAGCGAGGGCAGCAGCATGACCCGCATTGTCTCAGCATCACCAGAGAAAATCGTCATCGAGTTTGAGAAGCGGCTGGAGCTTCACGACGGCCACAAACTGGTTCGCGTGTCCCTCCCAAACCCGATCATCTATCAAAGAGCATTGGAGGGGAAATGAACAGCGTTCAGAACCATCTGCGCAAATATCCCCATGCGCGCACGTCTAGCCTTATCTGGCGGGCGAAACGTGATGAAACCACCGAAATACTTCAGCGCGAGATAGAAGCCAAGCGCCCTAAGCCTGCTCCGTTGTCTTGGTGGAAGCGTCTGGCCCGCGCGATTGCCGGGAGGGTGTGATGGCCCGGACAGTTGAGGAGTGGATCGGTAAGACAGACGATCACCGCGCGCCCGGATCTGTTCGGGACCGGATCATGGCACGGGACAATCGCATCTGCCATATCTGCGAGTGCGAAATCCAAGTAGGCCAGACGTGGGATTTGGATCACGTCAAGGCGCTGATCAACGGCGGCGAGAACAGGGAAACGAACCTTCGACCGGCCCATCGAAAATGCCACGTTGAAAAGACTGCGCTCGATGTTGCCGAGAAGGCAAAGGTCGCGTCGATCCGCAAGAAGCATCTCGGGATTACCCGACCGGCGGTCAAAATCAAGTCCGCTCCGTTCCCGAAGTCCGAAAAGCCCAAAAAGGCCGTCGTCTACCGGCCCGTCACGTTCTATCGCGAGGATACGCCATGACATACGAATGGCCCGGCACAGAAGCCGAAAAGAAAGTTGCACGCATTCTAGTTGAACAGACTGGCGGTTATTTTGTCAGCCTAGTGACTGTGAATGCAGGCGGATCGCGCGTCGACGGTACTGAGCGTCTAGGGGTGCAAGTCGGGAAGCGTATAATTGACGTAAAGGCGATTTGCGACGCCCTCGCCAGCACAGGAGGCAAACACCATGCAGATAAGTGACCAGTTGATTGAACACCTGATGATTGCCGCTCGAGGAATTGCGTGGGATAAAGGCGTGACAGTCAGTGAGGCTGAGATTGCACGTCAGCACACACGGCAAGTCCTCGAAGCCGCCCTGTCCGCTGCGGAGCCGGTAATGTACGTCAGCGAACGGCAACTTGCTTCATGCGTGGGAACATACGTACCGTCACGAAAGACCGCCGAAGGTCTTTTCCAGCTCGCATTGTATCGTGCCCCTCCCGCGCCATCCGTGGCCGTGAAGGCTTTGCAGGAACTCCATGCTGCGGAGCACGCGAAACTTGGGGAAATGCTTCTCGACAAATCGGAGGACGGCCAATCGAAAGCGAATTGGCAGGGTGGGCGCGTCAACGGCATTGGTGCGGCTATATCCGCCCTCTCCGCACAGGTGCAGGACGTGGAGGGGTGGCAGCTTGTGCCAAAAGAACCGACGCAAGAGATGCTCGATGCATGCGGTCCTAAGCCCAAACATTGGGACGCTACGCCTAGTTCTAGGCGCGTGCGTGAAAGCGCGGATCGTATGCGGCGTGAAGATTACAAGACGATGCTGGCCGCAGCACCCGCAAAGCAGGAGGGCGGCCATGAGTGATATCGTGGAACGATTTGAGCGCGCAGTTGCGGCAAACGGCTACCGAACTCGCGATGAACACACCGAGCAGGAATATGAATCGGCTAAATCGTCCCTCCGCCAACTCCTATCCGAAAAGTGGCAGCCAATGAATATCGCTCCTCTTGATGGAACGGAAATTTTGCTCCGCACCAAAGACGGATGCGTGTCATGCGCATGGGACAAAACGGACCAAGAATGGGTTGCCGGCTGGCTAGGGTTAGCGCTCTTGAAGAGCGACCCGCTCGGATGGATGCCAATTCACAAGCACGAGATGCATGGGGGTGGGGAATGACTATCCCAGACGACATTATGCAGATTGCGAAAGAGGTCGTTGATCGCATCGCGAAAGTTCACGTTTTCAAAGGTGACTGCGTTGAGGACGTTGCCAACGCCATCTCTGCCGAACGCGAACGTTCCCGCCAACTCCTATCCGAAGCAGAGAAGCGCGAGAGGGAGGCAAGGGCTAAGGCGGTTGAGGAGGCTGCGAAGGTGGCCGAGGAGATGCCCTTACTTCGGCCCGTATCGACCTCCCACGTCAAAACAAACACCCCAAAAGATGTCGCAGCCGCTATCCGCGCCCTGCTATCGGAGGAACGTGGATGAACCGGGAAGCTTTTTACCTTGCCGGTAAAATCGTGACCGGTACAGCCACCGAAAGAGATAGACAAAGACTTGCAAACATACTTCAGGACGAAGCTAACTCGTTAAAATCAACGGGCCGCCCCAATATTCATAGTAATCGTCTTTGCCGATTTTCACTTGATGGAGATGTCACTCCTGATGCGGTTGAAAGTGTTCGTCGCCGTGCCGCGCTGTCGATCGACGCTGAAGATTGGGTGGTAGTAGATGGCTACGGACAAAACTACCCCGCATCGGAGGATAAATGATGGCCAGAAGGAAAAAACCAGATCCAGCCGAGCCGCCGATTTCTAGGGATCTCACCATGCTTAACAAGGCGTGGGCAGAAGCCGCAAGGATGGCGCTAAAGGGCGACAATAGGGAACTGCGCATGCGTATTCAACTCGCATCCCTCACCATGGGCCGCCACATAGACGATTCTTTCCTTCATGCCCTCAACCTGGCTATCGCGGTTGCCTCTCAACTCGACGGCGTCCCTTGCTGTTACGAAGACGGGCTCACCAAGAAGCAGATTGAGTTATTCAATGAAGGGCAGAAGCAGGCGACCGACTTTGTCGTGGACCACCTCAAGATGATCCGCGAGCGCTATGTCGGAGGCATGAATATAGATGCAGCAGAGAAAATCTTGAATGAGTATCTCGCCAAGGTTGGAGGCGACCGAAAATGACCGCACCAGCACTCGTCAAATCCGCGGACCTAAAGCGGATGGCGGACATCGCCCTGGAGAAGGGCGTCCGCGTTGAAATCGAAGTCGGCGGCAAAATAATTCGAGTTGCCCCCGATATCCCCGATAATCACAAGCAAACGTCCGTTGACCGCGACGTTTCGTATGGTGGCAATAGCCTCTCCGAATGGAGGGCGCGCCGTGAAGGTAAATCTAGTGGGTATTCATCGCGTCAAGAAAAGGCTCGCTGACGGCAATACCGTCTTCTACCACTACGCTTGGCGCGGCGGCCCGCGCATGCAGAGCGATCCGAGAGACGAATACGAGTTTACCGCAGAATACGTTCGCCTCACACGGGATCGGCAAGATGCTCCTTACAAGGGGTGCCTTGCCGAGATCATCCGCGAATACCTCAAATCCCCCGCATATCTCGGGCTGAAGAAAAGCACTCGCGAAGGGTACGATTTCGCCATCAAAGAAATAGAGGCCTCATTCTTCGACATGACGGCGGTCAAGATAGCCGCGACAGGCACTCGCTCTATATTCCTGCAGTGGCGCGACGAGATTGCTCAAAAGCACCCCCGCAAAGCCGACCTCTACATGAGCGTGCTGAAACGCATCCTCTGGTTTGGCCTTGACCGCGAGATGATCGAGCGACACCCGCTGGAGCGCGTCGAGAAAGTCAGCGACGGCAGCCGCCGAGACGTGATCTGGACCGACGAGGATATCCAGACCTTCAGGTATGGGAAGCTGAACCCGGACTCCAAGAGCAAGAAGGACAAATGGCTGAAGCATCCGGCGCCGGAGCCATTGGTGCGCGCGCTCATGCTGGCGATATGGACAGGGCAGAGACAGGGGGATTTGCTCAAGCTCACATGGAAGGCATACGACGGCCATTCCATTTACCTGCGCCAGTCGAAGACCGGAGCGCATGTCAGGATGAAAGTCTCTGAGGAGCTAAAGAACTATCTGGACGGAGTGCCACGGGGCAACTCGGTCACGATCTTGACCAATGGTCAGGGCCAGCCTTGGGCGACCGGCTTCAAATCGTCTTGGCGCAAGGCCGTAGAAAAAGCAGGGATCGAAGGGAAGACATTCCACGACCTGCGGGGAACGTTCGTCACCCTCGCCTATCGTAACGGGGCATCGATCAAGGAGATTGCGGAGGTGTCCGGTCATTCCGAAAAGGACGCCGAGGGAATCATCCGCAAGCACTATCTGGTGTCGAGCGCGGCAGTTGAGAGCATCGAGAATCGCCAAAAGCGGTTTACAGGCGAACCCGGATGACCTTGTTTTCCACAGGGCGGTAAATGGGTGGTCTGTAAACTGAAATCGCTGGACACCCTGCAAAATAAGGGCTACAGCGTTTTCCTACGCGACTGGGGGTCAAGGGGTCGTGGGTTCGAATCCCGCCGCTCCGACCATTAAATCAGATAGATAGCCAGTTCCCCCAGAGCTGGCTATATTTGTTTTAGCGCTCCAGTAGCGAGCGTTATGCGCAAGTTTCAAACATCCCGTTCGGGTGTGCATTTATTCAAGCCTTGAGAACGAAGTGTGCTGAGATGGCAAAAAAAACGAAAATAGAACACTCGGAATTTTCAGGCGAGTTTGAAGACGAGGGTATCACTGTCCTTGTTGACATCTACCGGCCCGCGGGCACCCAGCAAGACTGGACCCTGGAAGTTATCAGCGAGCACGACGATGTCACCACCTGGGACGAACCTTTCGCAACCGACAAAGACGCATGGGAAGAATTCCTGGCTACCTGCGAAAAAGACGGGATTCGCAGCTTTCTGGATAGCGAGGATCCTTCGGTCCATTAACCCATCGGGCGACGCCGCGCTTGGGTTGGGTTAAAGCTCCTGTAGGACCCCAGGCTCACCGGCCCATTTTGCTTAGGTGCTCACCGGCAAATTCTACAAAAAAGCGGGCGCGATATGCCGTCGCCCTCCGTCAAAAGACGATGTGCATTGCCGTGTTGACTCT
>Ga0268256_1000393_pt1 | contig 39884 bp, 35 predicted proteins | sample AgamicAtAmrz_FD_200247 | JGI IMG/M metagenome (GOLD analysis project Ga0268256, IMG submission 200247) | Agave microbial communities from Guanajuato, Mexico - At.Am.rz (v2) (version 3) | ecosystem: Host-associated > Plants > Roots > Rhizosphere | place: Guanajato, Mexico | collected 2012-06-07 | reverse complement strand
TTCTTCGTAGCGTTTGCTCAGGTTGCGGCAGCTGAGCACGGCATTCGCCTGCGCCTGCACGACCGGATCACTCATAACGTAATGCCTCCGCGGGCTGGGTGCGCGCCGCGCGCCAGGCCGGATAAAGAGTAGCGAGGAAACTCAGGACCAACGCCGCGCCGCACACCTGCACCACGTCGGCGAGCATCAGCTGCGACGGCAGGTAGTCGATGAAGTACACGTCGGCATTGAGAAACTTGAAGCCCAGCAGGCGCTCGACGCCGGCGATGATGGCGCTGATGTTCAGCGCCGCGAGAATGCCCAGCACCGCGCCGATCAGGGTGCCGATCACGCCGATCACCGTACCCTGCACCATGAAGGTGGCCATGATCTGCATCGGCGTGGCGCCCAGGGTACGCAGGATGGCGATATCGCCCTTCTTGTCGGTGACCACCATCACCAGGGTGGAAATGATGTTGAACGCGGCGACCGCGACGATCAGCAGCAGGAGCAGGCCGATCATGGCCTTTTCCATGCGGATCGCCTGGTACAGATTGCCGTGGGTGCGGGTCCAGTCGCGGGCCAGGTAATCCTCCTGGCCAAAGCTCTGGGCCAGTTGCCAGGCGGTGCGAGGCGCCTGGAACAGGTCGGCGAACTTGAGGCGGATGCCCTGCACCTGGTCAGGCTGGTGGCGCTGCAGGCGGGCCAGGTCCTGAACGTGGGTCATGGCCATGAAACCGTCGATCTCACCGGCGCCGACGTGAAAGATGCCGACCACGGTAAAGCGCTTCAGGCGCGGGAACACGCCGCCCGGTGTAACGGTGACTTCCGGTGCCACGAAGGTGATCTTGTCGCCCAGACCGACGCCGAGCTTGTCGGCCGCCTTGTCGCCGATGACGATGCCGAAGCTGCCGGGTTGCAGATCCTCGAGACGGCCCTCGCGGAAGAAGTCGCCGATGATCGACACCTTGGGTTCCTCGACCGGGTCCACAGCGTTGATCAGCACCTTCTGCACCTTGCCGTCGTTGGTCAGCAGGCCCTGCATCTGGCTGAAGGGTGCCACCGCCAGCACCTGGGGATTCTTCAACGCGCGGTCGGCCAGGCGCTGCCAGTCGGTGATCGGCGTGGCGCTCTCGATGGTCGCGTGGGGCACCATGCCCAGCACCCGGGTACGCATTTCATGGTCGAAGCCATTCATCACCGACAGCACCAGGATCATCACCAGCACACCGAGGGCCAGCCCGATCATCGAGGTCAGGGAAATGAACGAAACGAAGTGGTTGCGACGCTTGGCCCGCGTGTAGCGCGTACCGAGAAAAACGGACAGGGGTCTGAACATGTGGGGCGCTTGTTCGAGGGAAAGAGAAACGTCCTTGTGGCGGGGCCTGGCGAGCGGCCTTACACTCTGACCACCACTGCTGCCATGGGTTCGCCATGTCGACTCAAGACGAAAACGATCGCCGCGAATACTACCGTATCGAGGACAGGATCGCACTGGATTTCACCCCCCTGGCCGGCGCCGAAGCCCTGGCCAGCGACGAGCTTCACGATGCCTCGCCGCTGTTCAACCTGCTCAGCGAACTGCATGTGATGGATTTCGAATCCCAGCACCTGCTGCGCAATATCAGCGAGCGCGACCGCACCCTGGCGGGCTACCTGAAGGTGGTCAACAAACGCATCGATCTGCTCGGCCAGGCCATGGCCCAGAGCCTGCTGCGCGATATCGGCCCGCCCAAGCGGGTCACCCTGTCCGAAGGCGGCATCAGCTTTCTCAACGCCCAACCGGTAACGGTCGACAGCCACCTGGCCATGAAGATGGTCTTGATGCCCCAGGCGCTCGGCCTGTTGCTGCGGGCCAAGGTGCTGCACTGCACCGAGCGTGACGGCCAGTTCGAGATCGGCGCCGAGTTCGAAGCGCTGACTGACGCACAACGCCAGTTGCTCGCCCGGCATATCCTGCAGCGTCAGGCGCAGGAGCGCCGCCAGGCCCGCGAGGAACTCACGTGACCCCTTCCCGACTGCTGCTTGCGCTGATCTGCTTGCTACCCCTGGCCGCCCAGGCCGAGACCCTGACGATTCCCATCGGCCAGCAAGGCGCCGACCTGACCGAGGTGCCGCAAAAGGGCCAGTCCAAACGCGCGGTGCTGGAGCGCTTCGGCCTCGCCGATGAAGAGCACCCCGCCGTCGGCAAGCCGCCGATCACCCGCTGGGACTACCGCGAATTCAGCGTCTATTTCGAATACGACCATGTGATCGACAGCGTGCGCCACCTGCAACCACGCACCACCGCCACCGAGTAAGGAGCAACCGTGACCCTGATCTACGGCCATCGCGGCGCCAAGGGCGAAGCCCCGGAAAACACCCTGGTCAGCTTTCAGCAGTGCCTGGAGCACGGCGTGCGCCGCTGCGAACTGGACCTGCACCTGTCGCGCGACGGCGAACTGATGGTCATCCACGACCCGACACTCAAGCGCACCACCGGCCAGCGCGGCAAGGTGGTCGAGCACGATGCCGCCGAGCTGGTGCACTACGACGCCCGTCGCGGCGGCCCGGGCTGGCGCCACCCCTGCCCCATCCCGCGGCTGAGCGAACTGTTCGAGCAATGCGACTTCGAGCACTGGCAGCTGGAGGTCAAGAGTGCCTCCAAGGTACGCGCCGCGCGCACCGTGGAGGCCATCGCCCTGCTCAGCCGGCGCTTTGGCCTGGACGACAGGATCACCATCACCTCCAGCTCCCGGGAAGTGCTGAGTGCCGCCCAGCGCCTGACGCCACATCTGGGCCGTGGCCTGGTCGCCGAATACGCCTGGCTGGATCCGATCAAGGTGGCGCGCAACTACGGCTGCGACCTGCTGGCCCTGAACTGGACGCTGTGCACCCCGGAACGCCTGCTCAAGGCGCAGAAAGCCGGCCTGCACGTGTCGGTGTGGACGGTCAACGAACCTGCCCTGATGCGCCGCCTCGCCGACTTCGGTGCCGACAGCATCATCACCGATTTCCCCGGTATCGCCGTCAGTACCCTGCGCGGTTAGGCGACCCGGCTCCTGATGGGGAACGGGCCGTGCCCGTGATTTCGCGGCCACGGCGCGCTCCCGCCTCGCACACCATCAGCCCATAAAAAAACCGATCCACGAGGGATCGGTTTCCAGGCCTGCTCAGACGCTCTCGCGGTTTGGCCAGCGCCAGTCGCGGGAGTCGGCGAACGGATCCCCGACCGGCTCAGGCCGCCGGCCGGAGCCGCTCAAAAAAGCCGGTTGAGGCCATCGAACGCGGCTACCCGGTAGGCTTCGGCCATGGTCGGGTAGTTGAAGGTGGTGTTGACGAAGTACTTGAGGGTATTCGCCTCGCCCTTCTGGTTCATGATCGCCTGGCCGATGTGCACGATCTCCGAGGCCTGGTAGCCGAAGCAGTGCACGCCGAGCACTTCCAGGGTTTCACGGTGGAAGAGGATCTTCAGCATGCCCACCGGCTCATGGGAAATCTGCGCCCGCGCCATGCTCTTGAAGAACGCCTTGCCGACTTCGTAGGGGATCTTGGCCTTGGTCAGCTCGTGCTCGTTCTTGCCGATCGAGCTGATCTCGGGAATGGTGTAGATACCGGTGGGGATGTCGTCGACGATCCGCCAGCTGCCGTTGTCGACGATGCTGCCGGCCGCCGAGCGGCCCTGGTCGGCCGCGGCACTGGCCAGGCTCGGCCAGCCGATCACGTCGCCTGCAGCGTAGATGTTCGGGACTTCGGTGCGGTAATGCTCGTCGACGTGCACCTGGCCACGGCTGTTGACGTTGATGCCGATGTTCTCCAGGCCCAGCTTGTCGGTGTTGCCGGTACGGCCGTTACACCACAGCAGCGCGTCGGCCTTGATCTTCTTGCCGGACTTAAGGTGCAGGATCACGCCGTTGTCCAGGCCCTCGATGCGCTCGTACTCTTCGTTGTGGCGAATCAGCACGTTGTTGGTGCGCAGGTGGTAGCTCAGCGCATCGGAGATTTCCGAATCCAGGAAGCTCAACAGTTGATCGCGGTTGTCGATCAGGTCGACCAGCACACCCAGGCCGCTAAAGATCGAGGCGTACTCGCTGCCGATCACGCCGGCGCCATAGATGATCAGGCGGCGCGGGGTGTGGCTCAGGGTCAGGATGGTGTCGCTGTCATAGACCCGCGGGTGGTTGAAGTCGATATCCGCCGGGCGGTACGGCCGCGAGCCGGTGGCGATGATCACCTGCTTGGCCGACAGGGTTTCCACCACGCCGTTGGGGCAGACCACTTCGATGGTCTGCTCGTCGGCGAAGCTGCCGGTGCCAAAGAACACGTCGATGCGGTTGCGCGCGTAGTAGCCGGTGCGCGAAGTGACCTGCTTGGCGATCACGCGCTCGGCGCTTTTCAGCACGTCAGGGAAGGAGAACCAGCGTGGCTCGCCGATCTGGCGGAACATGGGGTTGGTGTTGAACTGCATGATCTGCCGCACCGAATGGCGCAGCGCCTTCGAAGGGATGGTACCCAGGTGGGTGCAGTTGCCGCCCACTTCGCGGCGGTCGTCGACCACCGCCACCTTGCGACCGGCCTTGGCCGCGTTCATCGCCGCCCCTTCACCTGCAGGGCCGGAGCCCAATACCACGACATCGTAGTTGTAGACCGCCATGTTCACTCCTCAGATCACGCCGCAACGCTTATCGCGCGTTATCGGCAGAGCCAGACCGGACGTGCGGCCTGGTACGCAACATTTCGCAATGACGCATAGCCTACCGGGCCAGGCGGCAAATGGCGATCAGCGCTTGCTGGCGTCGTAGCCTTGCACGCCGGACTCGCCGTTGCCCTGGCCCGTCACTTCCGGGCATTTCTCGCGGTCGTCACCGCAGATCGAGCACTTCTTCTCGATGCCCAGGTTGGCGATGCCGCCGCAGGAGCCGGCGATGGGCTTGCGGCCCATCATCACGCCGACGGCCATCAGGCCGACGACCGTGAGCATGATCAGAAAAACCATCACGAATGTCATTGCTTGCCTCCCGCAGCGAACAGCTGCTCGAAAGTGGCGGTACTGCGTGTGACGAATCCGTCACCCTCCCGGGTCACGAAGAACGCCGCGATACCTTCGCGCTCGGCGTACTCGAACCCCTTGTCGGGGCCGAGCACCAGCAGCACGGTGGACAGGCCGTCGGCCATCAGCGTCGAGGGCGCGGCCACGGTGACCGCCGCCAGGGTGTGCTGGATCGGTGCGGCGGTCTGCGGATCGAAGGTATGGGAGTAGCGTACGCCCTGCTCCTCGAAATAATTGCGGTAGTCACCCGAGGTGGAAATGCCGTAGCCGTCCAGTTCGATCACCCGCTGAATGGCGCGCTGATCATCCCGCGGCGCTTCGAGTGCGATACGCCAGGGTTGGCCGTCGGGCTTGCGGCCAACCGCCTTGAGTTCGCCGGTGGCTTCGACCAGGTAACTGCTCACCCCTCGCTCGACCAGCCGCGCGATGATTCGATCAACCGTATAACCGGCGGCGATGCTGTTGAAGTCGACCTGCAGGTCGATGTCCTTGCACAGACGCTCGCCATCGATATGCAGGTGTTCCTGACCGATGCGCCCGCGCACTTCTTGCAGGGCCTCGGCATCTGGCACCACACGCTCGCCGTTGCCGCGCGGGCCGAAGCCCCACAGATCGAGCAGAGGTTCCAAGGTGAGATCGAACGCCCCGCCACTGTCGCGATGCAGGGCATTGCCGGTTTCGATCAGTTGCAGCACCCCGGCGGGCATCGGCATGCAGGTGCCGGCCGGTGCGCGGTTGAATTGCTCGATCAGCGAGTCGTCACGGTAGGTGGACATCTGCTCGTCGACCTCGGCGAAGATCGCTTGCACATCGGCCTTGAGCGTGGCCTTGTCCGGTACGCCCCTGGCGCTGACGTACTTCACCGAATAGGTGCTGCCCTGGGCCGGGCCACCGAACTCCTCGACCGTCTCGGAAAAACCGCAGCTCACGAGCGCAGCAGCCAATGTCGCGGCCAGGGCAGCGACAAGGGCGGGCTGTTTCAGAGCGGTTGCAATCATCCGCCGAAGTCGTCGAGCAGGATGTTGTCCTGTTCGACACCCAGGTCGGTGAGCATCTTGATCACGGCGGCGTTCATCATCGGCGGGCCGCACATGTAGAACTCGCAATCCTCGGGCGCCGGGTGATCCTTGAGGTAGTTCTCGTAGAGCACGTTATGGATGAAGCCGGTCAGGCCGGTCCAGTTGTCTTCCGGCTGCGGATCGGACAGCGCCAGGTGCCATTCGAAGTTCGGGTTCTCCGCCTGCAACTGGTCGTACTCCTCGGTGTAGAACGCCTCGCGCATCGAGCGCGCGCCGTACCAGAAGCTGATCTTGCGGGTCGATTTCAGGCGCTTGAGCTGGTCGAAGATATGCGAGCGCATCGGCGCCATGCCGGCACCGCCACCGATGAAGACCATCTCGGCATCGGTGTCCTTGGCGAAGAACTCGCCGAACGGCCCGTACACCGTGACCTTGTCACCCGGCTTGAGGCTGAACACCCAGGACGACATCTTGCCAGGCGGCAGATGGTCCTTGCCCGGCGGTGGCGAGGCGATGCGGATGTTGAACTTCACCAGGCCGACTTCTTCGGGGTAGTTGGCCATGGAGTAGGCGCGGATCACCGTCTCGTCGACCTTGGACACGTATTTCCACTGGTTGAATTTGTCCCAGTCGCCGCGGTACTCCTCCTGGATGTCGAAGTCCTTGTAGTGCACGGTGTGCGGCGGGCACTCCAGCTGCACGTAACCACCGGCGCGGAAATCGACGTTCTCGCCTTCCGGCAACTTGAGGGTCAGCTCCTTGATGAAGGTGGCCACGTTCGGGTTGGACTCGACCGTGCATTCCCACTTCTTCACGCCGAAGACTTCCTCGGGCACCTCGATCTTCATGTCCTGCTTGACCGGGGTCTGGCAGGACAGGCGCCAGCCCTCGCGGGCCTCGCGCTTGTTGAAGTGCGACTCCTCGGTGGACAGCATCTCGCCGCCACCGCTCTCCACGATGCACTTGCACTGCGCACAGGTGCCGCCGCCACCACAGGCCGACGACAGGAAGATCTCGTTCTCGGCCAGGGTCTGCAGCAACTTGCCGCCAGCCGGAACGGTGATGGTGCGCTCACCGTTGATCTCGATGTTCACGTCGCCGGCGGAAACCAGGCGCGCGCGGGCCATGAGGATCACCGCCACGAGGAGGATGATCACCACGGTGAACATGGAGACTGCTACTAGAATCTCGAAAGCCATTGGCAACCCCTTACAGCTGTACGCCGGAGAACGACATGAAGCCCAGCGACATCAGGCCAACGGTGATGAAGGTCAGGCCCAGGCCGCGCAGGCCGGCGGGTGGGTCGCTGTACTTGAGCTTCTCGCGGATGGCGGCCAGCAGCACGATGGCCAGCGCCCAGGACACGCCCGCGCCGGCGCCGTAGACCACGCTCTCGGTGAAGTTGTAGTCGCGCTCGACCATGAACAAGGTGCCGCCGAAGATGGCGCAGTGCACGGTGATCAGCGGCAGGAAGATGCCCAGCGCGTTGTAGAGCGACGGCAGGTACTTGTCGAGCACCATCTCCATGATCTGCACCACCGCGGCGATTAGGCCGATGTAGCAGATCAGGCCGAGAAAGCTCAGGTCGACTTCCGGCAGGCCGGCCCAGCTCAGCGCCCCTTCCTTGAGCAGGTAGACGTAGAGCAGGTTGTTCAACGGCACGGTGATGACCATCACCACGATCACCGTCAGGCCGAGCATCAGGGAGGTTTCGACCTTCTTGGAAATCGCCAGGAAGGTGCACATGCCCAGGAAGAACGCCAGCGCCATGTTCTCGATGAACACCGCACGGACGAACAGGCTGATGTAATGTTCCATATCAGTAAGCCTCCTCGTTCTTCACCTGGGGCGCCATGCGGTACTCGACCTTCTCCACCTGCTCCTTCTTGTAGCTACGCAGGGCCCAGATGAACAGGCCGATCAGGAAGAACGCCGACGGCGGCAGCAGCAACAGGCCATTGGGCTGATACCAGCCACCATTGTTGACGGTGTGCAGGATCTCGATGCCCAGCAACGAGCCGGCACCGAACAGCTCGCGCACGATACCCAGCGCCACCAGCATGGCGCTGTAGCCCAGGCCGTTGCCCAGGCCATCGACGAACGACGCTACCGGCGGGTTGGACATGGCGAAGGCTTCGGCGCGCCCCATGACGATGCAGTTGGTGATGATCAGGCCGACGAACACCGACAGGCGCTGACTCAGGCTATAGGCGTAGGCCTTGAGGAACTGATCGATGACGATCACCAGGGAGGCGATGATCACCACCTGGGCGATCATGCGGATCGAGCCCGGGATCTGGTGGCGCACCGTCGAGATGAAGAAACTCGAAAACGCCGTGGTCAGGGTCAGCGCGATGGACAGCACCAACGCGGTGCTCAGCGCCGAAGTGACCGCCAGCGCCGAACAGATACCGAGAATCTGCAGGCCGATCGGGTTCTTGTTGAGGATCGGATCGAGCAGCAGTTCTTTCATGGTGGGTTTGGACATGGATCAAGCCTCCCCTGCGGACAGCTTCTTGAGGAACGGCGCGAAACCATCCTCACCGAGCCAGAAGTGAATCATGTGGGTCACGCCGTTGGCGGTCAGGGTCGCACCCGCGATGGCGTCGACCTGGTAATCGGCCTGCGGGCTCTGCGGATTGACGCTGCCCTTGATCACGCGCAATACCGGTTCGCCATCCTGGTAAACCTTCTTGCCGACCCACTTGGCCTGCCAGTTGGGATTGTCGATCTCGCCCCCCAGGCCCGGCGTTTCACCGTGCTGGTAGAAGCCGATACCGGCAACCGTCTCCAGGTCGCTCTGCAAGGCCACGAACCCGTACATGGTCGACCACAGGCCGTAACCACGCACCGGCAGCACCAGGCGCTCGAGTTCGCCGTTCTGCTCGATCTGATAGACCACCGCGTAGTGTTCCAGGCGACGGATCGAGGCGATGTCGCGCTCTTCGGGGATCATGCTGGACAACGACGAATCGGCGACGGCCTTGTTCTGGTCGAAGGTGTGCGGGTCGAAGGCGTCGCTGTAGTCGCCGGTGCGCAGGTCGACCAGGCGCGGCGTGACACGCGAGGAGAACACCTCGCGCACGTCGTCGCTGGACATGCCCGGCTGCCACAACTCGGCGATCACCAGCACCGCGCGCTGGCGGTCGACCAGGGCGTTTTCCTGCTGGGTAGGACGCAGGATCAGCGCGGCAGCCGAAACGGCGATGGAGCACACCAGGCACAGCACCAGGGTCACGACCAGCGTGCGTGTCGGGGTTTCTTTGAGCTTAGACATTACGCGCCAGCCTCCGCTTGATGTTGGCCCGCACCACATAGTGGTCGATCAGGGGCGCACACAGGTTGCCGAACAGGATCGCCAGCATCACGCCTTCCGGGAACGCCGGGTTGACCACACGAATGATGGTCACCAGCAGGCCGATAAGGATGCCGAAGATCCACTTGCCGGTATTGGTCATGGAGGCCGACACCGGGTCGGTAGCCATGAAGATCATGCCGAAGGCGAAGCCCCCGGTGACCAGGTGCCAGTACCAGGGCATGGCGAACAGCGGGTTGTTGTCCGAGGCGAGGGCGTTGAACAGCGTGGCGGTGGCGATCATGCCGATCATCACCCCGCTGACGATGCGCCAGGAAGCGATCTTGGTGATCAGCAGCACCGCGCCGCCCAGCAGGATCGCCAGGGTGCCGGTCTCGCCAATGGAGCCCGGCATCAGGCCGATGAAAGCCTGGGTCCAGGTCAGGCCGTCATTGATCAGGCCATCGACACCGCTGCCGCCGATGGTGGCCAGCGCCGTGGCGCCCGCGTAGCCGTCCACGGCTGTCCACACGCCGTCACCGGAAATCTGCGCCGGGTAGGCGAAGAACAGGAAGGCGCGGCCGACCAGGGCCGGGTTGAGGAAGTTCTTGCCGGTACCACCGAACACTTCCTTGCCGATCACCACGCCGAAGCTGATGCCCAGCGCGACCTGCCAGAGCGGAATGCTCGGCGGCAGGATTAGGGCGAACAGCACGGAGGTGACGAAGAAGCCTTCGTTGACCTCGTGACGGCGGATGGAGGCGAACAGCACTTCCCAGAAGCCACCGACGATGAACGCCGTGAGGTAGATGGGCAGGAAGTACGCCGCGCCCTGGATGAAGTTGTCCCACAGGCTGCTCGGGTCGAAACCGCCCAGCGCACCGATCAGCGCGAAGCGCCAGCCCTCCTGGGCAGCCAGCAGATCGGGGCTCTGCGCGTAGACCAGGTTGGCCTGGTAGCCGGTGTTCCACATGCCGAAGAACATGGCCGGGAAGGTGCAGGCCCAGACGGTGATCATCATGCGCTTGAGGTCGATGCCGTCGCGCACGTGAGCGGTGGTCCTGGTCACGCTGCCGGGGCGATAGAAGAAGGTGTCCACGGCTTCGTAGAGCGCGTACCACTTCTCGTACTTGCCACCTTTTTCGAAGTTGTGTTCGATCTTGTCGAGGAACTGACGAACGCCCATGTTCAACCCTCCTTCTCGATGAGGGTCAGACAATCACGCAGGATCGGACCGTATTCGTATTTGCCGGCACACACGTAGGTGCACAGCGCCAGGTCTTCCTCGTCGAGCTCCAGGCAGCCCAACTGCTGGGCCATTTCGGTGTCGCTGACGATCAGCGAACGCAGCAGTTGCGTCGGCAGGATGTCCAGCGGCATCACCTCTTCATAGTTGCCGACCGGCACCATGGCGCGCGGGCTGCCATTGGTGCTGGTGGAGAACGCGAAGCGCTTGGCGGCGTTGAGCTTGGACACGAAGATATTGAGGATCGAGTGCTTGTTCACCCCGGCGCGCAGGTAGTGCAGCATTTCGCGCTCGGTGCCTTCGGCCAGGCACGACACCTGCAAGTGGTAACGCCCCAGGTAGGAACAGGCACCACGGGAGGTGCGGCCGCCGAGTACCGAACCGGAGATCACCCGGTTGTCGCCAGGGACCAGTTCGCCTGCGCTCAGCTCGGTGAGATCGGCACCCAGACGGGTGCGCAGCAGACGCGGGCGCTCGACCACCGGCCCGGCCAGCGCGACCACGCGCTCGACCCACAACTGGCCACTGGTGAACAGCTTGCCGACCGCGATCACGTCCTGATAGTTGATGGTCCACACGCTCTTGCTGGCGCTGACCGGGTCCAGGTAATGAATGTGGGTACCCGGCAAGCCGGCCGGGTGCGGCCCGGCGAAGGCCTGGCTGCGCACACCGTCCACCTGCTCGCCCGGCAGGCTCACGCCCGGTGCCTTGCACAGGAACACCGGGCTCAGGCGCGTCAGCACCTTGAGGCCGTTTTCGAAATCGTCGGCATGCTCGGCGATGATCGGCGCGGGGTCCGCGGCCAGCGGGTGGGTATCGATGGCGGTGACGAAGATCGAGCTGGGCACGGCATCGACGGCCGGCACCTTGCTGAACGGCCGGGTACGCAGCGCCGTCCACAGACCGGACTGCTGCAGGTTGTCGCGAACCTGGCCGGCATCGAGGCTGCCCAGCTGAGCGGCCGGATACTGGGCGAAGGTCTCCTGTTCGTCGCCATCGAGATCGATGACCACCGATTGCAGCACGCGCTTTTCACCGCGGTGAATCGCGCTGACCACACCGGCACCTGGCGCGGTGTAGTGGATGCCCTCCGAGCGCTTGTCGGAGAACAGAACCTGGCCCAGCTTGACCCGGTCGCCCACCTGCACCGCCATGGTGGGCTTCATCCCGTGATAATCGAAGCCTATGACAGCCACGCTGCGCACCGGTCTCGAGGTATCGATCTGCTGAGCCGGCGCGCCTGCTATGGGCAGATCGAGCCCACGTTTTATTTTGATCATAGGTTTGCCTAACCACTGAGCTTATAAGTTTTTGAATGACGCTCGACAAACCGTCAGTCACAAAGCAGGACGCACCCCAATATCGCTATTGGCGTGGATCAATGTCGAACGCGGGTAAGAAATCGCCGGGATTATAGAGTTGTGCGACAACGGGACGCCACCCGGGCGGCCGGCTTTTTTCGGATTTCCGTTACAGAACGCAACAGAAATTTAACGACGACAGGCGCGCCGGGCGGCGACATAACGCCGCACCACCCTGCCCTTCGGATTCAGAACCCGGTGGCTGCAACGAAAACGGCAGGCAAAAAAATGGGAGCCCGAAGGCTCCCATCTGGTGTCGCCTAGCGTGCGGCGATCAGCGCGGGAAGGCAGGCGGGTTGACCCCGGCCATCTCTTCCATCACGCGAATCACCTGGCAGCTGTAGCCGAACTCGTTGTCGTACCAGACGTACAGCACGACACGGTTGTCGTTGGCGATGGTGGCTTCGGCATCGACCACACCGGCATGGCGCGAGCCGACGAAGTCGGTGGACACCACTTCCTGGGAGCTGACGAAGTCGATCTGCTTCTGCAGGTCCGAGTGCATGGCCATCTGGCGCAGGTACTCGTTGATCTCTTCGCGGCTGGTGGCCTTCTCCAGGTTCAGGTTGAGAATGGCCATCGACACGTTCGGCGTCGGCACGCGAATCGCGTTGCCGGTCAGCTTGCCCTTGAGCACCGGCAGTGCCTTGGCGGCAGCGGTGGCGGCACCGGTTTCGGTGATGACCATGTTCAGCGCGGCGCTACGGCCACGACGGCTGCCCTTGTGGAAGTTGTCGATCAGGTTCTGGTCGTTGGTGTACGAGTGAACGGTCTCGACGTGGCCATTGACGATGCCGTACTGGTCATTGACCGCCTTGAGCACCGGCACGATGGCGTTGGTGGTGCAGGAGGCGGCCGAGATGATCTTGTCCTCGGCGGTGATTTCGCCATGGTTGATGCCATGCACGATGTTCTTCAGCGCGCCCTTGCCCGGTGCGGTGAGGATCACGCGGTCGATGCCCGGGCACTTGAGGTGCTGGCCCAGGCCGTCGGCATCACGCCATACACCGGTGTTGTCGACCAGCAGCGCATCCTTGATGCCGTACTGGGTGTAGTCGATGGCCGACGGATCCTTGGCGTAGATCACCTGGATCAGGTTGCCGTTGGCGGTCAGGGTGCTGTTGGCTTCGTCGATGGTGATGGTGCCGTCGAACTTGCCATGTACCGAGTCGCGGCGCAGCAGGCTGGCGCGCTTGACCAGGTCGTTCTCGGCGCCCTTGCGCACGACGATGGCACGCAGACGCAGGCCGTCGCCACCACCGGTGTGTTCGATCAGGATACGCGCCAGCAGGCGACCGATACGGCCGAAACCGTAGAGCACCACGTCGGTGCCCTTGCGTGGCGAGGCGTTCTGCTGGTTGGCGACGTCGGCCAGCTCGTCCTTGACGAACTGCTCGATGCTGCGGCCGTTACCTTCAGCCTTGAACTTGCCGACCATCTTGCCCAGGTCGACGGACGCCGCGCCCAGCCTGAGCTCGCTCATGGCCTTGAGCACGGCGTAGGAATCGTGAACGGCCAGGCCGTTCTCGTCAGCCTGACGGTGACGGGCGAAGCGATGCGCCTTGAGAATCTCGATGACCGAGCGGTTGATCAGGCTGCGGCCATGGATCGACAGCACCACGTTGTTGTTGCGGTACAGCTGACCGATCAGCGGAATCATCGCCTCGGCGAGAGCTTCACGGTCAATCCATTCACCAAGACACTGGTCGGGCTTCTGAGTCACGGCATTACCTTCCACATGTAGGGGCTGAAAAAAGGGGCTACATTATGACGACCCGGCCAGGGGTCGGCAATCTGCAGCGGTCGAAACACTGACAGCCATCCTCGCGGATAGTTACAATCGGGGGCCAAATCGTTACCAATCGCGAGCCACCCGTGCCTGTACTGCGTCTGCCGTCCTTGCCGGCCACCGCCGGTAAACAACACTGGGGCAACCTGCCCGGTGCCGCGCTGAGCCTGGCCATCGCCGAGGCGGCCACCTGCGCCAAACGCTTCACCCTGCTGCTCACCGCCGACAGCCAGAGCGCCGAGCGCCTGGAGCAGGAACTGAGCTTCTTCGCGCCCGAACTGCCGGTGCTGCACTTCCCGGACTGGGAAACGCTGCCCTACGACCTGTTCTCGCCGCACCAGGACATCATCTCCCAGCGTATCTCGGCGCTCTACCGCCTGCCGTCGCTGAGCCATGGCGTGCTGGTGGTGCCGATCACCACGGCGCTGCACCGGCTGCCGCCGAAGCGTTTCCTGCTGGGCAGCAGCCTGGTGCTGGACGTCGGCCAGCGCATCAATGTCGATGACATGCGCGCACGCCTGGAGGCAGCCGGTTATCGGTATGTCGATACCGTCTACGAGCATGGCGAATTCGCCGTTCGCGGCGCGCTGATCGACCTGTTCCCCATGGGCAGCAAGCAGCCGTTCCGTATCGACCTGTTCGACGACGAGATCGAGACCCTGCGCACCTTCGAGCCGGAGACCCAGCGCTCGATCGACAAGGTGGAATCGATCAAGCTGTTGCCGGCACGGGAGTTCCCCCTGGAGAAGAAGGCCGTCGCCGACTTCCGTGGCCGCTTTCGCGAGCGCTTCGACGTCGACTTCCGCCGTTGCCCGATCTACCAGGACCTGTCCACCGGCATCACCCCGGCGGGTATCGAGTACTACCTGCCGCTGTTCTTCGAGGAAACCGCCACCCTCTTCGACTACCTGCCCCAGGACACCCAGGTGTTCTCGCTGCCCGGGATCGAAAAGGCCGCCGAGCAGTTCTGGACGGATGCGCGCAACCGCTACGAGGAACGCCGCGTCGACCCCGAGCGGCCGCTGCTGCCGCCCGCCGATATCTTCCTGCCGGTCGAAGACTGCTTCGCCCGCCTGAAGGACTGGCCGCGGGTGGTGATCAGCCCCGAGGACATTGAGCCAGGCGTCGGCCGTACGCGCTTCGAGGCCAGTGCCCTGCCCGACCTGGCGATTCAGGCCAAGACCAGCGAACCGCTGGCCACCCTGCGCCGTTTCATCGAGGAATACCCGGGCCGCGTGCTGTTCTGCGCCGAATCCGCCGGGCGCCGCGAGGTGCTGCTCGAACTGCTCGCCCGGCTCAAGCTCAAGCCCAGGGAAGTCGAAGGCTGGCCGCAGTTCTGCGCGAGCAAGGAGCGCCTGGGCATTACCATCGCGCCGCTCGACGAAGGCCTGCAGCTCGAAGATATCGCGCTGATCGCCGAAAGCCCGCTGTTCGGCCAGCGCATCATGCAACGCCGTCGCCGCGAGAAGACCCGCGACGCCGGCGACAACGTGATCAAGAACCTTACCGAGCTGCGCGAAGGCGCACCGGTGGTGCATATCGACCATGGCGTGGGCCGCTACCTGGGCCTGGTGACCATGGAGTTCGACGGCCAGGCCGCCGAATTCCTCGCCCTGATGTACGCCGAGGAAGCCAAGCTCTATGTGCCGGTGGCCAGCCTGCACCTGATCGCCCGTTACACCGGCAGCGACGACGCCCTGGCGCCGCTGCACCGGCTGGGCTCGGAAACCTGGCAGAAGGCCAAGCGCAAGGCCGCCGAACAGGTACGCGACGTGGCCGCCGAGCTGCTCGATATCTATGCGCGCCGCGCCGCCCGCGAGGGCTATGCCTTCAGGGACCCGAAAGCCGATTACGAAACCTTCAGCGCCGGTTTTCCGTTCGAGGAAACACCGGACCAGCAGAGCGCCATCGAGGCGGTGCGCGAAGACATGCTCGCCGCCAAGCCGATGGATCGCCTGGTGTGTGGTGACGTCGGCTTCGGCAAGACCGAGGTGGCCATGCGCGCCGCCTTCATCGCCGTGCACGGCGGCCGCCAGGTGGCAATTCTGGTGCCCACCACCCTGCTCGCCCAGCAGCACTACAACAGCTTCCGCGACCGCTTCGCCGACTGGCCGGTGACCGTCGAGGTGATGAGCCGCTTCAAGAGCGCCAAGGAAGTCAGTGCCGCCATCGAGCAGCTGGCCGAAGGCAAGATCGATATCATCATCGGCACCCACAAGCTGTTGCAGGATGACGTCAAGATCAAGAACCTGGGCCTGGTGATCATCGACGAGGAGCACCGCTTCGGCGTGCGCCAGAAGGAGGCCCTCAAGGCCCTGCGCAGCGAAGTGGACATTCTCACCCTGACCGCCACGCCGATCCCGCGCACCCTGAACATGGCGGTGTCGGGCATGCGTGACCTGTCGATCATCGCCACGCCGCCGGCCAGGCGCCTGTCGGTGCGTACCTTCGTCATGGAGCAGAACAAGCCGACCATCAAGGAGGCGCTGCTGCGTGAGCTCTTGCGCGGCGGCCAGGTGTATTACCTGCACAACGACGTGAAGACCATCGAGAAATGCGCCGCCGATCTCGCCGAGCTGGTGCCCGAGGCGCGCATCGGCATCGGCCACGGGCAGATGAACGAGCGTGAGCTGGAACAGGTGATGGGCGACTTCTACCACAAGCGCTTCAACGTGCTGATCGCCTCGACCATCATCGAAACCGGCATCGACGTGCCGAGCGCCAACACCATCATCATCGAGCGCGCCGACAAGTTCGGCCTGGCCCAGTTGCACCAGCTGCGCGGCCGGGTCGGCCGTAGCCACCACCAGGCCTACGCCTACCTGCTGACCCCGCCGCGCAAGCAGATGACCGATGATGCCCAGAAGCGCCTCGAAGCCATCGCCAATGCCCAGGACCTCGGCGCCGGCTTCGTGCTGGCCACCCATGATCTGGAAATCCGCGGTGCCGGCGAACTGCTCGGCGACGGCCAGAGCGGGCAGATCCAGGCGGTCGGCTTCACCCTGTACATGGAAATGCTCGAACGGGCGGTCAAGTCGATCCGCAAGGGCGAGCAGCCCAACCTCGACCAGCCCCTGGGCGGCGGGCCGGAAATCAACCTGCGGGTGCCGGCGCTGATCCCCGAGGACTACCTGCCGGACGTGCACGCCCGCCTGATCCTCTACAAGCGCATTGCCAATGCCAGCGACGAGGACGGCCTCAAGGAACTGCAGGTGGAGATGATCGACCGCTTCGGCCTGCTGCCCGAGCCGACCAAGCACCTGGTGCGCCTGACGCTGATGAAGCTGCAGGCCGAACGGCTGGGCATCAAGAAGATCGATGCCGGGCCGCAGGGCGGACGCATCGAGTTCGCCGCGGAAACACCGGTCGATCCGCTGACGCTGATCAAGCTGATCCAGAGTGCGCCGAACCGCTACAAGTTCGAAGGCGCCACGCTGTTCCGCTTCTCGGTGCCGATGGAACGCCCCGAGGAACGCTTCAATACCCTGGAAGCACTGCTGGAGCGGCTGCTGGCGACGGTGAAAAGCTGAAAACCATCAGGGCCGCTTATGCGGCCCTGATGGTTTGTGGCATGGGTGATTGAAGACGTCGCTTAAGCGACTGTTGTAAGGCAGAAGCGGACATCGAGTGTAGGAGGGGCTTTAGCCCCGAGCTTTTTATCAAGGCAAACAAAGAGCTCGAGGCTAAAGCATCTCCCACGAGTTACACGACCGGCCGCTCCCGCCACTAAGCGGTAGTTCGCCTCACTCCACCAACTGCGCCGCCCGCAGCGCCGAAAGCGCCTGCGCCCAGCGCGGATCCTGGCGATAGTCGACACCAGGGAAAGCGCGACGGCGCATACGCGCCAGGCCCTTGGGCGCCACCACCTTGAGGCGCTGCGCCGCCGACAGCGCCAGCTCCGCCGCCGCCCGGTCATTGCACACTAGGCCCATGTCGCAGCCGGCAGTCAGCGCGGCCTCGATACGGCTGGCCGCATCGCCGACCACATGGGCGCCGGCCATCGACAGGTCATCGCTGAAGATCACGCCCTCGAAGCCCAGCTCACCGCGCAGGATGTCCTGCAGCCAGCGGCGCGAGAAGCCGGCCGGCTGGCTGTCGACCTGCGGGTAGATGACGTGGGCCGGCATCACCGCGGCCAGGTCGCGGCTCAGCGCGGCGAACGGGCGCAGGTCTTTCGCACGGATTTCTTCCAGGCTGCGCTCATCAGTGGGAATCGCCACGTGGGAGTCGGCCTCGGCCCAGCCGTGACCGGGGAAATGCTTGCCCGTGGCGGCCATGCCCGCCTCCGCCATGCCACGGATAAAGGCACCGGCCAGCTGCGTGGCGCGCTCGGGATCACCCTCGAAGGCGCGATGGCCGACCACCGCACTGCGCTCGTGGTCCAGGTCCAGCACCGGGGCGAAGCTCAGGTCCAGCCCCACCGCCAACACCTCGGTGGCCATCAGCCAGCCGCACTGGCGCGCCAGCTGCTCGGCACCGGCGCAACCGGCGATGGCCCGCATCGCCGGTAATTTCACGAAGCCCTGACGCAGGCGCTGCACACGCCCGCCTTCCTGATCCACCGCCAGGAGCAGGTCGGGACGCACCGCCCGGATGGATTCGCACAATTCCCGCACCTGCTGCGGGTTGTCGATATTGCGGGCAAAGATGATCAGGCCACCGACCTCGGGCTGGCGCAGCAACTGGCGATCCTCGGCGGTCAGCCAGGTACCGGCGATATCCACCATCAGGGAGCCATACAGGGGAGTCGTCACAACGGAATTCCTTGAAGATAAGCATCACGCCCAATGGCCATCTGACAATGGCGCGACAAAGGGTTCCCGTCGCACGGGCGACGGGAGCCAGCCGCTACGACAGGGCGCGATAAAGGGTGGTAGCTTAGGGGCAGCCGAGGCCCACCGACAAGCCTCAGGGCTTGCTGATGGGTGGACCTTTGTGACGGGGAATCAGCTGCGCCGATGCCAGACGCGGATCGGTCACCCCGCTCTCCGAGCGCATGCCGGCCGCCAGGAACGGCACCATCAGGCGCATCACCTGTTCGATTGAGGTGTCGACTCCGAAGTCGCTCTCGGCCATGGCACGCAGCGCCTTGATGCCGGACATGCTGAACGCCGCCGCACCAAGCATGAAGTGCACGCGCCAGAACAGCTCCAGGGGCGGAATACCGGGTGCCGCTTCGTGCACCAGGTACATGTAGCGGCGAAATACCTTGCCGTAGACCTCTTCGAGGTATTTGCGCAGGTGGCCCTGGCTCTGGCTGAATGCCAGGCCCAGCAGGCGCATGAAGATCGACAGATCGTTGCCGCTGCGCGGCTTGACCGCCAGGGCCTGCTCGACCAGCAACTCGAGCAGTTCCTCGAGGCTGAAGGTCACGCCGGGCTTGCTCTGGCGCTTGTCCAGCTCACGCTCCAGGCTGGTGCAGAATGGCCCGAGAAAGCGCGAGAACACTGCCTGGATGAGGGCCTTCTTGGAGCCGAAGTGGTAATTGACGGCCGCCAGATTGACCCCGGCCTTACTGGTGATCAGGCGCAGCGACGTTTCGGCAAAGCCCTTCTCCGCGAACAACTGCTCCGCCGCGTCGAGAATGCGTTCAACGGTTTCCGATTGCGCCATGACATCCACCAGACAAACAAGTGTTTGAAACATACGTTTCAGCGCGTGCCACTGTCAAGTCGCGCAGGGCGTATTCTGGCTGCTCAGTCACCATTTGGCGAGCGCGTCGCACGTCACCGCCGCCCGCTTCCCGGGGTTACCGGTCATCCGCTGCCTGGCCCTCTATCGACACGGCGGGCATCAACCGATTGCCAAGCACGACTTACTGTATATAATCCCAGTCACTGTATAAAAAGCCAGAGCGCCTCACATGATCAAGCTGACGCCCCGCCAAGGCGAAATTCTCGCCTTCATCAAGCAGTGCCTGGAAGACAACGGCTACCCGCCAACCCGCGCGGAGATCGCTCAGGCCCTGGGCTTCAAGTCGCCCAACGCGGCCGAAGAACACCTCAAGGCCCTGGCACGCAAAGGCGCCATCGAGATGACCCCGGGCGCCTCCCGCGGCATTCGCATTCCGGGCTTCGAGCCCAACCAGGAAGAGGAAGACGGGCTGCCGGTGATCGGTCGCGTCGCCGCCGGTGCGCCCATCCTGGCGCAGCAGCATATAGAAGAGGCCTGCCGGATCAACCCGGACTTCTTCCGCCCCAAGGCCGACTACCTGCTGCGCGTACGCGGCATGAGCATGAAGGACATCGGCATCATCGACGGTGACCTGCTGGCGGTGCATACCACCAGTGAAGCGCGCAACGGCCAGGTGGTGGTGGCGCGCATCGACGATGAAGTGACGGTCAAACGCTTCAAGCGCGAAGGCAATACCGTGTGGTTGCTGGCGGAAAACCCGGAGTTCGCGCCGATCGAGGTGAATCTCGAGGAGCAGGACCTGGTCATCGAAGGTTTGAGTGTCGGCGTCATCCGCCGCTAATTGGAGGCGTCATGCAGTTCCCCCAGTCGTTGAGCCGTAACCAGCTGCCCCTGTTCGATGCCTTTCTGGCCTCGACCCTCGCAGCTGTAGAGGAACCAGCCAGCCAGGAAGCCGCATTCAGCGAGGTGTCGCTGCGTGGTGCCGCTGGGCATTGCCTGACGCTACTGGCGCCCATGCTGCGGGAACTGAGCGAGAAGGATGACGAACGCTGGCTGACCCTGATCGCGCCGCCCGCCAGCCTGACCCAGAGCTGGCTGCGTGACGCCGGCCTCAACCGTGAGCGCATCCTGCTGCTGCAGCCGCGCCGCAACCAGAGCCCGCTGCAACTGGCTCAGGAAGCCCTGAAGCTTGGCCGCAGCCACACCGTGGTCAGCTGGCTGCACCCCCTGCCCCAGCAGGCACGCCAGCAGCTCGAAGCAGCGGCGCACACCGGCAAGGCGCAAAGCCTGAATATCAGCCTGGGTTGAGGTATCGGCGGCGAGCAAGAATCCGATAGAAAGCAAAAGGCCAGCGAATCTGCTGGCCTTTTGTTTATCTGGGTACGCTCAGGCCACTGCCTGTCAGTGAAGCACGCGCGGCTGCTCGTCTTCTTCGTGCTCGAAATCGCCCTCTGCCATTCTGCCCGCCATCTGCACGCCGACATTGAGCATCGCCTTGGCGACCTCCACATGCTGGCCCTGCAGGAACGCCTTGGCATCTTCGGAGAAGTCCAGCACCACCAGTGCTTCCTCATCGTCGGCGCGACGCAGGGCGATGCGCCCATCGGGCAGTTCGACGATTTCAAGGAAAGACGTAGGCATGACTCGGATTCTCCACGAAAGGCCGCCCAGTGTAACAGCGAGCCTGGTTGATCGCTTGGCGAAAAAGCCGCCAATTGCCGAACGGGCGTTCAATCAAGGGCAAGCGGCGCGATTACCACTCGCTGAGGCCCTCACGAAAACGCTGGGCCAGCGCCTTGAGCGCCTGCCGCCAACCTTCCAGGGTTTCGCGTTCGAGCAGCGGCGGCTCGTCGCCCAGACTCACCGCCTCGATCAGCGCGGAGGTGCTGGGATCGCCCTTTGGCTCTCGCGGCTGACGTGGCGGCTTGAATAGCTCGGCATGGGCGGCCAGCAGCTGCCCCAGCCAGGTCTGCCGGTTTTCGGCCAGCTCGACCAGTTCCGCCAGCTCCGGGCTTGGCGCCCCGCTCAGGCTCTGGCGATCCAGCAGCACTTCGGCACGGGCAGCGCTGCTGTTGGGCAGACGGTAGAAGCCGGCGATCTCATGGCACAGCCCGAGCAGCGCACCGTACAGATGAAACAGCGTGGCTTCGCGTTCGGCCTGTACCAGCGCCTGGGCATTCATTGCCCGCCCCTCTTCAGCCTTGCGCCAGGACTCCAGGGCGAGGCCGGCGTAGAAGATCTTCTGATTGGTCCGGGTATACAGTTCGCCAGCCATATGCACTCTCCAGATAGCCTCGGGTGCGCGCATGACGCGCACCGAGCACGGATCAACGCTTGTCTTCGACCTTCCACTTGCCGCCGTCGAAGAACGCCTTCCAGCCAGTGGGCTTGCCGTCCACTTCGGTCTGTACGTATTGCTCCTTGGTCTTGCGGCTGTAGCGGATCACCGCCGCACGGCCTTCCGGATCGCGCGCCGGCGCATCGAACAGGAAGTGGTACTTCGGATCGATCTCGTCCTTGTGCGGCAACAGCTCGAGTACCAGGGGTGCCCGAGTTTCGCGGTTCTTCGGGAACTGGCTGGCAGCCAGGAACAGCCCCGACGCGCCATCGCGCAGCACGTAGGTGTCGTCGACCTTCTCGCACTTGAGCTCCGGCATCTTCACCGCATCCATCTTGGGTGGCGCCGGCTCGCCGTTGCGCAGCAACTTGCGGGTGTTCTTGCATTCGCTGTTGGTACAGCCGAAGAACTTGCCGAAACGGCCGGTCTTGAGCTGCATCTGGCTGCCGCACTTGTCGCATTTCAGGCTCGGGCCCTCATAGCCCTTGATGCGGAACTGGCCCTGCTCGATTTCATAGCCCGCGCAATCCGGGTTGTTGCCGCAGATATGCAGTTTGCGGGTCTCGTCCAGCAGGTAGGCGTCCATCGCCGTGGCGCAGATCGGGCAGCGATGCTTGCCCAGCAGCACCCGCGATTCCGACTCGCCCTCGTCATCGGCGGCTATCTCGTCGCCCGGCACCAGGTTGATGGTGGCCTTGCAGCGCTCTTTCGGCGGCAGGGCGTAGCCCGAGCAACCGAGGAACACGCCGGTGGAGGCGGTACGGATCATCATCGGCCGGCCACATTCGCGGCACGGGATATCGGTCAGGGTCGGCGTGTTGGCGCGCATGCCGTTGTCGCCGTCGGCGGCCACTTCGAGCTTCTTCTTGAAGTCGCCGTAGAACTCGTCGAGCAGGTGCTTCCACTCGCGCTCGCCCTGGGCGACGTCATCGAGATTCTCTTCCATGCCGGCGGTGAAGCCATAGTCCATCAGGTCGGCGAAGCTCTCGCTGAGGCGTTCGGTGACGATGTCGCCCATCTTCTCGGAATAAAAGCGGCGATTGTGCAGGGCGACGTAGCCGCGATCCTGGATGGTGGAAATGATCGCTGCATAGGTCGACGGACGGCCGATACCGCGCTTTTCCATTTCCTTGACCAGGCTGGCTTCCGAGTAGCGCGCCGGCGGCTTGGTGAAGTGCTGGCTGGGGTCGAGCTTGATCAGCTTGAGCGACTCGCGCTCCTTCATTTCCGGCAGCACGGCGTCGTCGCCCGGCTTGCTCATCTGCGGCTGGGCACGGGTATAACCATCGAACTTGAGGATACGGCCCTTGGCGCGCAACTCGAACTGCGCGGCGGTGACGGTCACGGTGGTCGACAGGTATTCGGCCGGCGGCATCTGGCAGGCCACGAACTGGCGCCAGATCAGCTCGTACAGGCGCTCGGCGTCGCGCTCCATGCCGGACAGCTGAGTCGGCCGCAGGTTGACGTCCGAAGGTCGGATCGCCTCGTGCGCCTCCTGGGCGCCCTCCTTGCTCGAGTAGTAGTTGGGCTTCTGCGGCAGGTATTTGCTGCCGTACTCGCTGTCGATGAAGCCGCGCACCATCTCGATGGCATCGGCCGACAGGTTGGTCGAGTCGGTACGCATGTAGGTGATGTAGCCGGCCTCGTAGAGACGCTGGGCCATCATCATGGTCTTCTTCACCCCGAAGCCCAGGCGCGTGCTGGCCGCCTGCTGCAGGGTGGAGGTGATGAACGGCGCGGTCGGCTTGCTGCTGGTCGGTTTGTCCTCGCGCTTGGCGACGCTGTAGCTCGACGCCTTGAGAGTCGCCAGCGCGGCCGTGGCCTGGGCTTCGTTCAGCGGTTTGAAGGCGGCGCCGTTCTCGCGCACCACTTCGAAGCGCACCTGGGCGTCCTTGGCAGTACCGAGGTCGGCGTGCACTTCCCAATATTCTTCGGGCACGAAGGCGCGGATTTCCTTCTCGCGTTCGACCACCAGCTTCACGGCCACCGACTGCACGCGGCCGGCCGACAGGCCACGGGCGATCTTCGCCCACAGCAGCGGCGAGACCATGTAGCCCACCACGCGATCCAGGAAGCGGCGCGCCTGCTGGGCGTTGACGCGGTTGATGTCCAGCTCGCCCGGGGCGGAGAACGCTTCCTGGATGGCCTTCTTGGTGATCTCGTTGAACACCACGCGCTTGTAGCGGCTGTCATCGCCACCGATGGATTCGCGCAGGTGCCAGGCGATGGCTTCCCCCTCTCTATCCAAGTCGGTCGCGAGATAGATGGTATCGGCTTCCTTGGCCAGGCGGCGCAGTTCCTCGACCACCTTCTCCTTGCCGGGCAGGATTTCGTACTTGGCTTTCCAGCCGTGCTCCGGGTCGACGCCCATGCGCGCGAACAGCTGGCGCTTGGCCTTTTCCTTCGGCGACAGCGCCGGCGCCTCGCCTGCTGCTGCCTTGCCGCGCTTGGCAGGTTCCTTGGTAGCCGCCCCGCCGCTGGTGGGCAGGTCGCGGATATGGCCGATGCTCGACTTCACCACGTACTGGCTGCCCAGGTACTTGTTGATGGTCTTGGCCTTGGCCGGGGATTCCACGATGACCAGCGATTTACCCATGGATTGGAAAATTCCTGAAATTCGGTAGGTGAACGGCGACAGGCGCCTGAAAACACTGTTGGGCGTATCGAGTCGACGCGTAACGCATCGACGATGAAGGCGCCCGCTCGATGGAGCGAACGCGAGAAGCGTGGTGCTGCCGCGGAGCGAAGAGGTGCTTTTGCACACCTGCGATTGCCCTGCGTTCAGCTTTGGCCCCGCTATATATAGTGGCGGTCAAGGCAAGGTCAAGGGCGACCGCTTCCTGAGGTGCCCTCAGGGGCGACTGAAAACGCTCGCTTCGGCCTCGACCAAAGCAAAGCGTGGAACCCGCTCGCCGTCCAGTTCCACCTCGCCGGTGAACATTGCCAGCGGTCGCACCCAGAGGCCGAATTCGCCATACAGCGCCTGGTAGACGACCACTTCCTCTTCGCTCTCCGAGTGCCTGGCCACGCCCAGCACACGGTACTCGGGACCTTTGTAATGACGGTAGAGACCGGGTTGCAGCGACATCATTCAATTTCCTGGAAAATTTTTCGTCCGATACGAAGGAACGACCTCGGCAAGTGTCCGACGATCCGCCCCGCGGGCCTCCCCACTTGCCGGAGCGCCAAAAAACAAAAACCGGGGCAGAAGCCCCGGTTGTGCAACCTGTACAGCGGATTGGAAAGAACTGCCGCGCCACCTTTATAGAGCGCAGCAGTCCTGGCGAATCCTCAGATGCGCTCGAACACCGTGGTGATGCCCTGGCCGAGGCCGACGCACATGGTGGCCACGCCGAAGGTGCCGTTGTTCTGCTTCATCACGTTCAGCAGGGTACCGGAGATACGCGCCCCGGAACAACCGAACGGATGACCCAGCGCAATGGCGCCACCGTGCAGGTTGACCTTCTCTTCCATCTTGTCGAGCAGCTTGAGGTCCTTGAGCACAGGCAATGCCTGGGCGGCGAAGGCTTCGTTGAGCTCGACGAAATCGATGTCATCGATGGTCAGGCCGGCGCGCTTGAGCGCCTTCTGGGTGGACGGCACCGGGCCGTAGCCCATGATCGCCGGGTCGACACCGGCCACGGCCATGGCGCGCACCACGGCCATCGGCTGGATGCCCAGATCCTGGGCACGCTGGGCGCTCATGACGATCATGCAGGAAGCACCATCGGTGATCTGCGACGACGTACCCGCAGTGACGGTGCCGCCCTTGGGGTTGAATGCCGGCTTGAGGTTGGCCAGGCTTTCCAGGGTGGTATCCGGACGAATGGTCTCGTCGTAGTCGAAGACCTTGAGGAAGCCGTTCTCATCAAAGCCCTGCATCGGGATGATCTCGTCCTTGAACTTGCCTTCGACCGTGGCCTTGTGGGCCAGCTGGTGCGAACGCACGCCGAACTTGTCCTGGGCCTCGCGGCTGATATTGTGCATCTTGCCCAGCATCTCGGCGGTCAGGCCCATCATGCCGGACGCCTTGGCGGCGTACAGCGACAGGTGCGGGTTCGGGTCGACGCCATGCATCATGCCGACGTGGCCCATGTGCTCGACGCCGCCGACCACGAAGACATCGCCATTGCCGGTCTGGATCGCCTGCACGGCGGTGTGCAACGCGCTCATCGACGAGCCGCACAGGCGGCTGACGGTCTGCCCGGCACTGGTGTGCGGGATCTGGGTCATCAGCGAGGCCATGCGGGCGATGTTCCAGCCCTGCTCCAGGGTCTGGTTGACGCAACCCCAGATGACGTCCTCGACTTCCTTGGGGTCGACCTTGCTGTTGCGCTCCAGCAGTTTGCTGATCAGCTGCGCCGACATCGTTTCGGCACGGGTATTACGGTGCATGCCGCCCTTGGAACGACCCATCGGGGTCCGGCCGAAGTCGACGATGACTGCATCTCTTGGATTCAGGCTCATAAATTCACTCTCGCTCCAATCGTTGCGCGATTAACCAAAGAAGGTCTGGCCGTTTTTGGCCATTTCACGCAGTTTCTCGGTCGGCTGATACAGCGCGCCCAGATCGGCGTACTTGTCGGCCAGGGCCACGAATTCGGCAACCCCGACGCTGTCGATGTAACGCAGCGCACCACCCCGGAAGGGTGGGAAACCGATGCCGTAGATCAGGCCCATGTCGGCCTCGGCGGCGGTCTCGACGATGCCGTCCTCCAGGCAGCGCACGGTTTCCAGGCACAGCGGGATCATCATGATGTTGACGATGTCCTCGTCGCTCAGCTCACGCTGCTCGGCCACGATCGACTTGAGCAATTCGTAGGCTTCGGGGTCGCTGACCTTTTTCGGCTTGCCGCGCTTGTCGGTCTCGTAGGCGTAGAAGCCCTTGCCGTTCTTCTGGCCCAGGCGGTTGGCTTCGTACATGACGTCGACCGCGGTACGGCCTTCCACGGCCATGCGGTCCGGGAAACCTTCGGCCATCACGTCACGGCCATGGTGGCCGGTGTCGATGCCGACCACGTCGGACAGGTAGGCCGGGCCCATGGGCCAGCCGAACTTCTCCATGACCTTGTCGATACGGGCGAAGTCGACACCGAAGCTCAAAAGCTTGGAGAAGCCGCCGAAATACGGGAACAGCACGCGGTTGACCAGGAAGCCCGGGCAGTCGTTGACCACGATCGGGTTCTTGCCCATCTTCTTGGCGTAGGCCACGGTGGTGGCCACCGCCTCGTCACTGGATTTCTCGCCGCGGATGACTTCGACCAGCGGCATCATGTGCACCGGGTTGAAGAAGTGCATGCCGACGAAGTTTTCCGGGCGCTTGAGGGCCTTGGCCAGCAGGCTGATGGAAATGGTCGAGGTGTTGGAGGCCAGGATGGTGCCCTCCTTGACCGCCGCCTCGACCTCGGCCAGCACGGCCTGCTTGACCTTGGGGTTCTCGACCACGGCTTCGACGACGATGTCGACATGGCCGAAGTCGCCATAGGACATGGTCGGGCGAATGGCGCTCAGCGATTCTGCCATCTGCGCGGTGGTCATGCGGCCTTTCTCGACGCGCTTGCCGAGCAGCTTGGAGGCCTCGTTCAGGCCCATCTTGATGCCTTCCTCGCGGATGTCCTTCATCAGGATCGGCGTGCCCTTGGAGGCCGACTGGTAGGCGATGCCGCCGCCCATGATGCCGGCGCCGAGCACGGCAGCCAGTTTCACGTCCTGGGCGATGGCGTCATGGGCCTTGGCCTTCTTCTTCAGTTCCTGGTCATTGAGGAACAGGCCGATCAGGCTTTCTGCAACCGAGGTCTTGGCCAGCTTGGCGAAACCGGCGGCTTCGACTTCCAGGGCCTTGTCGCGGCCGAAATTGGCGGCCTTCTGGATGGTCTTGATCGCTTCGACCGGCGCCGGGTAGTTCGGACCCGCCTGGCCGGCGACGAAACCCTTGGCGGTTTCGAAGGCCATCATCTGCTCGATGGCGTTGAGCTTGAGCTTCTCCAGCTTGGGCTGGCGCTTGGCCTTGTAGTCGAGCTCGCCGGAGATGGCGCGCTTGATCAGGTCCAGGGCGGCGGCCTGCAGCTTGTCAGCGCTGACCACGGCATCCACGGCGCCGACCTTGAGGGCTTCCTCGGCGCGGTTTTCCTTACCCGAGGCGATCCACTCGACGGCGTTGTCGGTACCGATCAGGCGCGGCAGACGCACGGTGCCGCCGAAGCCCGGGTAGATACCCAGCTTGACCTCGGGCAGACCGATCTTGGCGCCTTCGGCCATCACCCGGTAGTCGGCGGCCAGGCACATTTCCAGGCCGCCACCGAGGGCGATGCCGTTGATAGCGACCACGGTGGGTACGTTCAGGTCTTCGAAATCGCTGAAGATCTTGTTGGCTTCCAGACCGCTGGAAACCAGCTGCTCTTCGGGCAGTTTGAAGTTTTCGACGAACTCGGTGATATCGGCGCCGACGATGAACACGTCCTTGCCGCTGCTGACGATCACGCCCTTGATCGAGGCATCGGCCTTGATCGCATCGACGCTCTGGCGCAGTTCGCTGAGGGTCAGACGATTGAACTTGTTGACGGACTCACCCTTGAGGTCGAACTTGAGTTCGACGATGCCGCTTTCAAGAGCCTTAACCGTGATGGCTTTACCTTCGTAAATCATCAACTGATCTCCACGCTAAGGGAATCTGAACAGTACACACCGGAGCCAACCGGCTGACTCACGCCACCAGACAACGTAGACGAAAATCGGCTACCCACCGATGCGGTATCGGACTGAATTGGGCATTGCCGACAAGACAAACACTCAATTCATACGCCCGTTTGATTTGGGTGAGCACACCTTCACGGAAAAGCCTGCGATTGTCAATCGACGTTATGTAGCCAGGTGCGGCCGGCACTACGCAGACCATACAGTCACATGCCCGGGTAGCGAAAAGCCGATCATCCGCGTCGATATCCCATCATTCGGCAGGTGCCGCTGGCCCGTTCGTGACCGCTAGCCAAAACCCCGGGCCAAGGGTAGAGTCGCGGCCATTCGGCTGCCACCGAATGACCAAAAACAACAAGAACGAGCGACTACACCGAGGTTCCCGCATGCCAACTCACTTGCGTGCCGTCTCTCTGCGTGCCCTTCTGCTTGCTGCCCTGCTGATACCCACAGCGGCCTTTGCCAGCACCACCGACGACCTGAAGCACCTGCAGACCTTTCATCTCGCCACCCAGAAAAGCCTGGGCGACTTCTACATGTACAACAGCATGGAAGGCGACCAGCGCTATGCACGAATGATCGACGCCTCCCGCCAGCAGGCGCATGAGCAGCTCGGCAAGCTGGCCAACCTGGCCGACGTGGGCGCCGCCCGCCTGCAGACGCAACTGCAGCAGCAATGGCAGCGTTACGACGGAGAACTGACGACCTTGATGGCGGCGCTGCAGAAGCAGGGCTACACGGACCTGCAGCCGGTCGCGGACCTGGCTGCCCGCAACCGTCAGGTACTGGAAACGGCCCAGGCGCTTTACGAGGCGCTGCACCGCATGGATGGCAACGCCATCAGCGAGCAGATGGCGGCCACCCGCGAACTCAGCGTGCTGATGCAGAGCATCGCGGTGAACTACGCGGCGCGCAGCGCTTCGGTGGGGGCCAGCTTCTCGGGCGACAGCAGCGAGCGGCCCATCGAGGAACTGGTCGGCGACTTTTCCACGCGCCTGGCTGCGCTGCGCAACCAGGCAGGCAACAGCGCGGCGGTCAACGTCACGCTCGACGGCGTGGCGACCAAATGGCGCTATATCGAGAGCTCGCTGCGCAATTACAACGAAAAGAGCGTGCCCTTCCTGGTCAACACGTACTCGGACAGCATCATCCGCAGCCTGGCGGACGTCGACACGCTGTACGCGCAGCCGGGCGGCGCTTCATGAGCGGGTGCGGCGGCGGCTCGACAGTTGAGTCAGGCACAGGCCTTGAGAAAGTCGGCGATCGCCGGCAAGGCTTCGGGTTGGGCCCGCTCCCCCCAGAACAGCGCGATCATCTGCGGCGTGGCCTCGGCCTTGTAGACGTCGGCCGGCAGCGTTGCCAGTTGCGCGGCCAGCGCCACGTCCGTGCAGGGCTCCTGCCATTTGTTCAGCCACTGACCCGGCTCGCGCTGCCAGTAGCACCAACTGTCCTGGCGCCCCCGGGGGCGTGGCCTGTGGTACTGCGGGCAGGGGTTGGGCGGCGTCTTGCCCAGCCAGTACGGCCATTCCTCGCGGGCCAGCTGCATCGCCAGGCCCAGGCGCCGCGCCTGCAGGCGCACGTCCATCTGCCCGCGCTGGCGACGCGACGGCACCAGCCAGACCAGCGGGCTGAGGGCCAGGACCAGCAGGCCCAGAACGATCCATCCCGTCATAAGTTCTATCTCGACTGCGCAACCTGTGGTAAATGCTCAAACCAGCCATACTTGAAATCACTGGTCACCCTTGTAAGGAGACAACCCATGTCCTACCAGCACATTCTGGTCGCCGTCGATCTGACCGAGGAGTGCGACCCGGTAATGAAGCGCGCCCAGGCTCTGGCCGGCAGCACCCAGGCCAAGCTGTCCGTGGTGCATATCGTCGAGCCGATGGCCATGGCCTTCGGCGGTGACGTGCCGATGGACCTGTCGATGCTGCAACAGCAGCAATTCGAACAGGCCAAGGAGCGCCTCGACGCCTTTGCCATCAAATACCCGCAACTCAGCGCCGAAAGCCGCCACCTGGCCTACGGCCAACCGCGCCAGGAAATCCACCGCCTGGCCGCCGAACAGCACTGCGACCTGATCATCGTCGGCAGCCATGGCCGCCATGGCCTGGCCCTGCTGCTCGGCTCCACCGCCAACGACGTGCTGCATGGTGCACCGTGCGACGTCCTGGCCGTAAGCCTCAAGAAGCCTTCGGCCTGATCAGCCCCGGCAGATGACGCCGGGCACTGGCCCGGCGTCATCGCATCCGATCCTTCCCGCGCGGCGCCCTCGCTTTTTAGCCTTCCAGCTCAGCCCAACGCTCGATCAACTGTTCCAGCTCCTGCTGCTTTTCCTGCAGCTGCGCCAGCACCGCGGCGGTCTGCTCGGCCGGCTGCTGATAGAACGCCGGATCGGCAATCTTCGCCTCCAGGGCGGCAATCGCCTGCTCGGCGGCATCGATCATTTCGGGCATGGCGTCCAGCTCGCGCTGGTGCTTGTAGCTGAGCTTCTTCCTGGCCGTCGGTGCAGCAGCGGCAGTCTCGGCGACCGGCGCTTCGGCGACGGGCGTTTCGACGATGGCCGAACCCAGCTCGGCCTTGCCCGACTTGCTCTCGCCCACGCCCAGCAGGCGCGGCGAGCCGCCCTGGCGCAACCAGTCCTGGTAGCCGCCGACGTACTCACGCACCTTGCCCTCGCCTTCGAAGACCAGGGTGCTGGTCACCACGTTGTCGAGGAAGGCCCGGTCGTGGCTGACCATCAGCACGGTGCCCTTGAAGTTCGACAGCACTTCCTCGAGCAACTCCAGGGTTTCCACGTCGAGGTCGTTGGTCGGTTCGTCGAGCACCAGCAGGTTGGCGGGCTTGCTGAACAGCTTGGCCAGCAGCAGGCGGGCACGCTCCCCCCCGGACAACGCCTTGACCGGCGTGCGGGCACGCTGCGGGCTGAACAGGAAGTCGCCCAGGTAGCTCAGCACATGGCGATTCTGGCCATCGATCTCGATGAAATCACGGCCTTCGGAAATATTGTCGATGACGGTCTTTTCCACATCGAGCTGGTGGCGCAATTGGTCGAAGTAGGCCACTTCGATCTTGGTGCCCTGCTCCACCTTGCCGGCGGTCGGCTGCAAGCCGTCGAGCATCAGCTTGAGCAGCGTGGTCTTGCCCGTGCCGTTGGCGCCGAGCAGGCCGATGCGGTCGCCGCGCTGCAGCACCATGGAGAAATCCTTGATCAGCAGCGGGCCGCCCGGATGGGCGAAGCTGACGTTCTCCAGCACCATCACCTGCTTGCCGGACTTGTCCGCCACATCCAGCTGGATATTGGCCTTGCCGGTGCGCTCACGACGCTCGCTGCGCTCGACGCGCAGTGCCTTGAGGGCGCGCACGCGACCTTCATTACGGGTACGACGAGCCTTGATGCCCTGGCGGATCCACACCTCTTCCTGGGCCAGCTTCTTGTCGAACAGCGCATTGGCGGTTTCTTCGGCGGCCAGCGCGGCCTCCTTGTGCACCAGGAAACTGGCATAGTCGCCGTTCCAGTCGATCAGGCCGCCGCGGTCCAGCTCGAGGATGCGCGTGGCCAGGCTCTGCAGGAAGGCCCGGTCGTGGGTGATGAACAGCACGGCGCCCTGGAAATCCTTGATGGCCTCTTCGAGCCAGGCGATGGCGCCGATGTCCAGGTGGTTGGTGGGCTCGTCGAGCAGCAACAGGTCGGGCTCGCTGACCAGCGCCTGGGCCAGCAGCACGCGACGGCGCCAGCCACCGGAAAGCTCGGCCAGGGTCTTGTCGGCCGGCAGCTGCAGGCGGCTCAGGGTGCTGTCGACCAGTTGCTGCAGACGCCAGCCATCCTTCGCCTCCAGCTCCTGCTGCACGTGCATGAGCTTGTTCAGGTCTTCTTCGGTCACGCAGTTCTGCGCCAGGTGATGGTACTGGGCAAGCAGATCACCCACGCCGTCGAGGCCCTGGGCGACCACATCGAACACCGTGCGGCCATCGGCCACCGGCAGCTCCTGGGGCAGTTCGCCGATCTTCAGCCCCGGCGCTCGCCAGATGGCACCGTCGTCGGGTTTCTGCTGATCGTTGACCAACTTGAGCATGCTCGACTTGCCGGTGCCGTTACGGCCGATGATGCACACCCGCTCGCCGCGGGCGATCTGCCAAGACACCTTGTCCAGCAGCGGCATGGCGCCAAAGGCCAGGGAAACATCGGTGAACTTGAGCAGGGTCATCAGGGTTGCCTCGACAATACGCAGGAGTGGTGGGCGAAAGCCTGGGGCGCGACCTGGGGCTCGCTGCTGCCGACCACGAAACTGATCTGGCCGGCACGCGCCAGCCAAAAACGGGCGCGTATTCTAACCGAGAAGACCCTCGGCGTCTGTCGGCCTCGGCCGCCGGCCATCGATGTGACATAAACAGACATGCGCCAGCTACCCGCGGCCCTTTCGCGGCACGCCGGCAAAAGGCTAAGCTAGCGACCATTGCCGCCGCGCCTGAAGATGCCCGCATCACCGCGGCGCACGCCGCCCCAAGGGCACATCAGGCGACCGGCACCAGCCAGGTCGCGCCCGCTCACGAGATGACCCCGGAAGTGCCATGCGCTGTCGTTTGCCCAGCCTGCTGTCCTGCCTGATCCTTTGCGCCGCCACCTCCACGCTCAGCCAGGCCGCGAGCCTGCAGCAGCAGCGTCAGTACTACGACGAGGCCAAGGCTGCACTCGCCAAGGGCGACAAGGGGCCTTACCAACGCTACGCCAGCGCGTTGCGCGATTACCCGCTGACGCCCTACCTGGCCTATGACGAGCTGACCGCCCGCCTGAAGTCGGCCAGCAACCAGGAAATCGAAGGCTTTCTCGCCGCCCACGGCGACCTGCCCCAGGCCAGCTGGATGAAGTTGCGCTGGCTGCGCTGGCTCGCCGAGCGTGGCGAATGGCAGACCTTCGCCAAGTACTACGACCCGGGGCTGAACTTCACCGAGTTGGACTGCCTGAACGGCCAGCGCCAGCTGACCCAGGGCCAGACCGCCGAAGGTTACGCCACGGCCGAAAAACTCTGGCTGGTCGGCAAATCCCAGCCCGAAGCCTGTGACCGCCTGTTCGATCGCTGGGCCGCCGAAGGCCAACTGACCGAACAACGCCGCTGGCAGCGCGCCAAACTGGCCGCCGAAGCGCGCAACTACAGCCTGGCGACCTTTCTGAGCAAGGACCTGCCGACCCTGAGCAACCACGGCAAGCTGCTCGTGGACGTCGCCCAGAAACCGCAGATGCTCACCCAGACCGCACGCTTCACGCCGGCCGACGACGCCATGGGCGACGTGGTCAGCCTCGGCCTGCGCCGCCTCGCCCGCCAGGACCCGGAACAGGCCCTGAGCCTGCTCGAAGGCTACTCGCAGCGCATGCGCTTTTCCGAGCAGGAGAAGGTCGCCATCGCCAACGAGATCGGCCTGACCCTGGCGCGCCGCTTCGACCCGCGCGCGCTCGACGTGATGGCCAAGTACGATCCCAACCTGCGCGACGATACCGTCAGTGAGTGGCGCGCCCGCCTGCTGCTGCGCCTGGGCCGCTGGGACGACGCCTACAAGCTGATCAGCCGCATGCCCGAATCCCTGGCCAGCACCAACCGCTGGCGCTACTGGCAGGCGCGCAGCCTGCAACTGGCCCAGCCCAACGGCAAGGCCGCCCAGCCGCTGTTCCACGAGCTGGCCAAGGAGCGCGACTTCTACGGTTTCATGGCTGCCGATCAGGTCAAGGAACCCTACTACCTGAAGAACGCGCCCCTGCAACTGAGCCCTGCGGTAATCAACAAGGTGCGCAACGCGCCGGGTATCCGCCGCGCCATGGAATTCCACGACCGCGGCCAGATCGTCGAAGGCCGTCGCGAGTGGTACCACGCCAGCCGCCATTTCGACCGCGACGAACTGGTCGCCCAGGCGCGCCTGGCCTATGACATGCAGTGGTATTTCCCGGCGATCCGCACCATCAGCCAAGCCAAGTACTGGGATGATCTGGACATCCGCTTCCCCATGGCCCATCGCGAACCACTGACCGCCGAGGCCAAGAAACGCGGCCTGCACTCGAGCTGGGTATTCGCCATCACCCGCCAGGAAAGCGGCTTCATGGCCGACGCCAAGTCCCCCGTCGGCGCCATGGGCCTGATGCAGGTGATGCCCGCCACCGCCAAGGAGACCGCACGCAAGTTTGGCATTCCCTTGAGCAACCCGAACAACGCGCTGCTGCCCAGCGTCAACATCCAGCTGGGCGCCGCCTACCTGAGCCAGATCTACGGCCAGTTCAACGGCAACCGGGTGCTGGCCTCGGCCGCCTACAACGCCGGGCCCGGCCGCGTGCGCCAGTGGCTGCGCGGCGCCGACCACCTGGCCTATGACGTGTGGGTGGAAAACATTCCCTTCAACGAGACCCGCCAGTACGTGCAGAACGTGCTGTCCTACGCGGTGATCTACGGCGACAAGCTCAATGCGCCCCAGCCCCTGGTGGGCTGGCACGAGCGTTATTTCGATCAGTAAGGCAGCGGCAAGCGTCAAGCTTCAAGCACAGGTAATCGCCATTCGCTTGTGGCTTGTGGCTCAGAAGCCTATTCCAGCACCTCGATCGGCATCCCGACCTGCAGCTCGCCGCTGCCATGGTTGATCAGGTTCTGTCCGAACAGGATGCCGCCCTCGCCCTGGCGGTAGCTGCGCAGGGTGGTCAGCGGCTCACGGTCGGCACTGCGCTCTGCAGTGCGCGGGTCGATGGTGGTGATCACGCAACGCGAGCAGCGCTTGGCGAGGGTGAACTCGACAGCGCCGATACGGATACGCTTCCAGCCGTCCTCGGCATAGGGCTCGCTGCCCTGCACCACCAGGTTGGGACGAAAACGCAGCATCTCCAGGGGGCGGCCTACCCTTGCCACCAGGTCGTCCAACGAGGCCTGGCCGATCAGCAGCAACGGAAAGCCGTCGGCGAAACCGACCTTCTCGTCACCGCTGAGGTTGCCCTCGATGAAACGCGCCCGCGCCGCCGGCACATGCACCAGGCGACACGCCTTGCCCATGAACGCACTGCCCCAGGCGGCCGCTTCGTCGCCGGCATCCGGTACCTGCAGGGTATCGCGCCAGATGATCACCCCGCGCAGCGCCTGGTCCGGCTCCGGCAGCGCCACCTGCAACACCGGCATGCCAGGCGCCTCCAGGGTCAGGCCGCCAGCCGCATTCCAGCGTGCCTGCAACTGGCTCAGGTGGGGAAAGGTGCGCTGCGTCATGAACCGCCCGGTTTGCGCATCCGCGAACATCCAGCGGCGATCGCCGGCCACACCCAGGCCGTCGAGCTGCAGGCTGGGCAGGGATTCACCCATGGCGGATTTGAGGGGGAAACGGTACAGCGCGGAGAGGTGCATGGCTCGGCGTCCTGACTTGAGCGAAACGGCGGTTATACGCAAACCGCCGCCGGGGCTCAAGCCGATAGCGCTCTACTTTTCGTCTAGAGCAAGACGCTGACGAATCACATCCACCAGCTTGTCCGGCTGGAACTTGGAGAGGAAGTTGTCGCAGCCCACCTTCTTGACCATGGCATCGTTGAAGCTGCCGGACAGCGAGGTGTGCAGTACCACGTACAGGTCACGCAGGCGCGGATCCTGGCGAATCTCGGTGGTCAGGCGGTAGCCGTCCATTTCCGGCATTTCGGCGTCGGTGAACATCATCAGCAGCTTGTCGGTGATGACTTCACCGGCATCGGCCCAGCCCTTGAGCATCTGCAGGCCCTTGAGGCCATCGGTGGCGACATGCAGCTTGATGCCCAGTTGCGACAGGGTATCGCGCAGCTGGGCCAGGGCCACGCTGGAGTCGTCGACCAGCAGCACCTCGCGGCCGCGGGCCTTTTCCAGCAGCGGATCGGCCAGGCGGTCACCGGAGATGCGCGTGTCGTAGGGCACGATCTCGGCCAGCACCTTCTCCACGTCGATGATCTCCACCAGTTGGTCGTCGACCTTGGTGATGGCCGTCAGGTAATGCTGACGCCCTGCACCACCCGGCGGCGGCAGGATGGACTCCCAGTTGAGGTTGAGAATGCGGTCGACGCCACCGACCAGGAATGCCTGGATCGAGCGGTTGTACTCGGTGACGATGATGGTGCTGCGCTCATCCGGGACGATCGGCCGCATGCCGATGGCCTGGGACAGATCGATCACCGGCAGGGTCTGGCCGCGCAGATGGATCACCCCACAGACGAAACGATGGCGGTGCGGCATCAAGGTCAGCTTGGGCATGTGCAGCACTTCCTGCACCTTGAACACGTTGATGGCGAACAGCTGCCGGCCCGCCAGGCGGAACATCAGAATTTCCAGGCGGTTCTCGCCTACCAGCTGCGTCCGTTGATCAACGGTGTCGAGAATACCGGCCATTATTCGCTCCTGTGAGGCGTGGTGTTCGTATGAAGCTATCGGCCAGTCGTGCAATTACTGTAGGCGGCATGGCGCAACGCCATCTTGCACCAGCGCGCGGCACTACACCAGTACCCGCCGGTCAGTCGCGCAGCAAAGGCGAATGCTCCGGCAAATGCAGGCGCAGCGCCTGGGGCCTTGCCGCGAAGCGTAGACGATGCCCGCCACGCGGCTCGCCATCCAGGTTCAGGTCCAGGCCTTCCGGGGCATCGATCTCCAGCCACGGCAGGCGCGCGCTGATCGCCACGCCCTCGATGCCCTTGAGGCCGCCGGACAGCAGCGTGCCGAGCGTGCCGACCACATCGGAAGCGGCCGGCACGATGCACACGTCCAGCAAGCCGTCGTTCACCCGGGCGTGGGGGCACAGCACATGCCCGCCACCGGCCTGCCGGCCATTGCCGATGCCCAGGGCGAGAAAATCGCCCTCCCACTGGAAATCGGGGCCCTTGAAGCGTCCGAAGGCCGACCGTACTTCGGCGAAGCGGGTCAGGCCGGTGAGCATGTAGGCCGCCCCGCCCAGGAAACGCTTGAGATCTTCGGAGGTATTGGCGGTGATATTGGAGCCAAAGCCCCCCGTGGCCATATTGAGGAACAACTCACCATCGACCTCACCCAGGTCGATCGGCTGCGCGGGGGCATCGAGCAACGCCAGCGCGTCGGCGGGCGTCAGCGGTATGCCCGCCGCATGGGCGAAATCGTTGGCGGTTCCCAGCGGCAGCAAGACCAGGCTGGCGTCGCTTTCGGCCTTGGCCATGGCTTCGGCGACGTCACGCAAGGTGCCGTCACCGCCGCCGGCGATCAGCGTCGGGTAGCCCGCCTGCAGGGCCTCGGCGACCAGACGCTGGGCATCGCCCGCCTCCCAGGTGAGCCGCACGGCCAGATCCCAGCCACGCTCACGCTGGCTGCTGACCGCAGCGCGTACCTCGTCGTTGAGGGACTGCTTACCATGAAGGATCAACAGCGCTTTACGCTCTTGCATAACGGCTCCGGAAAGGGGATTGAAGACAGTGCTGCTTATCCAGACAACGCGCGAGCGAAATAATCACGCTCGCCGTCATCGGCTAGCAGACTGCCGGCCCTGCGCCTCAGCCGAGCAGTTCGCTCATTGCAATGAACCGCACCAGGTCACCTTCGGCGAGGGTGGTGCCTTCCAGCACCTGCGCCAGCCCCTCGGCCCAGGCAGCGCTGCGCAACACCCCCGAACTCTGGTTCGCATACGGCACCACGCGGCCATTCTCCAGCCGCGCGCGCAGGAACTCGCGGCGCTTGCCCGGCTTGGCCCAGGTAAAGCCTGCCGGCACCGGGAAGCCCAGGGGCTCGACCTTCTGCACGCCGAGGCGGCGTAGTAGATAGGGGCGCGCCAACAGACCGAAGGTCACCAGCGTGGAGGCCGGGTTACCCGGCAAACCGATAACCGGGCGACCGCGGAACTCGCCGACGGTCAGCGGTTTGCCGGGCTTGATGGCGAGCTTCCACAACGCCAGTTCGCCGGCTTCACGCAGGGCGATGCCGAGAAAGTCCGCCTCGCCGACCGACACGCCGCCAGTGGAGAGGATCAGGTCGACGTCATCCAGTTCACCGAGTGCCTGGCGCGTGCGCTCCAGATCATCCGGCAGGATGCCGCCATCGACGACCTTGCAGCCCATACGTTTTAGCCAGGCGACCAGCAGGTAACGGTTGCTGTTGTAGATCTGCCCGGCGCCCAGCCCATGGCCGGGCTCGACCAGTTCGTCACCGGTGGACAGCACCGCCACCCGCGGCCGACGCCGTACCGGCAGGTGCGCCAGGCCGATGGACGCCGCCAGCCCCAGTTCGATGGGCCCCAACCGCGTACCGGCAGCCAGCAGCGTCTCGCCCTTGCGGTTTTCCTGGCCCTGGGGCCGGATGTTCTGCGCCAGCTTGAGCGGCTGATGGAAATGCACCCGGCCGTCGTCGGCGACACTGACGTTCTCCTGCATCTCGACCGTATCGGCGCCCTCGGGCACCGGTGCGCCGGTGAAGATGCGCGCGCAGCTGCCGGGCTGCAGCGGGTCGGGCGCCATGCCGGCAAGGATGCGCTGGCTGACCGGCAGCGCCTCGCCCTGCCAGTCGGCCAGGCGCAACGCGTAGCCGTCCATGGCGCTGTTCGGCCAGGGCGGCAGGTCCAGGCCGGCGACCATCGGCTCGGCCAGCACGCGACCGTCGGCAGCGGCCAGATCGACCACTTCGTGCTCGGTGATCGGACGGGCCTCGGCCAGTTCCAGCAGGCGAGCCAGCGCCTGCTCCACCGGCATCAACGGGGAATGCGCCTCGCTCATCCGCGGCTCTCGCAAGGCGCAGCGAGTTTCAGGTGCGGCACGAAGTTACACGGGCGATGGCGCGCGTCGAGCTGTTCGGCGAGGATGCCGTCCCAGCCGGTGCGGCAGGCATTGGTCGAGCCCGGCAGGCAGCACACCAAGGTGCCGTTGGCCAGGCCCGCCAGCGCCCGGGACTGGATGGTCGAGGTGCCGATATCGGCGGTGGAGATCTGCCGGAACAGCTCGCCGAAGCCATCGACCTGCTTGTCGAGCAGGCAGGCCACCGCTTCCGGTGTGCTGTCGCGGCCGGTAAAGCCGGTGCCACCGGTGATCAGCACCACCTGCACCACGTCTTCGGCGATCCAGGTGGCGACCTGGGCTCGGATCTTGTACAGGTCGTCCTTGAGCAGCACCCGCTCGGCGAGATTATGGCCTGCGGCTTTCAGGCGATCGACGAAGAGTTGCCCGGAGGTGTCGGTTTCCAGCGTGCGGGTATCGCTGACCGTCAATACGGCGATATTCAGGGGCACGAATGGCGCATCGGCCTTGTGGCTCATGGCAGGCTTCCAGTTGTCGTCTACAGAGGCCGGTGTTATACCACAGCGCCACCTCCGGAGACCCTGCCATGCCCGCCCCAGCCTCGCCCCAGCCCTTCTCGGTGGTTCTGCTCGCAGGCGGCCGCGGCCAGCGTATGGGCGGCCTGGACAAGGGCCTGGTGCCCTGGCAGGCGCGACCCATGATCGCATGGCTGCACGAGGTGGTACGGCCGCTGACCGATGACCTGATCATCTCCTGCAACCGCAACCAGCAGGCCTAT
>Ga0268256_1000388_pt1 | contig 40403 bp, 38 predicted proteins | sample AgamicAtAmrz_FD_200247 | JGI IMG/M metagenome (GOLD analysis project Ga0268256, IMG submission 200247) | Agave microbial communities from Guanajuato, Mexico - At.Am.rz (v2) (version 3) | ecosystem: Host-associated > Plants > Roots > Rhizosphere | place: Guanajato, Mexico | collected 2012-06-07 | reverse complement strand
TATTGACAGTGACGTGCCAATCGACGCGTGGGATCGTTGCGGCGATCTCGAACTATCTGGCCGGACAGGGCTGCAACATCGTCGATTCCAGCCAGTTCGACGATCTCGATACCGGCCGCTTCTTCATGCGCGTCTCCTTCATCTCCGAGGAAGGGGTCGGCGGGCCGGCGCTTGCCGAAGGCTTCAAGCCGATCGCCGAGAAGTTCGCCATGGATGCGGAGATCCACGATGCCAAGAAGCGCATGAAGGTGCTGCTCATGGTCTCGCGCTTCGGCCATTGCCTCAACGACCTGCTCTATCGCTGGAAGATCGGCGCCTTGCCGATCGACATCGTCGGCGTCGTCTCCAACCATTTCGATTACCAGAAAGTGGTGGTCAATCACGATATCCCCTTCCACCACATCAAGGTGACGAAGGACAACAAGCCGCAGGCCGAGGCCCAGCTCCTGGAACTGGTCGAGCAGACCGGCACCGAGCTGGTGGTGCTTGCCCGCTATATGCAGGTTCTGTCGGATGCGCTCTGCCGAAAAATGTCGGGCCGCATCATCAACATCCACCATTCCTTCCTGCCGTCCTTCAAGGGAGCGAACCCCTACAAGCAGGCCTATGAGCGCGGCGTGAAGCTGATCGGGGCGACGGCGCATTATGTGACGGCCGATCTCGACGAAGGTCCGATCATCGAGCAGGACACGGCGCGCATCACCCATGCGCAGTCGGCCGAGGACTATGTCTCGATCGGCCGCGATGTGGAGAGCCAGGTACTGGCGCGTGCCATCCATGCGCATATCCACTATCGCACCTTCTTGAACGGCAACCGCACCGTCGTCTTCCCGGCAAGCCCAGGATCCTACGCCTCAGAGCGCATGGGGTGAGTGATGGCGCTCGCGACAGTGATCGACGGGAAATGTATGACGAGTTGGCGGGCCGCGAGCGAGGTCAGGTTTTCATCACAGGCGGTATCTCGCAATCTGAAGGTCGACGATTGACATCCCTTCAAGAGCAAAGTTCAAGATCGAACATCCAGATTTACTCTCAGCATGGTCGTGGAGCGCTCTGACCCTCTTGGACGACATTATCTCAATTTGACAGCTTAGCGATAGCCTAATCACTGCAAACTAAAAACGTAATTTTCCCCGGCAACGCTGTGAACTACACCGGACGTCACAATCCGCACACAGCCCTTAAGGGAAAAGGACGCAAGCAATGGCAGTTGAAACCGTGGACACTCTCGTTGTTGGTGCTGGGCAAGCCGGCATTGCAATGAGTGAACACCTGAGCAAGGCCGGTGTGTCCCACCTAGTCCTCGAGCGTAGCCGTATAGCCGAGCGCTGGCGCTCGGAGCGTTGGGACTCGCTAGTTGCCAACGGCCCCGCCTGGCATGATCGCTTCCCCGGAATGGAATTTCCCGATCTCGATCCGGATGGCTTCCCGGCAAAGGATGCCGTTGCCGACTATTTCGAGGCCTATGCCAGGCAGATCGATGCTCCTATCCACTGCGGCGTAGAAGTCAGGAGCGTCGAAAGGCATGTCGGACGCCCCGGCTTCCGGGTCGAAACCTCGCAAGGCGTGATCGATGCACAGAACGTTGTTGTGGCAACCGGTGCTTTCCAAGTGCCTGTCGTTCCCGACCTGATCGCGAATACACCCGGTATTACGCAGATGCATTCGACCAAGTACCGCAATCCCGGCCAGCTCGCCGAAGGAGCTGTTCTCGTCATCGGCGCCGGTTCTTCCGGAACCCAGATTGCAGAGGAGCTTATGCTTTCCGGCCGTAAAATCTATCTTTCCGTCGGCCCGCATGACCGCCCGCCGCGCGCGTACCGTGGCCGCGATTTCTGTTGGTGGCTGGGCGTTCTGGGGAAGTGGGATATGGAAACACCCGGTCCGGGCACCGAACATGTGACGATCGCCGTCAGCGGTGCGCGGGGCGGCCACACGATCGATTTCCGCCGTCTCGCCGGAAAGGGCATGATCCTGCTCGGCCGCACAATCGGCTTTGACGGAACAAACCTTAGCTTTTCCGACGATCTTGCCACCAACCTGGATCGCGGCGATGCCAACTACATGGCGCTGCTTGACGAGGCGGATGCCTATGCTGCGAAGAACGGCATCGACCTGCCGGAAGATCCCGAAGCGCGCCGTTTCGAACCGCAGCCGGATTGCGTCGTGAACCCGATCCTCAACCTCGACCTTGCCCAGGCCGGCATCACGACGATCATCTGGGCCACGGGCTTCTCCTCGGACTACAGCTGGCTGAAACTGGATGTTTTCGACGAACGGGGCCGTCCGAAACACCAGCGCGGCGTGTCGGCCGAGCGCGGCATCTATTTCCTCGGGTTGCCATGGCAGTCACGCCGCGGATCTAGCTTCATTTGGGGCGTGTGGCATGACGCGAAGCATATCGCCGACCGCATCTCGACACAGCGCAAGTACAACGAATACCGGCCTTCGAACCAGAAAGCTGATTAAGGCACCCCCCAGGATCCAGCGATAAAGTTCTCCCGATTCAAGGAATTCAACATGGCCCATACACGCATCCGCAAGTTCAATACCAAGGATACCTATCCGGAGCAGAAGCTGGATAACGACCTTTGCCAGACGGTTGTCGCCAAGGGCACGATAGTGTTCGTCCGTGGCCAGATCGGCCAGGATCTCGATACCTCCGCCAGCGTTGCCATCGGTGATGTCACCGGTCAGACCGAACAAGCCATGGCCAACATCAAGATGCTTCTTCAGGAGGCCGGCTCGTCGCTCGATCACATCTGCAAGATAACGATCTACATCGTCGATCCGCGTTATCGCGAGGCCGTCTATCGCGTTGTCGGCAAGTGGCTGAAGGGCGTCTTCCCCGTCTCGACGGGAATCGTCGTCTCCGCGCTTGCTCGTCCCGAATGGCTTGTCGAAGTCGACGCCATTGCCGTCATTCCCGAATAAGGTTTTGTGAGCCCATGACCTTTTCCATCGCCGCCCGCTGCGCCGAGACCGGCATGTTCGGTATCGCCATCTCCTCCTCCTCTCCGGCAGTCGCCGCGCGCTGCTCGCATGCCCGAGCTGGCGCCGGGGTGGTGGCCAGCCAGAACATTACGGATCCCAGCCTCGGCATTTCAGGCCTAGAAATGCTGGAAATGGGGGCGACGGCGGAAGAAGCGCTTGGCCGGCTGGTAGCATCGACCTCCTTTGCCGACTATCGGCAGTTGGCAATCGTCGACGCTCGGGGACACGTCGCCGGTCACTCCGGCGAGCGTACACTCGGAATCCATGCGATGGCGAAGGGCGAGGGCTGCATCGCCGCCGGCAATCTTCTGGCGAATACCGATGTCGCGCAGCGCATGGTCGCCGCATTCGAGATATCCCCTGGCGATCTTCCTTCCAGGCTGCTGAAGGCACTTGCCGCTGGGCTTGAAGCAGGCGGCGAGGCAGGCCTCGTTCGCTCGGCGGGACTGAAGGTTGTCCGCAACGTTGCCTGGCCAATCGTCGATCTCCGCGTAGACTGGCATGATCAGCCGATCGAGGCCCTCCAGGATCTTTGGGTGGTTTATGAGCCGCAAATGGAAGACTACGTTAAGCGGGCGCTCGACCCCAACGCCGCCCCATCCTTTGGGGTGCCGGGCGATGAATAATGCGATCGCCCGCTGCTTGTTCTTCCAGCTAGCAGAGATATTATGAGGCTATGAGATACACGCTCCGCCAGATCGAATATTTCATTGCGACTGCGGAGACAGGAAGTATCACCCTCGCATCCGAGCGACTGAATATTTCCCAACCATCGATTTCGACGGCCATTACCCATCTGGAAACGGAACTGCAGACGCAGCTCTTCGTGCGCCACCATGCAAAAGGTCTTTCGCTGACGCCGGCAGGCCGCCTGATGCTGGCCGAAGCCAAGCAACTCGTCGAGCAGGCCGAAAATATCTATACGGTCGCCTCCGAAGTGAATGAGAAGATCCGGGGTCAGCTTTCGCTCGGATGTATGGTGACGCTTGCCTCGATGATTATGCCGGAACTTTCGCACTCCTTCACCACAGCTTTCCCGGAAACTCGCATTATTCAGACAGTCAGCGATCACGAAGAGCTTCTGGGAAAGCTCCAGCGTGCGGAAATCGATGTGGCGATCAGTTATGACCTCCTCATCACGGACGATTTCGATTTTACGCCGCTTGCAACGCTACCGCCACATATCCTCGTTGGAGAATCACATCCGTTTGCTCGCTATCCATCTGTCAGCTTGGATGAATTGGCCGATTACCCGCTCATTCTCTTGGATCTGCCCATCAGCCGTGAATATTTCTTAGGTCTCTTTGCGAAATCGGGCGTTGAACCCTCTATCGCCATGCGTTCTGCTTACCAGGACGTTATTCGCACGATGGTGGCGAATGGCTACGGCTATACGATCGCAAATGTTCGGCCTCGGTCGCAATTGGCAATGGACGGCCGGACGGTCGTGCGTGTGCCGATATCCGGCAGCCAGAAGCCGATGATCATCGGCGTCTTTACCCTAAAGCAAAATCGCAAGCCTCGATTGATCGAGATGTTCGAGCAGCATTGCAAGTCGTGTGTGTCCGATTCCTACATACCTGGGATGGTCGCCCCGGTCATGGAGCGTCGCAAGGTGTCAACGTAATAGGGCTGCCAAGCTTTTGATGAAGCGTCGCCTCGGAAATGCATTATTTCTCTGAGACCGGGCGAGTGCAATGATCGCTCGACGCAAAGATTTCTGGCCATCACCTACCATCGCGCGCTAACCGGGCGCGTCCTTCGTAGAGTGCCGGCACATAGTCACTTTGGAGACATGACGTGAATTCAGACAAGCTTATGAACGGCGACTTCGCGGCAGTGATTGCCGAAATGACCAATGAGGAGAAGGTCGCCCTTTTAGCCGGGCACCGCATGTGGAAGACGAAGGCAATTGAGCGCCTTGGTATCCCAAACATCGTCATGACTGACGGCACCTATGGTGTCCGCTACTCGATCCACCAGATCGATAACGAAGAAGCCGGTGGCGTCGACTTCTCGGCCTTCCTCAACGTCGTCGGCCAGCGGGCCAGCCATGTCGAAGTTGCCTGGGGCGCGATGAAGCAAGCCACCTGCTTCCCGAACGGGTCCAGCCTCGGCTGCTCTTGGGACGTCGATCTTGCCAATAAGCTTGGCACCGCGCTCGCCATGGAATGCCAAGAGTTTGGCGTGCATCTATTGCTCGGCCCCGGCATCAACATCCGCCGCACACCGCTCGGCGGCCGTTCTTACGAATATTACGGTGAGGATCCGGTCATCAGCGGTGATTTCGCAGCCGGCGTCATCAACGGCTTACAGGAAAACGGTGTCGGTGCATCGCTGAAGCACTTTGCTTGCAACAATTCCGAAGTCGAGCGGACCTCGATGGATTCTGTCGTCGATGAGCGCGCCTTGCGGGAAATCTATCTCAAAGGCTTCCAGCGCGCGATCGAGAAGAGTAATCCGTGGACGGTCATGAGCTCTTACAATCGCCTGAACGGTGTTCAGGCGGCTGAGGATCACTGGCTTCTGACAAAGGTACTGCGCAAGGAGTGGGGCTATGAAGGTCTCGTCGTCTCCGACTGGCACGGCATCAAGGATCGTCCGGCTTCCCTGGCGGCGGGCAACGATCTCGACATGCCGGAAAGCGAAACCCGCAAGAGCGACCTTCTTGAGGCCATCGGGGCTGGAAAGGTCGACATGGCTGTGGTGGACGAAGCCTGCGCCCGCGTTCTGGCGCTGGTGCGTGCCAGCAAGCTCGGCGAGCGGCGCAACATGGTGTTCGACCGCGATGCCCACCACAAGCTCGCCCGTCGCATGGCAGGCGAATCCATGGTTCTCCTGAAGAATGACGATCAACTGCTGCCGATCACGCCCGCCAAGGTCAAGCGGATGGTCGTCATCGGCGAAGGTGCCGGCGTTCCGGTCATTCAGGGCTCGGGCTGCGCGACCACCACGCCGACACTTGTCGATGTGCCGATCGACGAGATCGTCAAGTTGGCCGGCGATGCCATCAAGGTCGAGCAGTACCGCGGCACGAGCGAAGTCGAGAGTGAACGCGCGGCACTCATTGCCGAGGCTGTCGAGGGCGCACGGGGCGCCGACGTGGTTGTCATCTTTGTTTGCACGGAGAATGGTTACGACGGCGAGGGCTCTGACCGCACGACGCTTGACCTCGCGCCGGGTCACGATGCGCTCGTCAGCGCCGTTGCTGTCGTCAACCCGAATGTCGTCGTTGCCATCGCCAGCCCTGACGCAGTCGTCATGCCGTGGGTTCCGGAAGTGAAGGCGATCGTCGAGATGTTCTTTTCCGGCCAGGCGACCGGCGGCGGTATCGCCGACATTCTCTTTGGGGTCGTCAATCCCTCCGGCAAGCTGACGACAACCTTCCCGAAGCGCATGCAGGACATGCCTTCCTATCTCAGCTACCCCGGCGAGAACGGTCGCCACTACTACAGCGAAGGCATCCATGTCGGATATCGCTGGTATGATGCGCGCGAGATCGAGCCGCAATACCCCTTCGGCTTCGGCCTAAGCTATACGAACTTCGCTTATTCCGATCTGAAATTGGATCGGTCGGCGCTGAATGTCGGCGAAGAGGTGGTCGCGAGCTTCACTGTGACCAACACCGGCGCCGTCGCCGGCAAGGAAGCGGCCCAGCTCTATGTGAGCTACGGCAAGCCGCGGCTGCAGCGTCCGAAGCGCGAACTGAAGTCCTTTGCCAAGGTGCATCTGGCGCCGGGCGAATCGAAGCGGGTGTCGCTCACGATCCCTGCTGCGGATTTCGCGCTCTATGATTCCGGCAAGGGGCGCTGGATCCTCGATGACGATGCCGTGCAGATCGAAATCGGTTCGTCCTCGCGCGACATTCATCTGGCAGCGCCACTGCAAATCCGTTCGCGCGCCTCGCGCCATCGTGAAGTGAAGTGGGATACGCAGCCCGTCTTTATCCTCGCCAATCCGATCGCACGTGCCAAGTTCAATCAGTTCCTCCAGAAGCACCTGTCGATCGACGAGGGTGAGGCGGACCGGATGCTCGAACATTGCGCCAACTCGTTCTTCGGCATGTTTACAACTTTCGACCGGCGTTTCCGCCAGGCCTTCCCGAAGGGTGATATCGCGGCACTGCTCGCCGATATCAACCAGACAATGGCTGATGAAGAGACGATGGCCCGCTGAGGGCCGTCAAAGACAGAGAATGGAGGCTCGCTGCGATGCGGGCCTTCGTCCATTTTGGGAGTGTCATTTCTTGAATACGCTTGACCTGCTTGATCGTCTTGTCGCCTTCCCCACCGTTAGTGCTGATAGCAACCTGCCGCTGATCGATTTTGTCCAAACCTATCTCCGCGACCGCGGTTTCGAGTGCCGGTTTGTTGCTGACCAGATTGGCAAAAAGGCGAACCTGTTTGCCAGCATCGGCCCCCGGCAGGATGACGGCATTGTTCTTTCCGGCCACACCGATGTGGTGCCGGTCGCAACGCAAGCATGGACCTCCGACCCTTTCCGGCTGACGCGCCGCGGCTCTCGGCTCCATGGCCGTGGCTCGACGGACATGAAGGGGTTTCTTGCAAGCGCGCTATCCGCTGCCGACCGCATCGATGGCAAGCTATTGAAGCGGCCATTGCATCTCGCCTTCTCCCACGATGAGGAGATCGGCTGCATCGGCGTGCGCTCCCTGCTCGATGTCCTGGCTAAGGAACAGTTCAGGGCTTCGCTTTGCATTGTCGGAGAGCCTACATCGATGGCAATCGCGCTCGGCCACAAAGGGAAGATGGCCGCGCAGGCTCGTTTCAGAGGCGAGGCAGGCCATTCTTCGCTGGCACCGCGTTTCGTCAACGCCATTCATCTGGCTTGCGATTTCGTCGGTACTCTGCGGGGTGTACAGCAGGAGATTGCTGAAAATGGCCGTAGCGATGCCGATTACGACATAGCTTACACGACGGTTCACGCGGGCAAAATCGTCGGCGGCGAAGTTCTCAATATCGTCGCCGATCGCGCTTCGGTCGATTTCGAGATCCGCCATCTCGCCGAAGACAATGCGGACGACATCATGGCCCGCATCCGTGCTGTCGCCGCTTGCGGAACTGAGATCGAAGTACGTAATGCCTATCCGGGGCTGTCCACCTCAGCCGAGAGCCCTGCTACCGCCTTCGCTCTTCATCTTCTCGGTGAGGCTCCGACCACGAAAGTATCCTTCGGCACCGAGGCTGGGCTATTTGCAACGAGACTGGGACTGGAAACGGTCGTTATCGGACCCGGAAACATGGATCAGGGTCATCAACCCGACGAATATATCGAGGAAGCGCAATTGCAGCGCTGCGACGTCACGATGGATCGTCTGATCGGCGAGCTCTGCTAGGTGTCGGGCGCAGCCGCCGCATCCGGCGGCTGCGACTGCGCCCTACAGGCGCTGTTCACTTTCCCTCGAGAAGATCGATGCAATGCTCGGATTGAAAGCGAGGCGTACTTCGCCGCCCAGCCCACGAGCCTTGGCTGCCGGCAGTCGGACTGACAGCTTCTGGTCTCCCACGGCAAACCATACCAGGGTATCGGCGCCCATAGGTTCGACGAATGTGACCGGTGCAAAGAGGGTCGGCAGTGTCGTTCGGTCGTCGGCGAGCTGTATGTCCTCCGGACGGAACCCTATGACGATCTCCTGGCCATTGACGGCTGGTTGACGAAACGGATAGGCATCGATCGGAAGCTGATGCTCGCCGAAGATTGCCATTGGCTCGCCATCGTCGATCCGGATGCGGGCCGAGAGAAGGTTCATGCTCGGCGAGCCGACGAAGCCGGCGACGAACAGGGTTTCCGGTTTCCCATAGAGCTCATCCGGTGTGGCATATTGCTCGATCTTGCCAGCCTTCATGACTGCGACGCGCGTTGCCAGCGTCATGGCTTCGATCTGATCGTGCGTGACATAGACGATTGTGCTGCGCAATTCCTGGTGCAGCTTCTTGATTTCCAGGCGCATCTCCGTGCGCAGCTTTGCATCGAGGTTCGAGAGAGGCTCGTCGAACAGGCAGATAGGGCTTCGGCGCACGAGCGCCCGCCCGATCGCCACGCGCTGACGCTGCCCGCCTGAGAGCTGCGAGGGGCGACGGTCGAGAAGCGGCGTCAATTGCAGGAGGTTCGCGGCCCATTCGACGCGCTTGGCGATCTCTGCCTTGGCGACCTTGTTAACCCGCAGGCCGAATCCGAGATTCTTGCGGACCGTCATCGTGGGATAGAGCGCGTAGGACTGAAAAACCATCGCCATGTTGCGGCGGCTGGAATCTACGTTTGTGACATCTTGGTTGCCGGCAATGATCTTGCCGGTGTCGAGGTCCTCGAGGCCGGCAATGACGTTGAGCAGCGTGGACTTGCCGCATCCGGAGGAACCCAGTAGCACGATGAATTCGCCGCTGGCGACCTGGAGATTGATATCGCGCAGGATATGTTGTGGTCCGAAGGACTTGTTCGCGTCGATAACGGAGATCTGTGTCATTGCATTAGCCCTTCACTGCGCCGGCGGCGAGACCGCGCGCAAAATAGCGTCCGGAAAGAATGTAGATGAGAAGTGGCGGCAGCGCGGTCAGGAAGGTCGCGGCCATGTTTACGTTGTATTCTTTGACGCCGGTCGTTGTGTTAACGATATTGTTCAGCTGCACCGTGATCGGCAGGTGGTCTCGCCCCGCAAAGATCAGGCCCAGCAGGAAGTCGTTCCAGATACCGGTCGCCTGCATAATGATGGCGACGACCAGCACGTTGACCGACATCGGCAGCATGATCTCGAAGAAGATCGTGAAGAAGCCCGCTCCATCCATCTTGGCTGCCTTCGAAAGCTCCGGCGGAACGCCCTGATAGAAGTTGAAGAACAGCAGTGCCATGTAGGGCAGACCGAAGATGATATGGATCAGGATGATGCCCGGCAGCGTGCCGTAGAGCCCAATGCTGCTAAAGATACGTACCATCGGATAAAGTATGACCTGATAGGGTATGAAGGCGCCAAGCATCAGCGACAGCAGGATGACGCGGCTGAGCTTCGATTGCCACTGCGAGAGGGCAAAGCCGGTCAGAGCGCCGAACAGGATCGAGAAGATCACGCCCGGAACGACAATCTCGACGGAATTCCAGAAATTTCCGTGGATGCCGTTGCACTCGATTCCGGTGCAGGCCGTCATCCATGCCTTGGACCAGGCATCGAAATTGAGGCTCTGGGGCAGGGTGAAGATGTTGCCAGTGCGCAGTTCGTCAGCAGTCTTCAGCGACGTCGAAATCACCAGCAGCAGCGGGATCGCGTAGTAGACCAACGCCACGGATAAGATGACGTAGAGAAGGACGCGGCCGGGTTTCGTGCTTTTCGCGCGGGGAACGCTATAGATCACCGGTGCGCCGGACTGGGCGAGAGGGGTCGCAGTCATCGCTTCTGCCTCTTGAGCTCGATATAAACATACGGAGAAAGCGCGCAGATGACCGAGACCAGCATCAGGATCGCAGCGGCAGCCGCTGTGCTGATATTGGCGCGCTGGAACAAGAGGTCCACAACAAACTTTCCGGGCACATCCGTGCTGATACCAGGGCCACCGCCCGTCATCGCGACGACGAGGTCATAGCTTTTGACCACAGCCGTTGCCAGAAGGATGACGCAGGTCAGAATCAGAGGCCGCAGCATGGGGAGCACGATGCTCACATAGGAGCGCCAGACGGGAATGCCGTCGATCTTCGCAGCTTTCCAGATATCGCCATCGATGCCCCGCAGGCCGGCCAGCATGATCGCCATGACAAGGCCCGAGGACTGCCAGATAGCGGCGATCGAAACGGCATATATCGCTTTTTCAGGACTTGCCAGCCAGTTAAAGCTGAAATCCTGCCAGCCGAAGCTGCGCACCAGTGCTTCGATGCCCGTTGTCGGGTTCAGCAGCCATTGCCAGGCAAGGCCGGTGACGACAAAGGACATGGAAAGCGGATAGAGAAAGAAGACGCGGAAGAGACCCTCAGCCTTGACGTTCCGGTCGAGCAATGCAGCGAGCGTCGTGCCGATGATGAGTGAACCGGCTATGAAAAGGCTGCCAAAAATCAGCATGTTGGCAAAAGCGGTATGCCAGCGCGGCATGGACAGCAGGGTGGCATACTGGCTGAAGCCGTAGAACTTGTAGTTCGGCAGCATCGTCGAATGCGTCAGCGATATATAAAGTGTCCAGAGAATTGTGCCGTAGAAACAGACGGCGATGACCACGGCACTCGGCACAAGCGTAAGCTTGGCCGCCAGGTTCTTCTTAAACATTGCTTGCCCCCGTTGGTCGACGTCGCAACTCATTTACGAGACTGCCCCGGCAATGATGCCGGGGCAGTAGACACTAACGAAAGGTCTTAGTTCCGCGCAACAATATCAGCATACTGCTTTGCTGCATTAGCCGGCGTCATGGACGGGTTGCTCCAGAATTGGGTTACCAGATCCTTGATGGCGCCGACAGTTTCGCTGCTGAAGGAAAGCTCAGCGTTCGGGGCAAGCGCGTTCGGGTCCTTGAGCAGGCCGACTGCCTTCTGGGTGCAGATGTCCGCATCCTTGAGGTTTACGTCCAGGCGCGGGGGCAGGGCGCCCTTGATGGAGTTGAAGGCTACTTGGGTTTCGGGATCGATCATCACGTCGACCAGCAGCTTGCGAGCCGCGACCTGTTCCGGCTTTTCGCCGACCGGGAAGACGAAGGTGTCGGAAACGATGTTCAGTACGCCGTTGGTACCCGGCGCGAGTTCGCATCCGTATTCCTTGCCGGGCGTCATCTTGGCAGCCTGGAATTCGCCCTTGGCCCAGTCGCCCATGATCTGCATCGCGGCCTTGCCGGTGATCACCATGTTGGTGGCGTCGTTCCAGTTTCGGTTGGTGTTGCCGTCATCGACATAGCCGCGCAACTTACCGAAAGTCTCGAAGGATTTTACCATCAGTGGACCGCCGGCGGCATCAACGTCATGTTTGGTGTAGACATCCGTGTAAAACTTGTTGCCGCCGGTCGCGATCATGATCGAGCGGAAGACGAGAGCCTCTTGCCAGGCCTGGCCACCAAACGCGAGAGGGATGTAGCCCTTGGCCTTGATCTTATCCGCCGCGGCAAAGAACTCGTCCCAGGTCGCCGGCGGCTTGACGCCGACATCGTCCAGCACCTTCGTGGAATACCACATCCAGTTAGCAGTGCCGATATCGATCGGAACGGCGTAAAGGTGGCCGTCAACGCTTGCCTTATCGACGACTAGCTTAGGAAGGAATGTCTGCCAGCCCTTGGTGGAGGCTATATTGTCGATCGGAGCGAGGACGCCTTGTTCCACCAACGGCTTGATTTCGCCGAGATCGACGACCATCGAAGTCGGTGCGTCACCACCAGCGAGACGGCTGAGAACAGCGGCCCGGGCGGCTTCATAGCCGGTAACCGGGCTGTCCTTCCAGGTGCCGCCCTTCTTGGCGACATCATCGGCGATGACTTTGATGGCGGCGGCTTCGCTTCCGCTTGTCCAATAGTGCATGACTTCGGCAGTCTGCGCGAAGGCCTGGTTCGAAAGCAGGAGCGCAATTGCTGTGCTTGCGCCGGCCAGTGACAGTTTCATTCCCATTTTGATCCCCTTATTGGCTTGATTTCCGGGGTCGAGTTAATTTCGCTACCAGTCGAATAGCAATTTCGATTTTATGTGCCATTGCGTCGCTAAAACCGATCTTCTTGAGGCAGCGGGCGTTCACAAAGTTCAGCAAAGACAAATCGAGTCACGCCGATGCGCGCTCGTGAAGGCTAATATCTTGAAGAGATTGCCTGTTGGAGCCAACTCCATAGCAGGGGAGTTACGCCGCAGCCGGTCCTTCACATAGGAAGTCCTCAGGCTATCAATCTCTTAGAGAAACTAAGGCATGGATTTACGGTTCGATTCCACTCACATCAGGCTTTTTGTCAATCGTTCATTCGAGTGGCATCGAATTTCTCCTTGGTAAGCGGATCCACGGTCTGAGCCCATAGCAATTACCGGCCCGGTTCTCGGGCCTGTACAACCTCACATCCGGTCGCCGCACTTTGGCGGCAGACACCAATTTCCCGCTTTCGCGGGCGCGGGCTCAGGAGAACGGGACCAATCTCAAGACCGGCGGTTGAAGCCAAAAGGAATCCCGGTCCGTCCACCTGGATCCGTCAGGGCTAGTCACTCCCTGAGGATTAAAATTTGCTTTTCGCAGACGCTCGCGCTTCAGGCGTTCTTCATGATTGCGCCTTCGATCACGACGCCGGAACTGACATACTTCCAGAGTGCGACCAGCAGTTTTCGGGCCAGTGCCACAATCATCGGCTTCTTCAGACGACCGCTGTTTTGAGCGATGCGCTCCTTAAACCAGCAAGTTAGCGCCGACTTCGGTTGGTGCCGCAACCATAGCCAGGCGAGCTCTACCATGGTTGCTCTTAAACGCGGATTTCCGGCCTTTGACACGCCCTGTTCGCGATTGACGTTGCCGCTTTGCCAAGGGGAGGGGGCAAGGCCTGCGTAAGATGCGATTTGGCGTCGATTGTCGAAGTGTCGGAATAGGCCTTCGGTGTAGAGTATTGTAGCGAATTCCGGCCCTATTCCTTTGACGTCTAAAAGAGCGGTCGCTTCTTTCGGCGTTGCCGGCGTCTCCTGAACGATCAGGGCATCCCGCTCGGCTTCTACAGCCTTGATTTGTGTGAGCAACAATTCGAGGCGATCGAGTTCTCTGCAGATTTCGGCCTTCAGGTGTTTTGATAGCGGACGGCCATCGCCAGTTCGAAGCTCGTCCAGACGCTGCCGTCGATCTCGATTGACGGGTTCGTACTCCCTAATTCCTTGCGTGAAGAGCAGTCCCTTTATGCGATTGACGTGGAAGACGCGCTCGGCAATCCTCGGGTGTCAGAAGCTTGACCATTGAGCATGCACGCGGCTCGCCGCGTTTCCATGCCATCAACGCGCGGATCAGCGTTTCGCCATCGATGCGATCGGTCTTCGCTCGGCGATGCCGGCGCGGCATGGCGATCGATGCAGCCTCCACGATGTGGCTTTCTATCCAGGCTTCCTTGCTCAGCACCCGCCCAAGCCAGAAGCCATCCAGTCCGGCTTCTTGAATTACGACCAGTGGGTACAGTCTGTCCTTCCGCCGTTCTGGCGAAGCGCTGCGAAGCATGCAAATAAGCCGTCGATGTCACCTCCCGAGACGGTGTGGCGGGACATCTTCTCACTACCGGGCAACAGAGCCGTCACCAGCCATGTCGATTTGCTTAATTCCAACGAGACGAAAATTGCGCCAAGATCGACGAGGGTAGCGGTCTGAGCTTGAGATTGATCTGCTGTTATCGGCATGGTTCGCCTCCAGAGAGTTTTCTAGCGACCTCACTCTGCCACGGTGCAGGCCGCTACTCACCCCTAATGGGATCTCAAGAGCTGCATTCAATCGCTGCCATCTGTTGCAGAAGCAAGCTGCCGAACAAGATCGAGTTTACCGCCAGCCTTCTGAAACGATCAGATGAACCGGATCTCTCATTTGTCACTACGGGCACCGGAAAGAATATTGATCGTTACGCATTGATCATCAGTGCGCCCGCTTCTTGTGAGCTTTCAAAGGAATGGCACGAGCGGACTCTTCCGATGCGCCCGCGACACCTGCGGCTACCACCAGCTCCGGTTCGACAGGCCCCGCAGCACCTTATCGAATTCGGCTATCTCGATTGCGGAAACCTCGTGTGACCTGTCCGGGAGTATGTCGCAATGAAGTCGTGCTCTGGCTCGCGCGAGAGCGGCAGCCGCATGGGCGAAGGCGTCGACCGGTATCCAGGGGTCCTTGTCGGAGCCCGTCAGGTAGACCGGCAGTCGGTCGAGGTCAGCGAAGGGGCGGTCGCAATGCGGTGTACCGACGCGGCAACCGGTCAGGCTTACCAGAGCGCCGTTCCAAGGCCCATGCCCCATGGCATATTCGAGCGCGAGGCAAGCGCCCTGGCTGAAGCCGCCGATGACCAGCGGCTTGGGATGATTGTCGGCCCCCGGCAGGTCGCCGACCACTTGCCTCACATATCCGATCGCATTGTCAAGCTGCTGCCGGGTCGTGGCCGTCAGTACGTCCGTGGCGCGGGCGTCATACCAGCTGTTGCCGGGTGCGCGCGGCAGCACGAAGGCCACACCCGTGGCCTTGAGCTTTGAGATCACCAGTTCCTGCATGTCCTCAGGCGTCTGGGTTCGCCCGTGGATGAAAATGCAATGAACTAGCGCCTCCTCGGGATTCGCGCCAAGGAGGAGCGGTGTGTTGTGGGTCGACATTGATCCAGCTCAGAAATTGGCAGGTTCCAGACCCGCGATAAGTTCCTGCTTGCGGTCTTCGAACCAGGGCGGGAACACCAGCGTCGTGCCGATTTTATCCGCCGGCTCATCGAGCGCCCAACCGCCTTCCACCGACCATGCGATCTCGAAAAGTGCGCCGCCCGGCGACCGGACGTAGCAGGACTTGAAATAGTTGCGGTCCTTCTGGTCGGAAACATCCGTGAAGCCGAGGCCTTCGAGATGAGCCTTGAGCTTGAGCTGGTTTTCCTCGTTGCCGGTGTTCAGCGCGAGGTGGTGGATCGTGCCGCCGGCCAGCGTCCAGGTACCCTGCGGGCCCGTGGACTCCTGCAGCACTTCGACAATGCTGTTCGGCCCACCGGCATTCGGGACGGAGAACATCAGACCCTCGTCGCTATCGGCTTCCTTCTTCATCGACATGCCGACGCCGAGGAAGTCGTCCATCGAAGTGCGGTCGAAGACGGCGATCGCGGCACCATAGATACCCTTGATCCCGTGGGCAGCCGAAACGCCCTGCGCTTCGTTGACGATCGACGGGCGATTGTCCGCCGGGCTCTCGACCAGTTCATGTGGAATGCCGCAAGGATGCTTGAAGGCGATGCGGGTGATGCCGAAGCGAGCAATCTTTTGGGCCTCGACGCCCTTGCCGTTCAACCGGTCGACCCAGTAGCCGGCCGAGCCGACCGGAATGGCCTGCTGGATGATCTTGGACTGGTTGGTGCCGCGACGGCCATAAACAGCCGGCTTGCGGAACGGGAAAGTGGTGATGATGGTCGAGGCGTCGCCGTTCCGCGAGCCGTAGTAGAGATGGTAGACCGGGATCGTGCCGTCGAACAGCACGGTGCGCTTGACCGAATGGAGGCCCAGCACCTTCGTGTAGAAATCATAATCCTCCTGCACGCCGTCGGTGCAGAGCGTCAGATGGTGATAGCCGCTGACAAGAGCCATGTTGTCCTCCTTCAAAATCAATCCAACAGTCCGGATGCGGTTCCTCCGCCGTTCTCATCCGAAGCTACACTCGGCACGCCTTTGGCGAACATCGCGTGATCGTCATGACTATAGCCGATCCAATTGCCTGTTGATTGACATTGTTCATACAGGCTATAGCAAATTGCTATGAAGATCGTAGAAGCACACCTCGTTCAACTCGCCGCTGTCATCGAAACCGGCGGCGTCACCGAAGCCGCCGCCATGCTCGGAATGACGCAGTCGGCGGTGTCGCGCACCATCTCTGTCCTGGAAAAACGCATCGGCGAGCCACTCTTCGTATCTGGCCGTCGACCCATGCAGCCGACACCGCTCGGCGAGCAGCTCGGCCAGCAGGGCAGGTCGATCCTCTCCTCGTCTCGCAAGGCCACGGAGATCATCCGGAGCTTCAAGTCGGGATCATCGGGCCGGGTCCGGATTGGTGGCGTACCCTTTTTCATGGATGCCGTGGTCTCGCAGATGATCGCCTCGTTCCAGCGAGACGAGCCGGGCATCATGGTGCATCAGTCCTATGGCAACTATCCCGATCTCGTCGGTGAGCTCGATTCCGGTCAGATCGACCTCGCCGTAACGCCGACCGGCTCCGTGGATCTTCGTGCCGACCTGCATTTCGAGCCGATCCTGTCTGCACGCAACGTGCTGGCCTGCGGCGCTGGTCATCCACTGGTGCGCAAGCGCAGCCTCGCGACGGAAGACATTGTCAACTATCCCTGGATCGCGCCTCTCCCCGGCTCGCCGCTGGTGCTCGACCTGCACAACATCCTGCTGACCCTGGGGCTCGAGGAAGTGAGCCTGCGCTATGCCGGCGGATCGCTGCTCAGCGTGGTGAATTATCTGGCGGGGACCAATGCACTCGCCATCCTGCCCCATTCGGTCGCCTATGCCGTCCGCGGCGAAAACAAGATCACCATCATCCCGCTCGATATTCCGCAGCCGGAACGGGTGCTGGGTATCATGACCCGGAAGAAGCCCTATTCGAATCCCGCCGGCCGCAAGTTTCTTGGCCACTTGCGCCGGGAGTTCTCGGAGCTTCGCCGCGCCGTCGAGAAGCACGAGAAGACGATCCAATGGGTACAGGGACCGTTCATGGGCGACCGCAAATCTGCGGAGAGGCCGGGCTAAACTTTCCTACATGTCCTTGTGCCGCGCCAATACGAAATCGTGCGTCACGTCCCAGAAGTCGTCCGCGAACTGATAGGACCTGGCACGCGCCGGGTCGTTCACCTTGTCGAATTTCGCCAGCAGGCTTTCCTTGACGCCGAACACGGCATCCGAATGGATGTAGGGATCGTCGGGATCGAAGATATGCGTCGTCAATGTCTCGAAACCATCAGCGCTGATAATGTAGTGCAGATGCGCCGGGCGGTAGGGATGGCGGCCCAGATTGCCGAGCAACTGCCCGACCGGGCCGTCGTCGGGGATCGGGTAATATTTCGGCTTCACGGCACGGAACCAATAATGGCCGTCGGGCCCGGTCCTGAAAATGCCGCGCAGGTTGAAGTCGGGCTGGATGCCCTTTTGCTGCACGTCGTAAAATCCCTCGTCATTGGCCTGCCAGACGTCGATCACCGCATTGGCGATCGGCTTGCCTTCGGTGTCGAGGATATGACCCTCGATCACCATGTCCTCGCCCTTGCTGTCCAGGCAGATATTGGCGCCCATCGGCAGTTCCGGCGCATCGGCGACATGGAAGGGTCCAAGCACCGTGCTCTCTGATGCACCCGAGGGCTTGCGGTTGTTGATCGCATCGACCAGCATCGACACCCCGAGCACGTCGGACAGCAGGATGAATTCCTGCCGCCATTCGTTGCACATCTGGCCGGTGCGGGTGAGGAACAGGATGGCTTGCATCCATTCGTCCTGCGTCGGCTCCAGTTCCTTCACCGCCTCGTGCAGCTTGCGGGTAATGACGTCCATCACCTCTCTCAGCCGCTCGTCCTTGGCGCCGGCGTTGCGGCCGGTCACGACCTCGATCGAGTTCTCCTCGGTGAAATAGCCTTTCTCATGCGCTTCCATGTTCGCCTCACCGGTTCAGGATGGTTTTCAACACGCGGCGGAGTTCGCCGGCAGGATCGGCCGCCAGGCCTTCCGAGCGCCAGGCGACGTGATGGTCGGGCCGCACCAGGACAACGCCGGCATCGCCGACTTCGCGCGCCCGCGCCCAATCGCCGTAATGGTCCTGCCATTGTTGCCGCGGCCCGATGATATGGGTGGCGATCGGCAGATCGAGCTCGCTCGACAGGGTCTTGGCCGCATCGACCCAGGCCCGGCCGCCGATGCCGGTCAGGATGGTGAACTTGCCATGACCGCAAAGATCGAGCGTCGAGGCCTTCTTGTCGCCATCGCCGAACAGCCAGGCATGCGGCAGGCGGGCGCCCGGCCAGGTCGTCTGCTCGAAATGCAGCTCCGGATCCTGCGTAAAGGCGGGCTCGGGCCGGCCGTCGCTTGCAACCGCCGCCGACTTGTAGCGATGGTTCATCTCGACGCCATGGGCGTCGAACTCATAGACCTTGAAGGCGATCGCCTCGCGCAGCGCCGCGCGCTGGTTCTCGGCGGCCGGCGTGTCATCGCAGCGGCGATCCATATTCTCCTGCATCTTCACTGGGTCGATGGAATCGAGAAGGCCGAGCGCACCGAAGATTGGGCCGAATTCCTCGATCGACTGGTTGGCACGCGTGACAATCTGCCTGGCGATCGGCGCGCGCTCCTCGGTATAGGTCTCCAGCAGGCCGGGACCGGCCTGGCCCTTGACGACCATAGCGAGCTTCCAGGCGAGGTTGAATCCGTCCTGGATCGATGTATTGGACCCGAGACCATTCGATGGCGGATGGCGGTGGATCGCATCGCCCATGCAGAACACCCGTCCCTTGTGCGCGCGCACTGCGTAACAATTGTTGACCGTCCAGGTCGAGACCGAGGTGACCTCGATGTCGATATCGGGATCACCGATCAGATCGCGGGCCACGCCCTCCGCAAAGGCATCGTCGACATCCGGTACGCCTTGAGTGATGTCGTAACCCCAGTTGATCAGCCACTCGCTCCAGGGGCGGATCATCCGCACTAGGCCCATGCCGATGCCGCCGACATTCGAGCCGGGCTGCAGCACCCAGTAGAGCACCGAGGGGCGATGGGCCACATAGCGGGCAAGATCGGCTTTGAACAGGATATTCATGGAGCCGGCCACGCCCATCCTGCCCTCGAAAGGCAGGCCGATATGCTGCGCCACCATCGAATTGCCGCCATCGGCGCCGACCAGATATTTCGAGCGCACGGTGAAATCCTTGCCCGTCAGCCTGTCACGGCAGGTCGTGGTCACACCCTCGGCATCCTGCACATGGCTCATATATTCCGTCGACATCCTGGCCTGCGTGCCGCGCGAACAGGCGGTCTTGAACAGCAGCGGCTCCATGAAGGTCTGCGGCAGGTCGTTCATCTCGGTCGCCGAGGACAGGAGATGCTCCGCCTTGGACTTCGGATGATTGCCCCAGGTCTTGAGCCGTCCCAGTTCCTCGCCGGCGATCGCGGTGCAGAACACGTTCTCGCCCATGATCTCCTGCGGACTGCAATGGAGATAGGCTTCGGCCTCGACCTCGCGGCCGAGATCGCGCAACACTTCCATGGCGCGCTGGTTGGTGATGTGGGCGCGCGGTGTGTTGGCGAGCCAGCGGTAGCGGTTGATCACCATGTTCTCGACGCCATAGGTGGCAAGCAGCGCCGCGGTCGCAGAACCCGCCGGGCCGGTTCCAATAATCAATACGTCGGTTTCGATATCAGCCATCAGTCACTCCCTCGGTCGTCTTTGGTTTTGGTCCGGTCCGCCAAGATGCGGCGGACGGGAAAGAGCTGGATTCCGGTGCGGTCGGTGAACAGGCCCCAGAGGCCGCGCGGCGCAAGCAGCATGATCAGGATGCCGATCAGACCGAGGATCAGCAAATACCAGGAGCCGTAATCGGCCAGCAGGTTCCGCAGGATATAGAACACGATCACGCCGACGATCGGCCCCTCGATCGTACCGATGCCACCGATCACGACGATGAAGATCACATAGGCCGTCCAGTCGGGAACCGAGAAAGCGGCGTCGGGCGAGATGCGTGCCTTCTGCACATAGATCAACGCGCCCGTCAGGCCCGTCGCCAGCGCCGCGACCAGATAGACGAAGGATCTGGTCCAGAGCGGATCGACGCCGATCGAACGCGCAGCCTCGCGGTTGTCGCGCACCGCGGCAAGGCCGAGCCCCTGCCTGGATCGCAGCAGCTTGTAGATCGAGCCGATCGCAGCGACGGCGAGCAGCAGCGCCAGCCAATAGCAGACAATATCGGTTGCCTGTGGACCGCGAACGCCGAGCAGATCGGCAACAAAGCGGACGCCGAACATGTCGCGCGTCGCGCCGGAAGGCAGCGAGGTCCCCGTGCCGCCGCCCAGCGCCTTCCACTGCGCGAGCGCGAGCCGCACGACTTCGGCGATGACCCATGTGCCGATCGCGAAATAGGCGCCCTGAAGGCGAAAGACGAAGAAGGCGGTCGGGACCGACAGCGCCAGCGCTGCAAGTCCGCCGAGCACGATTGCCGCCATCGGATCCATACCGAGCAGGCTGACGCCGGCGAACATCGCATAGGCGCCGAAGCCGACAAAGACCTGCTGGCCCACGGAGACGAGGCCGGCATAGCCGGCGAGAAGATTCCAGCATTGCGCCAGCACCAGCATGGTGAGGATGAAGAACAGATCCTGGATCACGGCGCGCGAGGCGATGAGCGGCGTGGCGAAGGCCAGAATGACGGCGGCGAGAACCAGCAGCATCGATAACGACGAACCGCGTGTGCGGGTCGAGACGGTCCAGTTGGAGGAAACGTGATCTGTCATCTCAATCCACCGCACGAGGGAAAAGACCGCGGGGGCGGACGATCAGGACCAGAAGGAAAGCGATATGACCGGCCAGGATTTGCCATTCCGGATTAATCGCGGCACCCGCCGTCTGCGCCACGCCGATGATGATGCCGCCGGCCAGAGTGCCCCAGAAGGAACCGAGCCCACCGATGATGACGGCTTCGAAGGCATAGATCAGGCGTGCCGGCCCCATGGTCGGATCGAAATTGGCCCGTGTCCCCAGATAGAGCGCGGCGATCGTCACCACCATCATGGCAAGCCCGGTCGCCGTGGCAAAGATGCGCTCGGCGCGGATGCCCATCAGCCCGGCCGTGGCGCTGTCGTCAGATGTGGCGCGGAAGGCGCGGCCGAGCGACGTGCGGTAGAACAGCAGATTGAGCGCGACGATGACGCCGACGGCCGAGGCGAAAGTCAATAGCGGCATCGTGCCGATGCTGACCGGGCCGATCTGCAGCGAGGCCGTCTCCAGCATGCCGGCCGAGATGCGGCGGCTGTCGGCGGAAAAACCTTCGAGCAGGCCGTTCTGGATGACGACCGAGAGGCCGAAGGTGACCAGCAGCGGCGGCAGGATATCGTCGCCGAGCGTACGGTTGAGCACGACATATTGCAGCGCCCAGCCAAGCGCGAACATGACGGGCAGCGCGACGAACGCGGCGAGGAACGGATTGAGGCCGAGCGCAGTAATCAGAAGCAGTATCAGGAAGGCGGCGAGAACGATCAGGTCGCCATGGGCGAGATTGACCAGCCGCATGATGCCGAAGACGAGGCTCAGCCCGGCCGCGAAGAGAGCGTAGAGACCGCCGAGCATGATGCCCTGGACGATGGTGTCGAGCCAGCTCATCGCCTGTGCGCTCCGAAATAGGCCGCATGGATATCCTCACGGCTGAGCGCGGCCGGTGTTCCCGTCAGCGTCACCCGTCCCTCCATCATGCAATAGACGCGGTCGGCCACCTTCAGCGCCTGGCCGATATCCTGCTCGATGATGACGATGGAGGCGCCGGTCGCACGGATCTTCGGGAAGGCCGAATAAATGTCCCTGACCACAACGGGGGCAAGCCCGAGGCTGACCTCGTCGCAGAGCAGCACGCGCGGATTGGACATTAACCCCCGGCCGATTGCCACCATCTGCTGCTGCCCGCCCGACAGTGACATGCCGGGATTGTGCCGCCGCTCCTTCAGCACGGGAAAAAGATCGTAGACGGCATCGAGCGTCCAGGCTCCATTACTGCTGCGGCCATATTTACCGATCAGCAGATTCTCCTCGACCGACAACGATGGAAACAGGCGCCTGCCCTCCGGCACCATGGCGATGCCAAGCTGCACGACATCGGGCGCGGACAGGGCGCCGATCTCCCCACCGTCGAAGCGGATATGGCCGGGCGCGTTGCGGATTAGGCCGGAGATCGAACGCAGCAGCGTCGACTTACCGGCCCCGTTGGCTCCGATCACGGCGACAGTCTCGCCCTCGTTGAGACTCATGTCGATGCCGAACAGCGCCTGGAAGTCGCCATAGAAGGCCGTCAGGCCATGGATTTCGAGCAGCGCCATCAGACCTCGATCCCAAGATAGATTTCGCGCACTTCCTTCGACGCCATGATCGTGTCGGGATCGCCGATACCGATCACCCGGCCGAAATGCAGCACGACGAGACGGCTGACGATGGAGGTCAGGGCGTGCAGCACATGCTCGACCCAGATGATCGAGACGCCTTGGCGATGAATTGCCCGGATCGTCTCCACCAGCTCCCGGCATTCGCCTTCGGTCAGGCCGCCGGCGATCTCGTCGAGCAGAAGTATTTTCGGATCGGTGGCGAGTGCGCGGGCAAGCTCGAGACGCTTACGCTGCAGAAGGCCAAGCGTCCCGGCTGGCTGGTTGGCCTTCGGGTAGAGCCCGGTCTCGACGAGAATGTCAGCACACCGATCGCTGACTTCGCGCTCCGTCTTGCTGGAACCGAACGCAGCGGCGACCAGCAGGTTTTCGAAGACCGTCAGCTTTTCGAAGGGTTGTGGAATCTGGAATGTCCGGCCGATGCCTGCGAGACAGCGCGCCATGGGCGGTTGCCGCGTCATGTCGGCGCCGTCGAACAGGATGGCGCCGGCATCGACGCGGATATTCCCTGTAATCAGGTTGAACAGCGTCGACTTGCCGGCGCCGTTTGGGCCGATCACGCCGAGCGCCTCGCCTCGTTCCAACCCGAACGAGATCTGGTCGGCCACCTTCAGGGCGCCAAAGCTCTTCGATAGCTGGTCAAGGGTAAGTATGGGCATCGGTATCTCGGGTTTCGGGCAGGGCTATCGCATGTGGAATTGCGCGACATCTTGCCCCTCAGTCTGACCTTCTCCTCTTTACGAAGGAGAGAAGATGGCCGTAGCCGGATGAGGGGCAAATTCCATAGGCGCAACCCTGCGTCTCGGGGGCTTGCCGCCGCCTGAGCAATGACTCAGGCGATGGCCTCCATTTTACCGCCGGTCGGAATGTTCGGCGCGGTCTGGTTATCGACGATGACCAGATCGTAGCCACCGCCATCCTTGAGGCGCCACTGGCCGCCGACCAGCGGTGTCTTGGCGATGTTCCTGGCAGCGAAAGGCGGAACATTGGCGCCGTCCCAGGCCACCTTGCCGACGATCGTCTCGAGTTTCGAGGCAGCGATGGCGGAGATGACGGCCGCACTGTCCGTCGGGTCTGCGCGCTTCATCACGTCGACCGCCACCTCGAACAAGGCATGGACGAAGCCGATCGGCTGTGTCCAGGGCCGGCCCGTGGCCGCCGTAAAGCCTGCCGCGAGATCCTTGGCGCTCTGGCCGGTCAGCGACGACTTGAACGGATGGCTCGCCGACCACCAGACTTCGCAGGACAGATTATGGCCGCCCTTGCCAAGTGCCTCGACAGCCTGCGGGAACAGGATCGCCTTACCGATGGAAGCGATCTTCGGCTTGAAACCCTGCTGCTGGGCCTGGTTCCAGAACGTCGTGAAGTCCGGCGGGATCATCACGCCGGTGATGACTTCGCTGCCGTCCGACTTGAAGGCGTTGATCTGCGCGGAAAAATCGTCGGTCAGGTTCTGGTAACGGCCCGGATCCTTAAGCGCATAGCCGAGCTTGTCGAGCACCGGCGGGAAGCCAACCTGCCTGTCACCCCAGGCATTACCGTCGCCATCATTGGGGAACAGGCCGCCGACATGTCTGTTGGTCTCCACCTGGCCCCACATGTTGGTGTAGACCGCGATGACGTCTTCCAAGCCCCAGAAGAAGTGGAAGGCGCTGTTGAATGGCTTCCACGACGCGGGATCGCCCGGATTGGCCTGCTGTCCGATGAACCATGGTTGCCAGGGCGTCGCGGTCGAGATGCAGGGCACCTCCTCGGCTTCGCAGGTCGTCGACACCGGATTGGTCGTCTCCGGAGTCGAGGCGACCAGCACCGTGTTCACCTTGTCATTGACGATGAGTTCCTTGGCAACCTCGGCGGCGCGGTTCGGGTTGGACTGGCTGTCCTTCACCACGACTTCGTAATTCAGGCCGGCCGCCTTGGTGGCCGCCATGAAGCCGTCGATGATGAATTTGTCGGCTTCGGCGAAAGCGGCAAGCGGACCAGACTGCGGGCTGACATAGCCGAACTTGATCGGGGCACCCTTTGCGATGGCCGGCATGGCCAAACCCGAAGTCGCGGCGAGCGCGCCTGTGGCGGCTGCAGACTTCAACAATTCACGTCTCGTAATCATATGCCTTCCTCCTCCCAAAGGAATTCAATATGGCGGCCGCTCCCCGCTCCACGCATCCTGCAAAAGCGCGCGGATCGATATGCGATCGATCGGACGCGGGTTCGAATAGGGATTGCTGGTCGCGATCTCGGCCGCCCGGTCGAGATCGGTCTCGCTGAGACCGAAATCGCTCAGCGCCATCGGCGACCCGATCGATTTGGCGAAGTCGTAAAGTGCCTGTCCGGGCGTACCGCCGCCGAAAATGTCGGAGATTGGCGTCATCAGCTCCGGCACGGCGGATGCGTTGAACCCGATTGTGTGCGGCAGCATGATCGAATGCGTCTCGGCATGCGGCGTGTCGAAGCTGCCGCCCAGCGTATGGCAGATCTTGTGATGCAGCGACATGGCGATCTGGCCAAGCACGGTGCCGCAGAGCCACGCGCCATAGAGCGCCTTTCCACGCGCCGCACTGTCGCGCGGGTTCTCGATGATGACAGGCAGCGCCTCCTTGAGCGCCCGCATGCCGTCGACGGCCATCATCGTCGTGATGGGGTTGCGATCCGGCGCATACAGTCCTTCGGCGGCATGCGCGATCGCGTTCAGCCCGCTGGTCACGCTCATGCCGACCGGCAGGCCGAGGGTGAGTTCAGGGTCATAGATGACGACTTCCGGCGTAACCTTCGGGCTGCGCAGCGTCGTTTTCGCACCGTTTTCCGTCTGGCCGAGAATCGGCGTCACCTCGGAACCGGCATAGGTGGTGGGCACGACGATCTGGAGAATATCCGTGCGGTAGGCTATGGCCTTGCCGAGCCCGGTGGTGGAGCCGCCGCCAAGCGACACGACGCAATCGGCGCCTAGTTCGGCCGCGCGGGCGACGGCACGCTCGGTGACGTCGACAGGCGTGTGCATTGTCGCATCGGTGAAGATACCGACCGCCAGCGATCCCAGCCGTTTCGACAGGGCTTCCGCATCCGCCGCCTGATGCGGTGTCGACAGCACCAGCGCGCGCCGGCATTCCAGCGTTTCGACCCACTTGCCGACATCGGCGCTCGCCCCGTTACCGAAGACGATGCGCGCGGCGCTGCCCTGATAGGTGAATGCCAGTGTCATGACGACCCACGCCCCTTCTTGGCCCTCACCATCACGAAGGTGAAATCCAGCGTGGATCCCTCGCCCTTTTCCGATGGCTTGAACTCGCCGATCAGTTCTTCCTTGACGCCGAACAAGGCATCCTGGCCGAGATGCGGATCGCTGCCATCATAAACATGCGTGCTGATCGTCTCGAAGCCGTCAGCCTTGATCATGAAATGCAAATGCGCGGGGCGCCTGAGTGAAAAACCGAGACCACCGAGCATCTGGCCAACCGGGCCGTCACAAGGTACGGTATAGCCGCCCGGCCGCACCGTCCTGTAGCGGATGTTTCCCTTGGTATCGGCGGTGAACACGCCGCGCAGATTGAATTCGGGCTGCTGGTCCGGCTGCTGGTTCTCATAAAAGCCTTCACCATTGGCCTGCCAGGTTTCGATGGTCGCGCCGGCGATCGGTTCTCCGTCGAGATCCAGCACGCGGCAGTTCACGGCCACGGGCTGGCCGGCACCATCGAGTGAAATATTCGCATCCAGCGGCAGCCGGGGTGCATCTGCCCGGTAGAAAGGGCCGCGAACCGTGTTCGGCGTGGCGCCCTTGGGCCGGCGCGTATTGATCTCTTCGATCAATGCCGTCACGCCCAGAAGATCGGACAGCAGCACCCATTCCTGCCGTCGTCCATCGCTGGCATGGCCAACCTCCGTCAGGAACTCCACCGTGCGCCGCCAGTCCGCATGCGTGGGCCGCGTCTCGCGGATCAGCTTGTGCAGATGCTCGATGAAAGGAACCATGAAGGCTGGCAGATGCCCCTCCGCATGCTTGTCGAGCCGCTCGGCCACAAGCTGCGCAGAATTGCGCTCGCTGAACGTTATATCTGTCATGATACCTCCCATGACGGTAACTTAGCAGGCCGGAAACGAATGCTTGATAATTTTTCGCGCGGTTTATATGCATAATTGTTATGAAAATCGATGAAAGGCACCTCGTACAGCTCGCGGCCGTCGTCCAGGCGGGAGGCGTAACCGAAGGCGCAACCGTGCTTGGGCTCAGCCAGCCGGGAGTTTCCCGTACGCTTACCATGCTGGAAAAGCGCCTTGGCGAGCCCTTGTTCATCAAAGGTCGTCGGCCGCTGCAGCCCACGCCGCTCGGCCGGGCACTGGCCGATTACGGACAGGCGATGCTGACCGCATCGCGCAAGGCTTCGGCCCTGGTTGAAGGTTTCCGGCATGGCCGTACCGGGCTTGTCCGTGTCGGCGGCACGCCCTTCTTCATGGATGCGCTGATTGCCGGCATGGTTGCCGGCTTCCAGAACACCTTTCCCGACGTCCGCATCGAACAAAGCTACGGCTACCTCCCCGAATTGCGTGCCGCGATCGTCGCGGACCGCATCGATCTGGCCATCTGCCCGATCGACATGCTCGACGAGGGATCCGGCATGCATTTCCAGGAACTCCTGCCGGGCCGGAATGTCGTCGCCTGCCGCGTCACGCACCCGCTGCTGCTCAAGCGCAAGCTCGCGGGTCCCGAACTGCTCGACTTTCCCTGGATTGCGCCGCCGCCTGGCAGTCCGCTGCTTGCGGACCTGCGCAGCCTGGTGCTCTCGCTCGGTGCGACGGAGACCAAGATCCGTTACGCCGGTGGGTCGCTGACCAGCGCCATCAACTACATGAAGGAAAGCGATGCCCTGACCATCCTTCCCCACAGCGTGGTCTTCGCCTATCGCAACGACAAGACAATCACAGCACTGCCGGTGAACATTCCCCATCCGGAGCGGGCGCTGGGCCTGCTGCGACGGGCGGGCGACCTGGGGGCGCCGGCGATCGAGGCGTTCTCCGCCCACATTCGCAAGAGTTTTGAGAACCTGAGACATTTGATCAAGCGTCACGAGCAGTCCGTGATCTGGGGAATGTAATGCCCCCGGCGGCAGAATCCGCCAAGGGCATTGTCAGAACGTTGCGGAGTCGTCCGGCCAGAGCAGCACCGGCGCCGAAACAGTGTCAACCACCGGTCCGAGGCCGTGCCAGGCGCGGTTGGAATAGACCAGCGCCTCTGCCTGCCGTGTCGCATGTGCACCGGGCGAGACCGATGTCAGTTCCGCCGTCACCAGGCAGGCGCCCGGCGTCTCCAGACGGCCGCGCAGTTCGGCCCGGAACCAGAGCTCGACCTGCGGATAATAGGGCTCCCCGCTTTCGAGGCGAGCCCATCGTACATCCGGCCCAAAGCGCTCCTTGCCCGATGTCGCACACAGGCGGGCGAGCTGCATGTCGACGCGCCGGACGAAATGGACAACGACAGATGTCGAGCGCTCGACAGCCCGGGCGCTCGATGACGAGGCCGAGAGGGAAAACGCCACCATGGGCGGCGCTGCACTGATCGAGATCAGCGAACTCACCGTCAGCGCTACGGGCCCTTCTCCGGCATCCGCAGTAATGATCGCCACACCCGACGGGTGATGCCGGAACGCCGCAAGGAACGCTTCCGTCATTCCGGAGCCGGCCGGCGCAGCGCCCGTTTCGGGCGCCGCCAGCTTCTCCGGCATTCCTTTCGACGGCGCGCTCATTTCTTTTCGATCAGGTCGTAGAACTGCCAGACGCGATCGCTCCACACCCCGGCAATGTCGCGGCCCGCCGCGGCGACGATATTCGGGTTGATCGTGAAGTGGTTCGCCGCCGTCAGCATCTCGCGATAGATCCGCTGCATCACGCCGTAGCGCAGCGAAGCGCCGCCGACCGCGCGATAGACGAAATGGCAGGCATCGACACCGGCTTCATGCACTTCCGACTTGGCGAGATGGACGAGGCTGATCTGGCGCGTCGTCATGCGGTTGCCGGCCTCGATCGCGCCTTCGACCTCGCGCCACACCTCGAACAGGAAGGCGCGGGCGGCGCGGACGCGGGCTTCGGCCCGGCCAAAATCGAACCAGAACTTGTCGCTTTCGCCGAGCAGGCCGGCGCGGCCGGTCTTGGTCCGGGCATATTTCGCGGCTTCGTCGAGCATGCGGCGCGAAGCGCCGATTGCCCAGCCGGAATGGCCGATCGCGGCAAGACCAACGACACCGAGGCTGAAGAATTCCTTCATGCGCTGCGGCTCGGCGGTCAGGATCGGAAACACCATGTCGTCCGGGATGAAGACGTCCTTGGCGGCATAGTCGATACTGCCGGTGGCCTGCAGGCCGAGAACGTTCCAGTTGCCGAGCAGATCGTGATCTCCGACCGGCGCATGGGCGCAGAGCACGATCACGTTGCCTTTCTCGTCCTTGGCGGGCTGGCCGTTGCCATCATCAAGCAGGGCTGCGGTATGTGTGTAAGTCGCGTGATAGATACCGCTTGCATAGGACCAGCGGCCGTTCAGGCGATACCCGCCGTCGACCTTCTTCAGCATGCCTGTCGGCGTGCCCTGACCCGAGAAGCGGTTGTCGGTCTTGCCGTCGAACAGGCGGCCGATCGCGGTGTCGGGCAGGAAGGCGGCCGACATTGCGCCGATGCAGGTATGGACCATGGATACCCAGCCGGCAGCGCCACTCTGATAGGTGATCGCCTCGATGAGCTGCAATCCCTGCGTCGGCGAGAGCTGCGCGCCGCCGATATCCTCGCCGGCAAAGACGTGGCTCATCCGCAGCGGCTTCAAGGCCTCGAAGGTTTCCTCGTTGAGGCGGCCGAGTTTTTCGTTCTCCTCGGAATTCCTGTCGAGGATCGGAGCGATCTTCTCGACATGAGCCATGAGGGACGCGAAGTCCGTCTTCGTGCCCCAGTAGCCAGAGGCGTGCTTGATTGGTGCGTTCATGACAATTCCTCCTTGATAGCCTGATCGTGCGGCCGCCCGTGAGCGCCGCGTTTATGGTTTCACCTGGCGAGGAAGTCGCCGATGGCAGTGACCGTGCGTGGATCTTCCTGCATGGCAAAATGGCCGACATCCTTCACGATCAGCGTCCGCGCATTGGGGATGCGTTCCTGCCAGAGCGGTGCCTGCGAGGCGGGCAGCATGCGGTCCTTGTCGCCCCAGACGATCAAAGTTTCGTTGGGGATCCGGCTTAGCCAGCGGCCGAGATTGGGATGGCCCATGCCGTGGACCTTGAGGATGTTGCCGAGTGCCGGGCCCTCCTTCTCGCGCGCTGCCACGAATGCCTCCACCGACGTGCATTCCGAGCCGCCGGGAAAATAGCGGGCGGCGATCCCGACATTGTGAGCGAGATAGGCCGGGAATTCGTCGGGCGGAATCTGGCTTAGGTCGGCGCCACGATGATCGGGATGATTGAGGCCGGCCGGCGCATTCAGGACCAGTTTTTCGAACCGCTCGCCGGCAACCGCGACGATCTCCGCGGCCATCCAGCCGCCCATGGAATGCCCGACCAGATGCGGCCGCTCGATACCGAGTGCTTTGACGAGGCGGAGGTTATGGACGACCAGGTCCTGCATGCCGGTGATATGCGGCGCCTCGGCACTTTCGCCGAAGCCGGGATGGAACGGCAGATAGACACGGAAACGATCCGCCAGCCCGCGCGCCCAGTCATGGCCCTCGATCGTCGCCGCGCCGTGCAGCGCGAACACCGCCGGACCGCGGCCAATCGCCTTGACGACGGAGCGGATGCCATCGATGTCATGGATCAGAGTTTCAAATTCCATTGAATATCCTCCTTGAACAATCCGTCACTCGGCCTCGGCCGCGATCAGCACCTTGCATTGCGTCGTGCGGCGCCGAAGCCCCTCAAAGGTCTCCGGCGCGTTGCCAAAGCCGATCCGGTCGGTGATCAACGCCTGCGGGCGATATCGACCAGGCCCGAGTGCATCGAGCGCCGTTTCAAATTCGGCCATGTTGAAGAACACAGCGAAGATCAGCTGGATTTCCTTGGACAGCGCCTTAAACGGGTCCCAGTCGTCACCACCGACGCAGAGGCCGACGCCGACCACCGTTCCATGCCTCCGCACCAAATTGCAGGCAAAGTCGATGAGGCCGCGTTTTCCGACGCATTCGAAGACGATGTCCGGCTCGCCGCCGGCTTTGGCATGAAACTCGTCCGCCAGGCCGGGGCCGGACAAGGCAAAACCGGTCGCACCGATCATAGCCGCGCGTTCTTCCTGATGCCGGTTGATGTCGGCGACAATGACGTCGCTGGCACCATGCCGGCGTGCCCAGAAGGCGACCAGCAGGCCGATCGGCCCCGCGCCCAGGATCAGCACGCGGCTGCCCGGCTTCAAGCCGGATCGCATCACGCAATGAAGTGCCACCGCAACCGGCTCGGCAAGCGCTCCCTCGGCCGTCTGCAAATCGTCGGGAAGAACACGGCATTGCCGCGCCGCGACGGTGGTGAATTCCGCATAACCGCCGCCGATGAGGCGCATCTCTGCGCACCAGGCGGGCTCGCCCCGCCTGCAGCTGTCGCAATGGCCGCAGCCGCGCATCGGTGCCACCGCGACCCGGTCGCCCGGCTTGAGGTCGGTCACGCCGCCGCCGCAGCGCACCACTTCCCCGGCAAATTCATGGCCGAGTACATCATACTGCTTGAGGCCGAAGGTCTTGGGATCCTCGGTCATGTGCAGGTCGGAGCCGCAGATGCCGCAAGCGGCGATCCTGAGCAGGACCTCGTCGTCCACAGGCTCAGGTACCGGGCGTTCGCCTATTACCAGCGGCAATCCGACACCATCGAAAATTACGGCTTTCATGTCCGCTTCCCCATCAGCTTTCGCCGTGTCGGAAACCACGGCGCATCCACCACCTTGCAAATCAGCCCCCAAATGCCGCCGCGGGCGAAGAGCGCCATGAAGAGGGTCATCAGGCCGAGCACCACGAGATAGGTTGCGCCGAACTGGCCGAACCAGCGCTCCGCAAAAAAGTAGATAAGGGCGCCGATCAGCACACCTTCCAGCGACCCCAGCCCGCCAACCATGACGATGAAGATCGCGATGTTGGCCCAATTCGGGTCATAGGCGGAAGGCGGCGTGATCCGGAGCTGGGCCATGAAGTAGATGGCGCCCGCGAGGCCTGTCCCGACGGCTGCCGCGATCCAGATCAGAAAGCGCAGGCGCCCGACATTGACACCCTGGCTTGCCGCCGCCACCGGATTGTCGCGCATTGCGATCAGCGCCAGGCCATAGCGCGAGCGCAGCAGCAGATAGCTGCCACCGACGGTCACCAGCAACATCAGCGCGCAGAGAGCCGAGACGCCTATGGCGCGTTCCATAGGAGAATAGCTGGTCATAACGCGCAGGCTCATGCCGGCGCCGGCATTGACATAGCCGAAGACCGAGGTGGCGAGCCGCATCACCTCGGCCACGACCCACGTGCCGATCGCAAAATAAGGCCCGTCGAGGCGATGCAACAGACCATAGGTGGGGATGGCGAGCAGCGCCGGCGCGAGCAGCGCCAGCATCACGGCAACGAAGGGATTGATACCCCAGAGTTGCGCCATCACGAACATCATATAAGCAGCTATGCCGACAAAGGCCTGCTGGCCCACCGAGACCAGGCCGGCATAGCCTGCAAGCAGGTTCCACATCTGCGCGACCGCGATGTAGCAGCAAAGTTCGACCACGTCGCGGATAAGGCCCTGGCTGGCCCAGAGCGGCATCGAGGCGATGGCAAAGAGCACGGCGACGCCGAGGGCCATTGCGACAACACCGGACATCGTCTGGCGCTGGACGCGGACAAATGGGAGTTCCAAGGTGTCGGCAGGACTGGCGGCGTGCGCAGCTGTGGGCGCTTGGGTCACGGTCTCAATCCTTTCCGAGAAGGCCTTGCGGCCGCAGCGCAAGAATCGTGAGGAAGACAAGATGGCCGGCGAGGATGCCGAAGCCGGGATCGATGCGAAAACCGACCGACTGGCTAATGCCGAGCACCATGGCGCCCAGGAAAGCACCCCAGATCGAGCCCATGCCACCGATGATCACCGCTTCGAAGGCATAGATCAGCTGGAAGGCGCCGTCGGCCGGCGACACCGTCGAGCGCATCGACTGGAAGACGGCCGCAAAACCCAGGATGCCCACCGCCAGTGCGGTTGCGCCAGCATAGACGGTCTTGGGGTTCACGCCCGTCATCGCTGCGGCCTCGACATCGGCGGAGGCGGCGCGCAGCGAGCGACCAAAGCGGGTATATTGCATCGTCGTTGCCAATCCCGCGGTCAAAACCGTGGCGGTCATCAGCACGATCACCGGCAGCACGCCAACGAAAAGCGGTCCGACCTGGAAAGAGGCCTGCGCGATACCGCCGCTCGGCAGTGACCGCGTATCCGCGGACCATACCTGCAACATTGCATTCTGCAGCGCGATCGAAAGTCCGAAGGTCGCGATCAGCGACGGCAGCGGATCGGCACCGACAACCCGGTTGAGGATCAGTCGCTGCAGGATGATGCCGATAACGCCGCCGAGCGCAACCAGAACCACCAGAACCGACCACGGGCCGAGGCCGAAGGTCGAGGCGAGACTGACACCGATCAGGGCCAGCAGGATCATCAGGTCGCCATGGGTGATGTTGACGACCCGCATCACCCCGAACATCAGCGCCATGCCGAGCGCATATTGGGCATAGAGGCCGCCGAGCAGAATGCCCTGGATCAGTCCGTCAAGCCACTGCATGGGACACTCCGAAATAGGCTTCGCCGATCGCCTCGCGCGACATCTCGGCCGAGCGACCCGTCAGCGTCATGCGCCCCTCCAGCATGCAGTAGAGCCGGTCCGAGGCGGACTTGGCCAATCCCACATCCTGCTCGACGAGCACGACAGCGGTGCCGTTCTTCGAGATCGAGGAGATCGATTGATAGATTTCACGCACCACCTTCGGGGCGAGGCCCAGGCTGATCTCATCGCAAAGCAGGAGCCGCGGCTGATTGAGCAGAGCACGGCCGATCGCCACCATCTGCTGCTGTCCACCGGATAGCGACTGCACTGGCACTGACTGCTTTTCCTCAAGGATTGGAAACAGCGCGAAGATACGCTCGATCGTCCATGCGTCACCACGACCGAGCGCGGCGTGGTCGACCGCCACGCGGAGATTATCGACGACGGACATTCCGGCAAAGAGCCGGCGTCCTTCTGGTACGATCGCCACGCCCCGGGCCACCATGCGGTGCGGTTGGCTGCCGCCGACCGGCTGGCCATCAAGGCGCACCATATTGGCGGCCACTCGCAGCAGTCCCATGATCGATTTCAAGAGCGTGGATTTTCCGGCCCCGTTCGCACCGATCAGGGCCACCACCTCGCCGGCCGCGATCTCGAAATCGACTCCGTAGAGCGCCTGGAAATCACCATAGCGCGCCTTGAGATCATGCGTGGAGAGAAGCGCCATGCCCGTCATGCCTCGATCCCCATATAGACGCGTCGCACCTCCGGATTCTTGATGACATCGTCCGGCAGGCCTTCGGCGATCTTCTCGCCGAAATTCAGCACCATGATCCGGTCGGCAACGGCGAGCAGGGCGTGGAGCACATGCTCTATCCAGACGATGGTCACGCCGCGGTCACGGATGCGGCGGATCAGCTGAACGAGCGCCTTACCCTCCTCATCGGTCAGTCCGCCGGCGATTTCGTCAAGCAACAGCAGGCTCGGCCCCGAGGCCAGCGCACGGGCAATTTCCAGCCGCTTGCGGTCAAGCAGCGTCAGAGACCCCGCCGAGCGGTTGGCCTTGTCGGTCAGTTCGCAGTCGCGCAGGATCTGAGCGCAGAGCGCGTAGCTCTGGGCTTCGGAACGCCCGCCGCCGAAGGTTGCGGCGACGAGCAGATTTTCGAATGTCGACATGCCGACATATGGACGCGGAATCTGGTAGGTGCGGCCAATGCCGATCTTGCATCTTGAATAGGGCGGCTGGCCGACGAGACGCTGGCCGGCAAACACAAGCTCGCCGGCATCGTTCCTCAGATCGCCGCTAATGAGGTTGAAGAGCGTGGTCTTACCCGCCCCGTTCGGGCCGAGAATGCCCAGCACCTCGCCACGCCGGACATCGAAACTGATATCTTGCAGAACGCGCAGGGCGCCGAAGGATTTGCTCAATCCTCTCGCTTCGAGCAATACGCCGTCCAATAAGACCTCCACTCAAGACAGAGGCAGGCGACGCATTGCGCCCGCCCATCCCGTTCACATTCCCATGCGAAAGCACGGGTTGGCCCGGTATTCGGCGCCACTCAGGCCCAGTTGAGCACCTTCATTTTCTGCTCGGGCTCGAACAGCTTGCTGACGGAGTTGTCGACGATCTTCAGGTCATAGGGCCATTTTTCACCCTTGACCCACTGGCCGCCGAAGATCGGCGCCGTGGAGACGTTCTTGTGCGGGCCGTTGGAGAAGTCGACCTTGCCGATCAGCGTGTCGATCTTGGTCGCCACCATGGCGTCGCGATTGGCCGTGCGGTCGAGCGGGTTGGTCGAACGCTTGAGAATGTCGAGCGCCACCTCCCAGATCGCGTGACTGTAACCGAGCGGCTGCGTCCACTGCTTCTTGGTCTCGCTCTCCCACTGATTAGCGATGTCGCGGCTGACCTGCCCGGTCAGTGTCGACTTGAAGGGGAAGGCCGGCGTCCACCACACCTCGGATGACATTCCGTCACCGAGCGGGCCAAGCGCCTGAACGCCACCGGGAAACAGCAGTGCCGCAGCCACCGTGACGGCCTTGGGCTTGTAGCCTTGCTGGGCGCACTGGTTGATGAACGTCTTGAGGTCATCGGGATAGGTGATGCCGCCGACGATCTCGCAACCGGCATTCTTGAAGGCGGCGATCTGTGCCGAATAGTCATTGGTGCGCGGCTGGAAGAAGCCTGGTACGGTGATTTCGAAGCCGGCTTTCTGCGTCGGTGCCGGCAAGCCGTAGTCATTGTTGCCCCAGGTCTCGCCGTCGGCGTTCTGTGGGAAAAGCATGCCGACCTTGCGGTTGGTATCGATCGTGTTCCACAGGCCGACGAAGGTGTTGAGCGCCTCGTCGAGACCCCAGAAGAAGTGATAGGTCCAGTTGAACGGCTTCTTCTGGCCGCCACGCGGGAAGATGACCGCCTGCCACGGCGCACCGGTCGAAAGGCAGGGGCATTCATTCAGCTCCGCCTGGTCGGCCGACGGGCTAACAGTGTCGGTGGTCGATGCCGGCAACAAGAGGTGCACGCCGTCGTTCAGGATGAGGTCGCCCGCCACTTCCGCGGCACGGTTGGGATCGGACTGGCTGTCGCGGATCAGGATTTCGACGTCGAACTTGCCGACGGCGGTCTTCAGCCCATCTTTCAGCAGCGCCTTGACCTTGTCTGCAGCCCAGCCGTCGGTCTCGCCGAACAGGGCGAGCGGCCCGGTCGCCGGCGTTACGAAGCCGATCTTGATCGTGCCGGCCGATTGCGCTCGGGCGACCATCGGCGCGCCGAGTGCCGATGCGGCCAATCCGGCACCGATGCCCTTCAGCACGGCCCGGCGTGATGGTTGTGCAAATTTCGTGTTCAGGCCCACCTTGGTCTCCTCCCTCTGGTGTCATGTGGCTTACACACATCTTCGTGACTGCCGACCGTTCCTCCCTGGCCGGCGGTCACATCACCTGATGCGGTTCATCGCGCCGCCATCGATCACGATCTGGCTGCCAGTAACGTAGGACGAGCACGGCGAAGCCAGGTAAAGTGCAAGGCCCTTTATGTCGTCAGTGTCGCCAATCCGCCCGATCAGCGACTGTTGCTCGAAGGCCCTGCGATCTTCGGGGATCTTCAGCCGGCCGCCGGCGATGTTGGTCATGAAAGGACCGGGCGAGATGCAGTTGATGAGAATACTGAACATGCCGAGTTCCATCGCCATCTGGCGCACGAAATGATCGACGCCCGCCTTGGCCGGCATGTAGGGCGTACCGACGATGGCCTCGTTGATCTGGCCCGCAATCGAAGATGTGACGATGATGCGGCCTCCGCCGGTCGCCTTCATATGGCGCGCTGCGTGCTTCACGGTCGTGTAGACGGAGGTGAGATTGACCTCGATGACCCGGTCCCAGTGATGATCGTCGAGAACATCGATCGCGCCTTCGGGAATGCGCTCGCCCGTGGTCGACAGGAAACCCGGTCCGGCATCGATACCCGCATTGGCAAAGACCACATCGATTCTGCCATGCCGTTCGGCCACCGCGTCAAATGCCGCTTTCATTCCCGCGCGGTCTGACACGTCGACGACCTGGCCCCAAACCTCGCCGCCATTGGCCCTGGTTTCGGTCACCACAGTGTCGAGCGTTGTCGCATTCAGATCGAAAATGCAGACTCGCGCGCCGTTGTCCGCCATCACCTCGGCATAGGCACGGCCAATGCCGCTGGCGCCGCCGGTGACGATGACCGACTTGCCGCGAACATCGAACATCTGTTGCAATGTCGCCATTCTCTCCTCCCAATTGCCAGAAAAGTTAACAGAGGTGGAAACCGATTTAGATGATTTTTTTTTAGTTTAATATGTCATTTCGTTATAATTCTAGGCCCGTCATGTGTTGTCTCGACGGTCTGCTGGTGACCTGACGCGGTGGAGCGTGAGAAGCCAGGCTCACCGCCCAATTGCGAGGGAAGAGAGAATGTTGCGAGAGTGAGAAGGGATTGTGTTTAAGCATGGAATGTTGACCCCTCTGTGGAGTGACCCCCTGGGGCTGGACCAGCGAGGCGCTTCAAACTAAGCCGCCTGCTGGGCGAGTTGAGTTTCAAATTCTGCTGGTGACCTGTAGCCGAGGGCTGAGTGCAACCGCCTGGCATTGTAGATCTCCTCAATGAACCTGGGCAAGCGGTCAGCCACGTCCGCGAAGGTCTCGTAGCCAGCGGGGTAGATATCTTCCACTTTCAGGGTCTTCATGAAGCTCTCTGCCTGCGCATTGTGATAAGGGTTGCCGGCGGCGCTCATGGAACCCTGTAGACCAGCGGCATCGAGCGCCCGTCGATAGCTCTCACTTGCGTATTATGCATGCGGGGCTTATTCCGAGCTTCTGAACCTCCATGGCATTCAGCCCAGCATGAGCAGGGTTGGAAATCCATACGACAACCCGAAAGCGGAAAGCTTCATGAAAACCCTGAAGCAGGAGGAGGTGCAAGGTCTCACCTATAAGGACGTAGATGACGCTCGCAAGCGCATCGGCACGTTCATCGATACCGTTTACAACACGCAGCGCCTGCATTCGGCGCTCGATTATCTCACGCCGGAGGAATACGAGCAGAAGCTGCGAAAAGTCGTCAGCCCGAAAAACATCGATGACCGCCCGCAAAGCCGCCCGCTCGCTACTGCGCGATTGAGAGCGCGCGAGCGAGCGGCTTTGCTACCGTCGAGCTAGACCACCACCGAAAACAGGCTTCGGCACCACTTAACCGCACTTTCCAGCGACCGCGAACAGAAGCATTCAGACAGACGACAGATGGAAAAAGCGACATAACTAAACGCGCGAGCTGTCCGTGAATTTCCCTGTCTCACGCGGAGGGTGCACTCCAATGGCGTCCGGTTTTTGATCGGAACACCGTCCGGTTAATTCCCGGAATCCGCAGACGATCGGCGGTCGAACCCGTCATTGGACACCTCAAGAGCGAACATAGAATGGACCGCAATTATTTCGCTGGCGAACACCGAGATGCCGTCAATGCCGTTCTGGCCGCAGCCGGATACAACTTCTCCCTCCTGCTGCGATGGTTCAGGAAACTTTTGTGTCTGGTAGCGGCACTACTTCTTACATTCCAGAGCCGACCAATGCGGCATCTCGCTGCATAAAAGCGAGTTCTTCACGATCGACTCAGCAATTCCTTCAATCTGACCTATGGAAGCATTATCAGCGTCATATACGGTGACGATAAGACGATCACTGCCCTGACTGACGACGGCATTGACGAGTTGACGCAAATGCTTTCCGCTGCTCGCCGTTCACCCGAAGTCTGGAACTACTTCCTCGATGACTTTGACTTCTTGTCAGACAGACGCAATCGCCCGCCTCAAGGCGGAATCTCCGCGGTAACGATCGACCGGTTACGAGACGCTTGATGGCTATTCATCGATGGAAATGCAGAAACATATACATTAATATTTGCGCCCGATTTTAGTCGTCTGTGCCACTTAATCATCAATTTGCCGCTTGTCCCCCACAATTCAAGCGGACGGGAGTCGGACTTACGGCGGAAAGCCGTGGTCCGACTTTTGTCTTCATCCTAGGCCGAACCGCACGTCGGTCCATGATAAACGTTTACGCAGTGCACAATCTTCATTGCGGGTCGATTTTTAGCTGCGACAATATTTGCAAGGCATTATGAATATTATCCGTGTAATGATCTCTCGTTTGACTTCATCGTTATTTCTCGGTTCCATACTGGGAGGCTGCATGAATGTCACTTACGAGTCGCCGAAATTGAAGGCTCCTGCGTAAAAAGGGCAGATTTGGTGGGAACGCCGGCGCAAACCGGCAAGGAGTAGATGGTGCAAGTCCATTGCGATGAAGGAGTAGCGATCCACATCGGCCCCGAGTCATGTGCGGGCAGTCGTGAGGCTGCACGTGAAGTGTTGACAGGGGAGCATGCAGGCCAGCCATCGAGCCGCGAAAGTTTGGGGTGCCGACGCTTTCCACCTATGCGGAAGGCAATACGACCGGACGCGAGCGTCCGTTCGACCCGACGCGGTCGCAGACCCTGGCATGCATGGACGCTTCTTGCGCGGGAGCCGGGAGGCCTCGTGATTGGCCAGTGTCCCTCAATCACATTGGTCCGCATCGGGAAGGTGAGGAACCGTAGCCGATGATGCACGATCACGAGGAGTCTGATTCCGCCATAGTAGCGGAGAACCCTGCGAACAATGCCGGTGCGCTGGCGGCGGAGCAGGAGGAGCGAAGGGCGGAAACCGAGAGGAATGTGGATCAGCAAAGCACGCGCCGGGCACAGGACCGGGAAAGTGTGTCCATGCGCTGGACCGCATACGGCAAGCCGCAAGGCACATGAAGAAGGAGAAGTTCACCGCGCTCTTCCACCACATCAATCCTGAGATGCTACGGACGGCGTTCTACGCACTTAGGCGTGACGCGGCCCCCGGCATAGACGGGCAGACGTGGCGAACCTACGAAGCAGACCTCGATCAGAAAATCGTGGACCTGTACGACAGGGTTCGGCGGGGAGCATATCGGGCCTCACCGTCTCGGCGGACGTATATTCCGAAACCGGACGGGCGGCAGCGGCCGCTTGCGATCGCCGCTCTCGAAGACAAGATCGTCCAGAGGGCGACGGCGGCGGTGTTGAGCCAGATCTACGAGGAGGATTTCCTCGGGTTCAGCTATGGATTCCGACCGGAGCGCGGTCAGCACGATGCGCTGGACGCTCTTTTTGTCGGCATCGATACGCAGAAGGTGAGCTTCATTCTAGACGCCGACATTGCGAGCTTCTTGGATCGACTTTCATAATGCCCCCAGATTCATGGCGAGTGTTCGAAGAGGGTGGGATTTTGATCTATGGTCTTGATCCATAGACCTTTTCTCTGCCCGCGGATGACGTGGACTGATTCCAGCTCACCGTGCTTCACTCGCTGCAACAGACTTTG
>Ga0268256_1000386_pt1 | contig 40664 bp, 36 predicted proteins | sample AgamicAtAmrz_FD_200247 | JGI IMG/M metagenome (GOLD analysis project Ga0268256, IMG submission 200247) | Agave microbial communities from Guanajuato, Mexico - At.Am.rz (v2) (version 3) | ecosystem: Host-associated > Plants > Roots > Rhizosphere | place: Guanajato, Mexico | collected 2012-06-07 | reverse complement strand
ACTTTACAGCTTAACGTTGTCATGCGTTCCCTCTGTCGGGTCGTCTTTATGGTTGTGCTCGCCATCAACGCTGTGGCGGCTGATCAAAAATACCTAGCTCATCCCAGATAGCATCAATGCGCGCGGTGACCGCCGGATCTTTAACGATGGGTGTGCCCCATTCACGCTGCGTTTCACCTGGCCACTTGTTGGTCGCATCCATCCCCATTTTCGACCCCAGCCCGGAAACGGGCGAGGCGAAATCGAGATAATCGATCGGGGTATTTTCCACTAATACCGTATCGCGGGCCGGATCCATACGGGTGGTAATGGCCCAGATCACGTCGTTCCAGTCACGCGCATTAACATCATCGTCACACACAATAACAAATTTGGTGTACATGAACTGCCGTAAAAACGACCAGACGCCAAACATGACACGTTTGGCATGCCCGGCGTACTGCTTTTTAATCGTTACAACCGCCAGGCGGTATGAACAACCTTCCGGTGGCAGATAGAAGTCCACGATCTCCGGGAACTGCTTCACCAGAATCGGCACCAGTACTTCGTTCAGCGCCACACCCAGCACCGCAGGCTCATCCGGCGGACGGCCGGTGTAGGTGGAGTGATAGATAGGCTTATGACGCTGCGTAATATGCGTTACGGTAAATACCGGGAAGCTGTCTACTTCATTGTAGTAGCCGGTGTGGTCGCCGTAAGGTCCTTCTGGTGCCATATCGCCCGCTTCGATATACCCTTCCAGTACGATTTCCGCACTGGCCGGCACTTCGAGATCGTTCGACAGGCACTTCACCACTTCGGTTTTATTGCCGCGCAGCAACCCGGCAAACGCATATTCTGATAGCGTATCCGGCACCGGCGTGACGGCACCGAGAATAGTGGCGGGATCGGCACCCAGCGCCACCGAGACCGGAAAACGCTCACCCGGATGCGCTTTCGTCCACTCCAGATAATCGAGCGCGCCGCCACGGTGCGACAGCCAGCGCATAATCAGACGGTTTTTGCCGATCACCTGCTGTCGATAAATGCCAAGATTCTGCCGCTCTTTATGCGGGCCGCGCGTGACGGTCAATCCCCAGGTAATCAGCGGTGCCGCATCGCCAGGCCAGCACTTCATTGCAGGAATACGCGTCAGATCGACTTCATCGCCGCTGAACACCTCTTCCTGACAGGGTGCATTGCGCAGGCGTTTGGTCGGCATGTTCAGGACCTGCTTAAACTGCGGCATCTTATCGAACAGATCGCGGAAGCCTTTTGGCGGCTCCGGCTCTTTCAGGAAGGCCAGCAGTTTACCCACTTCACGCAGTGCGCTGACTTCCTCCTGGCCCATGCCCATGGCCACGCGCTTTGGCGTGCCGAACAGATTGCACAGCACCGGCATGTCGTACCCTTTCGGATTTTCAAACAGCAGAGCGGGGCCACCGGCACGCAGGGTGCGGTCGGCAATTTCGGTCATTTCCAGTTCAGGATCGATCGACTGGGTAATGCGCTTTAGCTCACCGCGCTGTTCGAGCAGCGCGAGAAAGTCTCTTAAATCGTGATATTTCATGCGGCTTTAGCTTTCCGGCCAGAGTGAGTCGGCCATTATAGGTCTGATTACACGGAGTTGCTGAGGTTTATACGGCCGCCTCATACGCACTGAAAGGGAACCAGCGGTTGTAACGCACGGGCATCGTGATACCCCTGAATCGGCTCGCCGTGGCGAAACAGTTTAAAATCTTCGTTACGCACGCTGTGATAACGCAGCTGGTTGTCATGCAGGTGCAGAAAACTGCCTTCACGCAGCGCAATGACCGACTCAGCAGGGTTAACGGCACAGAACTCCGCCAGACGTTCATCACGGGTTTCGCCCATGTGGCCGCTGACGCTGGCATCCAGATAGTGAGGATTGATCTGCACCGGAAAGAGGCCCAGCGCAGGTAACACCACGCTGCTGCGTACCGGCATATCGTTAGTGGTACGGATTGAGGGCGTTGCCACGTTGCAGCCTGCGCTCCAGCCGACATAGGGTACCTGCCGCTCCCGCACCGCGCGCTGAATCGCTCCGATCAGACCCTGTTCATGCAGCATCTGATTCAGAAACCAGGTATTGCCACCGCTGACTAAAATCAGCTCTGCCTGGGCAATCGCGTCAGCTGGCGAAGCGAATGCCTGGACCCGCTCCACCTGAATTCCGAGAGAAGCACTGAGCTCGGCAGCACGTTGCTGCTGGTCGCCACGAATAATTGCGTAGGGGATCAGTACCGCCGACCGGATAGCGCGTCGGGCGATCATGGCGTGCAGCTGTGGCTGCGCATAGCCCAGCAGCGGCGCATCATCCGCCAGCTTGCCATTGCTCAACAGAAAGAGTTCCATCAGAGGATCCTTGTGCAGATGTGATGGTCATCGAGTCTGATACAGAGCAATAGCCGACGTCAATTACCCATCAATGCTTTTACTGCCATCCGGCATGTTAGGAAAAGTCTCAGTTTATTTTCGCTGCAGGACGCTTTACCCTGCCCCTGCGCTATAACTCTGGCAGCAGGTTTGCTATTCTTAGCGTCCATTCAATGGGAGCAGTTATGGAATCCTGGTACTTACTCTATTGCAAACGTGGACAGCTATTGCGCGCGAAGGAGCATCTGGAGCGGCAGGAAGTGCATTGCCTCAGTCCAATGATCGCTCTGGAAAAAATCGTGCGCGGCAAACGCACCACGGTGAGTGAGCCACTGTTTCCAAATTATCTGTTTATCGAATTCGATCCGGAAGCGATTCACACCACGACGATTAGCAGCACACGCGGTGTCAGTCACTTCGTGCGCTTTGGCACCACGCCCGCAACCGTGCCATCGGCGGTGATCGAAGCGCTGGAAACCGACGTTCCGCAAATTCTGCTTGACCCTGAGACGCCACAAAGCGGCGATGAAGTCGTCATCACCGAAGGGACGTTTGAAGGGCTGCGCGCCATTTTTGCCGAGCCGGATGGTGAAACGCGCTCGATTCTGTTGCTGAATCTGCTGAACAAGCAGGTGATGCGCAGCGTCGACAACAAGCAGTTCCGTAAGATTTAAGCCAGTCTGAACAACGTCCGCGCATTCTGATCGATGCGGGTCGCCAGTTCCTCAGCACTCTCACCCCGCCACGTCGCCACCTGATTAACAATATGCGGTAAAAAGCAGGGTTCGTTCCGGCGTGAGGTCGGGCGCGGACGCATGTCGCGTGGCAGCAAATAAGGCGCATCCGTTTCCAGCAGCAGCCGGTCAGCCGGAATCAACGGCAGCAGCTCGCGCAGCTCCAGCCCACGACGCTCATCGCAAACCCATCCGGTAATCCCCACCGATAATCCCATCGCCAGACAGGCCTCCAGCTCATCACGCGTGCCGGTAAAGCAGTGGATCACCGCACCAGCCAGTTTCGGCAGCCAGGGTTCCAGTACTGCGGCAAAACGGGCATGGGCTTCACGGCAGTGCAGAAACACCGGCATGTTGAGTTCGGCCGCCAGCGCCAGCTGCGCGTCAAACGCATACTCCTGCTGCTCATGCGCCGACAGGTTGCGGTTGAAATCGAGCCCGCACTCACCGATGGCTACCACTTCCGGTTTTTCAGCCAGGCGACGCAGGGTGCTGGCGATTTCCGTGGACCATTCGCTGGCATGGTGAGGATGAACACCCGCGGTAGACCAGCAGAAGCCGGGTTGAGCTTCAGCCAGTCGCTGAGCCTGCTGGCTCTCCAGCGCGTTAGTGCCGGTAATAAGCATGCCGGTGACGCCCGCATCACGCGCGCGTTTAACCACCTTTTGCCGGTCGGAGGCGAATTGCGTGCTGGTCAGGTTTACACCGATATCAAACATAATATTTCCCACTGTTTATAAACAAAAACCGCCCATCAGGGCGGTTTGGAGTGAACGCTTCCCGCCAGTGCGGGTAAGGCTGTCAGCATCAGGCGTCGGTGTTCTCTTCCTCATCCTGTAAGCGTCGGCCTTTACCCACGTAGTACCGGGAAAAGAATACGCCGACTTCAAACAGGCAGTACATCGGAATAGCGAGCAAAGTTTGGGAAAAAACATCCGGCGGTGTGAGCAACATCCCGACCACGAAGGCGCCCACCAGAATATAAGGACGCTTCTTCTTCAACTCTTCCGGACTGGTGATCCCGGTCCAGCACAGCAACACAATCGCTACCGGCACTTCGAACGCCACGCCAAATGCCATAAACAGCGTCATGACAAAATCGAGGTATTTAGAGATATCGGTTGCGACGGTGACGCCAATCGGTGCGGTCTTGGTAAAAAAACCAAATGCCAGTGGGAAGACCACGAAATAGGCAAAGGCCACGCCGAAATAGAACAGGAAGGTGCTGGAAAAGAGCAGCGGCATAACCAGCTTACGCTCATGCCGGTAGAGCGCCGGGGCGACAAAGGCCCAGACCTGATAGAGGATCACCGGCACCGCAAGAAACACTGACACAATAATGGTCAGCTTAATTGGAGTGAAAAACGGTGAGGCCACATCGGTCGCGATCATGCTCGATCCAACCGGCATCTGGCTGATCAGCGGTGCCGCGACCAGCTGATAGATGTCATTGGCGAAGTAAACCAGCACCAGGAAAATCGCTAATACAGCGAGAATGCAATTCAGTAGTCGCTTACGCAGCTCAATCAGATGACTGATGAGCGGTTGGGTATCTTCAACGGCCATTATCGTTCATCACTTGCAGAAGGGGAGGCTGCGGGATTACGCGCAGAATCTGCCGGTCTGGCAACATCACTCGCAGGCGCCTGTGCCGGAGCGCTGGCCACTGCGGCAGAGGATTGCACAGCCGGAGCGGATGAAACCGCTGATGGAGCCTGTGCCGGAGCCGTGGCGACTGCGGAAGGTTGCACCGCCGCGCCTGAATCTGAAACCGCAGCGGGAGACTGTGCCGGGGCACTGGCCTGATGTTCTGCGCTAGCCGGCGTTGCCGAAGGCTCAACCGGGACAGGTTCGGATGCCTGCACCGTCTCAGAAGCCGCCTGAGGTACATGCCTGTGCTGAGCCGAATGAATGGTGTTCGCTTCGTCTTCCTCTTTTTCAATGTCGATGCTCTGACTGACCGAGCGTTTCATTGAATCCGCGGTTTTACGCAGCTCTTCCATTGACTCTTTCAGCTCAGGGGAGAGCGTGCCGCGGCCCGCTTCTTCCACCTTTTTCAGGCTCTCCTGCAACTCCTGCAGCTTGAGCTCCTGCGCCAGTTCATGTTGTACATTGGCTGCCAGCGAGCGAATCGCCCTGATCCAGCCGACTACGGTTTTCACCGCAACCGGTAAACGTTGCGGGCCGAGAACAATCAGCCCGATAACGAACACCAATACCAGTTCACTAAAACCAATATCGAACACGGTTTACACCTGCTTGTCGTTCTTGGCTTCTTCTTTGTTAGCCGACGTTTGCTGTTTGTCCGCCAGTGTTTTAGCCGCGAAGTCAGCGTCCTGCTCTTTCGGCTGATCCTTTTTGTCATCCTCGTCACTCATAGCTTTTTTGAAGCCACGAATCGAAGAACCTAAATCTGAACCCAGATTACGTAATTTGTTGGTACCGAACAGAAGAACAACAATCACGGCAATGATTAACAATTGCCAGATACTGATACCGCCCATGAGATAGCCTCTAATATTCTGTGAAAACGATAAGGTAATGCAGGACAGAGTGCCCTTTTTAACCGGGCTTTAGCCAGCGACATTACCTTTTTTTAAACAGACGTGACAATCAGTTTGTCTTACGCCAGCCGATTAACCAGGAGACGATTCCGGCTGCCATCAGCACCGCCGGGAAGAAGTCCCAGTCCGGTCGGGTGAGCAGCACCGCCGTTCCACTTAACAGCAACGTTGCACCGACGCCAAACAGGTATCGCGCCTGATGGTGACGGACGCGTTGCGCGTTCATGTCGCCCACTAACTTATCGACGCTGTGCCGTAAGAGTTTGTGCTGGCGCATGCTGTCGTAAAAGAGCTCTGGCAACTCAGGTAACTTTTCAGCCCAGAATGGCGCTTTCTCTTTGACCGCACGAATAATAGCGGGCAAACCGACCTGATCCTTAATCCAGTCTTCAAGGAACGGCTTAGCCGTCTTCCACAGGTCGAGCTGCGGATAGAGCTGACGGCCAATTCCTTCCACATAGAGCAGCGTTTTTTGCAGTAATACCAGTTGCGGCTGCACTTCCATATTAAAGCGGCGTGCGGTGTTAAACAGATTCAGCAGCACATGGCCGAAGGAGATCTCAGCCAGCGGTTTTTCAAAAATCGGCTCACAGACCGTACGGATCGCAAACTCGAAATCTTCAACGTTGGTATCGGGCGGCACCCAGCCTGAGTCAACGTGCAGCTCTGCGACCTTACGGTAGTCACGGTTGAAGAAGGCGATGAAGTTTTCCGCCAGATAACGCTTATCTTCTTTGTTCAGCGAACCCACGATACCGCAGTCGATACCAATATATTGCGGATCTTCCGGATGCTCATAGCTGACAAAAATGTTGCCCGGATGCATATCCGCATGGAAGAAGCTGTCGCGGAAAACCTGGGTGAAGAAGACCTGCACGCCACGCTCTGCCAGCAGCTTCATGTTCACACCATGACGCTCCAGCGTCGCTACGTCTGAAATCGGAATGCCGTAGATGCGCTCCATCACCATCATGGTTTCGCTGCAGTAATCTGAATAGACTTCCGGCACATAGAGCATGCGGCTATCTTCAAAGTTCCGGCGCAGCTGAATGGCGTTGGCGGCTTCGCGTAACAGATTCAGTTCATCAAGCAGGGTTTTCTCATAATCGCGCACCACCTCGACCGGACGCAGACGACGGCCATCCGGCAGCAGACGCGGAACCCAGCGTGCCAGCCGATAGATAAGCTTCATGTCCGCTCTGATGACCGGCAAAATATCGGGGCGAATGACTTTGATGACCACTTTCTTACCGGTCGATTTCAGCGTGGCGGTGTGCACCTGCGCAATGGATGCCGACGCCAGCGGCTTGATATCAAAATCATCAAACCAGGTTTCAATCGGCGCGCCCATTGAGGCTTCAATCTGCGCTTTGGCTTTGACGCCATCGAACGGCGCAACGCGGTCCTGCAGGATTGCCAGTTGATCGGCGATCAGCGGCGGGAAAAGATCGCGACGCGTCGACAGCATCTGGCCAAATTTGATCCAGACCGGCCCAAGTTGCTCCATCGCCATGCGCATGCGTGCACCAATCGGTTCATGCTTATACAGATTCGGGATCCAGAAAACAGAGCGACGCCACAGGCGAAACAGGAAAGTGAGGCGTGTCTGAGGGATCAGTTCATCAAGGCCGTAGGTCAGAAAGACCTTCATGATCAGATATAAACGGCGGATCTCTCCAAAACTCATTTTGCCTCCAGCTGCGCCAGACGCGCATTAAGCGCCTCAAGCGAACGTTCCATCGCGTCGACCTCCTCAGAAAACCAGGCTAACTCCAGCGAGCCAGGCGCAACACGCCACTCTTCGGTAATGGCCTGTCCGAGATAATCCTGGCGACGCTGCACTTCACCTTTGAAAAAGCGGAATGCCTGTTGTGAGCGCTGACTGATGCCCTGAGCGGCGATATCGCCGACCCAGGGAGCCAGATATTCGGCCGGATCCAGCTCAGCCAGATCCATCAGCGCGGAGAACTGCTGCACCACCTGCAGGTCACCTTCAACCTGCAGCTCACCGCTGCGGATCAGCGGCGTCAGCTGCTGGCGATCGCGCAGCTTAGGCAGCGTTTTCAGCGAGGTGATCACCGTGCAGTCACTGCGATCCTGCCAGTCCGCTAATACGTCCAGCTGCTGCTCACTGAAAACCAGCACCAGCGGATGCGAAAACTCACTCAGGCGCAGCGTCAGCACTTTGCCATTCAGGCGTTGCCGCGCCGCTTTCAGGCCACGATCGCGATAGAGAATACGGTTCAGCGCCGTTTCCAGACCCGCGGTAATCAAGGGCGTCAGGTTCATTACCATCTCACTCAGAACTTAAATCCACGATGCAGCGCGACAATGCCGCCGGTCATATTGGAGTAAGTGGTATTTTCAAAACCGACATCGTTCATCATCGCTTTCAGGGTCTCCTGATCGGGATGCATGCGGATTGATTCGGCCAGATAGCGATAGCTCTCCGCATCCTGCGCCACCAGCTGTCCGATGCGCGGCAGAATGTGGAAGGAGTAAGCGTCATACGCTTTGCTCAGCGGATCCAGAACAGGCTTAGAGAACTCCAGCACCAGCAGGCGTCCGCCCGGCTTAAGGACGCGGAACATGGAGGCCAGCGCCTTCTCTTTTTCCGTGACGTTACGCAGACCAAAAGAGATGGTGATGCAGTCGAAATAGTTATCGGGGAAAGGCAGCGCTTCAGCGTTGGCCTGGACGTAACTTACGTTGCCCACCACGCCCTGATTGCGCAGCTTTTCGCGGCCCATCTTCAGCATGGAGCTGTTGATATCCGCCAGGACAACCTGACCGGTTTCGCCCACCAGGCGAGAAAATTTGGCGGTGAGATCGCCGGTACCACCCGCCAGATCTAACACGCGCTGACCGCGACGTACGCCGCTGCTGTCAATGGTAAAACGCTTCCAGATACGATGGACGCCAAACGACATCAAATCGTTCATCAGGTCATATTTTGCTGCTACGGAGTGAAACACATCCGCGACTTTGTCAGCTTTTTCGCTTTTGGCGACCGTCTGAAAGCCAAAATGGGTAGTTTCCTGCTGTGATTCATCTGCCATCGGTTTTACCTGCTCCACAAACAATACTTCCCGAAGTGTATCAGAGTCACGGAAGTCAGGCACGCTGCGCCCATACTATTCGTGGAGGCGTCTCACACGACTCTCACTTTCATCCGCATCCCTGTCGTCATCTGCGTCGTCAGCCGCCCGGTTTTCCGGCATGGCCCGCTCGGCCAGCTGGGGATTGATGGGTCGTTTGATCTCCACGCCCAGCGCACGAAATCCTTCCGTCTGCGCAATCAGGTTGCCGCGCCCTTCTGCCAGCTTTTTCATCGCCTCGCGATAGCTGTTCTGCGCCTTATCCAGGCTGTGACCAATGCCGCTCATGTCATCGACAAACAGTCGCATCTTGTCATACAGCCGCGTGGCCCGGTCAGCAATACGCTGCGCATTGCGGCTCTGATGCTCGTAGCGCCAGAGATTGTTAATGGTACGCAGCGCCACCAGCAGCGTGGTGGGACTGACCAGCATAATGTTTTGCTGCAGCGCCTCGCCAATCAGCTCAGGCTGACGGTCAATCGCCAGCAAAAAGGCCGGCTCGACCGGAATAAACATCAATACATAATCCAGCGACCGTAAACCGGGCAATTGTTGATAATCTTTTCGTCCCAGCAGACGAATATGCGCCCGCATGGCCGCGACATGCTCCTGGATCGCCTGCTCACGTTCGATCTCATCATCCGCATTGAAGTAGCGTTCATAGGCTACCAGCGTCATTTTGGCGTCTACCACCACATCTTTGCCCTGCGGCAGACGTACAATGACATCCGGCTGCATCCTGCCCTGCTGTTCTGACTGGATGCTGACCTGGGTTTCATATTCGTAGCCTTCACGCAGTCCGGAGGCTTCCAGTACCCGGCTCAGCACCACTTCACCCCAGTTACCCTGGATTTTGTTGTCGCCCTTCAGCGCTTTGGTCAGGTTCAGTGCCTCCTGCGCCATCTGTGCATTCAGCTGCTGTAACTGTCGGATTTCATGAGTCAGGGTGTGCCGTTCACGTGCTTCGGCGCCAAAGCTTTCATGTACCTGACGGCGGAAGCCATCCAGCTGTTCACGCAGCGGGCCAATCAGCCCGTCCAGACTCTGGCGGTTCTGTTCATCGACGCGACGGCCACTGTTTTCGAAAATACGGTTGGCGAGGTTTTCAAACTGGGCGCTGAGGCGTTGTTCGCTGTTGGTCAGCAGGCGCTGTTTCTCTTCAGCGGCAAAACGGGTCTCTTCAAGGCGGATGGTCACTTCGCGCAGCTCTGCTTCCTGCGCGCTGTTCACCTCCAGCTGATTGCGCAGTTCACGATTAAGCTGTTCGCTTTCATTGCGCCAGTAATCGAGCTGTTGCAGGCGCTCATTCGCCCCGCTCAGCGCGCCATGAAGCTGACGCAGCTCCTGCTCACGCTGCTGCGTCTGCTGCTGAAGCTGTTCGATTTGCTGCTGCTGGCGCTGTTGCGCCTCTTCCTGCAGACGGCGCTCGGTCTGAAAACTGGCGACCTGATGGCCGGCACGTAACTGTGCCAGCATCCAGCCAATCCCCAACCCGGCAAGCGCCAGACAGGCGCTGATAATGATGTGCTGATCCATGATTTCCCCGCGACTCAGGCTGCTGAGGAAAAAGGTAGAGTCGCACTGTATGAATGTCCAGATAAATTTACCGGCATTCAGCGCCTTACAGGGCCGCTACCGTCAGCTTTCCAGCCTGCCACTCATCAATCAGGAAGAATGGCATCGGCAATAGCCACTCGCCGTTTTTGACCTGCGCCAGATAATGCCAGGTTGTCTCGCCGGAGGTGATCGCAACGCGCTGTCTGCTGCCCTCAGGGGCGCTGGATTTACCGGTCATACTGGCAAAGCCGGCATTGCTGCCAACGTGGAAATGCGGCGTCTGCCAGCGCACGGGCGCATGATCAGGCCACGGCTGAGCCTGATGAAAACTGAACAGCTCATCATGGCTCAGGAGGCTTTCACGCACTGTCGGCCATAACGCCACTTTGAGGAAATATTGATCGGTGAAGCGCTGACTACCCTGATACTGCGCAATGAAATCACGCATCGCCTGTTCCACGTTGTGAAAGACGCCGTGACAGCCGCCCCACATTCCCGCCAGCAGCAGTTCGGTATGAGAGAAGTAGTCGCGCATATGGTGAAACCAGTAAGGCGACGCCAGCCAGGCGTTAACCGCGGCCGCTTCGCGCTCCGATAGCAGCGAGTCGGCATCGCGCACGATAAAGCGCTTCACCGTCGGATCGTCGAGCACCAGAAAACGCCACAGGGTCGGAAACAGCGTTTTCTCGTGAGACATATCGACCAGCTGGACGTGTGGCTGGTCCAGGCGCTGCCAGACATGCTGCGGCACGCTGTCATCAAGGTAGATGCGGCAAACCCAGCCGGGATAGAACTCAGGCGCCACCTCAACGTTTTTAATCAGCGTTTCGCAATAGCGTGGCTGATCGCCATACAGGCAGAAGGCGATGACATTCTGATGTGGCTGGCTGAGATTGACAGGCTCAGGTTGCGGAGCAGGAAACGCGGCACGCTGTCCCTGACTGAAACGCGCATCAGAGCGCATCAGCGACGCCAGACCAAAACGTGCCACCTCTTCCTTTTTATCCAGCCAGCCGCACACTTCGGTTAAGCCATCCAGCCAGGTTTCAGAGGCCGTGGCCTGCACCGCGGGCGGTGACTGATAAATCTTCTGGTAGATTTTGTACGATTTATTGTACTGACCCAGACGCAGCAGGCAGAGCGCGTAGTCGCTCAGCACCTGCATCTGATTGGGCATTGAGCGCAAGACTTCTTCGCAGCACCGGGCAGCCAGCGCGTGGTCACCCTGCTTCATGGCAGCGCGAAAACGTTCGGCGCTGCGTTCCAGCCGGGCATTGATTGCCGCAGGATTAGCGCCAGGGACAGGACGTCGGACAGGAATCGTATTGCGCATAAAAACTCTCAGGTTTCACTGATGTTACGCGCCGTTAACTACCGGCAACAGGTTTTGAGTCTGGACAAAAAACCTGCTGCCAGACGCGGGCGTTATAATAAACGACGCGCCGCTTCGACCACAATCTTCACTGCGTCACTTTCTGTCTGCTTCATGGTGACCGCATCCGGAATCTCTTTCTGAGTACGGTTCACAATCACGCCCGCGACCATGCCGGCCCGCAGCCCCTGGCTGGCGCACATGGTTAACAGCGTTGCAGATTCCATTTCATAGTTGAGAACGCCCATCTCCTGCCACTCTTTCATCGATCCTTTGAAACGACTGACGACGCGGCCTGAAACCGTATCGTAGCGCTCCTGGCCCGGATAGAAGGTGTCAGAAGAGGCGGTGATGCCAATGTGGGTTTTCGCGCCACAGGCTTCAGCGGCGGCAACCAGTGCGGTGGTGCAGGCGAAGTCAGCGACAGCCGGGAATTCCATCGGGGCAAAATGCAGGCTTGCTCCGTCAAGGCGAACGGACGCGGTGGTCACCAGCACATCGCCGACGTTGATGTGTGGCTGGATAGCCCCTGTGGTGCCGACACGGAGGAAGGTACGCACGCCAAGCTGCGCCAGCTCTTCGACCGCAATCGATGTAGAAGGACCGCCGATGCCTGTTGAGCAGACCACGACCGGCTTGCCATCAAGTTTTGCCAGCCAGGAGGTAAATTCACGGTGTGAGGCGAGATGCGTGGCATCTTCCATCAGTCCGGCAATTTTCTTCACACGCTCCGGGTCACCCGGCACAATCGCCAGGGTCGCGCCCTGCAGATCGGCTTTTGTCAGGCCAAGATGGAAAACGTCAGACTGTGTCATTTTCAGACTCCTGTTAAGGGAAGGTAGCGCGCCACTCTACGCCAGCACGCCCAATAAATATGTGACTACATTCACTTAAGAAAATGAAAGTTACATTTTCCGGAAGATAAAATGTGATTTTAATCACACAATTACGTCTTACTCATCCGGATAGCCCTTAGCGAGGCTGTGTCAGGGTCGGCGCAATGTTAAAGAGGTGGATGATTTTATTCGCTGCTGATTCTGTTACCCGGCACCTGGACGCATACGCTTTACGGCCAGGCTATAGTTACGTGATTGCGCAAATGCTTGCACGGAGAGAATAATGAAACCCAGTGACAATATGGCACAAAAACCGGCGACGGGCGGCTTTGCCCCTGCCGTGCAGCCCACCGCCTCTACCACCATTATTACCGAAAGCCCGGCGATTCAATCAGGTGAAACCTCAGTGCCCAGCCAGGGCGAAAACATGCCGGCATTTTTTGCAAAACCGCACTCAGCGGAAGGCCCACTGCCTGTGGTGCTGGTTGTGCAGGAGATCTTTGGCGTCCATGAACACATCCGGGACATCTGCCGTCGTCTGGCAGTGGAAGGCTATCTGGCGATTGCGCCTGAGCTCTATTTCCGCGAAGGCGACCCGACTGAGTATAACGATATCCCGACCCTGTTCAGCGAACTGGTCAGCAAAGTGCCGGATACGCAGGTGCTGGCCGATCTCGATCATGCCGCTAACTGGGCAGCACGTAACGGCGGTGATATCCGTCGCATGGGCATCACCGGTTTTTGCTGGGGTGGCCGCATTACCTGGCTCTACGCCGCGCATAACCCACAGCTACGCGCCGCGGTTGCCTGGTATGGACGATTAATTGGTGAGCGCACGCTGAAGCAACAGAAGCATCCAATTGATGTTGCGGTCGATCTGAGTGCGCCGGTGTTAGGTTTGTATGGTGGTCAGGATGACGGCATTCCGCTGGAGAGCGTCGAGCAGATGCGTCAGGCGCTGCATGCCGCCAATGCGACCGCCGAGATCATCGTCTATCCCGAGGCAGGACATGCGTTTAATGCTGACTACCGTCCGAGCTACCATGCTGAATCAGCCAATGATGGCTGGCAGCGTATGCTGGCCTGGTTCAGACAGTATGGCGTGGCATCAAAATAAATGAACAAGGGGCGCTTCTGCGCCCCTGTTTTTGCCACTCAGACCAGATTTCCTACGCCGTCTCACCACGCAGTTTCTTTGCCGCCGTCACCATATTGGCCAGCGCCTGACGTGTCTCCGTCCAGCCACGCGTTTTCAGACCGCAGTCCGGGTTAACCCACAACCGTGCTTCCGGAATCCATTTCGCCGCCTTCAGCAACAGCGCCTCTATCCACGCCACGCTGGGCACATTAGGCGAGTGAATGTCATAGACGCCGGGGCCGATTTCATTCGGGTAGTCAAAGTGTTCGAACGACTTCAGCAGGTCCATGTCAGAGCGCGAAGTTTCGATGGTAATCACATCCGCATCCAGCGCCGCGATGGCGTCCATGATGTCGTTGAACTCGCAGTAACACATATGCGTATGAATCTGGGTTTCATCCTGCGCCACCGCCGCATTCAGCCGGAACGCCTCCACCGCCCAGTTCAGATAGTCCGCCCACTCAGACTGATGCAGTGGCAGACCTTCACGCAGGGCAGGCTCATCGATCTGAATAATACCAATGCCTGCTTTCTCCAGATCTTCCACCTCATCACGCAGCGCCAGCGCGATCTGCTTCGCGATGGTTTCCCGTGACACATCTTCACGCGGGAATGACCAGCACAGAATCGTCACCGGGCCGGTCAGCATTCCTTTTACCGGCTTGTCGGTCAGCGACTGCGCATACTTCGCCCACTCAACGGTAATCGCCTCTGGACGACTGACATCGCCGATGATCACAGGCGGTTTCACACAGCGGGAACCGTAGCTCTGCACCCAGCCATTCTGGGTAAAGACAAATCCCTCCAGATGCTCGCCGAAATACTCAACCATGTCGTTACGTTCCGCTTCACCGTGAACCAGCACATCCAGACCCAGCCGCTCCTGTTCGGTAATCGCCTGCCTGATGTGCTCCGCGATGCCGGTGCGGTAATGGTTGCTGTCGAGACGGCCCTGTTTAAAGTCGAGGCGCAGGCCGCGAATTTCAGTGGTCTGCGGAAATGAGCCGATGGTGGTAGTGGGCCACGCGGGCAGATTGAAACGCTGACGCTGCAGCACTGCCCGCACCGGATAGGCGTTCTGGCGCTCACTGTGCTGCGGCGTAATGGCCTGCAGCCGCTGTCCCACCGCCGCATTATGCACGCGGCGGGAGTGAGCACGGGCACGCACCGGTGCGCTCCATGGGTCCAGCAGCGTCGCATCATTGTTATTCAGTGCCTGACTCAGCAGTGAAAGTTCAGCACATTTCTGCAGCGCAAAGGCGAACCAGCTTTTGACCTCATCATCCAGACGGGTCTCGACACTCAGATCGATCGGACTGTGCAGCAGAGAACAGGAAGAGCCGATCCACAGCTGTTGACGCTCTTTGATCAGCGGTTGCAAACGGCTGAACCAGCGGCTCAGATCGGCGCGCCAGACGTTACGCCCGTTAATCACACCCAGCGACAGCAGCCAGCTGGCGGGCAGTTGTTGATTCAGTTGCTCAATATCATCGCGGCCATGGACCAGATCGACATGCAGGCCCTGTACCGGCAGCTCATGAATGACATCAAGGTTCTGGCCGATGCTGTCAAAATAGGTGGTTAGCAGCAGCTTACTGTGACCCTGCAGGGCGTCATACGCCGGTTTAAACGCATCGCGCCACGTCTGCGGCAGCTCCAGCGCCAGGGCGGGTTCATCGATCTGAACCCATTCGATGCCGCGCTTCGCCAGTTCCGCCAGCACCTGCTGGTAAACCGGCAGAATCCTTTCCAGCAGCGACAGACGTTCAAACGGCTCACCTTTAACTTTACCCAGCCACAGATACGTCACCGGTCCCAGCAGCACCGGTTTGATGTTGTGGCCCAGCGCCAGCGCCTCATCCACCTCGTCCAGCAGCTGGGTCCAGGTCAGTTTAAAGGTCTGGTCATGAGTAAATTCCGGCACCATGTAGTGATAGTTGGTGTTAAACCATTTCGTCATTTCTGCCGCCGCCGCAGGCTCGCCAGTCGGCGCACGACCGCGCCCCAGACGAAACAGCGTGTCGAGATCAACGGTGCCATCTTTGTTCTGATGACGCGCGGGCACGTTACCCAGCAGCAGGCTGGTGGTCAGCACATGATCATACCAGGCGAAATCGCCGACCGGCAGCAGATCGACGCCCGCCTCTTTCTGTTGTTGCCAGTGTCGGGCACGCAGCTCGCGGCCCGTTGCCAGTAACGCCTGCTGCGTGCTGTCGCCCGCCCAGTAACTCTCCAGGGCTTTTTTCAGTTCACGGCGCAGGCCAATACGGGGAAAGCCGAGGGTATGGTTCAGGATAGTCATATGCTGTTCTCCAGATAATCTTTCACTTTGGCTTAAATGGGCAGCCAAAGATGTTTAGCCGTCCAGATGTTTACACTGCTATACTCTGCGGGTACTGTATGTTGCTCAAGCGCAATATGTTCATTTTCGATGTGAAGGACTCTCATGATCGAACTCAAGCACCTGCGGACGCTTCAGGCTCTGCGCAATACCGGATCGCTGGCGGCGGCGGCGGCCCAGCTTCATCAGACGCAATCGGCGTTGTCTCACCAGTTCAGCGATCTGGAGCAGCGGCTGGGATTCCGCCTGTTCGTGCGTAAAAGTCAGCCACTGCGCTTTACGCCGCAGGGCGATATTCTGCTGCAGCTGGCGGAACAGGTGCTGCCGCAGATTCAGCAGGCGTTGCAGGCCTGCCATGAGCCGCATCAGACCACGCTGCGGGTAGCGATTGAGTGTCACAGCTGCATTCAGTGGCTGACCCCGGCGCTGGATAAGTTTCGTCAGAGCTGGCCGCAGGTGGTGATGGATTTTAAATCGGGTGTGACCTTTGATCCCCAGCCCGCCCTCCAGCAGGGTGAGCTGGATGTGGTGCTGACCTCTGACATTCTGGCGCGCTCGGGCCTGTTCTACTCGCCAATGTTTGATTATGAAGTGCGGCTGGTGCTGGCGACGGATCACCCGCTGGCGCAGGTTGAGCAGATTTCACCGGAAGATTTAGCCGATGAAGTGCTGATGATCTATCCGGTGCAGCGTCAGCGTCTGGATATCTGGCGTCACTTCCTGCAGCCCGCTGGCGTCAGCCCGGCCCTGAAAAGCGTGGATAACACCCTGCTGATGATACAGATGGTGTCGGCGCGCATGGGGATTGCCGCACTGCCGCACTGGGTGGTGGAGAGTTTTGAGAAGCAGGGTCTGGTCGTCACACGCACACTGGGTGACGGTCTGTGGAGCCGTCTTTATGCCGCCGTGCGTGAAGGTGAGCAGCGTCAGCCGGTGCTGGAAGCGTTTATCCGTTTTGCCCGTCAGCACGCCTGTGAGCATCTGCCATTTGTGCGTGATGCCGCGCTGCCCGGTACGGTGTTGCAACGGTAATCCGGCCAGCACAAACCTGCGCGAACGCGGGCAAAATCCCCTATAATGCGCAGCCTGTCGACTGACCATGAGAAGATCTCACCATGACTAACAACGATATTCTGCGCAGCGTGCGCTACATGCTCAACCTGAGCGATGCCAAAATGGTGGAGATTTTTGCGCTGGCAGAATGTGACGTGCCGCAGACAGATATTCAGGCGTGGCTGAAAAAAGATGACGATGCGGCGTTCCGTCCCTGCCCCGATGTGCTGATGGGTTATTTCCTGAATGGCCTGATCTTTTACCGTCGCGGCAAGAGTGAAGATGCGCCCGCACCGTCGATTGAACGCAAAATGACGAACAACATCTTCATGAAAAAACTGCGTATCGCTTTCGATTTAAAAACCACCGATATCCCTGACGTGCTCAAACGCGTGAACTTTACCGTTTCGCAGGCGGAAGTCGGCGCGATTTTCCGCAAGCCCGATCATAAAAATTACCGCGAGTGCGGCGATCAGATTCTGCGTAACTTCCTGAAAGGGCTTGCGATGATTCAGCGTCCTAAGAGTGAGAAGCCAGTTTAAGTTCTGTTGCTGATCGCTTCGGATACCTGCGCGGCCAGAAGTGGCGCATCTGATCGCAAAGAAAGCCTGCATCCATGCAGCACGGCCTCGCCATCCCTTGTATCTGGCTCGGACGCTTTGCTCCTCAGCTGCGCCACCCCTTCCCTCCCGCTTCATCAGGGCTTTTACAAGAGCAGCACCGGGCCAGCCATGCGGCGGACGCTTTACTTCTCAGCCCGCCATTCCCTCCTTCATGCTCGCGCTGAGCCACGCATTTAACAGCGATGAGGCTGTCGCACCTCATGGGCTGGCGCGTCAGAAGAGCGAAGCGTCCGGGCCAGGGATGGCCCGGCCGATCGACAGGGAGGTGAGATTCCTTCGCGATCGGACGCCCCAGCCCGGGAGGCGGCACCCATTCAACAGCCACTTTTCAAAGCCTGTTTATGGTCTGTGGCAGCGCACCCCTTTCACCTTATGACCGGTCACGGCGCCCCACTACCCACCGCTTATGCACCCACAGCGAGGCGATGATCACCAGCGCGCCCGCAATAAAGCTCGGCCAGTGCGGTTTCTGCTGCCAGATAGCAAGATTCACCAGCAGCCCGGCAGGGACGTGCATGTTATTCATTATGCCCAGCGTACCGGCATCGACCTGCGTCGCACCGTAGTTCCACATAAAATAGCCGAGACCGGAAGCCGCAACGCCCAGCCAGACCAGAATGCCCCACTGTAATGAGGTGGTCGGTAACTTCTGCGGGTTGCCCCAGGCGCACCAGGCGATGACGGCAATCAACACCGCCCCCAGATAGAACCATGAGAAGGCCGTGTGCTGCGGCATGGGGCGGGTCTCCTGCAGACGCTTATAGCCCACCATGCCTGCCGCAAAGCAGATGTTAGCCAACTGTACTAACAGCAAACCAAACCAGAAATGATCGCTGACTTTGTCATAGCGAATAATGGCCGCACCCGCCACCGCCAGTAGCGCACTGAAGATATAGCCGATGCGCAGCGGACGACGGCTAATCAGATCGTAAATCAGCGTCACATAGAGCGGCGTCATCACCGTAAACAGCAGGAATTCTGACACGCTAAGGTAGAGATAGGCTTCGAAGCTCAGCAGATACATCACGCCCAGTTGCAACATCCCCACCAGCATATACAGCAGTAACGTTGAAGGGCGATAACCCCGCCAGCGCAGGAAAGGCAAAAACACCAGCGCAGCCAGCGCCAGCCGCATCAGCACAGAGAACCAGCTATCCACCTGGCCAGCGAGGTATTCGCCAATCAGGCTGAAGGAAAAGGCCCACAGAATGGTGGTAATAATCAATAAAAACACGGCAACGACCCCGAAATTAACAGGCCGACAGTGTAAACAATGTGCCGCCGTCAGGCTGTGAAATCTGGTTGACATCTGATTATAAATCAGTCTATTAAAAAGCCGACCGGATAGCCTGCTTACACTTTCTGACATATCAATCGACAGAATAGGTTTTCAGCCAGATAAAATGCGCGAAATGATCCATCAGATGATCACTTCCGCTCCTGACTGTAATAAAACTGTAACAAATGTGTCATTCATCACAGTAACGTTGCGCAACTAACACTATTCTTTGCGCGAAATGGAACATTCTGCCTCCATTTTGTTCTGCACTTTCCTGCTTCAACCTGCCGGGAATGAAAAACCATAATGTGCCCTGGAGGGCCTCACTGATGCTGAGCATTTTTAAACCTGCACCACGTCAGCCGCAGGTGGCGGCGGATCACGTTGATCCGCTCTACCGTCGTCTGCGCTGGCAAATTTTCATCGGGATCTTCTTTGGTTATGCTGCCTACTACCTGGTCAGAAAAAACTTCGCACTCGCCATGCCCTATCTGGTCGAGCAGGGTTTTTCACGTGGCGATCTCGGGTTTGCCCTGTCCGGCATCTCCATTGCCTACGGCTTTTCAAAATTCATCATGGGCTCGGTCTCTGACCGATCAAACCCGCGCGTCTTCTTACCGGCTGGCCTGATTCTGGCCGCAGCAGTGATGCTGATCATGGGATTCGTCCCCTGGGCGACCTCCAGCATCATGGTGATGTTCGTACTGCTGTTTATCTGCGGCTGGTTCCAGGGTATGGGCTGGCCACCCTGTGGGCGCACCATGGTTCACTGGTGGTCGCAGAAGGAGCGCGGCAGGATCGTCTCGGTCTGGAACTGTGCGCATAACGTGGGCGGTGGTATTCCGCCACTGCTCTTCCTGCTCGGCATGGCGTGGTTCAACGACTGGAAAGCGGCACTTTATATGCCCGCGTTTGGTGCGATTGCTATTGCGATTATTGCCTTTGCGCTGATGCGTGACACGCCGCAATCCTGTGGCCTGCCACCGATTGAAGAGTACAAAAACGACTACCCGCCCGACTACGATGCCAGCCACGAAGAGGAGCTGACGGCAAAACAGATCTTCATGAAGTATGTGTTGCCGAACAAGCTGCTGTGGTACATCGCGCTGGCCAACGTTTTTGTCTATCTGCTGCGCTACGGCATCCTCGACTGGTCACCAACCTATCTGCGCGAAGTCAAACACTTCACACTGGATAAATCGTCGTGGGCCTACTTCCTGTATGAATACGCGGGGATTCCAGGCACGCTGCTGTGTGGCTGGATGTCGGATAAAGTGTTCCGGGGTAATCGCGGTGCGACCGGCGTGTTCTTTATGACGCTGGTGACCATTGCGACCGTGATTTACTGGCTCAACCCGGCGGGCAATCCTGGCGTCGACATGGCCTGCATGATCGTGATTGGCTTCCTGATCTACGGTCCGGTGATGCTGATTGGTCTGCATGCGCTGGAGCTGGCACCGAAAAAAGCAGCAGGGACGGCGGCGGGCTTTACCGGCCTGTTTGGTTACCTGGGTGGCTCGGTCGCGGCCAGTGCCATTGTCGGTTACACCGTCGATTACTTCGGCTGGGACGGCGGCTTTATGGTGATGATTGCGGGCTGTGTGCTGGCGGTTATTCTGCTGTTACTGACCATGGTCAGCGAACACAAACACAAAAAGACCCTGGCCTGACGGCAATAAAAAGGGCCGGCTATCCGGCCCTTTTAACGCAGGCTGCTTAAGCAAGATAGAGCGTGCGCAGCGTCTGCGGCACCGCATCATCGGCATTCGAACCAATCACATCCAGCTCCGGCAGCGTATCTTTTAAGCGCTGATGGGCGTTCTGCATGATATAGCCTTTACCCGCCATGCTCAGCATCTCCACATCATTCATACCGTCGCCAAAGGCAATGCAGCTCTCCAGCGAGTGACCCAGCGTTTTCGCGACCGCTTCCAGCGCATGTCCTTTCGACACGCCGCCCGCCATCACTTCCAGACAGGTTGGCAGCGAGAAACTGACGTTAACCCGATCGCCCCAGCGCGCTTCAATCGCCTGCTCCATCGGGATCAGATGCTCAGGGTTTTCGCAGGTGAAGAAGACCTTGCTGATGTTGCTGGTTGGCAGCAGGCCTGGCTCGTAGACCTGATAGTTGAATACCGACTCACGGAAATAGTCCTGCTCAGCCGGGCTTGAACGGCTGACAAACCACTCATCGTCGCGGTAAACGTGTGTCAGAATATCGTGGTGATGATACTGCAGGCCAAACAGGTCGCTGGCGATATCCTCATCCAGATTATGACTGAACACCAGCTCGCCCTCTGCGTTGTGCACGCGCGCGCCGTTCGAGGTGATCATATAGGCCGGAATCGCCAGGCTGTCGCGCATCTGTCCGACATCGATATGATGACGGCCGGTGGCGAAGACAAAGTGAATATCCTTAGCGACCAGCTGCTGCAGCGTTTCACGTGCAAAAGGGGTCAGGCGATGTTCGGGAGAAAGCAGCGTGCCATCCAGATCGGATGCAACGATGTGATACATGAAAACCTCGGGTATCTGGTTCTGCCGGTTTTTACCGGTCGGATAAATAACGTCAGTGGTGCGATGAAAAAAAGTCGACCACTGCATTGAGTGCTTCGGCACGCATCTCATCTTTTTCAAACAGAATCTCGTGACGCGCGCCGTCAATCACCCGTGGCTGATTACCTTCACACGGATGACCCGCCGCAGCCATCGCGGCACAAAACAGGTCCTGCGAACGATTGTCGACCACCCGATCGTCGCTGGCCTGTAATAGCAGCAGCGGTGTAGTGATCTTATCCACCTGACTGATGATGTTGCGCCCTGCATGGATGCCTTCGCGTACCCAATGGTAGGTCGGTCCGCCCACACGAATCGCCGGATCGTCCGCATAAAAACGCAGGTTACGCCGGTAACGCTCGGCGCTATGGGTCAGCCGGTTAATGCCAAACGGATGCGCGCGCCAGCGTCCGGTGCCGAGCGCATAGCCATCGCGTAAGGCTGGACGTTTCTCCGCCCAGTCCAGGATACGATGAGCCAGAAAAGAGGGCAACGGTAAGGCGATGCCAAACATCGGTGCCACCAGCGCGACTGCATGAAACGCCTGCGGCTGACGCGCCAGAAACAGCGTTAAAATCGCGCCACCCATTGAGTGAGCCAGCGCATAGCGCTGCTGGTAATGGCCGCTGACAATCTCTTTCAGATAGAGCGTTTCAAGATCGTCAACGTAATGCGTGAATTCTGCCACGTGACCACGGTGTGAATCTTCCAGCAGGCGATCGGAGCGCCCCTGACCGCGATGGTCCAGGATCACCACATCAAATCCGCAGTGAAACAGATCGTACGCCAGCTCAGGATATTTTATGTAACTCTCGATGCGTCCCGGCACAATCAGGATCACACGCTTGTGTTGCGGCGATGTGAAGCGAACATAACGCAGCGTCAGATTGCCGACGCCGGTAAACTCAAGCTCCTCACGGCTGTGCCAGAAATCGAGCAGCGGCCCGGTGGCGAAGGCTGAAAAGGCTTTTTCCCGTCGCAGCCAGCTGGCTTTGTGTTGATTCATTCGCCCTCCTGATGACCGGATACAGAGTCCTGAACGCCCTGCGCGGGCCGTAGCGCCGCGCTTATTTCTGGCGTATTGTGTCACAAATCCGCGACTAAAGAGAGCCTGACCCATGACCATCGAATGGTGGCTGACCTACCTGCTTACCACCACAATTCTGAGCCTGTCGCCCGGTTCCGGCGCAATCAATACCATGAGTACCGGTATCAGCCACGGCTATCGCGGCACGGTGGCCTCTATCTCTGGTCTGCAGGTCGGTCTGGCGTTGCACATCGTGCTGGTCGGTATCGGTCTGGGCGCGCTGTTTTCGCAGTCGCTGCTGGCGTTTGAAATTCTGAAATGGGCCGGTGCGGCCTATCTGGTCTGGCTGGGTATTCAGCAGTGGCGCTCAGCAGGCGGCATCGATCTGGATGCAGTCGCCAAAGCGATGCCGCGTCGTCGCCTGTTCAAACGTGCCGTGCTGGTTAATCTCACCAATCCGAAAAGTATCGTTTTTCTGGCGGCGCTGTTCCCGCAGTTTATCCAGCCGCATCAGCCGCTGTTTATGCAGTATCTGGTGCTGGGCGTGACCACCGTAGTGGTCGATATCATCGTGATGATTGGCTACGCCACGCTGGCCACCCGCATTGCTGGCTGGATTAAAGGGCCAAAGCAGATGAAGTTGATGAACCGCATTTTCGGTGGGCTGTTTATGGCGGTGGGCGCGCTGCTGGCCAGCGCCAGAAAAATCGCTTAATGCCTGACGCGCCGAATCCGGCGCGCAATTTCTTCCTTACCGCTGCTACGGTGCAGTCAGTGGCACCGCACGCAGCACAATGATGCCCGGCTTCGACCGCATATATTCCCTGAACGGCGCATCGACAACTTTGCGATTGGCAGCCAGCGAAGAGGCATTTCTGAACCACAACCGGCCATCATGCCGGACGGCAATCCCGGCATGTGAGACATCCAGCCCCTGAGCGGGGGTGTAAACCCCAATGTAATCGCCGGTCTGGATCCGCTTCAGCACCTGCGGTGTGATCGCGTGGGCCGGCAGGTAAGTTATGCGGCGAGAAATTATCCCCAGACCGGGCAGCCGTTCTTTACCGCTGACCTGACGATTCAGTTGCTTCACCACCGTCACCGCATCCGGGCTGAGTGTGCCGGTTATGTCATCGGCATTGCGCGGACGCTCAGCAAACCAGTCAGTAAAAAAGTGGCGACGTTTCAGGTAGCTGACTTCAGCGCCCGCGTAGCGGGTCCGAATCAGGCTAGCCTCAAAGCTGGCACGGTCGTGGCTGCGGCTCAGCGCCTGGACGTAATCAAGCAGCGTGAAGCAATCCACCCCGTTGAAATTGATCGCCAGCGTTTCTGGCGTATCGGGCGAGCCGATTAGCGTATCCGCCTGGTAAGGTGTCCCGAGAAAAGTGGCAGAGATCTGGCTAATCCTTTCGCCCTGAGGCTGCTCTGACGCCGGAAGTGTCTTCGCCAGGATAGCCGACACGCTATCCCCTTTCGCCGGATCAGGGGTGCGGAAATGGGCAGCATCAGGCGAAGCGCAGGCACTGATGCAGGCCGCGATTAACAGCAGTAACAGAGGTTTTACTCTCATCATCATCATTTCCATGAAAAAATAGTCCGTCGGTACGACCATACCGGAGGCGATGGTTTCATTAATTAACGAATGGTGACTATTTATCCGCGGTTATAGCAGAGAGGCATCAGCAGGTTCAGATTGTGACAGCCGTCACACCATCAGAGTTCAGAGGGAGGTGGCAGGTGGTGAAGTTCCTGCCGGATGCGCAACGCGCTATCCGGCAGAACGGAGACAGGACTTAACGCGAAATAATCAGGTGAATACCAAAACCGGCAAACAGGACGCCGGCCATGCCATCCACCCACTTCGCCAGCCGCTGATACTTAGCGCGGATCCACGGCAGCGCAAAAATAGCCGCCACCAGGGTAAACCAGGCAAAAGTCTCACCGACAATCAGCAGGAACAGACCCCAGCGCTCCGCCGAACCGACATCGTCACCGACAAACAGCGAAAAGACGCTGCCGAAGTAGATAATCGCTTTAGGATTCGACAGGTTGGTCAGCAGGCCTTTGAGAAAGCTCATACCGCGTTTCGGCAGCTCAACCACCGGCTCATCCTGCTGCGGCTGTTTGTGCCGCTGACGTGCCGAACACATCAGTTGCCAGCCCATCCACAGCAGATAAAGCCCACCGCCGACCATGATGATCTGATGCAGCCAGGCCATTTTTTCCAGAATCAGATGCAGGCCCATCAGCGCCACGCCTGCCCAGACCACAATACCCAGCGTAATGCCCAATACACCCATCATCGCCTCTTTACGCGAACGACTGGCGGCGGTTTGTGACACGAAAAAGAAATCGGGGCCGGGGCTCATCAGCGCTACCAGATGCACCAGCGCCACGGTTGCGAATAACATCAGCATGATTAGTGTCCTTTACTCTTCATCATCAAGATGCTCTTTGATCATCACCAGGAAGGGTTTGCCAAAGCGCTCCAGTTTGCGGTGACCCACGCCATTGACGCTGAGCATCTCGGACGCGCTGACCGGCATCTGTTCTGCCATCTCTATCAATGTGGCGTCATTGAACACCACATAAGGCGGAATATTCTCTTCATCGGCGATCGCTTTTCGCAGCTTACGCAGCTTGGCGAACAGTTTGCGATCGTAATTGCCACCGTGGAACTTCGCCGGACTGCTGCTTTTGGTTTTCGCGGTGATTAAACGCGGCACCGCCAGCATCAGTGGCACTTCACCGCGCAACACCGGCCGCGCCGCTTCGGTCAGTTGCAGCGCTGAGTGCATAGCGATGTTCTGCGTCACCAGCCCCAGATGGATTAACTGACGTAACACGCTGACCCAGTGTTCGTGGCTCTGATCTTTGCCCAGCCCATAAACCGGCAGCTTGTCATGACCCTGTTCACGGATGCGCTGGTTGTTGGACCCGCGCAGGACCTCAACGATATAGCCCATACCGAATCGCTGACCCACGCGGTAAATGCCGGAGAGCGCTTTTTGCGCTTCAATCAGACCGTCATAACGCTTAGGCGGATCGAGACAGATATCGCAGTTGTCGCACGGCTGCTGGCGACCCTCGCCAAAATAGTTCAGCAGCACCAGGCGGCGGCAGGTCTGTGCTTCAGCAAACGCACCCATCGCATTGAGCTTGTGGCGTTCGATGTCCTGCAGCGGCCCTGGCACTTTCTCTTCCAGGCATTTACGCAGCCAGGCCATATCGGCTGGATCGTAGAGCATCATCGCTTCGGCGGGCAGACCATCACGTCCGGCTCGTCCGGTTTCCTGATAATAGGACTCGATGTTGCGCGGAATATCGAAGTGAACCACAAAACGGACGTTGGGCTTGTTGATGCCCATACCAAAAGCCACGGTCGCTACCACGATTTGCAGATCGTCACGCTGGAACGCTTCCTGCACGCGGGCACGCTGTTCGCTGTCGATGCCGGCATGATACGCCCCGACGCTGAATCCACGGCTTTGCAGTCGCGCGGCGGTGTCTTCCACCTTCGCCCGGCTGTTGCAGTAGATAATGCCGCATTTGCCGCGCTGATCCTGAACGTAGCGCAGCAGCTGATCGGTGGGTTTGAATTTTTCCACCAGCGTGTAGCGAATATTGGGGCGGTCAAAGCTGCTGATCTGAATCAGCGGATCCTGCATGTGCAGCAGGTTAACGATGTCGTTGCGGGTGGTTTCGTCCGCAGTCGCCGTCAATGCCATGACCGGTAATTCCGGGAAGCGCTGACGCATCTTCCCGAGTGCACCATATTCCGGACGGAAATCGTGGCCCCACTGTGAAATACAGTGCGCCTCATCTACCGCCAGCATCGTCGGTTGCCAGTGCGCCAGACTTTCCAGGAAGTTATCCATCATCAGGCGTTCAGGGGCAATGTAGAGCAGCTTAACCCGGCCGGTACGGCAGTCAGCCATCACCGTCTGCTGCTGATCGCGCGTCATGGTGGAATTGAGATAGGCTGCCGCCACGCCGTTCGCCAGCAGCTGATCGACCTGATCTTTCATCAGCGAGATCAGCGGCGACACCACCAGCGTCAGCCCCTCGCGCACCAGCGCCGGGATCTGATAACAGAGCGATTTACCGCCGCCGGTGGGCATCACCACCAGACAGTCGCGTCCGCTCAGCGCCTCATTAATGATCGTCTGCTGACCGGGACGAAACTGCTGGTAGCCGAAGGTATCCTGCAATACCTGCTGCGCCAGCGCTTCCTGATTAAGAACTGCCGAGGTTGCCACGCGATTCCTGTCTTACGTTAGGGATTAGAACAAGTCGTTAAGGGTTACACCCACACCCAGACGCGTCTGGCGATGGTTGTAATCGATCAGTGATTCACCGTAGCCACTAAACACCTGAGTATAGAAGCGAACGTGTTCACTGATAGGGTAGCTCCAGCCCATTGTCGCGCCGCCATAACCGCTGTTCCAGTTATAGTTGCCCTCTACGCTGAAGATACTGTCGCCGAACTTATAGCCCAGCCGTGTGCGGTAGTAACCCATATATTTGGTGATATCGGGATTATCATCGCTGCTCGCCCCTTCAGGGATACGATACCAGGGTTTGATTTCCGCCAGGAAGTTACCGTTCTCCGCCATCAGACGCGCATAAACGCGGTTCCAGCTGCGCGAGGTCGGATCGCTTCGTCCGTTGGATTGGTGATTCAGGCCCACTTCGACATCACGCAGCGTCCAGCCACCCAGCGAGTAGTCGGTCGCCCAGCCGAGGAAAATCTGCGGCTCATAGTTGGTTTCACGGAAAGGTGATGACTCCGCGCTATTCGACAGCTGCCACCAGGAACGCTGGGTATAAGAGGCTGCCAGCACCGAGTTGTCGCCCAGAATACCGCGCCACAGCGGGAACGCCAGGCTGAGCTGGAATTTCACTTCATCTTTGCGGGCATTCTCTCCCCAGTTATAGGAAGAGATCGCCTCTTTATTGAGGTCGCTGGTATAGGTATAGAGCAGATAGTTGTTCTCATAAGGGTAGAGAACAAACGGGTTATCATGCTTCTCCAGCAGGTTAGCAATAATGCTGCCCTGAACCTGTGGCGCGTCATGAACCTCTTTAATCCGGGCTTCATCCGCCTGCGCCAGCGCAGGAAATATCAACATTGCCGCCAGCAAGGCGCGATGCTTACGCATAAAATTCTCCGGTGAGCAGCTGCGTATCAGAATAACTGAAAAGGGTGTTGTAAAAAGCAGGCCATTCTACACGCAAATGGCAGTGAGCATGAGTGCTGATTTCTTAAACTGGAAACACCCTCGCAGGCGGCATAGAATACACAACTCATTCATGTTCCGCGCCCCTCTGGCCCGATTTTTTCAGGACACATCATCATGTCATCACCCGTGCTGACACCGCAGGACGCTCGCCAGCTGGTCGGCGAAATTTTTGTTTATCACATGCCGTTTAATCAGGCGCTGGGCCTGGAGCTGATGCGACTCGACGCAGACTACGCTGAAATCAGCTTCAATAATAAATCCATGCTGGTGGGCAATCAGGCGCAGCAGATTCTGCACGGTGGTGTTATCGCGTCGGTACTGGATGTGGCCGCGGGCATGGTCTGCGTCAGCAATGCGTTAACCCGTCAGGAGAGCATCAGCGAAGCGGATCTGCGTCAGCGTCTGTCACGCATGGGCACCATCGATATGCGCGTTGACTATCTGCGTCCCGGACGCGGCGAGCGCTTCACCGCCACCAGCAGCCTGCTGCGGGCCGGTAACAAAGTCGCCGTAGCGCGCGTGGAACTGCACAATCAACAGGGCGATTATATCGCCACGGCTACCGCCACCTATCTTATCGGCTAAACACGCCACTGAATGGATCGCATATGGATACGCAACAAACCCGCCAGGGCGTTGGCTTTGCACTGGGCGCCTACTTTATCTGGGGCATTGCGCCCGCCTATTTCAAGCTGGTCAAACAGGTTCCCGCCACAGAAATCATGACGCACCGGGTGATCTGGTCGGCACTCTTTATGCTGTTGCTGATTACCCTGAGCCGCAGCTGGCCCGGCGTTCGCAGCGTATTACGCCAGCCCAAAAAAGTGCTGTTGCTGGCGATCACGGCGCTGACGATTGGCGGCAACTGGCTGCTGTTTATCTGGGCGGTCAACAATCAGCATATGCTGGAAGCCAGCCTGGGTTACTTTATTAACCCGCTGATCAACGTGGTGTTCGGCATGCTGTTTTTGCGCGAACGTTTTCGCCGTCTGCAATGGCTGGCCGTGCTGCTGGCCACCATCGGCGTGCTGGTGCAGCTGTGGCAGTTTGGATCGTTGCCGGTTATCGCACTCGGCCTGGCCCTGAGCTTTGCCGTTTATGGCCTGATGCGCAAAAAGATCCAGGTCGATGCACAGAGCGGCATGCTGATTGAGACCCTGTGGCTGTTTCCGCTGGCAGCTATTTATCTGTTTGGCTTTGCCGACAGCGCCACCAGTCATTTATCGGCGAACCCGCTGAGTCTCAACCTGAAGCTGATTGCCGCGGGCATTGTGACCACCATTCCACTGATGCTGTTTGCGGCGGCCTGCAGCCGGCTGCGCCTCTCCACCGTGGGCTTCTTCCAGTACCTCGGCCCGACGCTGATGTTTGTGCTGGCGGTGGTCTTTTACGGTGAAACTATCACGCCAGACAAGATGGTGACTTTTGGCTTTATCTGGCTGGCGCTACTGGTGTTTGTCTGCGATGCGGTGGCATTTTCATTCCGTTCCCGCGCGCGCATAGCGTGAAATAAAGCGCGCTAAAGCCGGGCCGGTCAGCAGGATGGTAAAGAGACGCAACGTCTGCATTGCCATTACAAATGCCATGTTGACCTGGGTTCCGGCCGCAATAATCGCCACCGTGTCCAGTCCGCCCGGACTGGTGGCGAGATAGGCCGTCATCAGATCGATATCCAGCATGCGCGTCAGCACCCACGCCAGCCCGCCACACAGTAGCATCAGCCCGAAGATTGAAGCCAGCATCTGCGGCAGCGTACGCAGTGCCAGCAGAAAGATCGGGCGAGTGAAACGCAATCCCACGCTCCAGCCAATCAGCGCATAGGCCACGGCCAGCAACCACTCTGGCACCTGTAACACTGCGATGCCGCTGCTGTTCAGTACCGCACCCGCCAGCGCGGGCAGCAGTAATGCGCCAGAGGGAATGCGCAGTCGTGTGCCCAGCCACGCGCCCGTCAGCATCACCACCAGCGTAATCGCAAAGCCATAATTCAGCGCGGGAAACCAGAGCAGCGAGATGCTGTGCGCTTCATCGCCCAGCCCGATACGCGCGACCAGCGCGGCGGCCGAGGCGACAAACAGCACCCGCAGATACTGCATAAACGCCACCAGCCGTACATCAGCGCCGAAGTCACCCGCCATTGCCACCATGGCCGAAGCACCGCCCGGCGACGAGCCCCATGCGCCGGTCGGACCAGGCAGATGGCTGAAGCGTACCAGCAGAAAGCCGGACAGGCCGCTGGCCGCCAGCGTCAGCAGCAGCACCGCCAGCACGATCGGCCACTCCTGAATCAGCGGTGTCAGAATCGAAGGCGAGAGGCTCTGGGCAATCATGCAACCCAGCACCGCCTGGGCAAGCAGGAAGAATCGTTTATCAATCCGCAGTGTGGCACCCGACAGGCCCATCACCACACCCACCATCATCGGTCCCAGTAGCAGCGCGGCAGGCACGTGAAAATAGTGCAACACCGCACCCAGTAACACGGAGATCAACAGCAGCAGCGTCCACTGCATGCGTAGCGAAAAAGCATCCATAAGAAGTTAATTATTTGTAAAAACAGGAGGGTCAGAGTACGCAGAAATCGGGACGGGAGCCAGCAGAACGGATGCTGCTAACCTAAGTCTGCTCCAGCTAGCTGTGAAATCGTGCCGGCGCAGGTAATACGGTCAGATCGGAAAGACGCTAAAGCCATCCGTGGCCCGCTCGGCCCGCGATATTACGCACCTCATCCCTGAGGTGCGCCCGTAGCCGGGCCAACGCTTCGCATTGTTCAAAAACGCTCCCGGCGTTTTTTTCCATGGCGCGGGACGCTTTCTTCTTCTGACCGTAATACCTGCGCGTTGAGCTTTTGTGTTGCGGTAAAATTCACCCTGATTTGGGTTCATCAACAGTCAGACGAGCCATCTGAGATGACCCGCTCGTGTTTTAAAGCCAGTTTTTGCGCTTGAAGTAGAGATAAGGTGCCAGTCCGGCCAGAATCATCAGGCCGATAGCCGCGGGATAACCGAAGCTCCACTTCAGTTCCGGCATAAACTCGAAGTTCATTCCGTAGCTGGAAGCGACCAGCGTCGGCGGCAGAAACACTACCGAGACCACCGAGAAGATCTTGATGATGCGGTTCTGTTCGATATTGATAAAGCCCATCGCCGCCTGCATCAGGAAGTTAACCTTCTGAAACAGTGATTCGTTATGCGGCAGCAGCGATTCGATATCGCGCAGAATTTCCCGCGCCTGCTCCAGCTGATTGCCCGGCAAGCGCGCTTTACGCACCAGGAAGTTCAGGGCGCGCTGGGTATCCATCAGACAGAGACGCACCTTCCAGCCGATATCTTCCAGTTCCGCTAAGCGTGACAGCGCCTGATCGTACTCTTCGCCCTGCTGACCTTCCATGATCACCCGGCTGAGTTTCTCCAGCGCGCTGTAGATGTTCTCGATTTCGTCTGCCAGCTGTTCGATTTTGGTTTCAAACAGGTCGAGCAGCAGCTCAAAGGCGTTGCCGTCGATCAGGGTCTGGTTACGGGCACGCATGCGATAGAGGCGGAAAGCGGGCAGTTCACGTTCACGCAGCGTGTAGAGGCGGCCTTCACGAATGGTGAAAGCCACGGTGGAGTTACCAGCGTGATCGTCAGCATCTTCATAGAAAAAGAAGGAGTGGATATGCAGACCATCTTCATCTTCGAAGAAGCGTGCCGAGGCCTCGATATCTTCCAGCTCTGGTCGGGTTGCCAGGCTCTGGCCCAGCTCAGTTTGCACCCGGTCACGTTCGCCCTCTTCCGGCTCGATCAGATCGACCCAGACGGAGGTGTTCAGTTTGTCGTTTTCGTCTTCCAGCTCCAGTCGCGTCAGGCGGCTGTGATCCAGTTTAAATGCGCTCAGCATAGCAATACTCCCCATTGCAGACTAAATGGGACAAGGCGGTCCGCCGTTCCTCAACATGGAACGTGCGGCCTGAACACGGAAACAGAGTTTCAGAGATAAATCAGTGCTGACTCGCGCGACGGAATCAAAAAGGGAGGTCGCTGATAACCGCTAAGGCTACCCGCGTAAAGAGGTAGCCTTAGATGTTATGCCTGGTATCCAGGTCATTGAGCCAGCATCGACTGGGCGTGTCCAAGGCATTGTCCTCTCATGATAATAGTGGGCGCATGTTACGCTGAGACGAAAAAGCCGTCAACCGCACGCTAAAGCGTTTCCAGCTTCGCGTAAGCCGCCACCAGCCACTTGATTCCCTGCCCCTGAAACGCCACCTGCAGGCGGCTGTGTTCGCCGCTGCCTTCCAGATTTATGATGGTGCCTTCGCCAAATTTTGCGTGATGAACACGCTGGCCCAGCGCGAATCCACTGTCATTTTTGGTCACCGGCGCACCCATCCGCTGATGGTTGACCGGACGGCTGACGCTGGCGCGCAGACGCACTTCTTCAATGCAGGTCTCGGGCAGTTCGCCGATAAAACGGGAAGGCCGGTGATACACTTCCTTACCATAGAGTCGGCGGGTTTCAGCGTAGGTCAGCGTCAGCTTGAGCATCGCGCGGGTCACACCGACATACGCCAGACGACGCTCCTCTTCAAGCCGTCCACCTTCATCCAGCGACATCTGGCTCGGGAACATCCCCTCTTCCATGCCGACAATAAAGACCTGACTGAACTCCAGCCCTTTTGCTGAGTGCAGCGTCATCAGCTGAACCGCATCCTGCCATTTGTCTGCCTGACCTTCGCCCGCTTCAAGGGCGGCATGGGATAAGAAGGCCTGTAGCGGCATCAGATCTTCATCTTCATCCTGATAGCTGAACTGACGCGTTGCCGTCACCAGCTCCTCAAGGTTTTCGATACGCGCCTGGCCCTTTTCGCCTTTTTCCTGCTCATACATCAGCCACAGGCCGGAGTCTTTGATAACCCGATCGGTCTGAACATGCAGCGGTAATTCGGCGGTTTCGGTAGCCAGTGAATCGACCAGCTCACAGAAGCGTTGCAGTGCAGACGCGGCGCGGCCCGCCAGTGCGCGACTTTGCAGCAGTTCGCGCGTGGCCTGCCACAGCGTCATCTGACGTTCACGCGCTGTCTGACGCACCACGTCGAGCGTGCGATCGCCCACGCCGCGCGTCGGGGTATTCACTACGCGTTCAAAGGCGGCGTCGTCATTGCGGTTCGCCATCAGACGCAGATAGGAGAGCGCATCTTTGATCTCCTGACGTTCGAAGAAGCGCATCCCGCCATAAATACGGTACGGCATGCTGCTCTGCAGCAGCGCCTCTTCCAGCACGCGCGACTGGGCGTTGCTGCGATAGAGAATGGCGCAGTCGTTGAGCGCACCGCCGTTCTCCATCCAGACCTTGATGCGGTTGACCACGAAGCGTGCTTCATCCAGCTCATTAAAGGCGCAGTAGATAGAGATCGGTTCGCCGTCGCTGCCTTCAGTCCAGAGCTCTTTACCCAGACGGCCATTGTTGTTAGCGATCAGGGCGTTGGCGGCTTTCAGGATGTTATTGGTTGAGCGGTAGTTCTGCTCCAGACGGATCGTTTCTGCACCAGGGAAATCCTGCAGGAAGCGCTGAATATTCTCGACCTGTGCGCCGCGCCAGCCGTAGATCGACTGGTCATCATCGCCCACGATGATGACCCGGCCGCTGTCGCCTGCCAGCATCCGAATCCAGGCGTACTGAATGTTGTTGGTATCCTGAAACTCATCCACCAGCACGTTGGTAAAGCGTTCACGGTAGTGATTCAGAATGTGCGGCTTGTTGAGCCAGAGTTCATGGGCGCGCAGCAGCAGCTCGGCGAAGTCGACCAAACCAGCGCGATCACAGGCTTCCTGATAGGCCTGATAGATGCGCAGCCAGGTCTGCTCAATCGGATTGCCATAACTTTCAATGTGCTTTGGCCGCAGGCCTTCATCTTTTTTGCCGTTGATGTACCACATGCCCTGGCGCGCAGGCCACTGCTTGTCATCAAGGTTCATCGATTTGATCAGGCGCTTGAGCAGACGCAGCTGGTCTTCGCTGTCGAGGATCTGAAAATCCTGCGGCAGACCGGCGTCAAGATGGTGGGCGCGCAGTAAACGGTGCGCCAGACCGTGGAAAGTCCCGATCCACATCCCGCCCTGGCTGGTGCCGATCAGATGCTCGATACGGTGACGCATCTCCGCGGCTGCTTTATTGGTAAAGGTCACCGCCATAATCGAATAGGGTGAGCAGTTCTCTACTGACATCAGCCACGCAATGCGATGCACCAGCACCCGCGTTTTGCCACTGCCCGCGCCTGCCAGCACCAGCAGGTTACTGCGCGGAGCCGCAACGGCCGCGCGCTGATTGTCATTCAAACCGTCGAGCAGTTCAGAAACGTCCATAAGCACCGTTTACCAGAGAAAAACGCCGTCGCCGCGCTGTTTACTGCGCCTGCCGCAAGGCAGTGTCGCGGCCAGTCAGGCTGCGCCAAGGACGCCGGATAAAGCACAGCGGCCTGGCAGAAAAAAGGGAGACGACTGGATAAATTTACAGCCATTATAGCAGTGAGGTGAGTGATGCCAACCGCGAAATTTCGACATGCGGCAACAGGCGCGCATCCGGGATATGCATCAGGTTGCCCTGCCGCAGGTTAATCCAGCAGGCCTGCATGCCGCAGCGCAGTGAGCCGGCGACGTCGGTAGTGAGGTCATCACCCACATGGAGAATATGGTGTGGCGCGATATCAAGGCGTTGCGCGGCAAGCTGGTACATATCCTGCCATGGCTTGGCGCGCCCGTCAGGTCCGGCCCGCAGCGTGAAGCGGAAGTATTCAGCAATGCCCATTTTTTCCGGGCTGGCGTTGCCGTTGGTGACTGCCACCAGCGGGATTTTCTCCGCCAGCGCCTTCAGCGTCTGATGCGTCTCATCCGGCATCTCGACCTGACTCCGCCACTGATGGAACACCGCCATGACCTCTGCCGCGCCCGCGGTCGCTTCCGCAGCAGAAAGGCCGATATTGAGCATCGCCAGCTCTACCGAACGGCGTCGCCACTCTGAAACATCATGATAGATCTCAGGCTCGCGCTGCAGCAGTTGATCGCGCAGCTGCTGATAATCCTGCGGCGTGAAGTCACGCAGCGCCGGATGAAAAGCCTGCAAAGCGGCGTGAGATTCCAGCGTGGTGCGACGGATCACCGGGTAGTTATCGTAGAGCGTGTCATCAAGGTCGAAGGTCATGGCTTTAATGGCCGACAGCGGACGATAAAACTTCATTCGTTCTTTCCTCGTTTGGCGCGGGGATGCGCAGCGTCATACACCGAAGCCAGATGCTGGAAGTCGAGATGGGTGTAGATCTGGGTCGTCGAGAGATTCGCATGCCCTAGCAACTCCTGCACGGCGCGCAGGTCGCCGCTGGATTCCAGCAGATGCGTGGCAAAAGAGTGTCGCAGCTTATGCGGATGGATATGGCTCGCCACTCCCTGTCTGATGCCCCATTCGGCAAAGCGTTTCTGCACGTTACGGGGCGAGATGCGGTTGCCGCGCGTCGACAGGAACAGCGCATCATCCTGACCACCAAAGTTTTCACGCAGCGGCAGCCAGTGCTGAATCCAGGTGACCGCCGTGCGGCCAATCGGTACCCGGCGCTCTTTGCTGCCCTTGCCCACGACCCACACTTCGCCGGAATCGAGGTCGACGTGGCGGCAATCCATATTGACCAGCTCGGAGAGACGCAGCCCGCCGCCATACATCACTTCCAGCATTGCGCGGTCGCGCACCGCCAGCGGATCGTTAAGGTCGATCTCCAGCAGCTGGTTCACTTCATCCACATCGATATTCTTAGGCAGATGGCGCGCTTTACGCGGCGTCATCACCCCTTTGGCCGGATTGGCGGAGAGCAAACCCTGGCTTACCTGCCAGTCGAGAAAACTGCGCAGGGCGGAGAGGCGCAGCGCAAGGCTGCTGGCTGAGAGCCCGGCGCGACGGCTGCGCGCCGCCATGCTGCGCACCTGCGCCGGTTCCAGCTGTGCCCAGCTGTCGAGCTTCATCTCATCCGCAATTGCCACCAGCGCGGCAAGCTGACGCGCATAGCTGCTCTGGGTTAACGGACTCAGCTGGCGCTCCACTTTCAGGTAGCGCAGAAATCCGTCGACGGCCTCCTGCAGCGCGCTGTTCATGCGCGCTCAACCCAGCGGGAAAGCAGGCCAGGCATCATCTGTGACAGGTGTTGCAACAGCAACGTCCCCATGCCCGACTGATAGTGCTGGCTGTCACGGCTGCTGAATACCAGCACGCCGAGATCGCCCTCTTCGCCCATCAGCGACATCGCAACCGAGCCAATTGCTTTGGCCTGTGGCAGCAGCAGCAGCAGTTCAGGCCCATTGATATTACCGAGATAGTGGTGCTGGTTGCCGAAACGCTGAATACGCAGCGGCTCAAACGCCTGACGCGACAGGCTCAGCTGGAAGAAATCGGAGGGGGCACCCAGCAGCCATTTGTCGCTGAACAGCCGCACATTGGCACCCGCCAGGCCCAGCTCACGCGCCCAGCGATGCAGACGGTTGAGCATATCCTGCAGCGAGTCTGCCGCGGCCAGATGACTTTCCAGCGACAGCAGACGGTCAAACAGCTCATGGTTGGCGCTGGCCTGCTCCATCAGCAGCGTGATCTCTTCTTCCAGCCGCTGAATGTGGTTGCGTTGCCGCGCCATATGCCACTCGACCAGTGACACGCTGCCGCGCACCGGATGCGGCACCGCCATCTGTTCAACTTCGCGGGCATTACGGATGAAGAAATCGGGATTCTGCCGCAGATAATCACTGACGGCCTGATCGTCCAGCAGAACCGAACTGTCAGCCTGCTCTTCGATATTTTTCATAGATGAATAAACCCATCGTAGACGTGTGTCGCAGGCCCGGTCATATAGAGCGGCTGACCGGCGCCTTTCCAGGAGATATGCAGCGTCCCGCCAGGCAGATCGACACGCACTTTCGGTGCCAGAATGCCCTGCTGAATGCCACATGCAACGGCAGCACAGGCGCCGCTGCCGCACGCCTGCGTTTCACCCGCTCCGCGTTCGTAGACGCGCAGCCGGATATGTTCGGGATTAATGATCTCCATAAAACCGACATTGACGCGATCCGGGAAGCGCTCGTGGCTCTCCAGAATCGGACCCAGCAGTTCAACCTGCGCGGTTTTAACGCTTTCCACCTGGATGACGCAGTGGGGATTCCCCATCGACACCGCACCCAGCATCACCGTCTGTTCGGCCACGCGCAGCAGATAGAGATTTTCGGCTTTGTTGGCGCGGAATGGCACCTGCTGAGGCTCAAAGTTAGGCTCGCCCATGTTCACGCGCACGTGATCATCAGGCGTCACGGTTAACACCATGCGGCCATTCTGGGTACTGACCCGGATATCGCTTTTGTTGGTCAGCCCTTTCAGCTGAACAAAGCGGGCAAAACAGCGCGCACCGTTGCCGCACTGGGCCACTTCGCTGCCGTCAGCGTTGAAAATGCGATAGTGAAAATCGAGATCGGGATCGTAAGGCGGTTCAACAATCAGCAGCTGATCGAAACCGATCCCCAGATGACGATCGGCCAGCCGGCGGATCAATTCCGGCGAAAAGAAGACGTTTTGTGTCACTGCATCCACAACCATAAAATCGTTGCCGAGACCGTGCATTTTGGAGAACTGCATTTTTTGCTCCGCCGGATAAGCCATCAGATTAGTTCGCTTTTACGCCTGAATTGCCGGTCACCAGCCCGCCGACATCGGCTTTAGTGGCATCCGCTTTCTGGCGTTCGGTTGGGGCTTGTTGTTTCTTCGGCTGGTCCTTCGGCGGGAAGTAGAGCGGTCCTTTCAGACCACAACCTGCAAGGCTGATTACTGCCAGTGTCATGGCCAACAGGCTTATTACTTTCTTCATTCTTTATGCTCTTAATGTCCTTTACCTGGATGCTTATCATCGCAGTTGAAGGTGGAAAAGCAACAGGAAATCCCCGCAAATAGCGTGAACCGGGTGACAGGCCAGGAAGATAGCGGCCACCTGCAGAGCGCAGGCAGCCCGTCAGCATCAATGCACCTGATAGCGCGGTTGATAGTCGCTGTTGTCGTTGTCAGGCTGCGTCGTACAGAGCTGCGTCAGCGTCTGACTCCGGAATGGAATTACCTGGAATCGATCACCGGTGTTCACAATCTGGTAGAACTGCGGCAGGTTGAAGTTGATAAAGCTCGAGCCATAGGTGAAGCGGTCGTGCGATGAGGAGTAGAAGCGGCTGACGTCGCGCACCAGCTCCTCTTTGCTGCCTTCACAGTGATGGTAGACCTCAACCCGATTGGACTCATCGAGGATATAGATGTTGAAGCCGCGCTCATCCGTGGTGTTTTCAAAGAAGAACTGAATGATGCCTTCGCTGGCATAGCCGTTAACGACCGGTGGCAGCGGCGTCTGATTCGTTTCGACTTTAATCGACAACCCATGCAGCTTGTTGTTGGAGATCGCGCCATAAAATTCTACCGCGTTTTCCAGCTTCTGCACCGAGACGCTCATGCGTTCAAAGAACAGTCCCCAGGTCTCACCCGCCATGCGCAGCGCTTTGAAGCGGCCCGGCTCCTGACGCGTGCTGGAGAGGCGCAGCTCAATGCATTCAGAGACCAGCTGCTGCACGCGCGTGCGAATCAGCCCGCGAAGATGCTGGCTGTAGCAGAACACTTCTACCGTATCCGGCGGTGCGGCATCCTGATGCATCTTGCCGAGAATGGTTTTCAGCCCTTCGATCATCGCCTGTTCGCCGCTGAAGTGCAGCGTACGCACTTCATTCCAGGAGTTGCGATAGAGCAGATCGATGCTGCCAATCAGGCACTGCTGCTGCTGACCAAAGCTAAAGACATCCAGCTTACGGAAGTCGAAGTGCACCACCTGATTGCGGAAGGCCGCTGTCGGATCGTGCTCAAGGTTAACAATAATCGCGAGGTGCCGGATTTCGCACGGGCTGTAGAGCGCTTTTGGCGTCGGTGAAGGCAGACGCAGCGGGAAGTGGCTGGACACATCGTTGACCAGCTCCTGCAGACGCGCCAGGTCGCAAATCTCATTGCCTTTAATATGCAGCCGGGTTTTACGGGTCAGCAGACCATTGAACCACGCCCACGCCACCAGCTTGTTCAGGTAGCGGTTATATTCCAGCGGCTGATGGCTGATGATCGAATCCATGTCTGGTGCCTGATTATAGAGATACCAGCCGGAACGGTTGGCGCGGCCAGGCGGCACATGAATAAAGGTCAGATTCGGTTCAGAGAGATCGGGCGAAATCTGTGGATTCACCAGCGTCACTTTGCCCGGCAGCGCTTCAAACGCGGCATACAGTTTACGGGTCAACACACCGATATCCTGCGGACTGGCGCTGACACTTAAATTGTTGCGACGGGCAAAGCGGATCAGGTTGCGATAACTCTGCATCATCGCATCCAGTAATTCGTTATGGGCTTCGCGCACCCGCTCGATTTTCCACCCGGCACGGTTGTCCAGAATAGCGATCTTCTCTTCGTTCCAGCCCCACTCTTTCACCAGCTGCGATAAGATCTCGCGACGCCAGCCGGTGCGTTGCTGATGATCGTCGGTGCTGAGCTTTTCACACACTTTGAGATAGAAGCAGCGACGCACCAGGTCAAGGCGCGGCTGATCGTCAACGCTGGTCAGGTAGTGCGTAACGCGCTCCAGCATCATGCAGTAAGGATCAAGTCCGAAGCAGATGATTTCGCCGTCGTGCAGGCGCTGTTTGATATCCATCGCCAACAGCTGCGTGTTCGGGTATTCCCAGCTGTAAGCTTCCAGCAGCAGCGTTTTCAGTACGGCTTTATAAGGCGAGTCGATACTTTTATAGAGCTGCCACAGGCTGGCACCGAAATACTCTTCCGCCGACAGCGTACCGAGGCCGCCCAGGTCAAGCCACTCATTGGGTGTCAGCACGCCTTTGGCGTACAGCGACATCACGTAGTCGTCGTAATGATGCTCTTCTTCGCCCGGTACCATATTCCACAGGATGCGTTTGCCTGCCATACGAACCGCGGTACGGTAAAACTCATCCAGCAGTAAAATGTGCTGGGTTGAACCGCAATCTTCACCGCCCAGGCTGCCGCTTTCGTTGTGACGGAAGCGGTTCTCGTCAATCAGGAAGAAACTGACCTCCACGCCCATCGAGACGCACCATTTCTGCAACAGCGTGCATTTGCGCTGCAGATTCAGGCGCTCTTCATTGTCGAGCCAGGATTGATGGCAGACCCAGATATCGAGATCCGAGATGCTGTTCTGGCCGACAGACGAAGTACTGCCCATAGAGTAGATAGCCGTGATCGGCATTTCGCCTTTCGGCGCATCGGCATGGCGCAGGTCACTGTCGCCGGTGAGATCGGCCAGCAGCTGGCGTTGATTTTCATCAGGCGTGAAGAAGCTGATGCCATGTGGAACGCTACCTTCAAGGTAACCCGGCATCTGCGGATGTTGATAATGTAATAAGGTTGGCAGCAGACTGTAGACGCGCTGAAAAGCGGGCCCCATGGCAGCCAGCGCACGATCAACGCGCAGCTGGTTGATTGCATCCAGTCTCTGTTTCAGTGTCTCAATGTAGAGGTACAAGACGTTTCGCCTGATTGTCCCAGTGTTTAAGCACCCTGTTTCCACGCTCTGCCGCTTATTAAAGTAAAAAAGTGGGCAGATAATTGCTGGAAACGTGATCAATCTATCACTCAGCAGATTGACCGTAAAGAAAGTTGCGCTACTTAACAGTTTAGCACGTTCTTACCAGCTTCCCGCCTTTTCGGCACTGGTTGCCACGCTATGGCTTGATAAACCGGGCCTGAAACCGCACACAGGCCGTTTTCAATCCGTTGAAACTGACAGTATTCACCCAGAGATGATAGGATATTCAGTGA
>Ga0268256_1000382_pt1 | contig 41253 bp, 35 predicted proteins | sample AgamicAtAmrz_FD_200247 | JGI IMG/M metagenome (GOLD analysis project Ga0268256, IMG submission 200247) | Agave microbial communities from Guanajuato, Mexico - At.Am.rz (v2) (version 3) | ecosystem: Host-associated > Plants > Roots > Rhizosphere | place: Guanajato, Mexico | collected 2012-06-07 | reverse complement strand
TCGGCCGGGTCATCGACCTTGTCGAAATTGATCGGCACCACGCCATAGGTCGCCCGCGCATATTCGAGGCGGTACGGCTGGTTATCGACCATGAAGATCTGCCTGGCGCCGAGCATCCGCGCACAGGCGGCGGCCATCAGCCCGACCGGACCGGCGCCGTAGATGGCCACGCTGCTGCCCTCCTTTACGCCGCCATTGATCACCGCCTGGTAGCCGGTCGGCAGGATGTCGGTGAGAAACAGCACGCGCTCGTCGTCGAGCTCATCGGGAATCTTGAACGGGCCGGCGTTGGCCTTGGGCACCCGCACCAGCTCGGCCTGGCCGCCGGGCATGCCGCCATACAGGTGGCTGTAGCCGAACAGCGCGGCGCCGGAAGGAATCTGCTTCTTGTTGAGGATCGCGCCGCGGCCGTCGTTGGTGGTTTCGCAGGCGGCATGCAGGTTCATGTCGCAGAAGAAGCAGCTGCCGCAGGCGATCACGAACGGCACGATCACCCGGTCGCCCTTGCTTACCGCGGTGACGGCGCTGCCGACCTCCTCGACGATACCCATGAATTCGTGGCCGAACACGTCGCCGTGTTTCACCTGGGGGATCTTGCCGCGGTACAGGTGCAGATCCGAGCCGCAGATCGCGGTAGCGGTCACCCGCAGAATGATGTCGTCCGGCTCCTGGATGACGGGGTCGGGTACGTTGTCGACGCGTACGTCGTGACTGCCGTGGTAGGTCAATGCGCGCATGCTGCTCTCCAGAACGAAGGTTGGGTGCCTGTCCTAAAGTCCGAGAAAGCGCCGAGTCCTTTGGTTCAGCCCCAGGGATGAGTGGCCGCTTACGCTTGTGGGGCGCCACCTTGCGGCATGTCGAGGGCAAGCACGAGCCGCCGACTTGCTACTATCGCCCGCTGCCCACCCCGTGCGAGGACGCCCATGAGTGATGACCGCCCCACCCGCAAGCGCCCGAACCTGCCAGCTGGCAAGGCGCCGACCCTGGCAGACGTCGCCAAGGTCGCCGGGGTGTCGCCGATCACCGTGTCGCGCGCCCTCAACCAGCCGCAGATCGTGCGCGCCGAGCTGCGCGAAAAGGTCTTTCGCGCCGTGCAGCAGACCGGCTACCTGCCGGCGATGCTCACCGCGCCCGGCGCGCAGCGCAGCCGGCTGATTTCCCTGTTGGTGCCGACCGTGGCCAACTCGATCTTCGCCGACACCGTGCAGGCGCTGATCGACACCCTCACCGAAGCCGGCCACGAGACCCTGATCGGCCTGACCAACTACAGCGCCGAACGCGAGGAACAGCTGCTCGACACCATTCTGCGCCGCCGTCCCGACGGCATCGTGCTGACCGGCACGCTGCACACCAGGGCCAGCCGCACGCGCCTGTCGCGCTCGGGCATCGCCATCGTCGAATCCTGGGACCTGGCGCCACGACCGCTGGACATGCTGGTGGGCTTTAGCCACGAAGCGGTCGGCGCGGCCATCGCCCGCTACCTCGCGGCCAAAGGCTACCGTCGCTTCGCCGTGGTGACCCTGGATGACCCACGCGGCCAGCGGCGCTGCGTCAGCCTGGAAGAGGAACTGGCCCGCCAGGGCATCGACGATGTGCCCCGGGTGGTGCTGCCGCCACCGGCGACGGTCGACCTGGGGCGCCAGGGGCTACGGCGCCTGCTGGCTGCCGGCGAGCGCCCCGAGGTGCTGGTCTGCAGCTCCGACACGCTGGCCCATGGCGTGCTGGCTGAAGCCGCCGAGCGCGGCATCCACGTGCCGGACGATCTGGCCGTGATGGGTTTTGGCGACCTGAACATCGCCGCACACCTGCAGCCGTCGCTGTCCACCGTGCGTATCAACGGCGCCGAGATCGGCCTGCAGGCCGCCCGTGCCCTGCTGCAGCGCCTCGACCATCCCGATGAGGAACCGGTGAAGGTGCGCATTGATACCGGCTTCAGCATCGTCGAGCGGCAGAGCGCCTGAGGCGCCGAAATCCTCGACTTTGCTGTTTGGCCGATTGGTGGCAGAAGCGGCCGGTCGTCCTCGTGGGATGGACTGGTGATTATCTGTGGGAGCGGGCCATGCCCGCGAAAAATCACGGGCATGGACCAGGCGCCCCCGCCCGTTCCCACAGGTGAAGCAACGATGGCCGCTGCTGCCTTGAAGCCCTGACGCCCTGCCCAGTCGCTTGAATGATTACCTAATCAGCCTAACGTCCGCCTTCACGCCAGGGCTTTCCGCCACCTGGCGCTCAACGAGAACGTCAAGCGAGGTAATCCGCATGAGTGAACACACCCGCCCCCACGGCAGCGCCGACCAGGACCAGATAGCCTGGGTGCGCATCGCCTCGGTGTTTCTGCCCCTGGCCAATCCGATCAGCGATGCCAAGGTGCTGACCGGCCGGCAGAAGCCGATGACCGAGATCGCCCTGCTGTTCGTGGAGATCGAGAGCAAGGACGGCCATCGCGGCCTGGGCTTCAGCTACTCGAAACGCGCCGGCGGCCCCGGCCAGTTCGCCCATGCCCGGGAGATCGCCCCGGCGTTGCTCGGCGAAAACCCCAGCGACATCCAGAAACTCTGGACCAAGCTGTGCTGGGCGGGCGCCTCGGTGGGCCGCAGCGGTCTGTCGACCCAGGCCATCGGCGCCTTCGACGTGGCCCTGTGGGACCTGAAGGCCAGGCGCGCCAAGCTGTCCCTGGCCCGCCTGCTCGGCGCCCAGCGCGACTCGGTACGCTGCTACAACACCTCCGGGGGCTTCCTGCACACGCCACTGGACGAGCTGAAGGTCAATACCGACCTGTCCCGGGAGAAAGGCATCGGTGGCATCAAGCTGAAGGTCGGCCAGCCCGACGCAGCCCTCGACCTGCACCGCGTCAGCACCATTCGCCAGCACCTGGGCGATGACTTCCCGCTGATGGTCGATGCCAACCAGCAATGGGATCGCCCCACCGCCCAGCGCATGTGCCGGCGCTTCGAGGCGTTCAACCTGGTGTGGATCGAGGAGCCGCTGGACTGCTACGACGCCGAGGGCCACGCCGCCCTGGCCGGCGCATTCGACACGCCGATCGCCACCGGCGAGATGCTCACCAGCGTCGCCGAGCACGCCGAGTTCATCAAAACCCGTGGTGCCGACTACCTGATGCCCGATGCACCGCGGGTGGGCGGCATCACCCCGTTCCTGAAGATCGCCGCCATGGCCGAACAGGCCGGGCTGATGCTCGCGCCGCACTTCGCCATGGAATTGCACGTGCACCTGGCCGCCACCTACCCCACCGAGCCCTGGGTGGAGCACTTCGAGTGGTTGGAGCCGCTGTTCAACGAACGCCTGGAAACCCGCGACGGCCGCATGCAGGTGCCGAACCGCCCTGGCCTGGGCCTTTCGCTCAGCGAACGGGTGGCCGGCTGGACGGCCCAGCAGGTGGAGTTCGGCAAGCGCGGCTGACGCCGTGCCCCGAGCGGAACAGCCACTACCGGCATGGCGCCGGTAGTGGGTTCCATCCAAGTTGAATTGACGTCATTTTTTTGTATGCTGAACTCTTTAACCGTAACAGGCGAGGCACTACACTGCGCGCCCCTTGCGGGCTTTCCGCCAGAATCTCGCGTGCAACGTCGTCGAACCGGTGACTTTTTAATTAAAGGTTCTGACCGGCCGGTCGAAGTAATAAAAATTCCAAGGATATTCTCTGCCAGGAGCTGCGGCATGCAGTCGTTGAAGTCGCTGTACGATTCTATCGAGATGCACTTTTTCGATACCCTGACCAAGAAATTGTCCAGCCTGTTCCTGCTGGTGCTGGTCAGCGGTCTGCTGGTCTGGGTGGCCCTCAGCCTGCGTGCCGACATCGTGCAACTGCTGCACGGCGCGCAGCTCGACCCGGTGCTGCTCAGGCAGGTCGAAGACAAGCTCGACACCCTGGGCACCGCCCTGGCGCTGAGCGCGCTGTTCACCCTGGGCATGGTCAGCTTCATGGTCTGGTATTTCCGCCACCTGATCGTGCGCCCGGTCGACAACATGACCCGCGCCCTGGAGGAGATCGCCAGCGGCGAAGGCGACCTGTCCCGCGACCTGCCCCTGCTCACCCACGATGAAATCCGCACCCTGGCCAGCACCTGCAACCGTTTCCTGGCCAAGCAGCGCGAGATCATCAGCAACGTGCAGGCGCTGACCGTGCAGATCGCCGTCGAGTCCGCCCGCTCGCTGAAGAACATCAGCGACTCCAGCGACAGCGCCACCCACCAGGCGCGCTTCGCCAACGAAGTGATGAGCGAGAGCAACAGTGCCGTCGGCCGCATCGACGAGGTGTCGCAGCAGACCCAGGCGATCTCCGGCACCACCGCGCACAACCTGAGCATGGCCCAGGACTCCTACGCGGAACTGCTGGAAGTGACCGGCAACATCAGCGCCATTTCCACCAGCCTCAACGAATTCAGCACCCTGGTTTCGGCGCTCAACGAGCGGTCCTCGAACATCAAGTCGGTGGTCGGTCTGATCCAGCAGATTTCCTCGCAGACCAACCTGCTGGCCCTCAACGCGGCCATCGAAGCGGCCCGTGCCGGGGAAAGCGGCCGTGGCTTCGCGGTGGTCGCCGACGAGGTTCGCACCCTGGCGCAGAACGTCAGCCGCGCCACCGGCGATATCTCGCAGAACATCGACGCCATGCTCAAGGAAGTCAGCACCACCCACGAGCAGACCGCGCGCATCAGCCAGAGCGCCCGGGAAACCCAGGTGGTGGTGGAACGGGCCACCGGTCACTTCGAGACCATGATCAGCGATTTCGAATCCACCAATGGCAAGCTGGCGGAAATCGCCGAGCACATCCAGCAGGTGGCCGATGCCAATATCGGCATCAATGACCGCGTCACCCAGATCCATGCCGATAGCCAGGCCATCGACCAGCGCATGCAGCGTTCGGCCACCGCCACGCGCGACCTGTCCGCCGTGGCCGAACGGGTGCAGACGCTGCTGGGCCGCTTCGTGCTCGGCGAGGGTGAACTCGATGCCGCCATCACCCGCGCCACCGGGTGCCGGGACGCCCTGCAGGCGCGCCTGGCGACGCTGCAGCGCGAAGGCGTCAACCTGTTCGACCAGAACTACAAGCTGATTCCCAACACCGATCCGAAGCAGTACCTGACCGGCTACACCGAGCGCTTCGCGCAGATCTGCCAGGAAGAGATCGACCGCCTGACCAAGGGCACCCCCGGCGGCATCGTGACCTTTATCGTCGACACCAAGGGCTACTGCCCGGTGAACAACAGTTGGGTATCGAAGGCACCGACGGGCGATCGCGCCGTCGACCTGCCGGTGTGCCGCAACAAGCGCATGTTCTCCGACCCGGTGGGCCTGCGCGCGGCGAGCAACACCCAGCGCTTCCTGCTGCAGACCTACCTGCGTGACACCGGCGAGATCATGACCGAGATCGACGTACCGTTCTTCTTCGAAGGCCGCCACTGGGGCAACATGCGCATGGGCTTCGATGCCTCGCGGCTGCTGGGTAAATCCTAGGTTCGGCTGGCGGCTGCAGTTCGTGGGGCGGACCCAGGAGCGCAGCGAACGGTCCGCCAGCGCCTGACATCACGGCAACGCCCTGCGGCTTCACGAGTACGCGCCACGGGGCTGACCAGCACTCACGGCCCACGAAAAAGCCCCGCCGATGCGGGGCTTTCTTGTGGGCGCGTACCGCACTCAATGCACGGCGTCCAGATTGCGGCGCGACCACATCAGCTTGGCAGCGGTGGGATTCACCGGAGCGCCGGTAAAGGTCGGCAGCTTGCGCGACACCCACTGTGCCCCGCTGCCCTTCCAGTTCACTTCGCCACTGACCAGCTTGCGATCACGCAGAATCTCACGCTCCAGGGCGCGAGCGCCGTCCTCGGTATCCACGGCCATCTTGTCGACCGCCTTGAGGAAGATGGCCTCCCCTTCCTTGCTGATGCTCAGCAGGTACATGCCATCCGGGCGCGGTGTGATGGAAACCGTATGGTCCGGTAGTGCGATGCTCAGTTGGTCGAGAGTGGCAGTGTTCATCGGATGATCCTTTTATGGCGTAGCAGGCAGATATTCATTGGATGCCCTCGGATAAGTGCATCACATATGCCAACTTCGCAATTGGAGAAATCACCCGGTTTTACTGAACATCGTGCCGCTTACGCTTGTGCAAACTTCTTGCACTTTGCATGAACGCTTTTTATTGCACGGGCATCGTGCACGCCTCATTAAACGTTCGTACCCATTCAATTGCAAAAGGCCACCATGGCCGACCATCTTTTCAGGCGAACTTAATTACGCCCCGTTATTTCGAAATAAAACAGAGCCTGTGCCCTGTACCGCCTCGGGACATTCGGCAATCGATGGCCAGAGGGCCAATGCCGTCCATGTCCCATCCAACTCTCGCGAACCCTGTTTCCGGGGCTCGCCGCAACGACAGGAGATCTGCCATGAGCGATCCTTCCATGCTTTTCTGGCTTGGCGCATTCGTTGTTATCGCCTTCGTTGACCTGGTCACCATCATGAACCTGTGGCGCAGCGAAAAGAGCCAGAACACTCGGCTGCTGTGGGCACTGGTCATCGTGTTGTTGCCGGTAATCGGTTTGATCATCTGGGGGTTCGCAGGCCCACGGGGCATGCCGAAACCGCCAACTTCACCCGAGCAAAGCAAATAATTAGAACCCTTATTAAATTGACAAGCGCGTCTGGGCCGACACTAATAGCCACTACAAAGGAGTAATACCGAGAGCACTAACTGTGGCAAAGATTAAATTCCTGGACGCCGCTAAGTTGCTGTACAACTATTTCCAGCCACTTGTTGTACAGGTGTCATTGGAGTCGCCGACCCGAATGGTCGTGCGACTATCGGAGACGGATTCAACCACCTCCTTCGAAGTTCGCGACATCCCCTGCAGGACATCGCTGACTCCGATGGAGGTTTTCGCCATCATCGAGCAGATCGAAGAGCGTATCCACCGCGAAAAGCCCGAGCTGTTCAAACGCCATTGCGTGAACAAGTTGCGGCTGCCCTGAGGCTCAAGCCTGGGGTTCGCGTTGACGATCCTGGTAGACGGCATCGAGCAGCACCACCAGCTCGGCTGCCGAAGGCACGGTACGACCGCCCAGCTCGTCCTGCACCGAAGCCGCCACGCTCCTGGTGACGAGCCCGAAGCGGTTCAACGCATCGGTCAGCGCCTGATCGTCCAGCCCCTGCTGGTTGAGGACACGCATCAGGCTGTCCCAGACGTCACGCAGATCGGGCTGATGATCACGGCCATCGGGCCAGGGGTGGCCAACCCGTGGCTCGGGGCGCATTTCCGCTACGGTCACCTCCCCCTCGTAGGCGCACACCGAGCCGCCCTTTTCGGCGACCCGCGCATCGCGCGAGGCACGGTTCCAGGCGGCCTGCGCCAATGCTGGCGAGGTGGTCGTGCACTGCAGCTCGTCATCGAGGTAAATCCTGAATTCGCCCATGTCGTTCTTCTCCACATGATTGTCGACTGTCGCTGCATTCGATTCGGCCGGCGCTCAGGGATTCAGGTTTTCTAACGTTCGCAGGCCGCCAAACCTGCACGTTTGAAGCATCCGGATACAAGCGTCGATTGTGCGAACTCAACGGCCGCTCAGGGCCTCGTAACTATCAAGGGCTGCCTGATCAGCCCCTCTGACCATCCAGCCAAAAAAGGAAAGCGCCCATGAGCCAGACGCCAATCGACCCGACGCCACCCAACAGCCCGGCCAAGGACGTGGAAGGTGACAACGTCAACGTGGTGAAGAAGGAAAATCAACGCCCCGGGGAGAAGACCGAAGCCGTGGACCGGGCGATCACCCCAACCTCGATAAAGACCAAGGAGCAGGAAGCGGAAAAGATCAAGCAGGCGTCGGAACAGGCCCGTCAGAAGCTCGACGAATAAGCCCGGCGGCTCGGGCTCCCTGCACGTGCATGGAGCCACGGGCTGCGGCTGGTAGCGCGGGTAACCCCGCGCTCCCGGCACCATCGCTGTCGATCCACGCCAGGGCGGCGCCTTCAGGCGACCGCGCGGCGGCTAGGAATGCACCACCCACTGTCCCGCGTCCGCCTTGGCCGTCAGGCAATCCACCGCGTCGATCAGCCCGGCGCCCAGGGCCTGTTCGGCATCGACGATACGCGGCGACGCGGTCAGGCAGGCGACTATGTCCAGCGGCTCGCGCGCGCCTGCGGTGCGCTCTTCGACGATGCGCCGGTACAGGTGCATGTCGTAGTCCAGGCTCATGGCGTACTCGGCCATGCGCGCGTGGTCTACCGAACCGTTGAGCGTCCAGTGGAAGGGGTGGAACAGGAACTTGCTGTAGGCGCAGGCGGTGCGCCGCTGCCCGGCGAGAAAAATGATGTTGCCCATCGACTCGACGGTGCCCAGGTTATGGGTATGCACCGGCACGGGCAGGGAAATCAGGAAGTTGTACAGGGAAAAACCGTAGCTGCACTCGCCGCCCATGGTGGCGATCTTCAGGACGATTTCGCTGGCGCCCTGCTGCAGCGCCTTGGTGCAGCTGTCGATCAACTGACCGCAAGTGTGGGAGTTGATCGGGGCGGTGAAGTGAACGACGTGAAGGGTCATGGCGCGCACCTTTGTCCGAGATGGGCGAAATGGCGAAACGGGCCCGCAGCGGGCGTACTGCGGGCCACAGGGTATTACGGCAGCGGGTTGCCGCCGGTCACCCCAAAGGTTTCACCGGTGATGTAGCTGGACTCCTGGGAGGCCAGCAACACGTACAGCGGCGCGCACTCGGCGGGCTGGCCCGGCCGCTTCATCGGCACCTGCGAACCGAAGGTGGGGATCTTCTCCTGAGGCTGGCCATCGCTGGGCTGCAGCACGGTCCAGATCGGCCCCGGCGCGACCGCGTTGACGCGGATGCCCTGCTCGATCACCTGGCTCGACAGCGCCTTGGTGAAGGCGACGATGGCCGCCTTGGTGGACGCGTAGTCGAGCAGCGTGCCGGACGGATCGTAGGACTGGATCGACGCCGTGTTGATGATCGCCGCACCCGGCGGCATATGCGCCACCGCCGCCTTGCACAGCCAGAACATGGCATACACGTTGGTCTTGAAGGTGTGGTCGAACTGCTCGGTGGTGATCTCGGTAATATGCTTCTGGGTGATCTGCTTGCCGGCCACGTTGACCAGAATGTCCAGGCCGCCGAGCGCGCCGACGGCATCACGCACCAGCGATACGCAGAAGGCTTCGTCCTTCAGGTCGCCCGGGATGGCCACCGCACGACGGCCTTCGGCCTCGATCAGCTTGATGACCTCCTGGGCGTCCGGCTCTTCCTCGGGCAGGTAGTTGAGCACGATGTCCGCGCCTTCGCGGGCATAGGCGATAGCTGCCGCGCGGCCGATGCCGGAGTCGGCACCGGTGATCAGCGCCTTGCGTCCGGCCAGGCGCCCGAAGCCGACGTAGCTCTCTTCGCCATGGTCCGGCTCGGGGGTCATGTTCAGATCCAGGCCCGGCTCGGGCTGGTGCTGTGCCGGAAACTCGGGCTGCGGGTACTGGGTGAGCGGATTCTGCATGGCGAACTGGTTGGTGGTATTGCGGGTCATCGGATTCTCCTGCTGGTTGCTGGTGGATTCACGGTTGCCGCCACGTGTGAAGCGCAATCGCCGCAGGCACCAATCGCCTGCGTTACAAGTTGGGAGGAAGGCTCGCCGCTTGAAGTTCCACCCATCCGAGCAGTGGCCAGCAACTGCTCTGGCACGGCCTTCTTGCCGCCGCTTCGCTTGCTCCTCTCGCGACGCGGCGGGCTGATCAGCGCTGCGCGGTGATCAATACCGGCCGCGCATCCCCCGGCGCCGTGGCGGTGCTCAGGCTCAGCGTCACCGGAATGGATTTGGCCGCCGGCACCTTGCTGCGCTCGGCGTGGTGCCAGAGCGGCACCAGCGGGTTGCACTCCGGGTAGTAGGCGGCGCAGCAGCCCTGGGGAATGTCGTAGGCGAGAATCTGCAGCGGCCCGACCTGACGTTCCACCTCCGGCTCCACCGCGGTGGTCACGTCCACCCAGTCTCCACCCGCCAGGCCAAGGCGCACGATGTCGTCGGCGTTCATGAAGATCACCGAACGGGTGCCATGCACGCCGCGGAAGCGGTCGTCGTAGCCATAGATGGTGGTATTGAACTGGTCGTTGCTGCGGATCGTCATCAGTTGCAGCACGTCGCGCCGGCCGTAGGGCGCGCTCACGTCGTCGTCGGCGATCAGGCACCGCGGCACCACGAATTGCGCCCTGCCACTCTCGGTTGCCCATTCGCGCTGCGCCGCCCCCAGCGGCCGGTGAAAGCCGCCCGGCTCCCACATGCGCTGTTCAAAGTCGTGGAAGATCTCCGGGTACACCTGGCCGATGGCCTGGCGAATCAACCCGTAGTCGCGGCGCCAGGCGTCCCAGTCGATACCGATCTCGGCGCTCAAGGTGGCCCGCGCCAGCCCGGCGATGATCGCCGGTTCCGAGCGCAGCTGCTCGCTGGCCGGCTCGCTCTTGCCGCGCCAACCGTGGATGCAGCCGGTGCTGTCTTCAGTGCTGTGGCTTTGCTCGACGCCGTCCTGGCGGTCGATTTCGATACGCCCCAGGCACGGCAGCAGCCAGGCCTGTTCGCCGGGCAGCAGGTGCGAGTGGTTGAGCTTGGTGGCCACCTGCACGTTGAGCGCCAGGCGCTGCCAGGCCGGCTCGATCTGCCCGGTATCCGGCACCGCGCGCAGGAAGTTGCCGCCCAGGCTGACGAAGCCGCGCACCCGGCCATCGAGCATGGCGGTGCAGGCGTCGACGGTGTTCAGGCCCATGCGTTCGGGCACCTTGAACTTGAAGTGCTGCTCGATCAGCTCGACCGGCACCTTGGCCGGGTCTTCGGAGATACCCACGGTGCGCTGGCCCTGCACGTTGGAGTGGCCGCGCACCGGGCAGATACCGGCGCCGGGTTTGCCGATATTGCCGCGCAGCAACAGCAGGTTCACCAGCATCTGCACGTTCTGCACGCCCTGGCGGTGCTGGGTCAGGCCCATGCCGTAGACGATCATCACCCGCTGCGACTGGGCATAGACCAGCGCGGTGGCTTCCATGGCTGCGCGCTTGAGGCCGGTGATGGCCTCGATCTGCGCCCACTCCTGGCGGCGTACATAGGCGATGAAATCGTCGCCGCCCTGGGTGTGTTCGGCCATGAACGCCTGATCCAGCACGCCGGGCTCGCCGCGCTGCAGGGCCGCATCGTGCAGGTCGAGCAGCGCCTTGGCGACGCCGACGATGGCCGCGGTATCGCCACCGATGGCCACCTGGTGATACTGGGTGCTGATCTGCGTCGAGTTCGGGCCGAGCATCTCGCCCGGCGACTGCGGATTGACGAACTCCTGCAGGCCGCGCTCCTTCAAGGGGTTGAAGGTGATGATCGGCACGTCGCGCTGCCGCGCCTCCTGCAGTTGGTGAAGCATGCGCGGGCTGTTGCTGCCCACGTTCTGGCCGAAGAACAGCAGGCAGTCGGTGTGCTCGAAATCGTTCAGGGTCACGGTGCCGACCGGCACGCCGATGCTTTCCTGCAGGCCCACCGAGGTGCTCTCGTGGCACATGTTGGAGCTGTCCGGCAGGTTGTTGGTGCCATAGGCGCGGGCCAGCAGCTGGTACATGAACGAGGCTTCCAGGGAGGCACGCCCGGAGGCGTAGAACACCACCTCGTCCGGCGGCAGGGCACGCAGGCTGGCGCCGATTTCCTGGTAAGCGGTTTCCCAGCCGGTTTCCTCGTAGCGATCGGTGCCCGGGTTGTAACGCAGCGGATGGGTCAGGCGGCCATGCTGCTCCAGGGCGTGGGCCGACCAGCCGCGCAGCTCGCTGACGCTGTGCTCGGCGAAGAACGCCGGGCTGCTGCGCTTGGCGGTCAGCTCCCAGGCCGTGGCCTTGGCGCCGTTCTCGCAGAACTCCATCGGATGGGTGTCGCCCGGTTTGGCCCAGGCGCAGCTCACGCAGGCAAACCCGTCGGGCTTGTTCTGCTTGAGCAGCGCCGCGCCGATCTTCACCACCGCCTGTTCGCGCAGCACGATGCCCGCCACCGACTTGGCCGATCCCCAGCCCCCGGATGCGTCTGTGTATGGCCGATAACGGGTCTTTGGATCAGTCAGCATGTCCCTCTCCTGCGCGTGGTTCGTTCTGGTACGACGAAGCGCTGCCGCGAAAGGTTCGGGCTAACGGCCCTGTGGTCCGGCGGGCCATTGATGAGCAAGTGTGTCAGCCGACCGCAAGCGAAACGGCGGTTTGGCGAGGTGTTCGGCAACGCAGAAAGGCACCTGCAGGAGGTGCCTTGGCGGATGAATCAGGCTTACTTGCCGGCGGTAAGCGCCGCGTAGCTGGTCATCAGGTTGCGGTAGTCGGGGATGTGATCCGAGCAGATCTTCGCCAGGCCTTCCACATCGTTGCGCCAGTCGCGGTGCAGCTCGCAGGCCACGGCGAACCAGTTCATCAGCTGCGCACCGGCGGCGGTCATGCGCTGCCAGGCCGAGTCACGGCTGATCTGGTTGAAGGTGCCGGAGGCATCGGTGACCACGAACACGTCGAACCCCTCCTCGATGGCCGCCAGTGCCGGGAACGCCACGCACACCTCGGTCACCACGCCGGCGATGATCAGCTGCTTCTTGCCGGTGGCCTTGATCGCCTTGACAAAATCTTCGTTGTCCCAGGCGTTGATCTGGCCAGGGCGGGCGATGTACGGCGCGTCCGGGAACAGCTCCTTCAGCTCGGGGACCAGCGGGCCGTTGGGGCCGGTTTCGAAGCTGGTGGTGAGGATGGTCGGCAGGTTGAAGAACTTGGCGATGTCGGCCAGGGCCAGCACGTTGTTCTTGAACTTGTCCGGGTCGATGTCGCGCACCAGCGACAGCAGACCGGCCTGGTGGTCGACCAGCAGAACGGCGGCGTTGTCTTTGTCCAGGCGGTTGTATTTGTTGGAAGTGGTCATGGTGTGATCCTCGTTTTTTGATGGTTGCCGAAACGTTCGGCTGATCTGGTTGGGTGGTTTGCAGTTGTCGCTGCATGTGGGAAAGATTAAATTCGACACCCATCTCGCACCAGACGGCAAAAATCGCCTCTAGCGTTCCATTTTCAGAACGGTAAGCCCATGGAAGACTTGAACACGCTCTACTACTTCACCCAGGTAGTGGAGCACGGCGGCTTCGCCCCGGCCGGCCGTGCACTGGACATTCCCAAGTCCAAGCTCAGCCGGCGCATCGCCCTGCTCGAAGAGCGCCTGGGCGTGCGCCTGCTGCAACGCACCAGCCGGCATTGCTCGCTGACCGAGATCGGCCAGGAGTACTACCAGCGTTGCGTGGCCATGCGCGTGGAAGCCGAGGGCGCCGCCGAGGTGATCGAGCGCAACCGCAGCGAGCCCCGCGGCCTGGTGCGCCTGGCCTGCCCGACCACGCTGCTCAATTCCTGGGTCGGGCCGATGCTGACCCGCTTCATGCTGCGCTACCCGGCGGTGGAGCTGTTTATCGAGAGCACCAACCGGCGCGTCGACGTGCTCCACGAGGGCTTCGATATCGCCCTGCGCGTGCGCTTCCCGCCACTGGAAAACACCGACATGGTGATGAAGGTGCTCGGCAACAGCCGCCAGTGCCTGGTCGGCCGACCGGACTTTCTCAAGCAATTGCCAGAAGGTTTTCAGCCGGCCGACCTGAGCGCGCTGCCGAGCCTGCACTGGGGCGGCTCGCAGCGCGACTACCAGTGGGAACTGTTCGGCGCGGAGAACGCGAAGCTGGTCATCCCCCACCGCCCGCGCATGGTCACCGACGACCTGATCGCCCTGCGCCACGGCGCCCTGGCCGGCGTCGGCATCGCCCACGTGCCACGGGTGGCCGTGCGCGAGGACCTGGAGGCCGGCACCCTGGTGGAAATGCTGCCGGGCTGGGAACCCAAGTGCGGCATCGTCCACGCCATCTTCCCCTCCCGCCGCGGCCTGCTGCCCTCGGTGCGCACGCTGATCGACTTTCTGGCGGAGGAGTTCGGGCAGAGTGATATGGCGTGAGCCACCCCTATCTCTTCATCCGCGGTAATCCATATGAATCGCCTCTCCCATATCCAGGCGCTCATGAGCGCTGACGCACGCCGCTGGCAGATACTGAGGCACGTACGTGAGCTATGCCTGCCGGACTGCTGGGTGGCCGCGGGCTTCGTCCGCAGTGCTGTCTGGGATCATTTGCATGGTCGTACCTCACCTACCCTGCCAATGGATATCGATGTGATCTGGTTCGATCCCGATAACGCTTCGCTGGAGCGGGATATAGAGCTGGAAGCCAGGTTGCTGAGCGCTGATAACACACTGAACTGGTCAGTGAAGAACCAGGCACGCATGCACCTGCGCAACGGTGATCGGCCTTATGCGTCAGCGACGGACGCAATGACTTATTGGCCCGAAACCGCAACGGCGCTTGCCGCGCGGCTGAGTGCAAGTGATGAAGTGGAGGTCGCCGCGCCATTCGGTTTGGATGATCTTTTCGATCTCGTCGTACGGCCAGTGGGGAGGTTTCGAGATGAGAAAAGGCACCTATTTCATGAGCGGCTGTATAGCAAACAGTGGCTGACGAGATGGCCTGGTCTGACTCTGGTCGACTAGGCGCGGCAAGCCTTCATATCGCGCCCATGGCGCGCTCCCACAAAAGCAAGCAGATCTGCTTCGTAGCCTGGGTTGAGCGAAGCGATACCCAGGGCATCGACCTCCCGGGTGTCGCTACGCTCGACCCGGGCTACCAGAGCGCCTCTCAGCCCTCCACCTGGCTCCACTGCTTGCTCAGTAACCCGTAGGGTGGATCACGCTTCACCGATCCACCATGGCGGATGTAAACAGCGACATCCGCCCTACGGGCTGGTCTACGCCCATGATCTCGCGCCCATGCCGCGCTCCCACACAGGCAAGAGCATCTCCGCTTCGTAGCCCGGGTCGAGCGCAGCGATACCCAGGGCATCGATCCTCCTGGGTATCGCTACGCTCGACCCGGGCTAACAGAGCGCCAGGCGATCACCCCTCCACCTGACTCCACTGCTTGCTCAGGCGCTTGTCCGACACGGCCATTTTGGTGCCCAGCTGCTGGGCCCAGAGGGATACGCGGTATTCCTCGAGCATCCAGCGGTACAGGGTCAGGTTGGGGTCGCGCTTGCCTTCCTGCAGGTGCTTGCCGAGGCGTGCCTGGTATTGCTCCCAGTAGCCGGCCAGCTCGCCGCTCCATACCCGGTCGCGTTGCAGCTGCGCGGCGATCTTGTCGAAGCGTTGTTCGATGGCCTTGAGGTAGCGCGGCAGCTCCTTGAGCCATTCGGCCGGGGTTTCGCGTACGAAGCCGGGGTAGACGAGGTTGCCCAGCTGCGCCTTGATGTCGTTGAGCGCCACGGCCTGGGCCAGGTCGATCCTGCCCTTGAAGCGCTTCTGCAGGCCGTGCCACAGCTTGAGGATTTCCAGGGTCAGGCGCGCCAGCTTTTCGGCGTGCTCGGTCCAGGCGCCGCGCTTCTTCTCGGCCAGTGCGGCCAGGGCGGCGCCGTCCCGAGGCAGCGGCTGTTCGCCATCGAGGATGCAGCTGTCCAGGCTGGCCAGCAGGATGTCTTCGACCAGCGCCTCGACGCGGCCCAGTTCGCGATGCAGCAGGCCCAGCTCGGTCAGCCCCGGCAGCTTGCCGCGCAGGAACTTGGCAGGCTCGGCCAGTTGTTGCAGCAACAGCCTCTGCAAGGCGCGACGATGCTGGAACTCGGCTTCGGCCTGGGTCGGGAAGCGCCCTTCCTTGACCACGCCACCGTCCTCGACCAGCGCCGGGAACACGGTCATGGATAGCCCGGCCACCTTCTGCTGGGTCTTCTCGGCAACCTGGGCAAAGCCCTTGGCTTCCACCGGCTTCTGCACCTTGTCAGCTTGCGGGATGGCCAGCGCAGCCTGGCTGGCCTCGGCGAAGCGGGCGGTCAGCTCGGCCAGGTCGCGGCCTTCGCCGAGCAACTTGCCGTGGGTGTCGACCACCTCGATGTTCATCTTCAGGTGATCCTCGAGCTGGCGGGTGGCCTCGCTCCACGCCTCGGCGTCGATCCGCGCACCAGTCATGCGCTGCAGCTCGCGGGCCAGGCTTTCCGGCAGGCTGCCCTGGCCGAAGGTGAGCTTGCTCAGGGCGGCGCCGACGAAGTCCGGCACCGGCACGAAGTTCTTGCGAATGGCCTTGGGCAGGCCGCGCACCAGGTCGATGGCCTTGGCCTCGATCAGCCCTGGCACCAACCACTCCAGACGCTCGCCTGGCAGTTGCGGCAACAGTGGCGCCGGTACGCGCAGGGTCACCCCATCGCGCGGGTGATTGGGCTCGAAGTGATAGGTGAGCGGCAATTGCAGCTCGCCGATATGCAGGGTGTCCGGATACTGCGCGGCGGTGACTTCCAGCGCCTCGCGGGCCAGCACGTCCTCCTCGCGCATCATCAGCAGTTGCGGGTCCTTGGCGCTCTCGCGCTTGTACCAGCTCTCGAAGGTGGCGGCCTGGTAGATGTCCTCCGGAATGCGCGCTTCGTAATAGGCGAACAGGGTTTCCTCGTCGGCGAGGATGTCGCGGCGGCGCGCCTTGGCTTCCAGCTCGTCGAGCCGTTCCAGCAGCGCGCGGTTGGCGTTCAGGCACTTGGCGCGGCTGTTGATTTCACCGCGCACCAGGCCTTCGCGGATAAACAGCTCACGCGAGGCCTGCGGGTCGATGGGCCCGTAATGCACCGGGCGGCGCCCCACCACGATCAAGCCGTACAGGGTGACCTGCTCGTAGGCCACCACCTGGCCGCGCTTCTTCTCCCAGTGCGGCTCGAAGTGGTTCTTCTTGATCAGGTGCCCGGCCAGCGGCTCGATCCAGTCCGGCTCGATCTTGGCGACCTGGCGGGCGAACAGCTTGGTGGTCTCGACCAGTTCGGCGGCCATGATCCAGTTGGGTTTCTTGCGGCCGATCACCGACGACGGATGCACCCAGAAACGCCGCTGCCGCGCCCCCTGGTAATCGCCCTCCTCGGTCTTCTGGCCGATCTGGCTGAGGAGGCCGCTGAGGATCGCCTTGTGCACCGCGGCATAGCTCTTGGCGCGCTGCGCTGCTTCGCTGGCCTCGGCCTGCTCGCGCAGGATCACGTTGACCTTGGTGTCGGTGGTGGCCTGCACCGGTTTCGCCACGGGCTTGCCGTCCTCGGCGATTTGTGCCGCGGCCCGGGCGGGCGTCAGCTGCAGATCCTTGGCCAGCAGCACCAGCTGGCGGTGGGCATCGCGCCACTCGCGCAGGCGCATGTAGTTGAGGAAGTTCTTCTTGCACCAGGTGCGCAGCGGATTGCTGCCCAGCTCCTGGCGTTTTTCCTCGAAGCCGCGCCACAGGTTGATCAGCGCGGCGAAATCCGAATCCACATCCTTCCACTGCGCGTGGGCCTGGTCGGCCGCCTGCTGGCGATCCATCGGCCGCTCGCGCGGGTCCTGCACGGACAGCGCACTGGCGACGATCAGCAGCTCCTGCAGGCTGCCGAGCTTGGCCGCTTCCAGCACCATGCGGCCCAGGCGCGGGTCGATGGGCAGGCGCGCCAGCTGGCGGCCCAGGGGCGTCAACTGGCTCTCGCGGTTGACCGCCGAGAGCTCCTGCAAGAGGTTGAAACCGTCGCTGATCGCCTTGCCATCCGGTGGCTCGATAAAGGGGAAATCCTCGATGCTGCCCAGGCGCAGATGGAGCATCTGCAGGATCACCGCCGCCAGGTTGGTACGCAGGATTTCCGGGTCGGTGAAGGTCGGCCGGCCGAGGAAATCCTCCTCGCTGTACAGGCGCACGCAGATGCCCGGCTCGACCCGCCCGCAACGACCCTTGCGCTGGTTGGCGCTGGCCTGGGAAATCGCCTCGATGGGCAGGCGCTGCACCTTGGCGCGGTAGCTGTAGCGGCTGATGCGCGCGGTACCGCTGTCGATCACGTAGCGAATGCCCGGCACCGTCAGCGAGGTTTCCGCCACGTTGGTGGCCAGCACGATCTTGCGCCCGGCCATGGGCGCGAAGATCTTCTGCTGCTCGGCGGGCGTGAGCCGCGCATACAGCGGCAGCACTTCCGTAAAACGCAGGTTGGCCTTGCGCAGCACCTCGGCGGCATCGCGAATCTCGCGCTCGCCGGGCAGGAAGATCAGCACATCGCCGGGGCGTTGGCCGACGCTTTTCTCATGGGCCGCGATCTCATCCAGCGCCGCGAGAATGCCCTGGTCGACGGTCAGGTCGTCGAGCAGGCTTTCGCCCTCCTCGTCCACCTCGGCGGCCAGCGGGCGATACCAGGTTTCCACCGGGTAGGTGCGCCCGGAGACTTCGACGATGGGCGCATCCGGCCGCCCATCGCCGCCGAAGTGCTTGGAAAAGCGCTCCAGGTCGATGGTCGCCGAGGTGATGATCACCTTGAGGTCGGGGCGGCGCGGCAGCAGGGTTTTCAGGTAGCCGAGCAGGAAGTCGATATTGAGGCTGCGTTCGTGGGCCTCGTCGACGATGAGGGTGTCGTACTTTTCCAGGTAGCGATCGTGCTGGGTTTCGGCGAGCAGGATGCCGTCGGTCATCAGCTTGACCAGCGTGCTGTCCTTGCTCTGATCCTCGAAGCGCACCTGATAGCCCACCAGCTCACCGAGCGGCGTACCGATCTCCTCCGCCACCCGCGTCGCCACGCTGCGCGCCGCCAAACGCCGTGGTTGAGTGTGACCGATCAGGCCGTGCCGGCCACGGCCGATCTCCAGGCAGATCTTCGGCAACTGGGTGGTCTTGCCCGAGCCGGTTTCGCCGGCGATCACCACCACCTGGCTCTTCTCCAGCGCCGCCTTGATCTCGTCGCGCTTGGCGGCGATCGGCAGGGCGTCGTCATAACGCATCACCGGCACACTCAAGCGCCGCGCCTCGACCTTGGCGCACGACGCCTGAAAACGCTCCAGCCACTGCGCCTGCTTGGCCGCATCGGGCTTTTTCTGCAGCTCGTGCAACTGCCGCCGCAAACGATGGCGGTCGGCGATCAGGGCGTGGTCGAGGTTCTTCTGCAGGGCGGCGATATCGAAGGGGGCGTCGGTCATCAGGCTCGGGGCGGTTCGCGGGAAAGCGCCGATTGTCGCAGATTCGGCCCGCGGCGGGCAGGCCGCGGCGTCGAGGGCATGCCGCGAGCCGCCTGCCGGGCGGCTCGCGGCACTCACGCTTTACTCGGCGTCGAACTGCAACTGCGGCGGACTACGGCGAAAGCCGCCGGTCAGCCAGGTCAGGTAGAGGCCGCCAAGTACCAGCCAGGCGCAGCCGAGCATGATCGCCAGGCGGTCGAGGCTGGCCATCAGCCACAGCGTCGCCAGCAGGCCGATCAGCGGGCACAGCAGGTACAGCAGCAGCTGCAGCGGGCCGCGCGCCTGGGGTTGGCGGGCGAAGTGGACGATCACCGAGAGGTTGACCAGGCTGAAGGCCAGGAAGGCGCCGAAGTTGATGAACGAGGTCGAGGTGGTCACGTCCAGCTTCAGGGCCAGCAGGGCCACCACGGCGCACACCAGGATGGCGCCCACCGGCGTACCGAAACGCGTGCTCAGGGTGCCGAGCAGCGCACGGGGCAGCACGCCGTCACGGCCCATGGCGAACATCAGCCGCGAGGCGCTGGCCTGGGCCGACAGACCCGAAGTGAACTGGCCGACGATCAGGCCGATCAGGAACACCGACACGAACACATCGCCGCCGATATTGCGGGCGATCTCGTAGGCCGCCGCATCGCTGCTCTGGAACACCAGGGAGGGATGGGCCAGCTGCACGAAGTAGGCCGTGGCCACGAAGATCAGCCCGCCGATCAGGGTGATCAGCAGGATCGCCCGCGGGATGGTGCGCTCGGGCTCATGGGTTTCCTCGGTCAGGGTGCTGACCGCATCGAAGCCCAGGAACGAGTAGCAGGCCACTGCCGCGCCGGCCATCACCAGGTTCAGGTTCATGCCCTCACCGAAGAACGGCGCCAGCGACCACAACGGCTTGCTGGCATCGCCCAGCACGTAGTGCACGCACAGCGCCACGAAGGCCAGCAGCACCAGGAACTGCACCAGCATCAGCACGCCATTGATGCCCTTGGCCAGGCGCAGCCCCACCACGTTGATCAGGCTGGTGACCACGATGAAGGTCAGCACCCACAGCGCCTGGGGCAGCTGGGGGAACGCCGAGTGCAGGTAGGCCGCGCCGATCAGCCAGATGGCCATCGGCAGGAACAGGTAGTCGAGCAGCACCGCCCAACCGGCGATGAAACCCAGGTGATCGCTGATGCTGCGGCGCACGTAGCTGTAGGCCGAACCGGCGACCGGAAACAGCCTGGCCATGCGCGCGTAGCTGAGCGCGGTGAACAACATCGCCAGCGAGGCGGCCACGTAAGCGGCCGGGACGGCGCCGCGGGTGATCTCGGCAAGAATGCCGAAGGTGCCGAGCACGATGATCGGCGTCATGTAGGCGATGCCGAACAGCACCACCGCGCCCAGAGAAAGGGATCGTTGCAGACGAGCCATTACTTGCTACTCCCGTTTTATGTGTTTTTATGGCAGGGCCGAAGTCGGCAAAAGCACGCGGCTGGGCCGCAGCGGGCGCTTCTGTGGCGCCCGGCAGGTCAATCAGGGAATCAGCAGCTCACGCAGGCCATTGGCATGCTCGACGCGCGTGCCCGGCAGCGGCATGCGCCGCTCTTCCAGGTAGCGATAGTCACGGCGCGCCTCGGCCAGGCGCTGGAAGTCCAGGGCGATGGTCTGCCGGCATGGCTCGCGGCCGGCCTCCAGCAGCAGGCTGCCGTTGGGGTCGACCACCGCGCTGCCGCCGGCGAACACCAGGCCGCCATCGCCCTCGCCCACCCGGTTGCTCATCACCGCATAGGCCTGGTTCTCCATGGCCCGCGCCATGATCGCGGTGCGGTGCGTCGGCCCGTAGGGGTCCATGTTGCCGTTGGTGACGATCAGCAGCTCGGCGCCCAGCTCACCCAGGGCGCGGGCGCTCTCCGGGAACTCGATGTCGAAGCACACCAGCAGGCCGACCCGTACGCCATCGAGCAGCGCCGTGGCGTAGCGGTCGCCCGGGGTGAACACGCCGCGGTCCGAGGCCCACAGGTGGGTCTTGCGGTAGCTGAGCAGCAGCTTCTGCCCGTCCAGCAGCACCGTGGTGTTGTAGAAGCTGGCGCCGTTCCTCTCGGCGAAACCGATGGCCACCGCCAGCCCGCGGGCCGCAGCGGCCTGGCCGATGGCGGTCAGGCTCGGGCCGTCCAGGGGTTCGGCCAGCGCGGCGATGTTGTCCGCGGTCGGGAAGCCGGTCAGGTAGGTTTCCGGGAACACCAGCAGGCGCGTCCCCGCCTGGCACGAGGCGATGGCCTGCAAGGCCTGGGCGAGGTTGTGGGCCGTATCACCGTCACGACCGGTGAGCTGAGCGAGTTCGACTTGCATGACGGGGGCTCCGTTCTTGTTGTTGCATGACGCAGAGGGCACCCACAGAATGCCGGGACCCATCCGCCTGGGTTCGAGTATGGAGGCTGAGCCACCCGGGCGAAATCACGCACGCGGGGTAACCCCACAGGGGTAGACAGATGACCATGACCTTGCACGACATCGCCTTTCACCGCAGCGTGGCCGAGCTCATCGAAGCCCTGCACAGCCCGCCGTTCTGGCGCACCCTGGCCCGCGCCCTGGCCCAGTACGTGCACCATGACAGCTGGGTGGCGTTGATCTTCAGCGAAGGTCGTCCCCAGGTGCTGGCCGAAAGCCCCGGCAACGACGGCGCGCCGGACCTGCTGTTCCAGGACTACCTGCACGGCCTCTACCTGCTCGACCCCTTCTACATCGCCAGCCGCGAGAGCACGCGTGAAGGCCTGGTGCGCCTGAGCGAGGTCGCCCCGGAATGCTTCGAGCAGACGGATTACTACCAGCGCTACTTCAGCCTCAACGTGGTGGCCGACGAGGTGCAGTTCAACGTCGCCCTGCCCGGCGCGCGCACCCTGTGCCTGTCCCTGGGCTCACGGCAACGCTTCCTGCCGGAGCAGATCGCCCTGCTCTCCCTGGTGCAGCCCTGGGTGGCAGCGCTGATGCGCCAGCGCCTGGGCTTCGAGCCGGAACCCAGCGAGCCCGCCGCCGCTCCGCCCTGGCAGGAACGCCTGGAACAGATGGCACAGCAGGTGGAAACGGCGCTGACCGGTCGTGAACTGGAAGTGGTGCGCCTGATGCTCGCCGGCCATTCCAGCAAGGAGGTGGCCCGCAAGCTGGCCATCTCGGCAGAGACCGTCAAGGTGCACCGCAAGCACGTCTACAGCAAGCTGGGCATCAAGTCGCAGTCGGAGTTGTTCGCCCTGTTCCTGCAAGCCCAGCGCGGCTAGGCCTGCAGTACGGCGATCAAAGATGGCGAAGCGCGCTGCCCGGCTGACTGCTGCCCGGCACCACCACCATCAGGCAGGCCGGCAGCTTGCGGCGCAGGCTGGTCGGCGTTTCGAGGGCGAACGCGACCCGCCAGTGGGAGCCCTCGCGGATGGAATCGAGCCGGTAACTGCCGACCTCCTCTTCCGAGAGGCCCAGATAATCGGCGAGTTGGCGATTGGTAGGTTTGGCGCTCATAGATAACCCTTTCCATGGATTTCGACAGGCACACAAGGACGTAGCGTCGCCACTGTTTCGCGGCGTTAATGCAGAGTGGTTCATGTTTCGAGGATATGCAAAATAAAAGCGGAACCATTTGCAACAGGCCGTCTCGGATTTAGATCGCGTTCACACTTTTCTGTGCCTGCACCCACGTTCACGGAAGACCTAACAATGAAGCTGAGCGAACATTCCGTCCGAGATCTTTCCGCCGATATCCTCAAGTGGCTGCCCGTCGGCATGGCCCCGCGCCTCGAAGCCCTGGTGGCGGCGCAGAACTCGACCGTCACCGACGAGATCATCCGCGCCATCGATGCGCACCTGTGCAAACAGTCCAAGGCCAACATCCTCGCCATCGCCCGCGAAGCCAACGTGCTGAGCCACCGCGAAGCCTAGCGCCTCAGTCGCTCGGCTCGACCCGCTGCACCACCACCTCCTGCTGGGTGTACATGTCCGTCAGCACCACCTCGCCTTCGGTGAGGTCCGGGGTGATCATCACCGAGCGGATCAGCCGCACTTCCTGCCCTTCGCGCGCCTGAATGTTCTCGAACGCCACCACGATGGACTGGTTGCGCCAGTGCCCGACATCGAAGCCACCGGCGGCGATGAACTGCCCGATATCGCGCTGATCGTTGAACGCCGCCGCCGGCAATACCAGCGGCCGATCCCCGAGGAACACCTCGAAGTACTGGTGGCTGCTCGCCGGGAAGTTACGCACGATCACATGCTCGATGCGCCAGTGATACACCGAGTTCTCGTAGACCACCTTGCGCTCCACCGGCTTGCCGGTACACGCGGTGAGCAACGGCAAGAGCATGGCGCCCAGGCACAGGCCGAGTTTACGCAGCATGACGGAAGGCTCCACGGCAGTCAGCGACGCCACCCTGAATGAAAGGCTGACGCCATTCGCCCCGGGCAGCGGTTCGCTGGTTTCGTTATCGCACAGAAGCTGTGCCCATGATCGCTACGCGTTCAGGCGTCGCCATCTGCGCTTGCGACGGGTTCTTTCGACTTCTGCTGCGCTCGGCGCATCTGGCTGCGCTGGCGCCTGGCCTGCTGCTTGGCGTGCAGCGCCTGGGCCGCCGTCACGCTGCCAGCCGCCTGGCCGTTCAAGTCCAGGCGCGGGGCATTTTCGACCATGCTTGCCCAGTACCGACCGCCCCGACACCAGGACGCCAGGCCGAGCTTGAGCTGCTCCTGGGTGATGCCGAGTTGCTCCAGGTGCTGTTCGGCATCCTTGAGAATGCCCTCCTTGAGCGGCACCTTCGGGGCGGGGTTGACCGGGAAGGCCAGCGGAAAGTGCCTCTGCAGACGCCAGATCGCCTCCAGGGCAGGATCCTGTTCCTGAGACTTCCGAGGCGCGGCAGGCGGGCGCTTGCGCTGCTTGGTAGTCTCGGTCTTCACCTGCTCCTTCTCGGCCCGCAGGCGGTCACGTAGATCCGCTAATTGCTCAAAACCCATCGTTCAATTCACAGCTTGGTGGTTGATTTGGGGCGAAGCTTATCCCATGCAGCCGTCGAGGGCAGCCCGCGTGGACATTTACTGCTGGTTTTCGCCGTTCGCCTCTTGCCCAACGCCAAATGCCCGCGGGTCAGCGCGGGCAGTGCAGCGCAGTCGTCGGGTTACCAGAAGGTACCCCGCAAGGTCAGCGTGAAGTTGCGCGGCTCGCCGTAGTAGTTGCCGTACTCGGAGGTACCGACGCTGGCGTAATAGGTCCGGTCGAAGAGATTCCGGCCATTGAGGGCCACTGTCCAATGCTCATCCACGTCGTACTCGACCATCGCGTCGTAGAGTGCGTAGCCCGATTGGCTGAAGTCGTAGTCATGGCTGTCGACGGCATTCCCCGCCGCATCAAAACGATAGGCCTTCCCCGATACATAGGTCGGGCTGGTTGCTGTCATACCGCCGCCCACGCGCCAATCCGAGAGAGCACCTGGCAGGGTGTAGACGCTCCACAGCTTGAGCATGTGCTTGGGCGTGATCGTGCTGTGCAGCGTCGATTCGGTGTCGTTGCGCACCTGGTTATAGGTGTAGCCGGCCAGCAACTGCCAACCTGGCGCGATCTCCCCGCTGGCTTCCAGGTCAATGCCCTTGCTGGTGATCTTGTCCTGAGCGAGGAAGCAGCAAGAGCCGCTATAGCCGAACGGTGGATTGGGGTAGGCAGGATCCGTCACCGCCTGGTTCTCGCGGGTGATATGGAACAGCGCGGCGCTGACGTTCATCGCGCCGCCGAACAACTCGCCCTTGAGCCCCGTTTCGTAGGCGCGGCCGGTCATGGGTTCGATGGAGGTCGGTGCGTCCTCGGGCGCCTGCATGCTCAGCGATTGCGGTTTGAACATTCGTGAATAGCTGGCATAGGCCGACCATTCGTCATCGAGGGCATAGATCACGCCACCATAGGGCACCAGGGTGGTACCCACTCGGTCGTGTACCGGATCATCCGTCGTCCAGCCGCCAGTACCGTCGGTATTGGCGGCCGTACTGTAGGCATGCTCGAACTTGTAGCGCTGGGCACGCGCGCCCAGCACCAGCTTCAATGAATCGGTGAGTTGCAGCCGCAGGGTCGAATACGCCCCATATTGCTCGCGGGTGTTGGGGGAGTAATCGCGCCAGAAACCACGACTCGTTCCGCTGTCCGGCAGCGGTGTAGCACCTGGATTCCACAGGTCGATCAGGCCGCCCTTGCCGTTGACGCCAAGCGCCGCACGCCAGCGGCTGGTGACTTTCTGGTAATCGGCTGCCCAGCAGCAATTCATGCCGACGGCCAAAGGCCTCGAAGCCACCGGAGAGATTCACGTCGAATACCGCCTGCTTGCTCCACCTGGATACGTAGCTACCCCACCAGTAGGTGCCGGAGTTGGTGGTTTCGTCCACCGAGCCGTAGGGAATTACGCCCTCGGTAGTGGCCGTATTGAAGGAGTGGGTATAGGAAGAATTGAGGGTCCAGTCCTCGTTGAAGTGATGATCGAGCTTGGCGAACCACTCGCGAGAGTCACTATCGCTCCACGCACGGTTGTTGGTGAACCAGCGGTGCCGCGGCAGCTTCAGGTCACCGCCGGTGCTGTAACGCGGCAAGCCGTCACCGGTGCCATTTTCCTTGACCTTGTCATAGCTGCCGCCCAGGGTCAGCAGGGTGTCATCGCTCAGATCGGCCTCGACGATGCCGTACAGGAAAGGCTTCTCGGTGCTGCGGTTATCCATGAAATACTGGCGGTCCGTGTAGGCCGCCACGGCACGACCACGCAAGCGGCCTTCGAATCCCAGTGGCCCGGTCAGGTCGACCTCGCTGCGGTAATTGTCCCAGGAGCCAGCCGAGCTGTTGAGCTTGAGCTGGTAGCTACCCAACGGACGCTTGCGCACCAGGTTGACGATGGCACCAGGATCGCCGCTACCACCCAGCAACGCACTGGCTCCGCGCAGCACCTCGACATGATCGTAGGCGGCCATGTCGTACTGACGCTCGCTGTAGAAGGTGCCCACACCCGTGCCTATATCCATAGGCGCGGCACCATCGATCTGCAGGTTGTCGATGCCAAAACCGCGGGAATAGAACGCCAGGGTGTTGTAGTTGGCATTGCGTAGCGTAATGCCGGGTGTCCACTTCATCGCGTCGGACAAGGTGGTCATGCGCTGATCCTCGACCATCTGCTGGCTGATGATCGACACTGCCTGGGGCGTATCCTTGAGGCTGACCGGTGTCTTGGAACCCACGCTGACCAAGCCCGTGGTGTAGGAGCCGCTGTTTTCGGTGGCCGCCCCCATGCCCTGCCCCTGAATCAAGGTCGCGCCAAGATCCAGTGCATTGCCCGCGGCAACAGGCTCGGCCACCACGAAGCTGCCATCTGCCGTTTTCTCCACGCTCAGGATCGAACCGCGCAGCAGTTGCTGCAAGGCCTGCTCGACGCTCAGCTCCCCACTCAACGCGGGAGCCCGCAGGTTCTCGGCGCTGTCGGTGGCGAACAGGATGCGCGTGCCGGTCTGCCCAGCCAGGGCATTGAGTGCCTGGTCCAGCGGCTGAGCGGGCAGATTGACGCTGTGCCTGGCCTCCTGGGCCGCCAGGTTGGTAGCCAGCAGGATGCCGGCAGTCAGCAGCGACAGCCGGCCATACCGCAAGCGGCGCGATGGTGCGTTGTTGTTCATGAAGCTCCCCAATGACGCGATCAGAAATGACGTTCACGGGAGAAGGCGAATGAGCGTCGCGGGATGTTGAGGTCGGAATGTGAAATATTCTCGTTTATTTTCCGACGGCGCTGCGCCAAGAGCGAATCGGGGCCCGCTTTGTGGGATCGGATCATGCCGGTGACTTCGCGCGCATGGCGCGCTCCCGCGATAGATCGCGGAACGCTTGCCTCTTTACCGCCCGCTCACCACCACACTGCCATCGCCACTGCGGCTGAGCATTACCGGCAGGATGGCAGGCAGCAGGTCGATCAGTGATTCCACCGCCACGCTGTCGAACTCGCCGGACACCCGCAGGTCGCCAAGGCGCGGGTCGGCCAGGCGAATCGGCGCCTGGCGGTAACGGCGGATATCGGCGAGCACGTCGCGCAGCGGGGTGCCGTCGAAGCGCAGCTTGCCCTGCTGCCACGCGGTCGCGCCGGCAGGGTCGAGCGAAGTGACCGAGCCCAGCCGCTCGCCAGTGGCCAGCAATTGCTGGCCGCCCCTCAGGCGTTGCGGCGCGGCCTGCGCCGTCGAGACGTCCACCGCGCCGTCAATAACGGCGACAGCCACCCCACGGCTGTCGCTGCGCACGTTGAACACCGTGCTGATGTCACGCACCGCCACGCCCTGGCTACGCACGATGAAGGGCTTGTCGCCCGGCGCCACGGTGAAGGTCGCCTCGCCCTCCAGCAGTTCGAATTGCCGGCTGCGCACGCGCTGTTCGATACGCAGATGGGTCGCGCTGTTGAGGGCGATCAGGCTGCCGTCGGCCATGTGCAGATGATCACGCTGGCCATAGGCCGTGCGAATCTCCTCGCTACGCCAGGCGGGATCGACCGCCCATAGCAGCGCAGCCATCGCCACCATCGAGAGGCTGGCGCCGAGCACCTGCTTGCGGCGGCGTTGGCGAACCGTCTGTGCCTTGGCTTCAGCCAGCAGCGTTTCGCGAGACGGCACTCGATCACGCAGTGCCTGCTCGAATGGTGTCAGCGCGTCATTGCCCTCAGGGCGACGAGGTTCGGTCATGACTCAACAGCGCCCTGCCAAGGCCTGGCGCGCCGGCTCCCAGTTCTGGGCAATGCCGCGCAGGGCCCGAGCGAAATGTTGAGTGACCATGTTCACCGAGATACCCAGCTCGTCAGCAATCACACGCTGCGGCATGTCGTGAATGCGGTGCAGCAGAAACACCTGACGCGCCCGGGCCGGCAGCGCATCGATGATGGCCAGCAACGCCTCGAGTTGCTGCTCGAAATCCAGCACCGCCGCACCGTCCAGCCCATGCACATGCAGGTCGGGCACGTCGGCAGTCGGCTCGAAATAGGCATCACGGGTGATGTCCGCGCGTCGGCGGTCGATGGCGCGATTGAACGAGGTACGGCGCAAGAACGCGAACGGCAGCTTGACCGCCTGCTGGGGTGGCTTCTCCAGTAGCTGCAGGCACACGTCGTGCACCACATCGCGGGCGAACTGGCTGCCATGGAAGCGCCGACGAATGTAGGCAACCAGGTCGTCGTAATGCAGCGCCAGGGCGTTGATCAGTTCCGAGTTGGGAGGAGACTTGGCCATGGGAAAAGGCGGCTAACTGAAAGTGAGTCGCATTATATATAAACATCGACCGTTGCCTATCCCGGACGATTTTCGATTTTTCAGACCTTTGCAAACCCTGCATGGCCCCCCGTAGGCGAAATCCGTTAAGGTCGCCCGCTCGATCAGGTTTCGGAAGCCCCTTCATGAAGTCGCTGTTTCGCCTGGAAGATCTGGAGTTCAGCCAGGCACAACTGCGCCTGGTGGTGGCGTTCGTCGTGTCGCTCTATGCCCTGATCATGTACCCACTGGGGCTGCTCGATGCCGAGCTGCTGAAGGCCGTGCTGGTGACCGGTACGCTGTTCACGCTGCTCTCGGTGCTGCTGCTCGCCCACCTCTGGTTCTTGCCGCAGCCCATGGTGTGGCGCCGGGTTGCCGCCATGCTGCTGGACAACCTGGGCGCCTGCGCGGTGATGATCCTCGGCCAGGAGACGCTGCTGCCCACGTTCTGCGTACTGCTGAGCATGACGGTCGGCAATGGCGTGCGCTTCGGTCGGCCCTACCTGATCCTGGCCACCACCTTCGGCCTTGCGTCCCTCTCGCTCATCGCGGTGTTCGTGCCCTTCCTGCAGGAGCACCCGGCCGTCCTGGTGATGATGGTGCTGAGCATGCTGGTGCTGCCCACCTTCAGCTACTTCCTGCTGGGCCGTTTGCAGGAGGCCATGGCGGCCGCCAAGCGCGCCGACCAGGACAAGTCGCGGTTTCTGGCCCAGGCCAGCCATGACCTGCGCCAACCCATCCACGCCATCGGCCTGTTCACCACCTGCCTGCGTGGCACCCCGCTCAATGCCGAACAACATCAACTGATCGACAGCGTCGACCGCTCGCTGCTCAGCGTCGAACAGCTGTTCCGCTCGCTGCTCGACATCTACACGCTCGACCAGCAGCAGGTCTTGCCGCGCAAACAGACGGTGGATCTGCATCGACTGCTCGCCGATCTGAAGAAGCAGAACAGCGAGGCCGCACGCTGGGCCGGGGTGGATATCCGCATACGTGGCGCCGCCGCGCTGACCTACAGCGACCCGGCGCTACTCAGCACCCTGCTGCAGAATCTGATCTCCAACGCCATCAAATACGCGCCGGGCAGCCCCCTGCTGATCGCCTGCCGCCGGCGTGGCTCGACCCTTACCCTGCAATTGCATGATCGCGGTCCGGGCATCGCCCCGGAGCACCTGCCGCACCTGTTCGAAGAGTTCTATCGGGTGCGCCAGGCGCGGGACCGGGATGTCGAAGGCATCGGGCTGGGGTTGAGCATCGTCAGGCGCATTGCCACCCTTCTCGATCTGCGCATCGCGGTCGCCTCGCGAGTCGGCCATGGCACCTCGATCACTCTGGAAGGGCTACCGGCGGTCATGTCTCACGGGCCGACCCCTTTGCTGCCGCCAGCCGAGCCTGTCGCCGATCTGCAAGGCATTCATGTGCTGCTCATCGAGGACGATCGCAGCGTGCTGGAAGCGATGGCCAAACTGCTGCGGGCATGGGGATGCCAGGTGACCGCCATCGACGCCCCGCCCACGGCAGCACTGCCCTGCGACGTGCTGGTGACGGATTTCGATCTGGGCCGCGAGGCCACTGGCATCGAATGCCTGGCGCAGCTGGAGAAGTGGCGTGGCCGTCCGTTACCGGCGGTGATCCTGACCGGGCACGACCCGGAGAAGATCCGCTCGGCGCTACCGGATCCACGCATACCGCTGCTGTCCAAGCCGGTGCGCTCCGCCGAGCTGCAGCGGGTCATCGCCGAACTGGCCGGGCGCTAGGCCACCGTCCCTGACCTAGACGCTTCGATTCTGCGCGCCCAGCCCATGCCGGGCGCCCAGCGCCGCGGCAGCCGAGCGCGTGCCCAGGCCAAGCGCGCTCAGCAGCGCAGAGACATGAATCCGCACGGTAAACGGCGATATACACAGGATCCGCGCTATTTCCTTGTTGCTCAGCCCTGCCGTGATCAGCTGCAGCACCTCGAATTGGCGTGCAGTGAGCGACGAGAAATGCTCGGCCGCAGCTGGCGGCTCATAGACGGTGAAACTGCCCTGGGGCGCGCAGCGAACCACACGCTCGCCATTCAACGCGGCCGTCAACGCCTCGGCGACCTCGTGGGGAGGCAGCGATTTGCCGATAAAGGCGCTGGCCCCCTGGTTCATGATCCGCTCGACCACCAGCGGGTCTTCGCACATCGACACCACCACCAGCAGCGCAGTGGGAAACTCCTGGCGCCAGTCCGCGATGGAAGCCCACTGGTTATCGCTCGAATACATCAGATCCAGAAAGATGCCTGCCGGAGGCTGCGACCGAGCCAGCGTCAAGGCCTCATCCAGCGTCGCGGCCTCTTTGATCGAGGCGTCCGGTCGTGCCTGCGCAAGCAGCCGCACCAGCCCGTCGCGAAACAGCGGGTGATCGTCAACGACGATGAAAAGATCATGGGGCATCTGCGGTGAGCATCCGGGCGTCTGTGGGCGATACGATACCGCATCGCCCCCTGCATCGCAGCCTGGGCGTGGCCGGCGCAATGGCGCAGCGCAGAGCCATCCCGCGACCCTGGCTGCCGTGCAGCGCGCCGTTTAGCTACGCATCATCTCGGCGGCCTGCTCGGTGGCTTCGGTGGTGCGGGTCGCCAGCTTGCGCACCTCATCGGCCACCACCGCGAAACCTCTGCCCGCCTCCCCGGCTCGGGCCGCCTCGATCGCCGCGTTCAACGCCAGCAGGTTGGTCTGGCTGGCGATGCTCTGGATGGTGCCGACGATCTGGGTGAGCTTGACGATGTTGGCTTCCAGGGTGCGCTGGTGGGCCGCCTCGGTTTCGCGCATGGCGCTCTGCTGGTGTTGCAGATCAACGTCTACCAGTGCACCCACCACACGCAGCGGCGCGCCCGAGGCGTCGCGTTTGGTCTGCCCGCGCGCCCGGAACCAGCGGTATTCACCGCTCTTCATCTTCAGCCGGTATTCGATATCGAAGGGCGTCTTGCCGCTACGGTCGTTCAGGTGCGCCTGGAACGCCTCGAGGCTGTAGGCCTTGTCTTCGGGGTGCAGGCGCGATGCCCAGCTGTCCAGCACATCGGGGAATTCCTCCACTGTCTCGAAGCCCAGCAGGCGACGGAACTGCGGCGACCACCAGAAGGGATTCTTCGGGTTGACCGGGTCACCGGCGATCACCTCCATGTCCCACAGGCCGTCCGAGAGCATCTCCCGGGCCAGCTCGAAGCGGGTGATGATCACATCGTGCTCCTGCTCACGCTGCAGTTCATCGTGGATATCGCGCAGCGCGCCGGCGACCCGCAGCGGCACGCCACGGCCGTCGCGCAGGGTTTCGCCCTGGGCGAAGAACCAGCGGTAGCTGCCGTCCTTCATGGCCAGGCGGTTCCTGACCCGGTAGGGAGTCATGCCGGATTTGTCGTTCAGGTGGCGGGCGAAGGCATCCAGCGTGGCTGCCTTGTCTTCGGGATGCAGGCGGTCGGCCCAGCTGGCCAGCACGTTGGGAAAGTCCCGCTCGTCACGAAAACCCAGCATGGCCCGGAACTGCGGCGACCACCAGAAGCGGTTGCGCGGGTTGACCGGGTCACCGGCGATCACTTCCATGTCCCAGAGGCCTTCACTGGAGGCGCGGTTGACCAGGTCGAAACGCGTTTCCGAAGCCCGTGCGTTGGCGTCGGCTTCGGCCAGCATGAGCCGTGCGGCTTCCAGCTCACGCTCGAGTTCGGCGATGCGCACGTCGCTCTGCACGGCCTTCTGTTCGCGTGAGGTCCATTCACGCTGCACCTCTGCCCAGTTGGCGGCGCCACGGCTGGCCGCGCCCTGGGCGGAGATCGGGAGCGAAGCGCTCAGTTGCTTGAGAGCCTGGAGTTCACTGCGCGGACGGAAGAGATGGAGCATGGTTCGGTACTCAGAGGGGATGCGAGAAATGCCGAATCCATGGCGAACGGGTGTGCTTTTCAGCTGGCTGGCAACGCTGTGCCGGGGATGGATGAGCTGTCAGCGTCGGGTAGGACTGGCGCTGCAGCGGAAAGGTTGCGCCTTTTTTGCCATCATTATGATATCGATCCGTGCGGGCAGTGCCTACGGCATCGCTGACCGACGGTGCAGCTCGGCCTTGAGGTGGCGAACCGGCTCAGCGCCCGGAGAGCAAGCGCTGAACCGTGGCCTTCAGCTCTTTCACGGCGAAGGGCTTGAGCAACAGTTCGGTCTGGCCGCTTTTCAGCGCGATCGCCGGGACGGCATTTTCCACGAAGCCGGAAATGAACAGGACCTTGAGCGTCGGACGCCTGTCGAGCGCGATCACCGCCAATTCATCGCCGCTCATCCCACCGGGCAGGCCGATGTCGGTGATCAGCAGCGCTGCCTCGGATTCGCCTTCCAGTTCCCGGAGTGCCTGTGCGGCGGTGCCGGCCCTGGTGACCCGATAGCCGACCTCCTCCAGCGCCTCGGCAATCAGGTCGCGAATGGCCGCCTCGTCGTCGACCACCAGTACGGTGGCGTTATCTGCCTGGAAATCCTGCTCCACGCCGGTGCACAGGCCGGCATCGGGAATGACCGCCTGACTGTGATGCAGCGGCAGGAGCAGGCTCACCGTAGTGCCCTCGCCCATTACCGATTCGATGCGGGCCTCACCCGATGACTGCTGGGCAAAGCCATACACCATGGAAAGACCAAGGCCCGTGCCGGAGCCCAGGGGTTTGGTGGTGAAAAAGGGCTCGAACGCCCGCTCGAGCACGCTTGGTGGCATCCCCATGCCGGTATCCGTCACCCGGAACAGCGCGTATTGCCCGGCATTCAGGGTCGCAGTGGCCTGGCCGGCATCGAGGCGGGTCTGGCTGATCTCGATCTGCAGGCGGCCGCCATGGGGCATGGCGTCGCGTGCATTGATGCACAGGTTCAGTATCGCGTTTTCCAGCTGGTGAGCATCACAGAAGCACAGCAGGGCTTTTTCCGGTGCGAGTATCTGCAGTTCTATCCGCGGCGTGAGGGTCCTGCTGATCAGTTCTCGCATGTCCTGGGCCAGTACCGCCAGGTCGACCACTGAACTGGCCAGCGGCTGACGCCGTGCGTAGGCCAGCAGGCGGTGGGTCAGCGAGGCCGCCCGGCCGGAAGCATTGCGGGCAAGCCCGACGTAGCGCGGCAGGTCCTCTTGGTTGCCCTGGGCGATACGCTGCTCCAGCATGTCCAGGCTGCCGGTGATCACGGTCAGCAGGTTGTTGAAGTCGTGGGCCAGGCCTCCCGTCAGCTGGCCCACGGCTTCCATCTTCTGGCTTTGCTGCAATTGCGAGCTGACTTTCTCGAGCGCGTCCTGGCGCTCCTTGTTCAAGGTGATGTCCCGGGCCACCGCGAAGTACAGGCCCTGTCGACGGGCAATCCGCCAGTTCAGGTGCAACGCTTTGCCATCGGCGCGAAAACCCTGGGTATCGAGCTCCGCGATGGCCCCCTTGCCCAGGGTGCGCAGCGCATCGGCCAGTTGCGAGGGGGAGATGAAGCTGAAAAATGCACCGTCCTTGAGTTGCTGGTCGGTATGCCCGGTCTCGGTCTGCCAGGCCGGGTTCATCGCCACCACGTCGCCGCCCTCGGACAGCGTACAGATCAGGTCAGGGGATACGTTCCAGATGCCATCGCGCTCCAGGGTACGACGTTCGACCTCCTGTTCCAGGCGATCGTTGACATCGGAAAGCGCGTTGAGGGTCGTGCGGAACAGGGCGCAGACAACGGCCATGCCGAAGGTGACCAGGGCGAAACTGGCGCTGCTGATCCAGGCAGTCAGGCCATCGTTGAAGCCGATCTCGCCGATGAAGAAATAGTGTGCGGTGAGCACCGCCAGAACGCAGCCCAGGATGGACGGGCCGACACCGAAGCAGAAACCCACCAGCATCAGCCCCGGTATGAAGAACAGGTAGGGCAGTGCCGTGAAGGGAAGCTGCACGCGCACCGCGGCACACAGCGCGATCACCATGACGGTGCCCGCGTAGCGAACCGGCGTGCTTGGCTGGATGCGCGCCAGTCGGCGCACCAGCTCAAGGCTGCGGGAAAGAATACTGATCAAATGTGGCTCCGTTGGGGCCAGGTCGGAGAACGCGGATACGAATCGTCGGCAGTGGATACGGCAAAGAGTTGTCGCCGCAGCTGGTTATCGGCAGTCGTCCCTGCAGCTTTAAGCGGTTCGCCGCCAATGCCCATAGTCTCTGACTAACAGCCCGATGACCAAGCACAATTGTGGAGATAGGGGGAGATGGTAAGCTCAAGGCACTCCCTGACACCTTGGCCTGGTGTTTCCAGCCGCTCCATCACCCATAGTAGCCGACATGACCACGTGCAATTCATCGCCCGAAGAAGAACGGGCACGGCTGGTCGATGTAGACCGCCTGACCGCTGACCTGGAAAGCGGCTCGGACCCCGTGCTCAACAGCATCGTGGCGATGGTCTCCAGCTATTTCAAGGTGCCTATCTCGCTGGTCAGCATCATCGAACGCGACTACCAGGTTTTCAAAGCCCGTGTGGGCATGGAGCCCGAACGGACGTCGCGGGAAATGTCCTTCTGCGTGCACGGTCTCGACGAAGGTGCGGTGCTGGAAATATGCGACCCGGTCAGCGACCCGCGTTTCTCGGGCAACCCCCTGGTGACAGGCGCGCCGTTCATCCGCTATTACGCGGGTGCCCCGCTGACCATCCAATCAGGGCGCAACCTGGGCAGGCTCTGCGTGATCGACCATGAAGCCCACGCGCCAATGGACGAGCAAGGCCGGAGCCTGCTGCGCAACGCGGCCCAGGTGGTGGTGGCGCGACTGGAATCCATCCATCGCTCGCACTTCATCGACCCGATGACCGGCTTGCCCAACCGGCAGCGCTTCGAAGCGGACATTCTGCAGGGGCTCGAGCAGGACCGGGTCGCCATCCTCGTCGAGCCGCTCTCCGCCACGGGGATGGACAGCCTGGCGAAGTCGCTCGGCAGCGAGTTTTTCACCCACTTCATGCTGGCGGTCAAAGAGCTGCTGCTGGAGTTGCTGCCCGCCGGGGCGCGTTTGTACCGTTCCGGTACCCTGGGCTTCGTCGCGCTGCTCAGCGGGCGGGCACAGTCGCTGTCCGGCCTGGTCGACAGCATGGTGCACGCCTTCGAACGGCCGCTGTACTGCGCGGATATTCCGGTTTTCTCCGACCCAGGGATCAGCGTGCTGCAGCTCGAGCGCGAAGCCGGCGCGCCGACGGATATCCTGCGCCTGATGTCCAGCATCACCGATGCGGCACGCCGAAGCGAGCGGCGCTGGCTCGATTACGATCCGGCCATCGATTCGCGCCTGCGGCGCAGCACCGCGCTGCTCAATGACATCGAGGCGGCACTGGCCGCCACCGACCAGTTCAGGCTGGTCTACCAACCTCGCGTCGACCTGGCGGGCAACCGGTGCGTTGCCGTCGAAGCACTGCTGCGGTGGGCGCATCCCACCCTCGGGGAGATCAGCCCCGCTGAATTCATTCCGCTGGCCGAAACCACGGCCTCGATTCGTCATATCACCAGCTGGGTGGTGCGGCGCGTCTGCGAGCAATTGTCGGCCTGGCGCGCTCAGGGCCTGGAGATGACCGTCTCCCTGAACGTCTCGGCACTGGATCTGACCGACGGGCACCTGTTCGATCAGCTGGTCGAGGCCCTGCAAGCGTTCAAGGTGGACCCCCGATTCATCGAGCTCGAATTCACCGAAAGCGTCCTGGTCACCGACTTCCAGGCCGTGCGGGTTCAACTGCAACGCTTTCGCGACCTGGGCGTGGCCATCGGCATCGATGACTTTGGCAGTGGCTACAGCAACTGGGCCTACCTGCGCCAGATTCCGGCCACCAGCGTCAAGCTCGATCGCTCGCTGCTGGCCGATCTCCAGCCGGGTAACAGCGAGTGGCACATCATCCGCGGCCTGATCAGCCTGGTGCGTGACCTGCGCCTGACCGTGGTGGCGGAAGGGGTCGAAACGGAGCTGCACTACCACCTGCTGCGAGGCTGGGGCTGTCAGCAGGGCCAGGGTTATTACTTCGCCAAGCCGTTATCCCCGGTCGCCCTGCTCGCCTGGTTCGACGCGGGAGGCTGGCTGTCCGGGCAGCCTGGCTGACGCATTACCTTCCCGACGAGATTGAGAATCCACGTCGCGTCCGATCAATGCAGGCGTGATGTTGATCAAGTTGTGGGCATCCGGGTCGCAGGCGTGCCCCATCTCCCTATCAACAAGGATGGAAGCGCCAGCTCAACATGATCGACAGCGAAGCCAAGACCGAGTGCAGCCGCTCTGCCATCGAACCAACGCCTGCCCGGGGTGCATTCGCCACATGAATTTCATCGCCAGCGCCTCACCTTTAACGACCTTCGGACGATAATCCGAAAAGAACAATTCTCCGCCCCTCAGCCATTGCACAGAGGTCATCATGTTCGGCTCTTCACATCTTCGCGATGAATTGCAGGCCTACAAAAATCGCTTCGAGAACATCGATCAGAAAATGGCGGCGATACGCAGCAGCATGGCGATGATTGTGTTCACCCCCGCTGGTGAAATCGTGGATGCGAACCAGGCCTTCCTCAACGTGGTGGGTTATCGCCTCGAAGAGGTGGTAGGCCAGCACCATCGGCTGTTCTGTCCCGCAAGCCTGGTCAACAGCCCGGAGTATCGCCAGTTCTGGGGTCGGCTCTCGAAGGGGGAAAGTTTCAGCAACCGCTTCATGCGGCTCACCAAGGAGGGCCGCGAGATCTGGCTCGAGGCGACCTATATGCCCGTCCACGACGGCGCAGGTCAGGTGGTGAGCGTTATCAAGATCGCCGCCGATATCACCCGGCAGATACAGGCCGACAACAAACAGACCAGCATGCTCAGCGCCATCGACCGGTCAATGGCCGTGATCGAATTCAATCTGAACGGTGAGGTGCTCGAAGCGAACGAAAACTTCCTGGCCACCATGGGCTATCGATTGGACGAAATCCGTGGCAAGCACCATCGCCTGTTTTGCGAGCCCGCGGAGGTCAACAGCGATGGCTACCGGCGTTTCTGGCAGCGCTTGAATCAAGGCGACTATATCCACGAAGTTTTCAAGCGGGTTACCAAACACGGCCGTGTTGTATGGCTCAGAGCCACGTATAACCCGCTCTATGATGTTGCCGGCAAACTGTATGGGGTCGTTAAATTTGCCAGCGACATCACCGCACAGGTAGAACGCCGCAACGCCGAATCGGAGGCGGCGCAGCTGGCCTATGAAATAGCCCGGCAAACGGACCAGAGCTCGGTAAAGGGCGCTGCCACGGTGGACGAGACGATGCAGGTGGTTCGCGGGATTTCCGAGGAGCTCGACAAGGTCTCCGAGCAGATCCGCGCGCTCAGTAGCCAATCGGAGCGCATCAACAGCATTGTCCAGGTCATCAGAGGCATCGCCGATCAGACCAATTTGCTCGCCCTCAATGCCGCGATCGAGGCGGCAAGAGCGGGTGAACTCGGCCGCGGCTTTGCCGTGGTGGCGGATGAAGTGCGCAACCTGGCCTCCCGGACCAGCCAGGCAACCGTGGAAATCAACGAAGTCGTTCAACTGAACCAGAACCTGACCCAGAGCGCCGTGGCGAGCATGCTGGGCAGCCAGGACAAGGTGAGGAAAGGGGTTGACCTGGCCGGCCAGGCCGGAGAGGTCATGCTGGAAATCCGCGCCGAGGCACGGCGAGTGGTGAACGCAGTCGGCCAGCTCCGGCAGACCGTCCAGGACTAGGCCGGGAACAGAGGCAGCCGTCCCTGGCACTCACCTGGGTGCAGGGTTAACCATTGGCACTGCTGGCCGATCAATGACGGTCGTGAACGGCATCAATCGGCAGCCGAAAGCCGACCTAGGCTCGAGGGGGTGAACCGGCAGGGTTGCACCCGGGTCAAGGCAATGACGTTGCCGCTATCAATCTGCGAGGTTTCGCCCGATTGCTTCAGCCAGCGCGTCGTAGACTTGCGAGGCCTCCTCCACCTCGCCAGCGAGAAGGCCGCCGTGAACCAGACCCTCGCCGACGTGCAGCGTGGCTTCGACGCCGGCTTTCTGCAGGGCCTCGGCATAGGCATAGCCTTGATCGCGAAGCGGGTCGTATTCAGCCACGGCGATGAAAGCAGGAGCCAGGCCGGTGAGGTCTGCTGCGGCGAGGGGCATGGCCCTGGCCGCTGCGCGCATGCCCGCAGTCGGTAGATAGGCCGCAATCGAGTCGGTGACCTCGGCTGCGGTGAGCATGGGCGCATCGGCATGCTCGCGCATCGAGGGCTGATCCCCGCTAGCGCTGAGAACGGGATACACGAGCGCTTGAAGCAGCGGCTGAGGCCCGTTCGCGTCGCGCAGGGCGATGCACAGCCCGGCCGCCAAATTGCCCCCGGCACTGTCGCCACCGACCATCAGCTTTTCGCGGCTCAACCCCGAACCGACACGCCCGGACCGTAACGCGTGCCACGCCGTCAGGGTGTCGTCGAGGGCGGCGGGAAAGGGATGCTCCGGGGCCAGGCGGTAATCCACCGCCACGATCGCGACCGGCACCCGGCGAGCCATCGCGAAAGCGAACCAGTCATGGCTGTCCAGGCACCCGAACGCCCAACCGCCGCCATGCAGATAGAGCAAGGTCGGCCAGCCACCCTCGGGCGTCGGCGAGGATGGCTTGTAGATACGCAGCAGCAGGCCATCGACACGCCGGTCCTCGATGAGCCAGCCGGCGGGTGCTTGCGGGGTGAAATGCCGACACGCCCGCAGGAAGGCATGACGCCGTGACGGCAAGCTCGCGTCGCTGGCAACGAACTCGGCGCTCTTGCTCACGAACGCGCTCATGGCCTCGCTCAATGGATAGTGCTTCACAGGGGTACCTCCAGGATCGGGTCCGGGCTGATGGATAGGACCGCCATCGCGCGCCGTCCATGCCAAAAACCCGACGAACCCTGCACACCGGCTCGCCGAGTTCATGCTTGTGGCCCGAGAAGCCGCTGCGTCTTACAACCACCCCTTGATTTGACGAACCACTGCATCGGTCGAAATACCGTAACGGTCGTGCAGGGTCGGCAATGCGCCGGCGTCCAGGAAGGCATCCGGCAGGGCGATCTGCCGGAAGGTCGGCGTCACGCCGTTGCGCAGCAGCACCCCGGCGACCGCCTCGCCCAGCCCACCGATGATCGAGTGGTTCTCGGCCGTGACCACCATTCGCCCTGGCTTGCGGGCTTCTGCCAGGAGGGTCGCCTCGTCAAGGGGCTTGATGGTCGGCACATGCAGCACGGCGACGTCGACGCCATCGGCCTGCAGTTTTTCCGCCGCCTCGAGTGCACGCATGGTCATCAGCCCGGTGGCGATGATCAGCACCTCGCGGCCGGTGCGCAGTGTCTTGGCCTTGCCGATCTCGAAGCGATAGTCGTACTGGTCCAGCACCAGCGGCACGTTGCCACGCAGCAGGCGCATGTATACCGGCCCCTGGTGCCCGGCGATGGCCGGTACGGCCTGCTCGATCTCGTGGGCATCGCAAGGGTCGACGATCATCAGGTTGGGCATCGCCCGGAAGATCGCCAGGTCGTCGGTGGCCTGGTGGCTGGGCCCGTAGCCGGTGGTCAGCCCCGGGAGGCCACAGACGATCTTCACGTTGAGGTTTTCTTCGGCAATGGCCATGCAGATGAAGTCGTAGGCGCGCCGTGACGCGAACACGGCGTAAGTGGTGGCGAACGGCGTCAGCCCCTCGCGCGCCATGCCCGCTGCCGCGCTCATCAGCAACTGCTCGGCCATGCCCATCTGGTAGAAGCGGTCCGGGTGGGACTTGGCGAAAATGTGCAGGTCGGTGTACTTGGACAGGTCGGCCGACAAGCCGACGATATCCTTGCGCTGCTCGGCCAGCGCGGCGAGCGCGTGACCGAAGGGCGCCGCACGCGTGGCCTGCCCTTCGGCGGCGATGGAGGCGATCATCGCCGAGGTGGTCAGGCGCTTCTTGGCGGTGGTGGCGGTATTCATGGCTGGCTCCCGGCGTCGAGCATGTTCAGGGCGAGATCCCATTCGCTTTCATCCACGCGGATGAAGTGAGTCTTCTCGCGGTTTTCGAGGAAGGGCACACCCTTGCCCATGCGCGTGTCGCAGATGATCACGCGCGGTTGCGGGCCAGGGTGCTGGCGGGCGGCATCGAACGCCGCCACCAGCGCGGCGATGTCGTTGCCGTCGACGCGCTGGGTAAACCAGCCGAACGCCTGCCAGCGGTCGACGATGGGCTCGAAGGCCAGCACCTCACTGGAGTGGCCGTCTGCCTGCTGGTTGTTCACGTCGATCAGCGCGATCAGGTTGTCGAGCTGCCAGTGCGAAGCGGACATCGCCGCCTCCCAGGTCGAGCCCTCGTTGAGTTCGCCGTCGGACAGCAGGTTGTAGACGAAGCGGTCCGAGCCCTTGCGCTTGAGGCCCAGGCAGGCGCCCACCGCGATACCCAGCCCATGGCCCAGCGAGCCACCGGTGATTTCCATGCCCGGCGTGTAGGCGGCCATGCCCGACATGGGCAGGCGGCTGTCGTCGCTGCCGTAGGTTTCCAGCTCGTCCTCGGGGACGATGCCGGCCTCGATCAGCGCCGCATACAGGGCGATGGCGTAGTGACCGATGGACAGGTAGAAGCGGTCACGCCCTTCCCACTCCGGGTTGGCAGGCTGATAAGCCAGGGCATGGAAGTAGGCGACGGCCAGCAGGTCGGCAGCGCCCAGCGCCTGGCCGATATAGCCCTGCCCCTGGACCTGCCCCATGCGCAGGGCATGGCGACGGATGTTGTGGGCGCGCTTGGCCAGCGACGGTACGCCCGTGGCAGTGGATGCGGAATTCATCGGGGTGACTCCTTAGCGATTGACTTGACGGGCGGGGACGCGGAACACCAGGAACGCGCCGAATGCCAGCACACCGGTGATCAGGTACATGCCCACGGCGCTGCTGCCGAGGGTGGTGGTGACCCAGCCGATCAGGTACGGCGAGCAGAAACCGGCCAGGTTGGCGAAGCTG
>Ga0268256_1000381_pt1 | contig 41938 bp, 39 predicted proteins | sample AgamicAtAmrz_FD_200247 | JGI IMG/M metagenome (GOLD analysis project Ga0268256, IMG submission 200247) | Agave microbial communities from Guanajuato, Mexico - At.Am.rz (v2) (version 3) | ecosystem: Host-associated > Plants > Roots > Rhizosphere | place: Guanajato, Mexico | collected 2012-06-07 | reverse complement strand
ACACCGAGCGGCGCGTCAGGAGGCCACGGGCATGAACGACGAACTGAAGAACCAGATGGCCGCGAAGCTGCAGCATGCGCTGGAGCGCGTGGTCGACGAGCGTTCGCTGATCCACTTCCTGCGCGTGCTCGGCCATGACTGGCACACGGAGCGGCAGCTCGAGGCCGACGCGCCGCTGTCGCCATACGCCCATGCGGCGCTCGGCTGGGAAAACCGGTCGATCGGCGAATACCTGGAAGCGATGATCGACTGGGCCGAGGCGTCGGAGGAGGGGTTGCGCTTCTACGACGTGCCCGATAACCCTTGGCGGCGCATCGCGGACATCCTGTTCGCCGGGAAAATCTACGAATAGCGTGACCCGCGCGATTCACGCCCACTGCTTTCTACTCGGCGACCTCACCGTCCGCATACGCCCGCAGCCCGTTGGCCAGCGCATCGAACACGGCCCGGCAGCGCGGGCTGGTCCGCAGGTCTTCGTGCATCACAATCCAGGTTTCCAGCCGCATCCCGAGCGCGTCCGGCAGCACGCGCACGAGCCGCGCGTCGCGTTTCGCGAGCGCCGACTGGCAGAAGCCGATCCCGTAGCCGGCACGGATCATCGCGAGCTGCGCGAGATTGCTGTCGGTACGCAGCGCGAACGCGTCGCGCTTCCACAGCGGCATGCCGCGCCCCGCCGAACGAATGAACGGCGTGACGGTATCGAAGCCGATCAGCGTGTGATGCGTGAGCGCATCGATCGTCGCGGGCGCACCGTGGTGCGCCAGATAATCGTCGCGCGCATACAGCCCGACCTCGATTTCGCCGACGCGCCGCGCGACGAGCGCGTCCTGCGCGGGCGGCGCCATCCGCACCGCGATGTCGGCCTCGCGCTTCAGCACGTCCTGGATGCGGTCGGTCGGCACCAGTTCGATCACGAGCTCCGGATGGTCGCGCCGCAACTGCGCGAGCATCGGCGGCAGCACCTCGACGGCGATCACGTCGCTGGCCGAGATCCGCACGATGCCGCGCACGCCGGCGCCGTGGCTGGCCGCCGCGCGCTCGAACGCGGCCGCCGCGCTGCGCAGCGCCTCCGCGTGACCGCGCAGCGCGAGCGCGGCCTCGGTCGGCAGCAGGCCCGACGGCGAGCGCGTGAACAGCGTCTGGCCGAACGCGGCTTCGAGCGCCGCGACATGGCGGCCGGCCGTCGGCTGTGTGATGCCGAGCGCACGCGCCGCGCCGGACAGCGAGCCTTCCGTCAGGACCGCGAGGAAGGTGCGGTAGCGTTCCCAGTTCAGATCGATGGTCATACATAAATGTATAGCCGATCTGCCAGGTTCGGCAATTCCTTGATAGTCATCGGCACGCCAGAATGCGTGTCGTGATGGTTCCATTCAAGGAGAGCGGCAATGTTGGCAAACGCAGGCGGGACGCAACGGCAGGCCCTCGTGCTCGGCGCGAGCGGCGGGATCGGCGGGGAAGTCGCGCGGCAGTTGCGCGATGCGGGCTGGCAGGTGCGTGCGCTCAAGCGCGGGCTCGATGCCGAAGTCGTGGAGCGCGACGGCATCGCATGGGTGCGCGGCGACGCGCTGGATCGTGATGCCGTGGTGCGCGCCGCCCGCGGCTGCCATGTGATCGTGCATGCGGTGAACCCGCCCGGATACCGGAACTGGGCCACGCAGGTGCTGCCGATGATCGACAACACGATCGCGGCGGCCCAGGCCGCGCAGGCGACCGTCGTGCTGCCGGGCACGGTCTACAACTTCGGCGCCGATGCGTTTCCGGTGCTGCGGGAAGACGCGCCGCAGCATCCGGCGACCCGCAAGGGCGCGATCCGCGTCGAACTGGAGCGGCGGCTGCAGGACGCCGGCGCGCACGGCGTGCCGGCGATCGTCGTGCGCGCCGGCGATTTCTTCGGGCCGCAGCTCGGCAACAGCTGGTTCTCGCAGGGGCTGATCAAGGCGGGGCGGCCGGTCGCCGCCATCAGCGTGCCGAGCCGCGGCGTCGGCCATCAATGGTCGTATGTGCCAGACGTGGCCCGCGTGATGGTCGAGCTGATCGAGCGGCGCGAGACGCTGGAGCCGTTCGCGCGTTTTCATCTGGGCGGGCATTGGGATGAAGACGGCATGCAGATGGCGCTGGCCGTGCAACGCGTCGCGCAGCGGCACGGCATGCGACCGGCGCTGCGCGATTTCCCGTGGTGGCTCGTGTGGGCGGCTGCGCCGTTCGTCACGACGCTGCGCGAATTGCTCGAGATGCGCTACCTGTGGCGCGAACCGATCCGGATGGACAACGCGCGCGTGACCGAGGTGCTCGGCCGCGAGCCGGTCACGCCGCTCGATACGGCGGTGGAGGCGACGCTGGCGGGGCTCGGGTGTCTCGGGTGAGCAACGGCGGGTAGCACGGGTTTCATCCGGGCACGGAAACACGTCACGGCGAACCGAAGAAGCCCGGGGTCACAATTCTCCACATACCCGCGTGCGTCCGATGCGCATCATGTCAGTCGACACCGACAAGGTGAAAACGGGGGCGAGATGTTGCATTTCGGCTGGAAAGCGTCGGTTGCGGGGGCAATCATGTTCACATTGAGCGGGTGTACCAACCTCACAGGTGTGCTGTACTGCGGCAACTCGCAGTTCAACTTCCCGGACTACCACTGCTTTGAGCCGTACAGGTAGGAACAGGCGCGACGACTGCCGGCCGTCGTGCCCGCGTCCCGTGCGGTTTTCCGTTCGCGGTCAAGCCACGACCGGCAACACCTCGACTGCATAGCGATGCGTGAGGCTGCGTCCGAGTACCGGATCGTGCAGTTCCATCTCGAACGCATCGCCGTCGCCCATCGCGGCAATCGCGCCATGCACGGCGACGGTCCCGCCATACATCGCGCAGCGCGCGGGCATCGTGCGGCGATCGTCGAACCGGTGCCACAGCGCGTCGGGCGCGAGCAGGCCGCTGACCGCGCCGTGCTGGTATGCGCGCCGCTCGCCGTCGCGCGCGATCAGCCACGAACGCAGCTCGAGCGCATCCCAGTGATCGGCGACATCCGCATGACGCCATGCGTCGCGGCCGAGCGGCTTCGCGCACACCTGCTTCGACACGGCGACGCCGTACGCTTCGACTTCGCGATCCGTGTGATCGGAGCCGATCGTGACCAGCGTGCCGGCCGGGCTGTCCACCAGCACGCATTCGATCTCGCCGCCCGAGCGCGCGCCGAGCACGCCGATCGACGGCGCCTGCGTGAGCAGTGCGGACGACACGCGATAGAAGCACGGCGTGGTCGACGGCGGCGCGACGCCGAGCGCCGCGAGTTCGTCGATGTGCGCCTGGATCGCGGCCGGGTCGCGGCCGGCCCAGCCGGCGATCACGACGCGTTCGATGTCGGCGTCGACGGCGGCCGGCGCACCTTGCAGGGAAATCACGTTGAACGACAGGGTTGGCATGCGGTTATCCGTTTGAAGTGCGAAGGAATGACTGGGCTGGCGGCGGCGCTCAATCCTCGAGCGGCCGGTGCGCGGTCTCGCGCGCGGCGACGAGCGCGATCGACGTGACGACGAGCGCGGCGGTGACGTACAACGACACGGCCGTCGTCGTGCCCGTCTGCCGGAAAAGCGCGGCGATCACGAGCGGCGCGAAGCCGCCGCCGACGATGCCGGCGAGCGTGTACGCGAGCGACGAGCCCGCATAGCGCACGCGCGTCGGGAATTGTTCGGTCACGAACGCGCCCTGCGGGCCGTACATCACCGCATGGATCACGAGGCCGATCGCGACGGCCGCGACGATCGCCACGGGGCGCGCCGAATCGAGCAGCGTGAAGAACACGAACGCCCACACGATGCCGGCGATTGCGCCGGCGAGATACACGGGCCGGCGGCCGAAGCGGTCCGACAGCGCGCCGAAGAACGGCACCGCGAGTGCGTTGCAGGCCGTGCCGATCATCACGGCCGTCAGCGCGACGGGGCGCGACAGATGTAGCACGGTCGTCACGTAGGTCAGCGTGAACACGACGATCAGCGCATACAGTACGTCCGAGCCGATCCGCGAGCCGCCCGCGATCAGCAGGCGCTTCCAGTGGTACTTCAGCACGTCGGCGACGGGCACTTCGGCGGTTGCGTGCGATTCGGCGAGTTGCTCGAACTGCGGCGTTTCGTCGACGCCGCGCCGCACCCAGAAGCCGAACGCGACGAGCAGCGCGCTGGCCGCGAACGGCACGCGCCAGCCCCACGACAGGAACGTGTCGGACGTGGTCGACAGCGTGACGAGCGCGATGCAGCCAGTGCCGAGCAGCGTGCCGAACGACGGGCCGATCTGCGTCCACGACGCGGACAGCCCGCGCCGTTTCTGGTCGCCGTGCTCGACCGACAGCAGGACCGCGCCGGCCCATTCGCCGCCGAGCGCGACGCCCTGCACGAAGCGCAGCGCGACGAGCAGGATCGGGCTCAGGATGCCGGCCTGCGCATAGGTCGGCAGCGCGCCCATCAGCGCGGTCGTCACGCCCATCAGCACGAGCGTGAGCATCAGCACCGCGCGGCGGCCGATGCGGTCGCCGAGGTTGCCGAACACGAAGCCGCCGAGCGGGCGCGACACGTAGCCGACCGCATAGGTCGAGAACGCGAGGATCGTGCCGGCCAGCGGATCGACCGACGGGAAGAACAGATGGTTGAAAACGAGCGCGGCGAGCGTGTTGTAGATCGTGAAGTCGTACCACTCGAGCGACGTGCCGATCATGCTCGCGGTCGCGAGTCGGCTGTTGCGGACACGGCGGGGCGTGTGGGCGGCGGGCTGGGCGAGAGTGCTCATGGTATCGGGCAGGTCGTGACGGATGACGGGATGAAGCGCGGGGCCGGCGTGGGCGTTCAGCGTTCAGGCAGGCAGGGCGCGGGCGACGACGGCGGCCGGTTCGGCCGCCGCCTGGGCGTCGCGATGCGCAGCCGGCAGCGGTGCGGCGGCGCGCCACAGCAGATCGAAGGTGCGCACGTCGTCGTGCCCGGCGAGCGCAGCGGCTACGCGGCGCGTGGCCGCTGCGTCGCTGCCTTCGACCAGCACGAGCGCATCGGCGCCGGGGCCGGCGGCCGCCGCTGCGCCGATCGGCGCGGACAGGTCCGGTGACGTACGGAAGAGCCGCGCGGCGTGGATGCCCGGTTCGTGCAGCACGGCGTCGAAGCGCTCGCGCAGGTGCGGCACGTCGATGCGGTCCGGCGGCAGCACGAACAGCGCGAGATGGGCGCCTTCGCCGTCGCCGGCCTCGATCGTCAGCTCGCCGACGCGCCGTTGCGTGCCCGTCATGCGCGCGAAGTTCGCGAGCGACCATGCGGTCTGCTGCGTGAACGCACGCCGGTACGCGTCGCCGCGGAATACGTCGAGCGTGTCCGTCACGTACAGCGCGAGGTATCGGCGCGGGCCGCCGTCGGTCGCGCGAAAGCGCCGCGCATGCGTGAAGCCGGGAATCGCGACACGTTCCTGCATGTGCTCGCGGTCGTACCACGCGTTGAAATCGGCTTCGTGCGCGGGGTCGATATCCGTCCAGACGCAAAGCTGGCCGTGCGGAAGGGAAAGGCGGGTCATCGCGGGGTTCCTCGTGACGGGTAGGTCAGAAACCCCCAGTGTCCCGAAGACGGTCCGTGCCCGTCCAACAAGAAAACAAATTCGCGGTGAACAGGTTTTCTTATGAGCGACGCGGACGGCGCTTCGCGGCGGGCGCGGCGGTTTTCGGCGTGCGCTTCGTTTTCGCCGATGTGCTCTTCTTTGCCTCCGTCGCCGTGCGCGCGGGCGTTGCTTCGGTGCGATCGGCGACGGCCGGGTTCGCGAGGTTCGCGGCGGCTGCCATCGCGCGTGCCACTTCGCTCGCGAGTTCCGCGATACGCGCGGCGACCGGCAGCCCCTGGCTGCGGTACGTCGCGACGAGCGGCAGCGCGGGGAATTCCGGCTCGACGTCGAGCAGTTCGAGCGTGCCTTCTTGCAGCTCGCGCCCGATGATCGCAGGCGGCAGCGCGGCCACGCCGAGACCGTCGGCGACGAGGCGGATCATCGCGGCAACCGACGTGATGCAGTTGATGCTGGCCGGCCGTTCGACCGCCGCGAACAGCCGCTCGATCGTCGCGTGCGGCCCCGAATGGCGCGAGAAACTGATGATCGGAAACCCGGCCAGGCGCGAGACGTCGAGCGGCTGGCCGCCGAGCCCGAGGCGCGGGCTCGCGGCCCAGCGCACCGGGAATTCGCACAGCGGCAGGTTCGTGAAGTCCGGGCCCGGCACCGGGTCGGTTTGCAGGATCAGGTCGACGCCGTCGGTACTGAGCAGGCGAATCAGATGCAGCGTCGTGTCGCTCGTGATCTCGACGTCGAGGCGCGGATAGCGCTCGCGCAGTTGCGCCATCAGCGCGGGAAACCAGCTGTGCACGATCGATTCGATCACGCCGATCCGGATCAGGCCCGCGTCGCTCGCCGCGTCGATGTCGCGCCGCATTTCGCCGTCGAGCCGCACGATCCGCTCCGCGTAGGCCAGCATGCGCCGGCCCGCGGGCGTGAGCGTGGCCGAGCGCGTGTTGCGGTCGAACAGGCGTACGTCGAACGCTTCCTCGAGCGAGGCGATGCGGCTCGACACGGCGGCCTGCGTCGTGTGCAGTTTCTCGGCCGTGAGCCGGAAGTTTTCCAGCTTCGCGAGCCAGACGAAGGTTTCCAGAAACCGGATGTTCATCGAATTCCGAACGGTGAGGCGGTGCCGGCGGCAGCGGCGGGATCGGTCGATGGTAGCGGATTTCCCGGGCAGGAAACGATCTGGCGACGCCGCGCGTGCCGTGGGCGGGTACCGGTAGTCGCCCACGGACACGCTGCCCGCTCGATGTCTCCCGCGCGTGGCGTGGCTGCTGGCGTCAAAGCCGGTCGAACGCGAGCGTCGGTACGTCGACGACCATCGCGCCGCCGTCCGCGACGAGCGTCGCGCCCGTCACGAAGGAGGCGTCCGGCGACGCCAGGAACGCGCAGACGGCCGCGATCTCGTCGGGATCGGCCGCGCGCCGCAGCGGCACGTCGGCGCTCACGCGGGCGTACGCGCCGTCGAGCGAATCGTCGTGCGCGGCCATCAGCGGGGCCATTTCCGCATCGGCCATCGGCGTGCGGACCCAGCCCGGACAGACGGCGTTTGCCCGCACGCCGTGCGGGCCGTAGTCGCGCGCGAGCGATCGCGCCAGCCCGAGCAGTGCGTGCTTGCCGACCGTGTAGCCGCATACGCCGGGGCCGGCCGCGAGCGCCGCGATCGACGCGACCAGCACGATATTGCCGCGCTGCGCGATCAGGTCGGGCAGGCACGCACGCGCGCTGACGAACGCGGTGTCGAGGTTCGCGTGCATCGCGTCGCGCCATTGCGCGTCGTCGGTTTCGTCCGCGCGGCCGATGCCGTGGCCGCCCGCGCACGCGACGAGCGCGTCGACGCGGCCGAAACGTTCGGCGATGCGCGGCAGGAAGCCGGCCCAGTCGGCGGGGTTCGCCGCGTCGCCGGCCAGCGCGAGGCCGCCCGTCTCGGCAGCCAGCGCGTCGAGCGGCGCCTGGCGGCGCCCGATCAGCACGACGCGGTCGCCGCGACGGGCGAAGCGGCGTGCGCATGCGGCGCCGATGCCGGTGCCTGCGCCGGTGATCGCGATCGTGCGGGGTGGCGGGTGCGTCATGTGGTTCTCCGGAAAGGGGGCGTTCCGGTCACTTTAGGCGGCGCCGGCGCGCGCCGGTATCCGCCGAAAGGATGAATGTGGGTCGGCCGGATGGCCGGGTGCGGCGGCCGTGGCCCATTTTGCAAAGGCTGACGATGTCCGACGCCGAATCGCTCTATCCTCCACATTTTTGCGATAAGCCACGAAAGCCCGGCAAAATAGTGCGAGCGGGCGCTTGCAACGACGCGCGGCGCGTCGGCCAGCCGATTCCGTCGTAAGAATGGCGCGGCCAGCAAAGGCGCCGTCGGCAAAGGCGCGGCAGGCCGGATCGGCGCGAGCGGGCGTCCGACACACAGGTAGCGCATCCGCCGACGGCTCGTGTCGCCACGGCGTATCGCCCGGTTGCGCGCTGGCGCGGCCGGACCATCGACAAAAGAACAGGGAGGGGCCGACAATGAGGCTGGACGACGAAAGAGAAAGCGCCAACGTCGAGGATCGACGCGGCGGCGGCGGGTTCGGCGGTGGGCGCGCGACGATCGGCATCGGCACGATCGTGGTCGCGCTGGCCGCCTCGTATTTCTTCGGGATCGACCCACGCGTCGTGCTCGAAGGCGCGTCGGCGCTGCAGGGCCGCCAGCAGCAGGCGCAGCCCGCGCCGACCCAGCACCAGGGCGCGCCGGCGAACGATCCCGGCGCGGTGTTCACGCGCAAGGTGCTCGGCAATATCGAACGCACGTGGACGGGCGTGTTCAACACCCAGCTGCACGCGCAGTACCAACCGCCGAAGCTCGTGATGTTCACGAACTCGACGCCGACCGCGTGCGGCACCGGCCAGACCGCGATGGGGCCGTTCTACTGCCCGGGCGACCGCAACGTGTATATCGATCTCGGCTTCTACGACGAACTGCGCAAGCGTTTCGGCGCGGGCGGCGATTTCGCGCAGGCCTACGTGATCGCGCACGAAGTCGGCCATCACGTGCAGAACCTGCTCGGCATTGCCGACAAGGTCGACGCCGCGCGCCGGCGCTCGAGCCAGGCGCGCGCGAATGCGCTGTCGGTGCGGATGGAGCTGCAGGCCGACTGCTTTGCCGGCGTGTGGGCGAACAACGCGCAGCGCGCGAACCAGCGGCTGATGGAGCCGGGCGATTTCGAGCAGGGGCTGAAGGCGGCCGCGGCGATCGGCGACGACCGTCTGCAGCAGCAAGGGCAGGGCTACGTCGTGCCCGAAAGCTTCACGCATGGCACCAGCGAGCAGCGCGTGTACTGGCTGCGGCGCGGGATGGAGTCGGGCGAGGTGAGCGCCTGCGACACGTTCGCCGCGAACGCTCGCTGAAACGAGGCGCGCGTACCGCCGCGCGCCGGCATCGTCCCGCCTGAACCGGCCACCCTGGCCGGCCCGGGACGATTTGCCGATTCGTGCTCACCGGCGCTTTTCGGCGCCGGTAGGCTGGCCCGGACGTCGAGATTCGATGCGTCCATCCGTCCATCCGTCCATCCGCCAGCCGATTTCCCATGCCGACCTTGTCCGTTCCCGCCGACCACGCCCCCGCCGACTGGCAGCGCGCGCTGCACGCGTGCGTGGATGCGTTCGACGCGTTCGCGAGCCCGTCCGCGATCGTGTTCTACCGGCTCGACCAGAGCGGCGAGCCGGCCGATTTCGAGCTGTTCGGGATGCCGGAATCGATGCACCGCACCTATGTCGCCCGCTACCGGATGCTCGATCCGCTGCATCCGTCGCGTTGCGCGGCGGGCGACCGCGCGGTCGTCACGCTCGCGTCGCAACTGCCTGACGAACGACGCGCGGCGTCCGCGTACTGGACCCGTTTTCTGCGGCGGCACGACGTGGCCGACGTCGTCGAAATCTGGCTGCGCGACGCGGGCCGCACGGTCGGCGCGTTCTCACTGCTGCGCTTCGGCATCGGCGAAGCGAACGGCAACGGCACCGCAGGACGGTTCGCCCCCGGCGAGATCGATGCGCTCGCGCGGCTGCAGCCGGTCGCCGAAGCGGCGCTGAGCCCGCTGCTGCGCGCGCGGCGCGGCATCCACCGGATCGGTTGCGAGGAACGGCTGACCTACCGCGAGGAGCAGATCGCGCGGCTCGTGCGCGACGGCCGCTCGAACAAGGAGATCGCGCGCGACCTCGCGCTCGGGCCACCGACGATCAAGACGCACCTGATGCGCATGTACCGCAAGCTCGGCGTGTCGAACCGCACGGAGCTGGTCGGCGCGCTGTTCCTGTAAGTTTTTCCCTGTCCGCAATCCCGCCGCGCCGTTCGTCGGACGATAACGCGGCGTTCGTCCGTTGCGACGCCACGCTTGTGCGCGTCCGGCTCACCCGCCTCTGATTCCCCCACGCGCTGCCAATTTGCGCTCACCGGGCGAGATTCCTCGTCGATACAGTGGTCCGACGCCCGCGTGCCTCACCGGCACGCGGTCCAGCCACGACAATCAACGAGACGCCCATGAGCAACACGAACTTCGTCGCCGTCAGCGACACCGTGCGCACCTTCGTTGCGCGCGATTTCGGCCTCTTCATCGACGGCGCCATGCAGCCCGCGCACGCGGCAGCGTGCGTCGACGTGTACGACCCCGCCACGGGCGAGCGGCTCGCGACCGTCGCCGATGCCGATGCGCACGACGTCGACCGCGCGGTCGCCAGCGCGAAACACGCGTTCGACACGCGCGTCTGGAGCGGGCTGCGGCCGGCCGACCGCGAACGCATCCTGCTGAAACTCGCCGACCTGATCGAAGCCGACGCCGAAACGCTCGCGCAGCTCGAAACGCTGAACCAGGGCAAGTCGATTCACGTGTCGCGCGCGGTCGAAGTCGGCGCGAGCGTCGAATACGTGCGCTACATGGCCGGCTGGGCGACCAAGATCACCGGCCAGACGCTCGACGTGTCGATCCCGTTCCCGCCCGGCGCGCGTTACACGGCCTATACGCGCAAGGAGCCCGTCGGCGTGGTCGCCGCGATCGTGCCGTGGAATTTCCCGCTGATGATCGCGGTGTGGAAGCTGATTCCCGCGCTCGCGGCCGGCTGCACGATCGTGCTGAAGCCGTCGCCGGAAACGCCGCTCACTGCATTGCGCCTCGCCGAACTGGCACGCGAAGCCGGCGTGCCGTCCGGCGTGTTCAACGTGGTCACGGGCGGGCGCGTCTGCGGCGCGGCGCTCGCGAGCCACCCGTCGATCGCGAAGATCTCGTTCACCGGCTCGACCGCGACCGGCAAGCTGGTCGGCGCGGCGGCCGTGCAGAACATGACGCGCTTCTCGCTGGAGCTCGGCGGCAAGAACCCGATCGTGATGCTCGACGACGTCGACGTCGCGCAGGTGCTCGACGGCGTCGCCGCCGGCGCGTTCTTCAACCAGGGGCAGGTGTGCGCGGCCGCGTCGCGCATCTATGTGCATCGCAGCAAGTTCGCGCAGTTGGCCGACGGCCTCGCGGGCGTCGCGCAGTCGATGAAGCTCGGCGCGGGCCTCGACACCACCGCGCAGATCAATCCGCTCGTGTCCGCGCAGCATCGCGACAAGGTGGTCCAGCACATCGAAGGCGCGCGCCGCGCGGGCCTCACGTTCCTCGCGGGCGGCACGCCGGCCGACGATCTGCCCGGTTATTACGTGAAGCCTGCCGTGATCGCCGATCCGCACCCGGACAGCGCGATCGTGCGCGACGAGGTATTCGGCCCGGTGATCGTCGTCGTGCCGTTCGACGACGCGGCCGACGCGGTGCGCCTCGCGAACGCGTCGCCGTACGGCCTCGCCGCGAGCATCTGGAGCAACGACCTGAAACGCGTGATGAACCTCGTGCCGCGGATCGAGGCCGGCACGGTGTGGGTGAACTGCCATATCCCGCTCGATCCGTCGATGCCGTTCGGCGGCTTCAAGCAATCGGGCATCGGCCGCGAATTCGGCCAGTACGCGATCGAAGGCTTCACCGAAACCAAATCCGTCTGCATCGCGCATTGACGCGCGATTCCCGAACCCGAACGAACCCGATTCAACCGATCCGACAGTGGAGATTGCAATGAGCTACAACGAAGCGAAGTTCTGGCACCCGATGCTGCACCCGAACGAAATGAAACAGCGCAAGCCGATCCGCATCGTGCGCGGCGACGGCTGCTACGTGTTCGACGAACAGGGGCGCAAGCTCGTCGACGGCGTTGCGGGCTTGTGGAACGTGAACGTCGGCCACAACCGCCAGGAAGTGAAGGACGCGATCGTGCGCCAGCTCGACGAACTCGAATACTTCCAGCTGTTCGACGGTATTTCGCATCCGCGCGCCGAGGAGCTGTCGAAGAAGGTGATCGACATGCTGGAGCCGGAAGGGATGCGCCGCGTGCTGTACAGCTCGGGCGGGTCGGACTCGATCGAGACCGCGCTGAAGATCGCGCGCCAGTACTGGAAGGTGCGCGGCCAGGCCGACCGCACGAAGTTCATCTCGCTGAAACAGGGGTATCACGGCACGCACTTCGGCGGCGCGTCGGTGAACGGCAATACGGTGTTCCGCCGCAATTACGAGCCGAACCTGCCCGGCTGCTTCCACGTGGAGACGCCGTGGCTGTACCGCAACCCGTTCACGCAGGACCCGGAGGAGCTCGGCCGGATCTGCGCGGAAATGCTCGAGCGCGAGATCCAGTTCCAGAGCCCCGATACGGTCGCCGCGTTCATCGCGGAGCCGATCCAGGGCGCGGGCGGCGTGATCGTGCCGCCGGCCAATTACTGGCCGCTGGTGCGGGAAGTGTGCGACCGCTATGGCGTGCTGCTGATCGCCGACGAAGTCGTGACGGGCTTCGGCCGCAGCGGCAGTCTGTTCGGCAGCCGCGGCTGGGGCGTGCGCCCGGACATCATGTGTCTCGCGAAGGGGATTTCGTCGGGCTACGTGCCGCTCGGCGCGACGGTCGTGAACGCGCGGATCGAGGACGCGTTTGCCGCGAATGCCGATTTCGGCGGGGCGATCATGCACGGCTACACGTACGCCGGCCATCCGGTGGCATGCGCGGCCGCGATCGCGAGCCTCGACATCGTCGTGAAGGAGGATCTGCCGGCGAATGCGGCGAAGCAGGGCGCGTATCTGCTCGAAGCGCTGCAGCCGTTCGCGGAACGCTTCGCGGCGGTCGGCGAGGTCCGTGGCAAGGGGCTGATGCTCGCGCTCGACCTCGTCGCGAACAAGGACATGCGCGAGCCGATCGATCCGCTGTCGGGCTATGCGAACGCGGTCGCGGAAGTCGCCCGCGAGAACGGCGTGCTGGTGCGCCCGGTCGGCACGAAGATCATCCTGTCGCCGCCGCTCGTGATCCAGCGCGAGCAGCTCGACCGGATCGTCGACGCGCTCGCGGCCGGCTTCGAGGCCGTCCCGTTCGCATGACGGCGAAGCCGCGACGGAGGGTAAACGCCGTCGCGGATTTGCCGATTTGCGCTATGACCGGATTATTTTGCCTGCGTATTTTTTTCGACATCGGATCACGCCGTGATCGACAGGGGACCCGGGCATCGAAGCGCTGAAGCACCGCCCGGGGCCGACCGCATAGCATCTGGCCCCGGCCGCCGACGAAGCGCCGGTTCGGGCCAACCTACGAAGGAGACAACGATGTCGGGATGGTCGGGAATGACCGGCGCCGCGGGCGATACGCCCGCCGGCTCGCCGGCTGAAGCGGGCGGCGGCACCGCGTTGAAGGCGGGTGCGGTCGGTTTTCCGACCGCGCTGGCGAGCGCCGTCGGCCTCATCATGGCGAGCCCGGTGATCCTCACCGCGACGTCGGGCTTCGGGATGGGCGGCTGGGCGTTCGCGGTTGCGATGATCATCGCGTTCGTGATGATGCAGGCGCAGGCCACCACGTTCTCCGAAGCCGCCGCGATGCTGCCGACCGCTGGCTCGGTTTACGATTACCTGTCATGCGGGCTCGGCCGCTTCTGGGCGATCACCGGCACGATTTCCGCCTATTTCCTCGTGCACGTGTTCGCCGGCACCGCGGAGACGATCCTGAGCGGCATCATGGCGCTCGTGAACTTCGAATCGCTGAACGCCGCGTTCGAGAAGCACAACAGCTCGTGGCTCGTCGGCGTCGGCCTCGTGGTCACGTTCGCGATCACCAACATCATCGGCATCAAGGTGTTCAGCAAGCTCGAGATCGTGCTGACGGCCGGCATGTGGCTGTCGCTGATGATCTTCGGGATTCTCGGGCTCGCGGCCGCGCCGGCCGTGCATCTCGACGGCTGGTTCGGCGGCTCGGAAGTCGGCACGTCGATCCCGGCCGTGCTGTCGCTGGTCGGGATGGCGATGTTCATGTTCGTCGGCTGCGAGTTCGTCACGCCGCTCGCGCCGGAAATGAAGGCGCCGGGCCGCACGATCCCGCGCGCGATGGCGCTCGGCCTCGTCGGCGTCGCGATCTGCATGTTCCTGTACGGCGCGGCGATCCGCCGCCAGGTCGCGAACGTGCCGGTGAGCCCCGACGGCCTCACGCACCTGCTCGACACGCCGGGCGCGATTCCCGCGTTCGCGCTGCAGGTGCTCGGGCCGTTCGGGCGGATCTGGTTCGGCATCGCGTTCCTGTGCGCGGGCGCCGCGACGATCAACACGCTGATGGCCGGGCTGCCGCGCATCCTGTACGGGATGGCGATCGACGGCGCGCTGCCGCGCTGCTTCGCGTACCTGCATCCGCGTTTCAAGACGCCGGTGGTCGGCATCGTCGCGTCGGCGATCGTGCCGATCTTCCATGCGTGGCTGATCAACGGCAATCTCGACAGCATCCTGCATCTCGTGCTCGCCGCGACCTGCGCGTGGGGTACCGCATACCTGCTCGTCACCGCGTCGGTCGTGATGCTGCGCATCCGCCGCCCGGACCTGCCGCGGCCGTATCGTTCGCCGCTGTTCCCGCTGCCGCAGATCGTGTCGAGCGTCGGCATCGTGCTCGCGATCTGGTACATCACGCCGCCCGGCATGAACCCGCGCGACATCTACGTGCCGTTCGGCGCGATGCTCGGGCTCACCGCGCTGTACGCGCTGTTCTGGACGCTGGTCGTGCAGCGCCGGCATCCGTTCAGGCCGGTGCCGGTCGAGGACGTGCTGCGCAACGAGCACGTCGCGTCGTGAAGGCCGCGCTCGCCCGCTGGCGCGCGGCGCCCGCTGCGCCGCCGCCCGGCCATCGGCCCGGCGCGATCGCCGCGCGCGTGCTCGCCGACCTGCGGGCCGTGCGCGATGACGACGGTGCTGGCGGCGTTGGCGGTGCCACGGCGCGGTTGCCGAACGGCGTGTGCGTGCGCGTCGACGAGCGCGTCGAGCGTCAGTTCCTGATGCATACGGTCAGCGTGAAGGTGACGGTGGCCGCGAACGGTCCGGCCGCACAGGGCAGTGCGCGCGTGCGGCAGACCGGCTGGCTGCGCCGTACCGGCATCGCTGCGGTGCTCACGCCTGGATGCGATCCCGCCTTCATCGACACGCTGGCCGCGCTGCTCGTCGACCCGGCGCTGACCGACGCGCTGCGGCCGCTGCACCTGACCGACTGCGTGATCGACGCGCACGACGGCGACGCGCGCGACGGCCGCTGGACGCTCGCGATCGTGCCGTTCGGCGGCAGCGAGGTCGTCAACCGGATGCCGTCGTTTCGGCGCTATGTCCGGCTGATCGACGAGCAGGCCGCGGCGCTGTCGGCGGCGTGTCTTGCGTTCGAAACCGCACTACGCGGGATTTTGCGAGGGTAAGCTGTGGCGATGCGTGCCGCGCGAACCCGGCGGGCGCATCCAGGAATCAGGGTTTTACCGGAGATGCCGATGCTGTTCCAGTCACGCTCACACGAAGACGTGCACGATCACGGGCTCGCGATCGCGGGCTGGCATCAGGTGTACCGCCAGATGACGCCGGGCCGCTTCAAGGGCACCGTCACGCAGGTGCTGTACGACGATTTCCACTTCTTCCGCGAGACGACCAACCGGCGTGTCGCGCAAACCGGGCTCGCGCCGGCCGGGCGCACGTCGCTCGCGGTACCGTTGTCCGTGCCCCTCGCGGGCACGTTCCAGGGCCAGCCGGTCGACGGTTATGCGTTGCTCGCGCTGCGCGCCGGCGAGGATTTCGAATTCCACACGCCGGAAGGGATGGGGCTCGTCGGGATCAGCGCGTCGTCCGATATGGTCGACGAGCTGTGCGAGGCCGAATTCGGCGCGGCCGGCGCGCGCAGGCTGCGGCACGTGACGCGGCTGTCCGACGCGCAGGGCGTCGCGCTCGGCGTGCGGCTGTCGGCCCTGATCGACGATGCCCAGCGCAACCCGGGCTGCCTCGAATACGCGGCGACCCGCAAGATGTTTCGCGATGCGATGCTCGGCATGTTCCTCGATGCGCTCGAACAGGGGATCGGCGTCGAGCGCCGCGACATCACGCACGCGACCTACAGCGATATCGTGAGCCGCTGCGAGAAGCATCTGCGCGACCGTCCCGAAGAACCCGTCACCGTGCTCGAACTGTGCCGCGCGCTGCGCTGCAGCCGCCGCACGCTGCAAACGAGCTTCCAGCGCGTGGCCGACGTCACGCCGGTCGGCTACCTGCGCACGATCCGGCTGAACGCGGTGCGGCGCCTGCTGCGCACGACGTCGGCGCAGCAACTCGGCGTCGGCGAAGCCGCCGCGAGCTGGGGCTTCACGCATCTCGGCTATTTCGCGCGCGAGTATCGCGACCTGTTCGGCGAACTGCCTTCCCAGACGACGCGCCCCGAATGACGCATCCGCACCGCGACGGCGCCGCCGGGCATCGTCGCGGGCCGTACCCCTCACCGTTTGCCGATTTGCGATAGAGGTCCGGAATTTTCGCTGGATAAAGTCCTGTCACCCATATCGACAACACATTCGGTTTGCACTGCGAATCGATGATCACAGAGGGGCGGGACATGAAGAACGGACGACGACTGACCGCGGCCGCGGCCATGCTGGGCTGCCTGCACGCACATGCGCAGACTTCGGGGAGCGTGACGCTGTACGGTACCGTGGATACCGGCATCATCTATTCGACGAATCAGCAGTTCACGCGCGCAGACGGCAGCACGGGCGGCGGCCATGCGTGGCAGATGGGCGGCGGCAATCTCGTGCCGTCCCGCTTTGGCTTCCAGGGCGCCGAGCCGCTCGGCGGCGGGCTCGATGCGGTGTTCACGCTCGAGCAGCAGTTCCTGTCCGCGAACGGGCAGGCGCTGCAAGGCGGCACCGCATTCAGCCGGCAGGCATGGGTCGGGCTGCGCCAGGAGGGGATCGGCACGCTCGGCCTCGGTCGCCAGTACGACTCGTACACCGACATGCTCGGCGCATACGTGTCGAGCAACAACTGGTCGACGCCGTACGGCTCGCATCTCGGCGACGTCGACAACCTGAATGCCGCGTTCAACTTCAACAATGCGGTGAAGTTCACCAGCGCCGATTTCAACGGGCTCACGTTCGGCGGCACGTTCAGCTTCGGCGGGCAGGCCGGCGATTTTTCCGCGAAGCGCGGCTATGCGGTGGCCGCGACGTACACGCGCGCGCCGGTGGCGTTCTCGGTCGGCTACCTCGATCTGCACCAGCCGCTCGACGCGGCGCTCGGCGGCGCGAGCGGCTATATCGGCGATTTCGCGTGCAGCAACCCGGGCGCGATGTACTGCCTGCTGCAGGATGCCGGCTCGATGCGCGCGTTCGGCGCGGGCGGGTCGGTCACGCTCGGCGCGGCGACGGTCGCGCTGACCTACACGCACACGCGGCTCGGCGACAGCCGCTATTTCTCGACCGCCGCGCAGCCGCGCACGCAGGCGTTCACGTTCGACATCGGCGAGCTGAACGTCACGTACATGTTCACGCCGGCGTTGCAAGGCGGCGTCGCGTACATCTTCAACGCCGTGCATACGGACGGACGCGGCACGACGCGCTTCCACCAGGTGAACGTCGGCGCGAACTACAGCCTGTCGAAGCGCACCGCGCTGTATGCGGTCGCGATCGGCCAGGTCGCGAGCGGCACGGGGCTCGGCACCGATGCGGACGGCAACGCGGCGAACTACGCGCAGATTCCGGTGCTCGCGAACAGCAATTCGAGCCGGCAACTGGCGGTGATGGCGGGGATTCGTGTGAACTTTTGATTCGGACCGCGGGCAGGGGCGGCACGTCGGTCGCGTGCCGCCGAGCGGTCCTCATGCACATGGCTCGGCGCCGGTCGATTGCTGGAAAGCGATGCTTGAAAAAAACCGCCCGTATGCTTGACTGAATGGACCCGGATTGACGGAATCCGTGCGTCGAGTTGCCCGGCTTGCGGCTTGCCACAATACCTTCACGATCTGCGTGAACAATGGCGACGCTTCAGGCGACCCGACCTGTCGCCGGCGTTGCACACGTGTGCAACGCACGAATGTTCCGCTCCACCGCCGATCGAGAGAGACCACATGACCTTGCTGAGCCGCCTGCGCGCGCTGTCCGCCGCCGTTGCGCTGTCCGTTGCCGCCACGCACGCTTTCGCGGCGGATCTCGTCATCGCAGGCCGCGACGACATCTACGGCAAGGGGCTGGCCGACGCCGTCGCCGGCTTCAACAAGCTGCATCCGGGCACCGAGATCGAGCTGCTCAAGCTGCCGAACGCGAACCTGTACCAGAAGCTCAAGCTGTCGATGCGCGAAGGCACCGGCGCGTACGACCTCGTGATGATGGACGACACGTGGGCGCCGGAATTCATCGGCAACGGCTGGCTGAAACCGCTGCCCGCGTCGCTCGCGGACGCCGATCTCGTGCCGTCCGCCGTCGCGCTCGGCCGCAATGCGGCCGGCGCGCTGTACGCGCTGCCGATCGTCGGCAACGTCGAGATGTTCGCGTACCGCAAGGATCTGCTCGCGAAGTACAAGCTGCAACCGCCGCGCAACTGGGACGACGTGCTGAAGATCGCGCAGACCGTCGGCGGCGCGGACAAGAGTGTGTCGGGCGTCGTGTTCCGCGGCACGAAGGGCAACCCGGTCGTGACGGGCTTCCTGCCGATCCTGTGGGCGTATGGCGGCGACGTGTTCGACCGTGCCGGCAACGTGACGATCGATTCGCGCGAAGCGCAGGCCGCGCTGAAGACGTTCCTCGCGCTGAAGGCGTTCGCGCCGAAGGACGTCGACGTATACGGTGCGGCCGAAGTGCGCGACGCGCTGCAACGCGGCACGGCGGCGCAGTCGATCGAGGTGTGGCCTGCCTGGGTGCCGGCGCTCGATGACGCGAAGCAGTCGCGCGTGGTCGGGCAGATCGCGCTGCAGCCGCCGCCGGGACAGACCGCAGGCCCGGCGCCGATGCTCGGCATCTGGCAGATGGGCATTCCGAAGGACGCGCCGCACGCGAAGCTCGCGCAGGACTTCCTCGCTTACCTGACCGCACGCGATACGCAGACGCGCCTCGCCGGCATCGGCATTCCGCCGACCCGCCGCAGCGTGTTCAACGATCCGGCGCTGGTGCGCCAGTACCGCTGGTATCCCGATCAGCTGAAGGCGCTCGAGGCCGGCCGTGCGCGGCCGCGCGTGACGGACTGGCAGCAGGTCGAGAGCATTCTCGGCGATCAGCTTCAACTCGCGCTGACGGGGCAGGCCGCGCCCGACGCCGCGCTGCGCCAGGCGCAGCAGAAGATCGCGCAGGCGACGGCCGCGGCCGGCAAGTGATCGCGCACGTCAACGTCGGCCCGGTGGCCGGAGGCCGCGCATGAAAGCGTTCGGCCGCAGCCTGCCGTTCGTCGCGCTGCTCGGGCCCGCGCTGCTGGTGCTCGCCGCGCTCGCGCTGTATCCGGTCGCGCAGGTACTGATCGACTCGTTCTGCCGGGTCGATTACTCGGCCGGCCGTCGCGCGTTCGCGGGGCTCGCGAACTATCGCGCGGTGCTCGGCGACGACGCGTTCGCGGCCGGCTTCGGCAACACGCTGCGCTTCACGATCGTCGCGTCGCTCGCCGAAGTCGCGCTCGGCTTCGGCCTCGCGCTGCTGTTCGTGCGCGCGTTTCCGGGTCGCCGCATCGCGCTGCCGCTCGCGATCCTGCCGATGATGCTGTCCACGCTCGTATGCTCGGCGATCTGGCGCAACTGGTTGAACTTCGACGGCTTCCTGAACGCGCTGCTCGCGGCGTTCGGCATCGAAGGCGTGCGCTGGCTGTCCGATCCGCATCTCGCGCTGTGGTCGCTCGCGCTCGTCGACGTCTGGCAGTGGACGCCGATGGCGTTCCTGATCGTGCTGGCCGGGCTGCAGTCGATCCCGCAGGAGCTGTACGAAGCCGCGCGTACCGACGGCGCGAGCGAGTGGCAGTGCCTGCGCGACATCACGCTGCCGCTTGCGGCGCCGCAGATCGGCCTCGCGCTGCTGCTGCGCTCGATCGACACGTTCAAGCTGTTCGACAAGGTCTATGCGCTGACGGGCGGCGGCCCCGGCAACGCGACGCAGACGTTGTCGACCTATATCTACGACACGGGCTTCCGCTTCTTCAACGTCGGGCCGGCGAGCGCCGCGTCGGTGCTGATGCTCGCGGCGTCCGCGCTGCTGGTCTCGGGGTACGTATGGCAGACGGTTCGCAAGCGGCGCGCATGACGACGCGATCGGCGGGTATCCCGCGCATCCGCACGGGCGTCGCATTCAGCCACGCGATGCCGTGGGCGCTGCGCGTCGTCGCGCTCGCGCTGTTGCTGCTGCCGTGCCTGTGGATGGCCGGTGCGGCCTTCATGCCGACGCTCGAACGCCTCGATCATCCGTTGCGGATCTGGCCGGCCGCGCCGACCTTCGAGCATTTCGCGGCGGTGTGGGCGAACGGGATCGGCGCGCCGCTGTTCAATTCGCTGCTGGTCGGCTTCGGCACGACGCTGCTCGCGCTGGCGCTCGCGTTTCCGGCGGCCTACGCGCTCGTGCGGCTGCGGTTTCCGGCGCGGCTCGACCTGCTGTTCCTGGTGCTCGTGCTGGCGCTGAAGCTGATGCCGCCGATCACGATCGCGGTGCCGCTGTTCGCGCTCGCGAAGCGGCTGCACTTGCTCGATTCGACGCTCGGCCTGATGCTCGCGTATCAGATCTACGCATTGCCGATGGCGATCTGGATGCTGCTCGCGTTCGTGCGCGACGTCCCGATCGAATACGAGGAAGCGGCGTGCATCGACGGCGCGGGGCTCGCGCGGCGGCTCGTGCAGATCGTGCTGCCGCTGTGCGCGCCGGGGCTGATCGCGACCGCGATCTTCGTGTTCATCGCGGCGTGGAACGAATTCCTGATCGCGCTGCTGTTCGTGTCGACGCCGAGCCGCTTCACGCTGCCACTCGCGATTGCCGGCTACGTGACGGAGAACGGCATCGACTGGGGCGACCTGATGAGCGCGGGGCTGATGGCGTCGCTGCCGACGCTCGCGGTGGCCGGTTATGTGCAGCGCTATCTGTTGCGCGGCTTCGCGGGCGGGCTGAAGTGACGCGCGGCGTCGCCGCGCCCGATCCTGCGTCGTCACGCGCAACTGTTCCGCACCACCTGCGTGACCGGCACGACGCGCGTACGCGACGGGCCGTCGAACGTCTGCATCCGGTCGGCGAGCAGGTCGATCGCCGCATGCGCGAGGCCGCGCGTGTCCTGTCGCAGCGTCGTGAGCCGATACGCATCGTATTCGGCGGCGGGGATATCGTCGAAGCCGATCACGCGCAGGTCGTCCGGCACGCGCAAGCCGAATTCGCCACGCGCGACGTCGAGCACGCCGAGCGCGAGCAGGTCGGACGAGCAGAACACGCCGTCGGGCCGCTCGCGCGCCGCGAACAGCTGCCGGGCTGCGTCGATTCCGCTGGCATGCGTGTCGGACGGTGTGTCGATCACCTGCGCGAGCGTCGCATCGAATGCGTCGCGTTGCCCGATCGCCTGCTCGAACGCCGCGGCGCGCGACCGCGCGCTGTAGCTCGCGCCACGCGGGCCGACGAACGCGAGCCGGCGTGCGCCGGCCCGCACCAGCCGCTGCGCGGCGTGGACGGCGCCCGCCGCGTTGTTGCTGACGACCACGTCGGCGCCCGGCAGGTTCGCTTCGCGGTTGATCATCACGACCGGAATGCGGTGTTCGAGATACTGCTGCGCGACCGACAGCGGCGGCGACGCGGACGTCATCACGAGGCCCGCGATCCGGTAGCTGAGCAGTTGTTCGAGCGATTGACGGATCTGGCGCGGATCTTCCGCATTGGTCACGAGCGGCGTGAGCGCGCGCTGCCCGAGCGCGGCCATCAGGTCCGACAGCAGCCGCGCGCGGAACGGGTTCTCGAATCCGGCCGTCACGACGCCGATCATGCTGCTGCGCTGCGTGATCATGTCGCGCGCGATCAGGTTGACCTGGTAGCCCAGCGCACGCGCGGCGACCATCACGCGCTCACGCGTTTGCGGCGCGATGCTTGCCGTCGGCGAGAACGCGCGCGACACTGCAGAGCGCGAGACGCCGGCCAGCGCCGCGACATCCGACGCCGTCACCCACGGTTTTCTTTCCTTGTCATTCATCGATTCATGATCCCTTCGCGCCACGATACGTGCATGCCGCCTGCCGACTGGATGTCGGCGCTCGACGACGCGCGGCCGCTGCATACGCTGACCTTACCGGGCAGCCATGACACCTGTGCGTATACGGTCGACGATTCGCTGGTGCGCACCCAGCGTGCGCAGCTCGACGCGCAGCTCGCGCATGGCGTGCGGCTGCTCGACATCCGCTGCCGGCACGTGCGCGACGGGTTCGACATCCATCACGGCGGCATCGCGCTCGGCATGACGTTCGACGACGTGCTGGCAACGTGTACGCGGTTTCTCGATGCGCATCCGCGCGAATGCATCGTGATGTCGGTGAAGGACGAGTGGCCGGCGCATGCCTGCACGCGCGGTTTCGATGCGACGTTCGACGCGCATCGCGCACGGCATCCGCGGCTGCGCTGGCATGCCGGCGGCACGCTGCCGACGCTCGGCGACGTGCGCGGCACGGTCGTGCTGTTGCGGCGCTTTCGCAGCGGCCGGCCGCTCGGCATCGACCTGACCGCGTGGCCCGACAACGCGACGTTCACGATCGACCATCCGGACGGCGCGTTCGTGATCCAGGACGAATACCGCGTGCCGGTGGCCGCGTCGATCGCATGGAAGTGGCGCGCGATCGACGCGCTGCTGACGCATCTGCCGCTGCCGGATAGCGGCAGATGGGCGCTCAATTTCTGCAGCGGCACGGGGATGGGCGCGAATCCGTCGGTGGTCGCGCACGGCGATGGCCGCGTGCCGGGCATTCATGCGCGACTGGCCGAGTGCTTGCGCGAGCAGCGCGGCCCATACGGCGCGATGCTGCTCGATTTCTGCGATGACGACGACTGGGCGCTGGTGCGCGCGCTGATCGAATGCAACGCTCACACGCCGGAGCAGGGCGCCTGGCGCAAGGCGTTTCGCTGTTAGTCAGCGAAGATTCGCGTTGAAGAACGCGAGTGCTTGGGCGTCGAGCGATGCGTGGAACGCGGTGCGATCGAATCCCTTGGCGTCCGTGCAGATGTCGGGCGCGTCGTGGGCCAGCTGCTCGGGGCACGGCGCGAGAAACGCGAAATGCGCCGAATTCGGCACGACGTGGAATTCGGGCCGTTGCGGCAGCAGCGCGGCCAGCGCGGGCGCCGTATCCGGCGTCACGCCGTCGCCGCCTGCCTCGGATGCCCAGAGCTGGATCGGCGCGCGGACGTTCTTCAGCGTGTCGGCGGTCGGGAATTCGTCGAGTGGATCGGCCAGCACGTAGGCCTTGATGCGCGGGTCGTGCGTCAGCGGCGCCTTCGGCAGGTCGCCGGCCCGGATTTGCTTGCAGATCGGCCAGGCCGGGTCGGGGCAGGCAACCGGCGCGTGCGCGAAATCCGGATTGCCGCCGGCCAGCACGAGGCCCGTATAGCCGCCGCGCGAAAAGCCGAAGAAGCCGATGCGTGCCGGGTCGAGGTGCGCGGCATCCGGCACGTGACCGAGCATGTAGTCGACCAGGCGCTTGATGTCGGCCGGGCGCTCGACGAATTCCTGCAGATCGGCCGTGCGGCTCATGTCGGAGAACGTGTCGCCCGGATGGTTGATCGCCGCGACGACGTACCCCGCATCGGCGAGCGTTTCGGCCAGGTCGTGGTGGCCGAGGAACGAGCCGCCATGGCCGTGCGAGATCACGACGAGCGGCAGCTTGTCGCCGGCGGTTGGACAGTCGCGGCGTCCTTTCAGTGTGTAAGGGCCGACCGTGAGCGATTGCGTGGCGTCCGCGCACGGCGTCCAGACCATCGCGCGCAACTCGGGGCCGGCCGCGTCGGCAGGAATCCGAAGAAACTTGACGCCCGCCGCGTGCGCGACCGTGGCGGACAGGCAGAGCAGGGCAGCCAGCAGCCGGTTTTTCATGTCGATTCCCGAGGCAGGGGTGCGGCGCGCTCGTAGCGACTCACCCTATCGTTCGAAACGTCTGAAGTTTCGATTATAGTGACCGCCGTTCCCGACTGCCTCCCTGAATTGCCGTCATGCTTGCACCGATCCTGATTCGCCCCGCCACGCGGGAAGACGCGGCCGCGATGGCCGCCGTGGAAGTCGCCGCCGCGCAGCGTTTTCGCGAGATCGGCATGGCCGACATCGCCGACGGCGAGCCGACCGATGCGGCCGCCGTGCTCATGCGAATCGACGACGGTCGCGCCTATGTGGCGGTCGATCCGCAAGGCACGTGCGTCGGGTTCGCGTTCTACCGGCTGCTCGATGCGCAGCGGCTGTATCTGGAGGAACTGGATGTCGCGCCGTCGCATGCGGGGCAGCGGATCGGCGCGCGTCTCATCGAACAGGTGATCGCGCGCGCGGCGCGGGAGCGCGTCGAGCAGGTGGTGCTGTCGACGTTCCGCGATGCGCCGTGGAATGCGCCGTATTACGCGCGCCTCGGTTTCCGGATCATCGACGATACGGCGCTCGACGATGCGCTGCGCGCGATCCGCGCGTACCACGTCACGCTCGGTCTCGACGAAACGCGGCGCGTGTTCATGCGACGCGCCGTGGCGGCCTGATGCGCGGTGCGGACCGATTCCGGCGTAGTCAGCGCCGCGTGCCGCGCCCGAACGAACGCGACGCGAACGCGGCTTCGATGTACGCGAGGAAATCCGTCGCGGGGCGCGTCAATTGCAGGCCGGGCGGCGTCAGCCGGTAGAGCTGCAGCGGTGGCGGCGACAGCGGCAGCGGAAGCGGCGTGAGCGCCTGGCCGAACACGGTTTCCGACAGCGAGTGCCGGGTCCACGAGAAGATCGCATCCGTCGTGAGCAGCAGGCTGTAGAACAGCGCATACGACGTGCAGCGCGTGATGCAGCGCGGCGCCGGCAGGCCCGCGTGCGCATGGAGGTCGCGAATGTGCGCCGGAAAATTGTCGCTCGGATCGGTGTGGATCCACTCGGCATCGCGTAGCGCGTCCAGCGATGTCGCACCGGCGAAACGCCCGTTCTCGCGGGTGACGAACGCGGTGTCGAAGGTGCGGATCGGCTTCACGTCGGCGGACTCGGCGACCTCGCCGGTGATGGCCGCGAACGCGAGATCGAGGGTCCGGCTGTGCAATTGCTCGGTCAACTGGCTGAACGACAGTTCGCGCAGTTCGCACTCGACATGCGGCCAGTGGCGCCGAAATTCGGCATAGGCGTGCGCGAACCCCGTAACCGCGACGATCGGCGTGAAGCCGAGCACCAGCCTGCCTTCGCGCAGCCCTTTCAGATGTGCGATGTCGTCGCGCGCCCGCTCGAGCTCCCGCACGACCGCATGCGCGCGGCCGAGCAATACGTCGCCTTCCGGCGTCGGCACGACACCCCACGGCTTGCGTTCGAGAAGCGCCACGCCGAATTCGCCTTCCAGTTCCTGAATCGCCTTGCTGACGGCCGGCTGGCTGACGTGCAGCGTTTTCGCGGCAGCCTTGATGCTGCCCGCCGTGGCTACCGCGACCAGCGCGCGCAATTGGTGGGTTTTCATGATGCGGAGGATATAACCAAATCTTATCCGTATCAAAATTGATGTGTTTTTTGACCCGATGCGTCTCTCCATACTGGCCTGCAACGGTTGCGATGCAGCCGATCCAATGGAGCCAGACATGACACAGGACCTTGCCCCGACGCTCGCGGCGATCCGTGAAGCCGCCCCCCGTTTCGTCGCGATTCGACGCGACATCCACGCCCACCCGGAACTCGGGTTTGCCGAAACCCCCACCGCGCGGATCGTCGCCGCCCAATTGGCGGAGTGGGGCTACGACGTGACGACCGGCATCGGTGGCACCGGCGTGGTCGGCCGGTTGCGGCGCGGTACGTCGTCGCGCACGCTCGGCTTGCGCGCCGACATGGACGCGTTGCCGATCCGGGAAGAAACGGGCCTGCCCCATGCGAGCACGGTTGCCGGGACGATGCACGCCTGCGGTCACGACGGCCATACCGCGATCCTGCTGGCGGCCGCCCACCATCTGGCCGCACAGGGGCGCTTCGACGGCACGCTGAACGTGATCTTTCAGCCCGCGGAGGAAGGACTCGGCGGCGCGAGGCGAATGATCGAGGAGGGCCTGTTCGAGCGCTTTCCCTGCGAGCGCGTCTATGCGCTGCACAACGCGCCGGGCGTACCGGTCGGTCATTTCGCGTTGCGCTACGGCGCGATGATGGCGTCGTCCGATTCCGTGACGATCACCGTGACGGGCAAGGGCGGGCACGGCGCGATGCCGCAGCACGCGAGCGATCCGATCGTCGCGGCGGCGAACATCGTGACCGCGCTGCAATCGATCGTCGCCCGCAACATCGATCCCGCCAAGGCGGCAGTGGTGACCGTCGGTACGTTTCATGCCGGCACGGCCCCGAACGTGATTCCGGAGACCGCGACGCTGCAACTGTCGGTCCGCTCGCTCGACGCGGCCACGCGCGACGAGGTCGAGGCGCGGATTCGCCGGATCGCCGACGCGCAGGCGCGGGCCTACGGGACCGTTGCGCAGGTCGACTATCAAGCCATCTCGCGCGTGGTCGTCAACGATGCCGCCGCTGCGGATCTCGCGGTCGAGACGATCACGGCGCTGGCCGGCGCCGGTGGGCTCACGCTGCTTGCCGACGGTGTGATGGGCAGCGAGGATTTTTCGTGGATGACGGAACGCGTGCCGGGTTGCTACGTGATGATCGGCAACGGATTCGATTCGCACGGCGGCTGCTCGGTCCACAACCCGGGCTACGACTTCAATGACGACGCGCTCGGCTGGGGCGCCGCCTATTTCGTCGGCATCGCGGAACGCTTCCTGGCAGCAGTCTGACGAGGGCGTTGGCCAGTCGCGGCAATTCGGAATTTTTCTCGATGAAAAATAAGGAAAACGAATGAAGAAGAGGCTGACATGGAGCGCTGCGTGCCTGGCGCTGGGCGCCGGAAATGCCTGTGCCGTGCCGTATCAGGACGTACTGCTCGCGGCGGTGCCGGAGTTCAACGGCGGATTGAAGGAGGGCGTGGCGCTGTACGGCTCGGTCGACATGGGGATCAACTACCAGTCGGTGGGTGGACGGTCGACGTGGCAGACCCAGAGCGGCGGCGAGTGGACGTCGAAATTCGGCTTCTTCGGGCGCGAGAATCTCGGCGGCGGGTGGCGCGCCGAATTCAATCTCGAAAGCGGTTTTCTCGCGAACAACGGTGCGCAGCAGGATACGCAATCGTTCTTTAACCGGCAGTCGTGGATCGGCCTGATGTCCGACCGCTATGGCCGGCTGCGGCTCGGCAAGCAGATCGGCACGGGGCTGCCGCTGTTCATCGACGTGTTCGGCACCGTGGGCACCAATTCGGTGTACACGTGGCTTGGCGCGGCCGCCGTGCAGACGGCGCGCGGTGTCGGCTACAACAGCGACCTCGGACCGGGCGCGACACAACTGCCGGCGCGCGTCGACAACGCGATCACCTATCGGACGCCGATCGTGGCCGGCACCACGACGCTGATGCTGATGTACGCGCCCAGCAACGTCGCGGGGCGCGCGCCTGCCGCGTCCGCGCAGGGCGCGCTGCTGCAGTGGTACAACGGCACGACCTATCTGGCGGCGAGCTACAACCAGGTGTGGGGCGTCAACGGCGCGAGCACGGTACGCAACGACCTGTACGGCCTCGGCGCCGTGTACGACACCGGGCGGCTCGTGCTGTCCGCGTCGTTCAATCAATATGCGCCGAAACTTGCCGGCGACGGGATCGCGCGCGTGTACACCCTGGGCACGATCGTGCCGTTCGGCGTGAATGCGGTTCGCGCGTCGGTCGTCTATCGCGATACGTCGGGCGTGCGCGATGCCGCCGGCCGGCCGGCGAAGGATTCGGCGCTTGGCGTCATGCTCGGCTACGACTACCTGTTGTCCAAACGTACCGGCCTCTACGCGCGGGCGGGGTTCATCCGCAATTACGGGATGTCGACCGTTCTGCTGAACGGCAATCCGTTGCCGACCGAGCCCGGCGGTGCGACACCGCGCACCGGCACGACGCCCGTGACGATGTCGCTCGGCATGTATCACAACTTCTGAACGAGGGCTTCGGATGAGTACCCTGAATCGCGCGGCTGCCGCGCAGACCATCGACGCGCGACGCGCGATGCGGCGGACCGTCGCCGCGGCTGCACTCGGCAACGGACTCGAATTCTTCGACTTCACCGTATACAGCTTCTTCGCTGTACTGATCGGCCGGCTGTTCTTTCCGGCGTCCAGCGATGCGGGTGCGTTGATGCTGTCGCTCGCGACCTTCGGCGTCGGTTTCGTCGCACGGCCGCTCGGCGGCGTTGCGATCGGCGCGTATGCGGACCGCGTCGGGCGCAAGCCCGCGCTGGTGCTCACCGTCGCGCTGATGGCGCTCGGCACCGGCATCATCGGATTCGCGCCGACCTACGCGCAGATCGGCATCGCGGCGCCACTGCTGATCGTGATCGGCCGGCTGTTGCAGGGTTTTTCGGCGGGTGGCGAGGTCGGGGCCGCGACGACGTTGCTGATGGAGTCGGGCGGCGTCCGCCGGAGCGGCGAACTGGTGAGTTGGCAGATGGCCAGCCAGGGCGGTGCGGCGCTCGCCGGCGCGCTCGTCGCGTTGACGCTGTCGCGCGGGCTGCCGTCCGATGCGCTGCAAGGCTGGGGTTGGCGTGTGCCGTTCGTGCTCGGCCTGCTGATCGGGCCGGTCGGGTTTTATCTGAGACGCCATCTCGACGACACGCTGCCGCACGCGGCAGCGGGCACACCGCGCGTCAGCCGCCGCATTCCGTGGCGGCAAGTCGCGGCCGCCACGTTGCTCGTGATCGGCGGCACGTCGACGATGTATACGATCGTGTTTTTCCTGCCGTCGTTCCTGACGCTGACGCTGACGCTCGGCATGCCGGCTTCCGTCGCGTTGCTGTCCGGTTGCACGGCGGGTGGGGTGATGCTGGTCGGCTCGCCGTTCGCCGGCCGGTTCGCGGACCGCCTGCGTCGCCGCAAGCCGATGCTGCGAACGGTGTGCGCGATATCGACGGCACTCGTGCTGCCGGCGTTTCATGCGGTGCGCACGTGGCCGTCGGTCGTCACCGTGCTGGCGGTCGTGATCGTGCTGATCGGTCTGATGACGCTGTCGAGCCCCGCGGGCTTCGTGATGATTCTCGAAGCCTTACGACCGGAAGTCCGTGCGACGTCGCTCGGGATGATCTATGCGCTGGGCGTGACGATTTTCGGCGGTTTCGCGCAGTTGATCGTCAGCGCGCTGTGGCGGGCGACGGGCAGCTTCTATGCGCCGGCCTGGTACGTGCTCGCCGGCGGGTTGGCCAGTCTCGTCGGTCTGACGTTGTTTCGCGAGGAAACGGCACGCTGAAGCAGCGTGCCCAGGGTGACGAGAAGGGCGCGGCGCACTGCCGTGCGCCGCGTGTGTCGTCTACCGTCAGGCCGCGTCGCTCAGCGCCGGGTAGTCGGTGTAGCCCGTTTCGCCTTCCGCGTAGAACGTCTCCGGCACCGGCTTGTTGAGCGGCGCGCCGATTTCGAGGCGGCGCGGCAGGTCCGGGTTCGCGATGAACAGCTTGCCCCACGCGATCGCGTCGGCGCTGCCGTTCGCGAGCGCGGCCTGCGCGGTGTCGAGCGTGAATTGCTCGTTCGCGATCAGCGGGCCGCCGAACGCTTCCTTCAGGCGTGGGCTCAACTGGTCGCCCGAATACGATTCGCGCGTGAAGATGAACGCGATCTTGCGGCGGCCGAGTTCGCGCGCGACATAACCGAACGTTGCCGCCGGATCGGAGTCGCCCATCGTATGTGCGTCGCCGCGCGGTGCGAGGTGCACGCCGACCCGGCCCGCGCCCCACACGTCGATCGCCGCGTCGACCACTTCGAGCAGCAGGCGCGCGCGATTCTCGATCGGGCCGCCGTACGCGTCGGTGCGGCGATTGGTGCTGTCCTGCAGGAACTGGTCGAGCAGGTAGCCGTTCGCGCCGTGAATCTCGACGCCGTCGAAGCCGGCAGCCTTCGCGTTTTCTGCACCCTTGCGGTACGCGGCGACGATGCCCGGAATTTCGTCGAGTTCGAGGGCGCGCGGCGTCACGAACGGACGCGGCGGACGCACGAGGCTCACGTTGCCGCCCGCGGCGATCGCGCTCGGCGCGACCGGCAGGTCGCCGTTCAGGAACATCGGGTCGGAGATCCGGCCGACGTGCCAGAGTTGCAGCACGATGCGCCCGCCGGCCGCGTGCACGGCCTGCGTGATCTGCTTCCAGCCTTCGACCTGCTCGTCGGACCAGATGCCCGGCGTGTCGGCATAGCCGACGCCTTGCGGCGTGACCGACGTCGCTTCGGTAATGATCAGGCCGGCCGACGCGCGCTCGGCGTAGTAGCGCGCCATCAGCGCGTTCGGTACGCGCGCTGCGCCCGCACGGGAGCGGGTGAGCGGCGCCATCACGATGCGGTTCGGCAGGGTCAGGTCGCCGAGGGTAACGGGATCGAACAGCGTGGGCATGGCAGATAACCTCTTCACGAAAGGCGGGGAAACCGTCGCGTCATGTGCGACGGCGCCCGCATGGCCGGTTCGGCCGTTGGCTAGAGTTCGCGGCGCAAGGCGTCGAGAAACGCGTCGATGACGGCCTCGTTGCGCTGGAAGAACGCCCATTGGCCGATCCGCGTCGACGTCACGAGCCCCGCGCGCTGGAGTGTCGCGAGGTGCGCGGAGACGGTCGACTGCGACAGCCCGCAGCGCGCATCGATCTGGCCCGCGCAGACGCCGTGTTCGTACGGCAGCGTCTGCTGGGGGAAATGCTCGCCGGGCGTTTTCAGCCAGACGAGGATCTCCCGGCGCACGGGGTTCGAGAGCGCTTTCAGGATCGCGTCGATGTCGAGTTCGGTCGGCATGGAAAGGCTGGGTGTTCGGTCAGGCAAACGGGTATCGTCGATGGGCGAATCTTATATCGGATTTTTGCGATATGTTTGAAAGCACTGTCGGCAATGGGGTTGATAGCGTATGGCGATCGCGGGGGCGCATCAACGCCGGGCGCAGCGCCTGCAACCCGGCTGCCCGATTGCAGGTTGCGTCGTCGACGATTTCCTAGCGCTGCACGCGTAACATACGCGGCATTGTTCGTTGTGTTTACGGAGTCCTTTCATGTCCGTTCGGGCCGTCATATTCGATTTCGACCTGACGCTGGCGGATTCGTCCGCCGCGATCATCGAATGCACCGAGTACGCATTGCATCAGCTGGGCGCCACCGGTCCGACGCCCGCGCAGATCCGCGCAGTAATCGGGCTGCCGCTGCCCGACATGTTCCGTTCGTTGGCGGGCGAAACCGAAGCGGCACGGGCCGAGGCGTTCGCACGGCACTTCGTGGCGCGCGCCGACGAGATCATGGTGCCGGGCACCCGCATCTATCCCGAAGTGCCGCCGCTGCTCGCGGCGTTGCGCGAGCAAGGGCTCGCCGTCGCGATCGTGTCGTCGAAGTTTCGTTACCGGATCGACGCGATTCTCCAGCGCAACGGCTTGCAATCGCTGGTCGACGTGTTGATCGGCGGGGAAGACGTGCAGCGCCACAAGCCGGACCCGGAAGGGCTCGTGCAGGCGCTGGCGCGGCTCGGTTTGCCTGCCGCGGCGGCGATCTACGTCGGCGACCACGCGGTGGACGCCCAGGCGGCCGAGCGTGCCGGCGTGCCGTTCGTGGGCGCGGTGACCGGCATGACGTCGTTCGACGCGTGGGCGCAAGCCGGCAAGCAGGCAGTGTCCACGCATATCGGCGAACTGGTCGGCATCGTGCAGCGGATGCAGTGTCGCGCGGGCGAAACGTGCGCCGACGCCGAACGCGGTGCGCAACCGGCTGGTTGACCCGCTTTCCATGATCGGCCGGCGGCGTGCGACGGATTCTGCGACCCTCGCCGTTCAAGTCATATCCACCACCCGAGCTGCCGCCATGCCCGTCATTTCCGTCGCCTTTTCCCGCATCCGACGTTCGTGCGTGCTGCCGGCCGCCCGGGCCCTGTCATATGCCGTTCCGCTCGTGCTGGCCTGCGCCGCCGTCGGCATGCTGGCCGGTGCGCAGCCGGCCGAAGCCATGACACCCAAGCAACGCGAACGGCTCGAAGCGCCGGTCAAGGCCGTCGCCGACCAGCGCGTGACCGTCGACACACCGCAGGGCAGCGCAGTGCTGCCCGTCTATGCCGACCATCCGCTCGATCAGGCCGCGCCCGACGTTGTACGCGTATTCATCGTGATTCACGGCACGCTGCGTAATGCCGATGCGTACTACGCATCGGGGCACCAGGTCGTCGAAAAGGCAGGTGCGGCCGGCGCGGGCACGATGGTCGTCGCGCCGCAATTCCTGACACGCGCCGACATCCGTGCGTTTTCGTTGCCCGCATCGACGCTCGCGTGGACGCAGGAAGGATGGAAGGGCGGCGAACCGGCGCGCCAGCCGGCTCCGGTCAGCTCGTTCGCGGCGCTCGACGCGTTGCTCGCGCATTTCGCCGACCGCAGCCTGTACCCGTCGTTGTCGACGGTCGTCGTGATCGGCCATTCCGCCGGCGCACAGTTGCTGCAGCGTTATGCGGTGGCCGGGCGCGAAGGCGACGCACTGGCCCGTACCGGCATTGCCGTGCGCTACGTGGTCGCGAACCCGTCGAGCTACCTGTATTTCGACGACGAACGGCCGAATGCCGACGCGCTGGCAGGCGGCGCCTGTCCGCGTGCGACCGAATGGAAATACGGGTTGAAGTCGGCGCCGCCTTACGTTGCGTCGCAGGACGTGCGTGACCTCGAAACGCGTTACGTCGCCCGCCGTGTCGTGTACCTGCTCGGGCAGGCCGACACGAATCCCTATACGCATTTCATCGACCATTCATGCGCGGCGATGGCGCAGGGGCCGTACCGGCTGGCGCGCGGGCTTGCCTATTTCGATTACCTGAAGAAGCGGCATCCGGACGATCTCGCGCAGCAGGTCGTCGAAGTGCCGGGTGTCGGACATGACGGCCTCGGCATGTTCACGTCCGTTTGCGGGTTGGCCGTGCTGTTCGGGCAGGCGTTGCCGCAGTCGTGTCCGGTTGTCGCCGGCACCGCGCCGGAACTGCGTGCAGCGGGGCGGTGAGCCTGCGTGCGACGCCCGTCAGCGACGACGATCGATCGACCGGAAAATGCAGGCATCGTGGGCGGCACCGTCCGCCACGCGGGCGAAGCGGACGACGGCCATTGTAGGCGGCTGCTGCCCGTCGTTCGCCCGCGTGTTGCGGGGCGAGCCGCTTCATTCGACGGTGATCGTCTCTTTCATGTACGGATGAATTCCGCAGAACACCTTGTACACGCCGGGCTTGTCGAAGCGGAACGCGTACGTCTCGTCCTGGTCGAGCGCCTTCGAATGAAAGATGCCGGCGTCGTTGACCACGGTGTGCGGCTCCGCGTCGAGGTTCTTCCACGTGATCGTCGTGCCGGCCTTGATCGTGGTCGACATCGGCGAAAACATGAAATTGCGGATCGTCACGAGCGGGCCGTTCGGGCTCTGCGCGAATGCGGCGAGCGGCGTGTCGGTGGCGGCACCGCACAGGAGTAGCGTCGCAACGAATCGAGATGGCTTGAAGCGGGTCATGTCGGTCTCCTTATGTTTATCAGGCGAGCGTCGCATCGTGCAGCGACGACGCGACCGGATGGCCGGCGAATTCGACGGTCGTCACGCCGAGCATCGACGGCAGCCGGTCGCGCGGCACCGTGAGCGGCACGGGGCCCGGGCCGTTGCCGGCCGTCGGCTGCGGGAACGCGGTCGAGCGGGCGGTATGGAACGTCACGTTGCCCTCGACCTTCGACACGATCTGGTGGATGTGTCCGTTCAGCACGGTGACCGAGCCGAAACGGCGCAGCAGCGCCATCGTCTGCGGCGCGTCGCCGGTGCCCCAGCCCCACGGTTCGTAGATGGTCCACATCGGCATGTGCGAGAACACGACGATCGGCGTGCTCGACGAGCGGCCTTTGAGGTCCTGCGCGAGCCACGCGAGCTGCTCGTCGCCGAAGCTGCCGAGCCCGTTCGGCTTGAAATGCATCACGTTGACGAGGCCGATGAAGTGCACGCCCGCGTGATCGAAGCTGTAATAGCCGCGGTTGTCCGACGCCTTGCCGAACCGGCCGAAATATTCGGCGCCCGAACCATCGGTGACGTCGTGTTCGCCGGGCACCGTATGCAGTTCCGGCACGCGCAGCGCGGACAGCAACTGCGACGCGTGGTCGAATTCCTCGGGCTTCGACAGGTGCGTGATGTCGCCGGTATGGATCGCCAGCGCGGGCAGCGCGGGCATCCCGTTGACGAGGTCGATCGTCTGCTTCAGCGTGGCCGACACGTCGGGATTCGCGTCCTTGTTGAAGCCGATGTGCGTATCGCTGATCTGCACGAACAGCGGCCGGCCCGCGTCCGCCGGGCGCGCTTCGCCGGTCTGCGCGAGCGCGAGGTCGAACGGCGTGAGGATGCCGCCCGACAGCGTGAACAGCGTGCCGAGGCCGCCGAAGGCAATGCATTGCAGGGCCTTGCGGCGCGACGGGCGGGTGGGGGTCGATGAAGACATGTAAGCCTCGCATTCGTGTGACGAAACCGGACGGCCGGATCGTCCTGGAATAAGCCGGCGCCTTCGCATGCGATACCGGCGAAGCGGCGGATTTATTCCCGACCGTTGCGAGATCGAGCACTCGTGTCGGCGGCCGGCGGCGCGATGCGCGACTGCCACCGGATGACCCGTCAATGTCCTGTAAGTGACACGTCACATTTGCGTCACGGCCGCCCGATAGCCTCCCACTCCGAATCCCCTCTCCGGAGCCCTTCATGCCGAACCTCGCGGCAACGGATACGGGCGGCGCGGTCGGCCACCGCACGCGCACCCTCGGCCTCGCGCTGTTTTTTCCGGTCATTGCCTGCGGCATCGCCCCGGTCGGCGTTCATTCCGGTGCCGACCTCCGCGTCGTCGAGGAAGGCTCGGTGCTGCCGATCGCACTGCACGGGCTGTCCTGATTCGCGCCGCTGCCGCGACGCTTGGCTGCGCGGCACGCGGCCGAACCCATCGATTTTCAATTCAACACAAGACACAAGACGCTACCGATGGATATCAGTTTCTTCGATCCGAATCGCACCGCCAACGCGTCCGCGTGGCGCGTGCTGCCCAACCGTTGGGACGCGATCGCGTTTCCGTTGATCATCGGCATACTCGCGATGGCGATCGTCGGTTTTCACCAGACGATGGCGCCGATCGGCGTACTGCAGACGCAGAAGATGTCGCTCGATCCGTCGAACCTGCCCGAATACGCGCTGCGTACCACGCTGCGGATGCTCGCCGCGATGATCGCGTCGCTCGTGTTCACGCTCGTCTATGGCACGCTCGCGGCCAAGAGCCGCCGCGCGGGGATGGTGCTGATCCCGATCCTCGACATCCTGCAGTCGGTGCCGGTGCTCGGCTACATCTCGTTTACGGTCACGTTCTTTCTCGCGCTGTTTCCGGGCCGCGTGCTCGGCGCCGAGCTGGCCGCGATCTTCGCGATCTTCACGAGCCAGGCATGGAACATGACGTTCAGCTTCTATCAGTCGCTGCGCACGGTGCCGCGCGATCTGAGCGAAGTGTCGCGCGGCTTTCACCTGACGCCGTGGCAGCGCTTCTGGAAGCTCGAAGTGCCGTTCTCGATGCCGGGCCTGATCTGGAACATGATGATGTCGATGTCCGGCGGCTGGTTCTTCGTCGTCGCATCGGAAGCGATCACCGTAGGTAACCAGACGATCACGCTGCCGGGCATCGGTGCGTATCTCGCGCAGGCGATCTCCGACAAGAATCTCGGCGCGGTCGGCTGGGTGATCGTCGCGATGTCGGTCGTGATCCTCGCCTACGACCAGTTCCTGTTCCGTCCGCTCGTCGCGTGGGCCGACAAGTTCCGGATGGAGAACACCGCGTCGGGCGATGCGCCGCAATCGTGGCTGCTCGACATGATGCGTCGCACGCACCTGATCCATCAGCTGCTCGTGCCGGCCGGCTGGCTGTTGTCGCAGGCCGCGCGGATTCCGTTGCGCGTGCCGTCGCTGACAGGTACACGCGTGCGTGACGCATCGGCGCGCCGTTCGTCGCGCATCGGCGACATCGTGTGGGGCGCGTTCGTGATCCTGCTGACGGTGTACGTTGCGTGGCGCGTCGTCAGCTTCGTCGCGACCGGCGTAACGGTGGCCGAGGTCGGCCACGTGCTCGTGCTCGGGCTGATCACGCTGCTGCGCGTGCTGGTGCTGATCGCGATCGCGTCGGTGATCTGGGTGCCGCTCGGCGTGCTGATCGGGCTGCGCCCGAAGCTGGCCGAGAAAATCCAGCCGCTTGCGCAGTTCCTCGCCGCATTCCCGGCGAACCTGCTGTTTCCGGTATTCGTGATCGTGATCGTCCACTTCCATCTGAACGCGGACATCTGGCTGTCGCCGCTGATCGTGCTCGGCACGCAGTGGTACATCCTGTTCAACGTGATCGCGGGCGCGATGTCCTATCCGAACGACTACAAGGAAGCGACGAAGAATTTCCGCATCCGCGGCTGGCAGTGGTGGCGCCAGGCGATCCTGCCCGGCATCTTCCCGTACTACGTGACCGGCGCGATCACCGCATCCGGCGGCGCGTGGAACGCGAGCATCGTGTCCGAGTTCGTGCAGTGGGGCGACACAAAGGTCGTCGCGCACGGCCTCGGCGCGTATATCGCGCAAACGACCGCCGCCGGCGATTTCCCGAAGATCATCCTGGGCATCGCCGTGATGTCCCTGTTCGTCACCTTGTTCAACCGCCTGCTGTGGCGTCCGATGTACGCCTATGCGGAATCCCGGCTCCGTCTCGATTGAGAGTAAGCGCGATGCAAAATTCGACCGTTATCAACGCCCCCGTCAAGACGTCCCAGCCGCTGCAGCCGCCGCGGCTCGGTGAAGAAATCCTGCGCGTCGAGCATGTGAACCGCGGCTTCAACAAGTCGCAGGGCGAGCTGCTCGTGCTCGACGATGCGAACCTGTCGCTGCGCGAAGGCGAGATCGTCGGGCTGCTCGGCCGCTCGGGCTCGGGCAAATCGACGCTGTTGCGCATTATCGCCGGCCTGATCGAGCCGACCGGCGGCGAAGTGACCTACCTCGGCAAGCCGCTGCGCGGCCCGGCCGAAGGCGTCGCAATGGTGTTCCAGACCTTCGCGCTGTTCCCGTGGCTCACCGTACTGCAGAACGTGGAAGCCGGGCTCGAAGCGCTCGGCGTCGGCGCGCGCGAGCGGCGCGAGCGTGCACTGGCCGCGATCGACCTGATCGGTCTCGACGGCTTCGAGAATGCGTACCCGCGCGAGCTGTCGGGCGGGATGCGCCAGCGCGTGGGTTTCGCGCGCGCGCTCGTCGTCGACCCGACGATCCTGCTGATGGACGAGCCGTTCTCCGCGCTCGACGTGCTGACGGCCGAGACGCTGCGTACCGACCTGCTCGATCTGTGGACGCAGGGACGCATGCCGATCAAGTCGGTGCTGATCGTCACGCACAACATCGAGGAAGCGGTGTTCATGTGCGACCGGATTCTCGTGCTGTCGTCGAATCCGGGCCGCGTGATCGCCGAGATCAAGGTGCCGTTCAAGCATCCGCGTAACCGGCTCGATGCCGATTTCCGCAAGCTCGTCGACGACATCTACGCGAAGATGACTGCGCGTCAGACCGGCGAGGCGACGAAGAAGGGGCTCGAGCTGGGTAGCTGGATGCCGCGCGTATCGACCAACCTGATGGCCGGCCTGATCGAAACGCTCGCGATGGCGCCGTACCACGGCCGCGCCGACATGCCGGAAATCGCGCGTTCGCTGCATCTGGAGGTCGACGAACTGTTCCCGATCGCGGAAGTGCTGCAGTACCTCGGCTTCGCCGACGTGCGCGAAGGCGACGTGTTCCTGACGCCGCCCGCCCGCGTGTTCGCGGAATTCGGCACGCAGGAGCGCAAGCTGATGTTTGCCGATCACCTGCTGAAGCACGTGCCGCTTGCCGCGCGGATCAGGAAGGTGCTGAACGAGCGTCCGGGTCATCGCGCGCCGCGCGTGCGCTTCGAGCAGGAACTGGAGGATTTCCTGTCCGACGAGGCGGCGGAGGAAACGCTCGATGCGGTGATCGACTGGGGGCGGTATGGGGAGGTCTTTTCGTATAACGACAAGACGGAAGTGTTCAGTCTGGAGGATGTCGAGAGCTGATGCCTGCCGGTGGATGGCGACATGCCATCACTCCGGCAAATCCCGCCGACTCACATCCCACTCGATCCCGCCCGCATTGAGCTGCTCGATCTTCTCCATCCGCTGCCGCGCCAGTTCCGGCAGCCGGTTCGTCACGCCGATCACCAGCGCTTCGGCGAGCGCCAGCGCGGGCACGTTGGTCTGCAGCATCGCGAAAGGGCGGCCCTGGATGCGCAGCACGATCTCCGCGAACTCGCCGATCGGCGAGCGCCATTCGTCGGTGATCAGCAGGATTCGCGCGCCGAGTTGGTGCGCGGCCTGCGCGAAGCGGATGCTGTCCTTCTGGTAGCGGCGAAAATCGAAGATCACGAGCACGTCGGTGCGCCCCATGTCGGCCAGCGCGACGGACGCGAGATTCACGTTCGGCTCGACGTACTGCACGTGCGGCCGCGTATAGGCGAGCATGAACGAGAACAGCGATGCGAGCGGCGCCGTATAGCGCCCGCCGCCGCAGAAGACGCGCACGTCCGGATCGGCCAGCACCGCCACGGCTGCGTCGAACGCGGCCGCGTCGAGCCCGTCGATCGTCGTCGCGAGCGATTCGGACAGCCGCTGGAAAATCGCCGCGTGACTATCGCGCATGCCCGTTTCCGAGTGGAACGCATCCATCCGCGCGAGCGGCGAATTCATCGCGGTGTCGATCTCGTCGTGCAGCGCCTGCTGGAACGACGAGTAGTTCGGAAAACCGATCCGGACGACGAAGCGGAACACGGTCGGATCGCTGACTTCCGCCTGCTTCGCAAACTGCGCGATGGGGCCCAGCCCCAGACTGGGATAGCGATCCAGCAACGCCTGCGCGACCTTCTGTTCCGACGGCGTGAAGCTATCCATCTGGGATAACAGCAACGCCCTGATGCTCGTCCCCATCGGCACTCCGGCTCTCTATCTGAATTGAACTGAACGACCAAACGGCAGACGGGCGTCTGCCGGCAACTGCACGCATGTTAGCCGATCGACGTGCGGCAGGCTGCGTGTGGTTTCAAATTAGAGGGACGCATCACCTGGCCCGACGATATGTTCATATGTGTAATAAATCAAACATGCGCCATCCGATCCCTCCCGGACAATTCGCTTTAAATTCAGTGGTTACCCTAGGTTTTGGTACAAAAAAGCGAGTGCTATGATCGCGGCCTCGCTGAAATGTATCGTTTATTACATGTCGAATCGGCAGCGTCGACCAACCAATTGCGCGCCGACGCATCCCGGCATGGCCCGGTTTATTCGTCTGGAGGATTCCGTCATGAGGCGGCTCGTAGTACTCACCCTGTTGTCGGCGATGAGCGTGTGCGCGTTCGCCGCGTCGGACCCGGCGGTCGAAGCGAAGAACGGCATGGTGGTGTCGTCGCAGCATTTCGCGTCGCAGATCGGCGTCGACATCCTGAAGGCAGGCGGCAATGCGGTGGACGCGGCAGTGGCCGTCGGCTACGCGCAGGCCGTGACCAACTCGTGCTGCGGCAACATCGGCGGCGGCGGTTTCATGACGATCCACCTGTCCGACGGTCGCGACCGCTTCATCAATTTCCGCGAGACCGCGCCAGCGGCGGCGTCTGCGAACATGTATCTCGATGCGTCGGGCAACGTGATTCCGGACCAGAGCCTGTACGGCTATCGTGCGGTCGGCGTGCCGGGCACGGTGGCCGGCCTCGATCTCGCGCAGCGCAAGTACGGGAAGCTGACGCGCCAGCAGGTGATGGCGCCGGCGATCCGGCTCGCACGCGACGGCTTCGTGCTGACGCGCGGTGATACCGACATCCTCGACACGACGGTCGAGCGCTTCAGGAAGGACCCGGAAGCCGCGCGCATCTTCCTGCGTCCGGACGGCACGGCGCTGCAACCGGGCGACCGTCTGGTGCAGAAGGATCTGGCCCGCACGCTCGAGCGCATCGCGGAGCAGGGGCCCGACGCGTTCTATCACGGCGAGATCCCGAAGATCGTCGAAGCGGCGGCCAAGCGCGGCGGCGGGGTGATCACGGCGGCCGATTTCGCGTCCTATCGCGCGCAGGACATGGCGCCGCTGACGTGCACGTATCGCGGCTACGAGTTCGTGTCGGCGCCGCCGCCGAGCTCGGGCGGCGTGACGATGTGCGAGACGCTGAACATCCTCGAAGGCTATGACCTGCGCAAGCTCGGCTATCACTCGGCCGCTGCGGTCCACTACATGACCGAAGCGATGCGCCACGCGTACGAAGACCGCAACACGCTGCTCGGCGATCCGGACTTCATCGACAACCCGGTCGCGAAGCTGACGAGCAAGGAATATGCGGCACAGATCCGCAAGAGCATCCATGCCGATACGGCGACGCCGTCGGTCGACGTGCAGCCCGGTGTCGGCGTGCACGAGAAGCCGGAAACGACGCATTACTCGATCGTCGATCACGACGGCAATGCGGTGTCGACGACCTATACGGTCAACGGCCGCTTCGGCGCCGTGGTCATCGCGCCGGGCACGGGCTTCTTCCTGAACGACGAGATGGACGACTTCACCGTGAAGGTCGGCGCGCAGAACCTGTTCGGCCTGGTGCAGGGCACGCGCAACTCGATCGCGCCGGGCAAGCGTCCGCTGTCGTCGATGGCGCCGACCATCGTGAAGAAGGACGACAAGGTGTTCATGGTGGTCGGCTCGCCGGGCGGCTCGCGCATCATCACGATCACGCTGCAGACCGTGCTGAACGTGATCGACTACGGGATGACGCCGCAGGACGCGGTGGCCGCGCCGCGCATCCATCATCAGTGGCTGCCCGACGCGGTCTATTACGAAACCTACGGCCTGTCGCCCGACACGCTCGCGATCCTGCGCAACATGGGCTACAAGATGGTCGAGCAGACGCCGTGGGGCGCCGCCGAGCTGATCATGGTCGGCCTGCCGGGCACCGAAGCGGCGAGCCGCCAGAGTTCCGGGAACGATTCGTCGGTGTCCGGCAACGTGCGTGTCGGCTTCATCTACGGCTACAACGACCCGCGCCGCCCGGCCGGCTCGGCGATCGGCTACTGACGCGATCGTTTCAAGTTGAATCGCTGCCGCCGGCGTTCGCGTTGCCGCGAATGCCGGTGCGGCGGCAAGCGCGTCCGTCAGCGGGCATCCGCCAGCCTGAGCGGCACGCGCGCCTTTCTTCCGTCAACTCCATCGCCATGCGGCGAATTCCGTCATGAACAAACGAATGTCTGCGGCAGGCTGGATCCTGCTCGCGATGGCAGCCGGCATCCTGGTCGGCTACCTGATCTACACGCAGCTTCCCGACAAGCAGGCGGCCACGGAAGTCGCCGGCTACATCTCGCTCGTGTCCGACGTGTTCCTGCGGCTGATCAAGATGGTGATCGGCCCGCTGGTGTTCTCGACGCTGGTCGTCGGCATCGCGCACATGGGCGATGCGTCGTCGGTCGGGCGCGTGTTCGTGAAGGCACTCGGCTGGTTCGTCACCGCGTCGCTGATCTCGCTGCTGCTCGGCCTGCTGATGGCGAACCTGCTGCGGCCCGGCGAGAACCTCGGCCTGCCGCTGCCGGACATCGGCGCGTCCGCGCATCTCGCGACGTCCAAGTTCACGCTGAAGGATTTCGTCGGTCACATGGTGCCGAAGTCGATCGCCGAGGCGATGGCGAACAACGAGATCCTGCAGATCGTCGTGTTCTCGATGTTCTTCGGCGTGGCGCTCGCCGCCCTCGGCGAGCGCGGAAAGATCCTCGTCGCGGCGATCGACCAGCTC
>Ga0268256_1000374_pt1 | contig 42513 bp, 38 predicted proteins | sample AgamicAtAmrz_FD_200247 | JGI IMG/M metagenome (GOLD analysis project Ga0268256, IMG submission 200247) | Agave microbial communities from Guanajuato, Mexico - At.Am.rz (v2) (version 3) | ecosystem: Host-associated > Plants > Roots > Rhizosphere | place: Guanajato, Mexico | collected 2012-06-07 | reverse complement strand
GGGCCCGGGCCAGTTCATCGGCCGGGAATATCTTCTCGGCGCTCGGCACCTGCAGCGCCTCATCCTTGCCTTCCCACATCGCATAGGCCAGGTAGTGCACCGGGAACAGCCGGTAGCCGCCGAGAATCTGCCGGTCGATGGCCAGGGCCAGTTGCTTGGTGTCCTCGTGGTACTCGGTCACCGGCGGGGCGAAGTTGATGTGCACCCGGCCTTTGTAGCCGGTGATGCCCTGGGCGATGCTGTTGTCGTCTTCGCCGGGCACTTTCTTGTAGGTGCCGGTGGTGGCGCGGATATACAACTCGCGCGCCTTGGCCTGGTCGCAGGGGTCGTATTCGTAGCTGATCGACACCGGGATCAGGTTCAGGCTCTGGATCACTGCGCCAAACGGCTCGTCCTTGCGGCTCATGTGGAACATCTTGAGGATCGCCGAATCGGTGCGATCGTCACCATCCTTGGCACGGCCTTCGGCCTGGGCAATCCAGATCGAGGCGCTGTCGTTGCGGATCGAATGGTTGATGTAGGCCGACAACAGCTGGTAAGCCGCGAGCTTCTCGCGTCGACCACTGATCGAGCGGTGCACGATGAAGCTCTTGTTCAGACGCATCATGTCGCTGACGAACGGCTTTTGCAGCAGGTTGTCGCCGATGGCGATACGTGGCGTCGGCAGGCCGGCGTGATAGACCGCATAGTTGACGAACGCCGGGTCCATGACGATGTCGCGGTGATTGGCCAGGAACAGGTAGGCACTGCCCGACTTGAGCTGCTCGACGCCGGTATAGGTGACCCCGTCGGTGGCTCGGTCGATGGTGCGGTCGACGTAGTATTCGACCTTGTCCTGCAGGGTCGAGACGCTGGTCACGCCAGCGAACTCCTTGCGCAGGCGCCGGGCGATCAGCGGCTTGAGCAGCCAGCCGAAGGCGCCCGCGATACGCGGGAAACGGAAGTGGGTGAGGATATCGAGGAATGCCGGGTCGCTGAGCAGGCGTGCCAGCACGCCAGGCACTTCAGCGTCGTCGTAAGGTCGGATGGCATCGAATTCGCCCATCATGCTCTCTTGTTGGAAACGGCTAGAGTAATAAAGTAGGGGCGGGGCCGAAAAAACGGCTCGGACACACACGGACCCCGTAAACAGACCGGCAATTATACGCATAAGTCACTGCGCAGGCCCCCGATGCTCGAAATCGACTTTTATGACTGCCCTTATTGCGGTGAGCGTGTGGAAACCACGGTCGATATTTCCGGTGGCGACCAGCACTACACCGAGGACTGCCAGGTGTGCTGCCAGCCCATCGTGTTCATCCTGCAGGTGCATGGTGACGAATGGATGCTCGAAGTACGCCGCGAGGACGATGCCTGATGCGCCGGATCTACGAACCGGAGAGCCTGATGGAGGCGCAGATGCTGGTAGGCATGCTGGCCAGCGAAGGCGTTCAGGTGCACCTGATCGGCGGCGATCTGGTTGGCGCCATGGGCGATCTGCCGATGCAGGGCTTGCTGGCCCTGGCCGTTGCCGATGAACAGGCCGGGTACGCACGGCAGCTGATCGATGAGTACAATGCCGCCCAGCCCCTTGCCGGGGACGAGCCGGAGAGTATCCCCGGTACCCTGATCTGCTAGGTTTGCTGTCTTATGTGTGGACGTTACGCCCTCTTTCGCTGGTCCCAGGCTTTTGCCGCCCTGCCCGGATTTCCCGCCGACCAGCAGGCCCAATGGAACATCTCGCCTGGGGCGTCGGTGCTGATTCAACGCCGGCTCGACGGCCAGTTGCAACTGGCCAGGGCACGCTGGGGCCTGACCCCGGCCTGGCTCACCGACCTGTCCCGCACCCCCGCCCATGCCCGCGCCGAGACCCTCGCCGAGCAGCCGATGTTTCGCGAAGCATTTCGCCAGCGCCGTTGCCTGATGCCGGCCAACGGCTTCTACGAGTGGCGCGGCACGGCGCGCAAGCGCCCGTACTGGGTGACGCCGGGGGAGGGCGCATCGCTGTTCTATGCCGCGGTGTGGGAGGCCTATCCGGTGCAGGAGCAGGTCTGGCTCAGTTGTGCGGTGGTCACTCAGGCGGCGATGAACCAGCGTCGGCCATTGATTCTCGATGAAGCCGGGCAGGCCGCCTGGCTGGATCCCGACACACCGTTGGCGCGCCTGCACGAGCTGCTGGCCAGCCCTCCAGCGGCGTTGCGCGAGCGGGCGCTGGCGCATCTGGTCAATGATCCGAAGCTCGATGGGCCGGAGTGCCTGACTCCGGCTTGAGATTTATGGCGAGCATTTCGCGGGCAAGCCCACTCCTCACAGAGATGGGCTTGCCCGCGAAAAGAGCGACTCGGTATTTGAATCAAACCCTGAACTGATTGATCAACCGCCGCTGCTGCTCGGCCAGCTTGGTCAGCTCGGCACTGGCCTGGCTCGATTCGTCAGCCCCGCCGGCCACTTCGCCGGCCACCTGGCCGATGTTGATGACGTTGCGGTTGATGTCCTCGGCCACCGCGCTCTGCTGTTCGGCGGCGCTGGCGATCTGGGTGTTCATGTCGTTGATCACCGACACGGCCTCGGTGATGCTCTCCAGCGCTTCGGCAGCGCGGCTGGCCTGCTGCACGCTGTCGTCGGTCTTGCCCTGGCTGTCTTCCATCACCTTGACCACATCGCGGGTGCCCTGCTGCAACTGCTGGATCATCTGCTGAATTTCCTGGGTCGCCTGCTGGGTCTTCTGCGCCAGGTTGCGCACCTCGTCGGCGACCACGGCGAAGCCGCGGCCCTGTTCTCCGGCGCGGGCCGCCTCGATGGCAGCGTTGAGCGCCAGCAGGTTGGTCTGTTCGGCGATGGCGCGGATGGTCACCAGGATGGCATTGATGTTCTCGCTGTCGCGAGCCAGGGTCTGCACCACGGTCACTGCACGGCCGATCTCGCTGGCCAGGATGCTGATCGACTGCGAGGTGTCGCGCACGATCTGCATGCCCTGGTTGGCAGCCTGGTCGGCATTGCTGGCCGCGTGCGCGGCGTGGGTGGCATTGCGTGCCACGTCCTGGGCGGTGGCGGTCATCTCCTGCACGGCGGTGGCTACCTGGTCGATCTCGGCCATCTGCTTGTGCACGCCCTGGTTGGTGCGGATGGCGATGTCGGCGGTGTGCTCCGAGGAGTCGCTGACTTTCTGCACCGAGGTCACCACCTGGCTGATCATCGCCTGCAGCTTGGCCAGGAAGGTGTTGAAGCCTTTGGCGATGGCGCCCAGCTCGTCGGCGCGATCACTCTGCAGGCGGCGTGTGAGGTCGCCTTCGCCCTGGGCGATGTCGTCGAGCATCGCCACCATCTGTTTCAGCGGACGGGCAATGCCATGGGCCAGCAGCCAGATCACCAGCAGGCCGAGGGCGGCGATGCCCAGGCCTACCAGGGTCATGCCGGCGATGTCTGTACGGCGCTGCTCGCCGAGGTCTTTCTGTAGCTGGTTGACGTCGGCCATGACCGTGCTCAGCGGCATTTCCAGCAGCAGGACCCAGCGCGCGTCGGTGCTGGCGACCTTGAACGGCAGGAACAGCTCGATACGGTCCTTGGCGGTGTCGACTTTATATTGCAGGTCTTCGCCGCTGATACTGGCCAGGGTTGCGGCTTCGGCCGGGTCCAGCACGTCGCTGGCCTTCTCGCCGAACTTGGAGGCGTCCTTGGTATAGGCGACCAGACGACCGTTGCTCGACACCAGTGCCAGTTCGCCGGCGCCGTTGTACAGCTGGCGGTCGGCAGCGTTGAGCAGATCCTGGATGAAGTTCACCGACAGGTCGGCCCCGGCGATGCCCTGGAACTGACCGTTGACCATGATCGGCTCGACGAACGAAGCGAGCATCACCATCTTGTCGCCAACCTTGTAGGGCGCTGGGTCGATCACGCAGGCCTTCTTGGTTTCCTTCGGGCACAGGTAATACTCACTGGCGCGTACGCCGGTCGACAGCACGGTGTGGTCGTTGACGTCCACCAGGCGGTCCTGGCCGAGGCTGCCGTCGGCGTTGCGGAACCACCAGGGCAGGTAGCGTTCGCCATTGGCGTCGGCGTGATCCAGCGCGTTCGGCTCCCAGCCCAGATACGCGCCGAGCACCGTCGGGTTGACCTCCACGGTGCGCTTGAGCAGGTTGTTCAGGTAGGCGCGGTCGATTTGCATCAGCGGTTTGCCGTCGGCGTCCTGCATGCCGAGCATGGCGTTGACCGTGGCCAGGCTGCGGCTGATCAGCAGCGGCGCTTCCAGGCCGCGCTGGATCTCGCTCACCTGGGTGCGGGCCAGGGCCGACAGGCGCTGTTCGATCACGCTTTCGAACTGCTGCTGGGTGCGCTGCTGTACCAGGTCTTGGGTGCGGGCCCCGGAGTACACGGCGTACAGCACCAGCGCCGCGACAATGCTCAATACAATGGCACCGGCCAGGGCCGCCACGGAAAACTGGATCGACTTGAACTTCATTACTGGAAAGCTCCACGCAAGGAGGTCGTTTTCTTTTGTTATCGGCGTGGTCGAGGGAAAGCATGAGGGGAGGATGAGAGAAATCTTCCCTGCGGCTCTGGCAGGGTCAGGCGAGTGGGCCTAGGATACGCGGCATGTAAAAAGGGAGTGTTTTCATGCGTAAGTCTTTCGTGATCAGCCTGTTGAGCGCCAGCGTTCTGCTGGGTGGTTGCCAGGCGGTCAATACCACCAGCGGCGGAGCGGTTGGCGTCGAGCGCAAGCAGTACATGTTCAGCATGCTGTCGACCGATGAGGTCAACCAGATGTATGCGCAGTCGTACCAGCAGACGCTTGGTGAAGCGTCGAGCAAGGGCGTGCTGGACAAGAGCAGTGCCGATGCCAAGCGTGTGCAGGTCATTGCCGACCGCCTGATTGCCCAGGCCCCGCAATTCCGGCCGGATGCCGCGCAATGGAAATGGGAGGTCAACGTGATCAAGAGCGATGAGCTCAATGCCAACTGCGGCCCGGGCGGCAAGATCATCGTCTACACCGGGCTGATCGATCAGCTCAAGCTCACCGACGCTGAGCTGGCTGCGGTCATGGGCCATGAAATCGCCCACGCCCTGCGTGAGCATGGTCGCGAGGCGATGTCCAAGGCCTACGGTATCGAGATGGCGCGCCAGGGCGCCGGTGCGATCTTCGGCCTTGGCCAGGACAGCATGGCGCTGGCCGACACCGTGGTGAACTACTCCATGACCCTGCCCAACAGCCGGGCCAACGAGAACGAGGCCGACCTGATCGGCCTGGAACTGTCGGCACGGGCCGGTTACGACCCGAATGCGGCGATCACCCTGTGGAACAAGATGAGCAAGGCGTCCGAAGGCGCGCCGCCTGAGTTCATGAGCACCCACCCGGCTTCGGCCAGCCGCATTGCGTCGCTGCAGGCCGCGATTCCGAAGGTGATGCCGCTGTACCAGGCGGCGAAGAAGTAAAGCGCTCTGCGCTGTGGGGTAGTTGTCTGGTTCAACTATCCCGCGGCTGGAGCAATTCCTGTGGGAGCGGGCTGGTCCCGCGATCACCGGCAAAGCCGGTGCCAGGTGCTGCGGTGTCTGGCACCGGCGTTGCCGGTGATCGCGGGACGAGCCCGCTCCCGCAGTCAGGACCGCTCTCACCTTCCTGCCCTGTCTTCGTTGCTCTAGCCAATCCACCCACTGGTCTTCATCGCCGAATACACCGCAACCGCTGCCAGCACGAAGAACGCTGCCGCCGCCAGTCGACGGATCAACGCCAGCGGCAGTTTGTCGGCCGCGAAGTTGCCCGCCAGTACCACCGGTACGTTGGCGATCAACATGCCCAGCGTAGTGCCGATGATGACCATGATCAGGTGCGGGTACTGCGCGGCCAACATCACTGTGGCGACCTGGGTCTTGTCACCGATCTCCGCCAGGAAGAACGCGATCAACGTGGTCAGGAACGGGCCGAAGCGGCGTGCATTGCTGGTTTCGTCATCGTCCATCTTGTCCGGGACCAGGGTCCACAGGGCGGTGGCGGTGAAGCTCGCAGCCAGGATCCAGTGCAGCACGCTTTCGGTGAAGAACCCGCTGACCCAGGCCCCCACGGCGCCGGCGGCTGCATGGTTGGCGAGGGTGGCGGCGACGATGCCGGCGATGATCGGCCACGGCTTGCGAAAGCGCGCCGCGAGAATGAGCGCGAGCAATTGCGTCTTGTCGCCGATTTCGGCGAGCGCAACGATGGCGGTGGGAACGAGCAGGGATTCGAGCATCAGGCTTCCTACGGGGCGGGTCGACACGGCTATGACACGTACAACCTCCCCGCCCCGGGTAAGGTGTGCGTGTCATAGGTCTTGTCAAACCCCGGGCTCATCTGTGTGAGCCGTGAGGTCGCACGCGCCATGGCCTGTGGGCCAAGTGTGTTGACGCGTACCGGGCAAGCAGAGGGTGCTTGCGGGAGACTACTCCCCTAGGACGGAGCGGATTCTGCCTAGCCGAAACGGTTTGGGCAAGCGTTAATTTTTTAACCGCGTGTTGCCCTGTAGATCCGGAAGCCATCCGCTTCGGCGCGGATTTCGCAGTTGCCCAAGGCGTCCTGGAGCAGGGGTTGATAGCGCAGGAAGCTATTGGCAACCAAGCGTATTTCGCCGCCTTTTTGCAGAATTTTGCTGCTTTTTCTCAGCAGGTTTTCCGTCGTCTGATAGTCGGTGTGCACCCCGGTATGGAACGGGGGATTGCTCAGGATCACGGTGAGATTATCGGGTGCTGCATCAATGCCATCACCGCTGATCACCTCGCCTTGCAGACCATTTGCAGCCAGGGTCAGTCGACTGGCGGCCACGGCGAAGGCATCGACATCGAGCAGGGTGACGTTGCTTTGTGGATAACGGCGCTTGATGGTCGCGCCGAGTACGCCCGCGCCACAGCCAAAGTCCAGGACATGGCCTACCGGCAGTTGCTCCAGATGCTGCAGTAGCAGCGCGGTGCCGCGATCCAGGCGGCCGTGGCTGAACACGCCCGGGAGGCTGACCACCTGCAGCGGGCCATCCTCGAGCGCCAGCTCGAAGCGCCCCGCCAGGCTCTCCAGGGGCTTGGCCTCGGGCGCATTGTCCACGGTCACCTGCCACAGCTGGCAGTGCCGGGCGCTGTCGAGCTTGCGCGGTTTGCCGAAGGCCTGCAGTTGCTTGGCCGCGCCCTCGATTCCGCCACGTTTCTCGCCGACCAGATACAGCTCGCGCCCGCCCAGGCGCGAGGCCAGGGCGTTGAGCAGGTAAGCGGCAAGGTCACGGGACTTGGGCAGGAACAGTACCGCCGCGTCGAACGGAACCTGTGGCACCTCCACGCCGTAGTGGCTACGTCCAGTGAAACGCTGCTCCAGCAGCCCCTGATCACCGGCGTGCCAGGTCCAGGCGTGCGCTTGCGGCAGTTGCCCGAGCAGACCATCGGCGGCGGCGCCGGCGATCAGCAGCGGGCCTTGGAACAGGTCCGCCTGGCGGAGCAACACTTCACTGCGCGGGTCCATCGGCGGACGCCTCCTGAAAAAGCGCGAAGTGTATCACTTGGCGCACCGGGACGCGGCGTGGTCGCTGCAGGAGCAACTGTATTGTTCAAGATCTGAAGGCCAGCCCAATCCCCCGTGGGAGCCACTGTCTTGCTCAAAATCTGTGGGAGCGGCGGTTCGCCGCTGCGACTTGCCCGCGAACACGGGCGTAGCCCGTGCCAGGCAACGCGGTGCCTTTTTCGCGGGCAAGCCCGCTCCTACAGGTACCGCACCCGTGCTGAGGACCGTGCACGGGCTGGCAGTGGCGACCGAGCGGGTTTGCGCTTCAGGCCACCACCCGCCGTGGCTGACCGGCGAAGAACGCCTGGGCGTTTTCGGCCAGCTGCCCGACGATACGCTGGCGCGACTCCACCGCACCCCAGGCGCTGTGCGGGGTGATGATCAGGCGCGGGATGTCTGCCGCCAGCAGCGGGTTGCCGTTTACCGGCGGCTCGACGCTCAGCACATCGGTCGCCGCACCGCCCAGGTGACCGCTGCGCAAGGCATCGGCCAGCGCCTGTTCATCGATCAGGCCGCCGCGGGCGGTGTTCACCACCAGGGCACCCGGCTTGAGCAAGGCCAGTTCACGGGCGCCGATCATGTGACGGGTCTGCTCGTTCAGCGGGCAGTGCAGGGTCAGGGCATCGACTTGCGGCAGCAGTTCATCCAGCGCCAGGCGGTCGGCGCGCGCCGGTCGTCCGGGGATCTGCCCGCTCAGCACGCGCATGCCGAACGCCTCGGCCAGGCGCGCCACCGCGCCGCCCAGCTCGCCGTGCCCCAACAGGCCCAGGGTCTTGCCTTCCAGCTCGACGATGGGGAAGTCCAGCAGGCAGAACTGACTGGCCTTGGCCCATGCGCCGTCCTTTACTGCTTGCTGGTAGTCGCACAGCCGGGTGGCCAGTGCCAGCAGCAGCGCCAGGGTGTGCTGCGCCACCGAAGGTGTGCCGTAGCCCTGGCAGTTGCACACGGTGACGCCCTGGGCGCGGGCGGCGGCGAGGTCGACGTTGTTGGTGCCGGTGGCGGCCACCAGGATCAGTTTCACTTGTGGATTGGCTGCGAGCGCCGCAGCATCGAGCATCACCTTGTTGCTGATCACCACGCTGGCGCCCTGCAGGCGTTCGCTGACCTGTTCCGTTGCGCTGGCGGCATGCAGTTGCAGGCTGTCGAACTGCTGTTCGAGCGCAGAAAGGTCGAGATCTCCCAGGTCAAGGGAGTGATGGTCGAGAAAAACTGCATGACGCGACATTGGCGGCTCCGTCGGCAAAGGCCAGAGGTGGGGAGCGCATCGGCTCCGGATTCTGCGGCGCTGTAACGCCCTGTTCGCACATTGCCACTCATACTTTGCGACGCCAAATCATTCCTTCGGCTGATTTGACCGTCGCGTCACCGATCTACAGTAAATCCTTGAATATCCGGCACGCTTTTCAGAAAAGGGATACCCATGCTGCAGACCCGCCTCCTCAAGCCCGCCGACGGCGCCTACACCTACCCGCTGCTGATCAAACGCCTGCTGATGTCTGGCAGCCGCTACGAAAAGACCCGTGAAATCGTCTACCGCGACAAGGTGCGGCTGACCTATCCCGAACTCGGCGAGCGCATCGCCAAGCTGGCCAACGTGCTCACCGAAGCCGGGGTCAAGGCCGGTGACACGGTGGCCGTGATGGACTGGGACAGCCATCGTTACCTGGAATGCATGTTCGCCATCCCGATGATCGGCGCGGTGGTGCACACCATCAACGTGCGCCTGTCTCCCGAGCAGATCCTCTACACCATGAACCACGCCGAAGACCGCTTCGTGCTGGTCAACAGCGATTTCGTCGGCCTCTACCAAGCCATCGCCGGGCAACTGACCACGGTCGACAAGACCCTGCTGATCACCGATGGCCCGGACAAGACCGCCGAGCTGCCGAACCTGGTCGGTGAGTACGAGCAACTGCTCGCCGCCGCCAGCCCGCATTACGACTTCCCCGACTTCGACGAGAACTCGGTGGCCACCACCTTCTACACCACCGGTACCACCGGCAACCCCAAGGGCGTGTACTTCACCCACCGCCAACTGGTGCTGCACACCCTGGCCGAAACCTCGGTGCTCGGCAGTCTCGACAGCGTGCGCCTGCTCAGCACCAACGACGTCTACATGCCGATCACGCCGATGTTCCACGTGCATGCCTGGGGCATCCCCTACGCGGCGACCATGATGGGCATAAAACAGGTGTATCCGGGGCGCTACGAGCCGGACATGCTGATCAAGCTGTGGCGCGAGGAAAAGGTCACCTTCTCCCACTGCGTACCGACCATCCTGCAGATGCTGCTCAACTGCCCTTCGGCCAAGGGCCAGGACTTCGGTGGCTGGAAGGTGATCATCGGCGGCAGCGCGCTCAACCGGGCGCTGTACGAGGCTGCCCTGGCGCGGGGCATACAGCTCACTGCGGCCTATGGCATGTCGGAAACCTGCCCGCTGATCTCCTGCGCGCACCTGAACGAAGAACTGCTGGCCGGTGGTGAAGACGAGCGCGTCAGCTACCGCATCAAGGCCGGCGTACCAGTACCCCTGGTGGAGGCGGCCATCGTCGACGACCACGGCAACTTCCTGCCCGCCGACGGCGAGGCCCAGGGCGAACTGGTGCTGCGCGCCCCCTGGCTGACCATGGGCTATTTCAACGAACCGGAAAAGAGCAACGAGCTGTGGGCTGGCGGCTGGTTGCACACCGGCGATGTCGCCACCCTCGACGGCATGGGCTACATCGACATCCGCGACCGCATCAAGGATGTGATCAAGACCGGTGGCGAGTGGATCTCGTCCCTCGATCTTGAAGACCTGATCAGCCGTCACGGGGCCGTGCGCGAGGTGGCGGTGGTCGGCGTGCCCGATCCGCAGTGGGGCGAGCGGCCATTCGCGCTGCTGGTCGTGCACGAAGGCCAGCAGCTGGACGCCAAGGTGCTCAAGGAGCATCTCAAGCCGTTCGTCGAGTTGGGGCACATCAACAAGTGGGCGATTCCGAGCCAGATCGCCGTTGTTACTGAAATTCCCAAGACCAGCGTGGGCAAGCTCGACAAGAAGCGTATCCGCGTGGACGTCACCCAGTGGCAGGCCAGTAACAGTACTTTCCTCTCGACCCTGTAACACTTGCCCGGGTCACGCCTGTTCTGGCGTGACCCGCGTGTTAGAGGTATCGCGCCTTGTCAAACGACGAAATTGAGCCATGCTTCTGCACTGCCAGCGATCGAAGTGGCCATTTGCGATGCCTCTGCTTGCGAGACGCAAATCACACTTTAGAGGGATCAAGCGCGTGTGGCCGCTGGCTATAGTCGGGTCAGGGGATTTTCAGAAATGGGGGAGGGCGCACGCGCATGCCGTGCTGCCTCTGGCAGGAGCCTGCTCGCAGCGCTCGGGGCCGTTTCTGAAAGGACTCACTGCCATAACAAAAAAGTACATGGAGTAGCGTCGATGACATCTGCAAACCCGTTCTGGCGCCGGGCCAAGCTGCCCTTGGCCGTCAGCCTCGCTTCCACGCTCGCAAGTCCCGCATTCGGTGTGAGTTTCAACATCGGGGAAATCGAAGGTCAGTTCGACTCATCGCTCTCCATCGGGGCCAGCTGGTCGACTGCCAATCCCAACAAGAACCTGATCGGCGTCAACAACGGTGGCAAGGGCCTGTCCCAGACCTCCGACGATGGCCACCTGAACTTCAAGAAAGGCGAGACCTTCTCCAAGATCTTCAAGGGTATCCACGATCTCGAACTCAAGTACGGCGACACCGGCGTCTTCGTCCGTGGCAAGTACTGGTACGACTTCGAGCTCAAGGACGAAGGCCGCGAGTTCAAGGATATCAGCGACTCGGGGCGCAAGTCGGGGGCCAAGTCCTCGGGCGCGCAATTGCTCGACGCGTTCATCTACCACAACTACGCCATCGCCGACATGCCGGGTTCGGTGCGCTTCGGCAAGCAGGTGGTGAGCTGGGGTGAAAGTACCTTCATCGGGGGCGGTATCAACTCGATCAACCCGATCGACGTCGCTGCCTTCCGGCGCCCAGGCGCCGAGATCAAGGAAGGCCTGATCCCGGTCAACATGTTCTACATCTCCCAGAGCCTGACCGACAACCTGTCGGCCGAAGCCTTCTATCAGCTCGAATGGGACCAGACCGTCACCGACAACTGCGGCACCTTCTTCTCCCAGCCCGACATCATCTCCGACGGCTGCACCGACAACCTGCGCGTGCTCAACAGCAGCCGCACGGTGCCGGGCGCAGCGCAGCAGTTCCTCGCCACCCGTGGCGTGAACATCAACGAAGAAGGCGTGATGGTGCGCCGTGGCCCGGACCGCGACGCGCGTGACAGCGGCCAGTTCGGCGTGGCGCTGCGCTACATGTTCGAACCGCTGGACACCGAGTTCGGTGCCTACTTCATGAACTACCACAGCCGTGCGCCGATCTTCAGCGCCACCGGTGCCTCGCCTGCGGTGTTCGCCGGCATTCCGTCGCTGCCGGCCAGCCTGCGCCCGCTGGCGCCGCTGATCGTCGCGGGCAACTCGCAGTACTTCGTCGAGTACCCTGAAGACATCCGCCTGTACGGCCTGAGCTTCTCCACCACCCTGCCCACCGGCACGGCGTGGAGCGGTGAAATCAGCTACCGTCCCAACGCTCCTGTGCAGTTGAATACCACCGACATCCTGTTCGCCGGTGTGCGTCCACTGGGCGGCGCCCTGGCCAACGCTTCGCTGCTCAACGGTACCCCGGGTCAGGACCTGCACGGCTATCGCCGCAAGGAAATCACCCAGTTCCAGACCACCCTGACGCACTTCTTCGACCAGGTGATGGGCGCCAGCCGCATGACCGTGGTAGGCGAACTGGGCGTCACCCATGTGGGCGGCCTGGAAAGCGCACACGACACCCGTTACGGCCGTGACCCGGTGTTCGGCCCAGGCCCGCTGCCGGCCACCGGCGGCGCCAACACCTGCCAGGCACTCAATGCCAGCACCATCGCCGGTGCCGGTGCAGGCGCCTCGACCACCAACCTCAATCGCAAGTGCGAGAACGACGGCTACACCACCAGCACCTCCTGGGGTTATCGCGCCCGGGTGATCTGGGACTACAACGACGTCTTTGCCGGGGTCAACCTCAAGCCCAACGTGGCATGGTCCCACGACGTGTCCGGCTACTCGCCGGGCCCTGGTGGCAACTTCGAGGAAGGCCGCAAGGCGATCAGCTTGGGCCTGGACGCGGAGTACCAGAACACCTACACGGCGAGCCTGTCGTACACCAACTTCTTCGATGGCAAGTACAGCACCGTGGATGACCGCGACTTCGTCGCCCTCAGCTTCGGCGTGAACTTCTAAGAACTCTGATCCAGGACGACAACGATGAAGATGACCACAAGTCTGCTGAAAGCCGGTGTGCTGGGCATGTCCCTGCTGGCGACCAGCGTCATGGCTGCGGTTTCCGCCGATGAGGCGGCCAAGCTCGGTACCACGCTCACGCCGATGGGCGCGGAGAAGGCCGGTAACGCCGATGGCTCGATCGGCCCGTGGGAGCCGCTGGCCAAGACCGCCGGCAGTGTCGATGCCAGGGGCTTCCTGTCCGACCCGTACGGCAGCGAAAAGCCACTGTTCACCATCACCGCCGCGAACGCCGACCAGTACAAGGACAAGCTGGCCCCTGGCCAACTGGCGATGCTCAAGCGCTATCCGGACACTTACAAGCTGCCGGTGTACAAGACCCACCGCGGCGCGACCGTGCCGGATGCCGTGTACGCCGACATCAAGTCCAACGCCACCCAGACCACCCTGGTCGAAGGCGGCAACGGCCTGAACAACTTCCGCGGCGCGATCCCGTTCCCGATTCCCAAGAGCGGTGTCGAGGTGATCTGGAACCACATCACCCGTTATCGCGGTGGCAGTGTGTCGCGTCTGGTCACCCAGGCCACGCCGCAGCAGAACGGTTCCTACAGCCTGGTGTATTTCAACGACCAGTTCGTGTTCCGCGACAAGATGAAGGACTACGACCCGAACAACCCGGGCAACGTGCTGTTCTACTTCAAGCAGGAAGTGACTGCGCCGGCGCGTCTGGCCGGGACCGTGCTGCTGGTGCACGAGACCCTCGATCAGGTCAAGGAACCGCGCAAGGCGTGGATCTACAATGCCGGCCAGCGCCGTGTGCGCCAGGCGCCGCAGGTTTCCTACGACGGCCCGGGTACCGCCGCCGACGGCCTGCGCACCTCCGACAACCTGGACATGTACAACGGCGCGCCGGACCGCTACGACTGGAAGCTCGAAGGCAAGAAGGAGATGTACATCGCCTCCAACGCCTACAAGCTCGACGATCCGAAGCTCAAGTACGCCGACATCATCAAGGCCGGCCACATCAACCAGGACCTGACTCGCTACGAGCTGCGTCGTGTGTGGCATGTGGTCGCGACCCTGAAGCCAGGCCAGCGCCACATCTACGCCAAGCGTGACTTCTACATCGACGAAGATACCTGGCAGGCCGCGGTGATCGACCAGTACGACGGGCGCAACCAGCTGTGGCGCGTGTCCGAGGCGCATGCCCAGCCGTACTACAACAACCAGGTGCCGTGGTACACCCTCGAAGCCATCTATGACCTGCAGTCGGGCCGTTACCTGGCACTGGGCATGAAGAACGAGGAGAAAAAATCCTACGACTTCAGCTTCAGCGCCAACAAGGCTGACTTCCAGCCTGCGGCCCTGCGTCAGAGTGGTGTGCGTTAAGCTTTCAAAAACCAACTCCGTGTCATCTCCCAGAACGCCCCGGCTTGCCGGGGCGTTTCTGTTTCGGTCGGTTTATCAGGCTGACCTCGGTCAACCCCGCTAAGCTTGAATCTTCCAGAATCAGCCTTATCTATTGGTCATCTCAGGCAGGTTCTTCATTACAGGTGCTGTCCATCGCTCCGCCTGCCCTTTAAAGGAAGGTATCCCCATGCGAATAGACCGACTGACAAGCAAGCTGCAACTGGCATTATCCGATTCCCAATCCCTGGCCGTGGGCATGGACCATCCGGCCATCGAACCTGTGCATCTGCTGCAGGCACTGATCGAGCAGCAGGGCGGTTCGATCAAGCCCCTGCTGATGCAGGTAGGCTTCGACATCAGCAGCCTGCGCAAGGCGTTGACCAAAGAGCTCGACCAGTTGCCGAAAATCCAGAACCCCACGGGCGACGTGAACATGTCCCAGGACCTGGCGCGTCTGCTCAACCAGGCTGACCGCCTGGCCCAGCAGAAGGGCGACCAGTTCATTTCCAGCGAGCTGGTGCTGCTCGCCGCCATGGACGAGAACAGCAAGGTCGGCAAGCTGCTGCTTGGCCAGGGTGTGAGCAAGAAGGCCCTGGAGAACGCCATCAACAACCTGCGCGGTGGCGAGGCGGTCAATGATGCCAACGCCGAGGAGTCGCGCCAGGCGCTGGACAAGTACACCGTCGACCTGACCAAGCGTGCCGAAGAAGGCAAGCTCGACCCGGTGATCGGCCGTGACGACGAAATTCGCCGCACCGTGCAGGTGCTGCAACGCCGCACCAAGAACAACCCCGTGCTGATCGGCGAGCCCGGCGTCGGCAAGACCGCCATCGCCGAAGGCCTGGCCCAGCGCATCATCAATGGCGAAGTGCCCGATGGCCTCAAGGGCAAGCGCCTGCTCGCCCTTGACATGGGCGCGCTGATCGCTGGCGCCAAGTATCGCGGCGAGTTCGAAGAGCGCCTCAAAGGCCTGCTCAACGAGCTGTCCAAGCAGGAAGGCCAGATCATCCTGTTCATCGACGAGCTGCACACCATGGTCGGCGCCGGCAAGGGCGAGGGCGCGATGGACGCCGGCAACATGCTCAAGCCGGCCCTGGCCCGTGGTGAGCTGCACTGCGTTGGCGCCACCACGCTCAACGAGTACCGCCAGTTCATCGAGAAGGACGCAGCGCTCGAGCGACGCTTCCAGAAAGTGCTGGTCGAGGAGCCGAGCGAGGAAGACACCATTGCCATCCTGCGGGGCCTGAAAGAGCGCTATGAAGTGCACCACAAGGTGGCCATCACCGACGGTGCGATCATCGCTGCGGCCAAGCTCAGCCACCGCTACATCACCGACCGCCAGCTGCCGGACAAGGCCATCGACCTGATCGACGAGGCTGCCAGCCGCATCCGCATGGAAATCGACTCCAAGCCAGAGGTGCTCGACCGTCTTGACCGTCGCCTGATCCAACTGAAGGTGGAGTCCCAGGCCCTGAAGAAGGAAGAGGACGAAGCGGCGAAGAAGCGCCTGGAAAAACTCACCGAGGAAATCGAGCGCCTTGAGCGCGAATATTCCGATCTCGAGGAAATCTGGGCATCGGAAAAAGCCGAGGTACAGGGTTCGGCGCAGATCCAGCAAAAGATCGAACAGGCTCGCCAGGAACTCGAGGCCGCCCGCCGCAAAGGCGACCTGAGTCGCATGGCCGAGTTGCAGTACGGGGTGATCCCCGACCTGGAGCGCAGCCTGCAGATGGTCGATCAGCACGGCAAGACCGAGAACCAGTTGCTGCGCAACAAGGTCACCGAGGAAGAAATCGCCGAGGTCGTCTCCAAGTGGACCGGCATCCCGGTGTCGAAGATGCTCGAAGGCGAGCGCGAGAAGCTGCTGAAGATGGAAGGCCTGCTGCACGAGCGGGTGATCGGTCAGGACGAGGCGGTCACTGCCGTGGCCAACGCTGTGCGCCGGTCGCGTGCCGGGTTGTCCGACCCGAATCGCCCGAGCGGCTCGTTCCTGTTCCTCGGCCCGACCGGCGTGGGCAAGACCGAGCTGTGCAAGGCGCTCGCCGAATTCCTCTTCGACACCGAGGAGGCCATGGTGCGCATCGACATGTCCGAGTTCATGGAGAAGCACTCCGTCGCTCGGCTGATCGGTGCACCACCAGGCTATGTGGGTTATGAGGAGGGCGGCTACCTGACCGAGGCGGTGCGTCGCAAGCCCTACTCGGTGGTATTGCTCGACGAGGTGGAGAAGGCGCACCCGGATGTGTTCAACGTGCTCCTGCAGGTGCTGGAGGATGGCCGTCTGACCGACAGCCACGGGCGTACCGTTGATTTCCGCAACACGGTCATCGTCATGACCTCCAACCTGGGCTCGGCGCAGATTCAGGAATTGGTCGGCGACCGTGAGGCGCAACGTGCAGCGGTGATGGATGCGGTGGGTTCGCACTTCCGTCCGGAGTTCATCAACCGGATCGACGAAGTGGTGGTGTTCGAGCCGCTGGGCCGCGAGCAGATCGCCGGTATCACCGAGATCCAGCTGGGCCGCCTGCGCGGTCGTCTGGCCGAGCGCGAGCTGTCCCTGAGCCTGAGCCCGGAAGCCCTCGACAAGCTGATTGCCGTTGGCTACGACCCGGTGTATGGCGCACGGCCGCTCAAGCGTGCGATCCAGCGCTGGATCGAGAACCCGCTGGCGCAACTGATCCTCGGTGGCCAGTTCGTGCCCGGTGCGGCGATCACGGCGAAGGTGGAAGGCGACGAAATCGTCTTCGCCTGACGAAGTTGCCATCGCGGGCTTGCCCCGCGATGGCACCTGCGCAACCCCGCAAACCCCTGATTTTTCGGCGCTGGATCTAACTCGCTGAAAATTTTGAAAAAAATGCTTGCACAAAAAAACGAGTGCCCCTAATATTCGCCCCGCTGTCAGGCACTACGCAGATCACCGGCGGTAAAGATGATCTGAAAACAACTTACAAATCAGTAAGTTGGGTAAAAAAAAGTGGTTGACAAGCAAAACGAAGAATGTAGAATAGCCGACCTCAGCAGCGACAACGCTAAAGAGATTGAAGCTAACACAAGCTTCGAAGCTGTAAGAGTTGTACGAAGTTCAGTTCCGCGATAGCTCAGTCGGTAGAGCAAATGACTGTTAATCATTGGGTCCCTGGTTCGAGTCCAGGTCGCGGAGCCAATTTCGGGGTGTAGCGCAGTCCGGTAGCGCGCCTGCTTTGGGAGCAGGATGTCAGGAGTTCGAATCCCCTCACCCCGACCATTTTCCGGGTCGTTAGCTCAGTTGGTAGAGCAGTTGGCTTTTAACCAATTGGTCGTAGGTTCGAATCCTACACGACCCACCATGTAAAAAGGGCATCTCGTATGAGATGCCCTTTTTCTTTTGTCTCGAGAAAATCATTTCGTAACTCGCGGCTGTTTTCCTGGGGTACGTACCAACTGTCCTGTGCAAAATCGGAAGGCCAGCCACAATCTCTGTGGCAGCGCCGACTTGGCGCGCGAGGGGCTGCTGGATATCCTCCCAGCGATTATCATTCGACCAGCCTGCTGCCGCGGTCAATCTCGGCACCGCCGAGCACAGCGGCATCGGTTTGCCCCGTATCGTGCAAAGGGTCAGTGCTGCGAGGGCTGCATGACCGTGGCGATATCCGCGTCGGTGCGGCAGGTCTGGCGAGAAGCGAAGAGGGTGTACTGATGGCAGGCAGGTTGATTTACCTGATCGGGCCGTCCGGATCCGGCAAGGACAGCCTGCTGGACGCCGCCCGCGAACAACTGACAGCGCGTGGCTGTCGCATTGCCCGGCGGGTCATCACCCGGTCTGCCGAAGCGATGGGCGAAGCCGCCCTGGCGGTGAGCGCCGCACAGTTCGAGCAGATGCGCGAGGACGGCGCATTTGCCCTGCACTGGCAGGCCAATGGCCTGCATTACGGCATTCCACGGGTCATCGACCAGTGGCTGGGGGAAGGGCACGACGTGCTGGTGAACGGCTCGCGTGGCTACCTGAACACGGCGCGGCAGCGTTATCCGAATTTGCGGGTGGTGCTGCTCAGTGTCGAACAGGACATCCTGCGCCAGCGCCTGCTGGCGCGGGGGCGTGAGTCGCAGGAGGAAGTGGAGGCGCGCCTGGCGCGTAATGCCCGCTTTGCCAGCGAAGCGCGCGAGGCCGACCCCGGCTTGCTGGTGCTCGACAACTCCGGGCCACTGGCCGACACCGTCTCGCGTCTGCTCGCGCACCTGGAGCGGCCATGCAACTGACCCTGCTTGGCACTCTGCCCTGCCGGTCACGCCAGAGCTTGCGGCACCTGCGCGGCGACGTGCTCGCAAAAAGGGCCGCAAAGCGGCCCTCGTGATCTCAGCTGATCAGTGCAGCTTCAGGCGCGGCTCGGTGCCGCGGCCGATCTTGCTGCCGATCATCAACATCGCCGTGCGGAACACCCCATACAGCGCCATCTGGTGCATGCGGTACAGCGACACATAGAACATCCGCGCCAGCCAACCCTCCAGCATCACGCTGCCGGTCAGGTTGCCCATCAAGTTGCCCACCGCCGAGAACCGCGACAGTGACACCAGCGAGCCGTAGTCCTTGTACGCGTAGGTTGGCAACGGCTTGTTCTCCAGCCGCGCCTTCAGGCTCTTGGCCAGCATCGAAGCTTGCTGGTGCGCCGCCTGCGCCCGTGGCGGCACATTGCGGTCGCTGCCTGGTTGCGGGCAGGCGGCGCAGTCGCCGAAGGCGAAGATGTCGTCATCCCGCGTGGTCTGCAGCGTAGGACGCACCACCAGCTGGTTGATCCGGTTGGTCTCCAAGCCGTCGATATCCTTGAGGAAGCCCGGCGCACGAATACCTGCCGCCCACACCTTCAGGCTCGCCTGGATCACTTCGCCAGTCGCGGTTTTCAGTCCTTCCTCGGTCACTTCGCTGACCGCAGCGTTGGTCATCACCGTCACCCCGAGTTTCTCCAGGGTCTTGTGCACCGGCACGCTGATGCGCTCCGGCAGCGCTGGCAGCACGCGTGGGCCAGCCTCGATCAGGGTGATGTGCATGTCCTTGGGCTGGATGCGGTCCAGGCCGTAGGCCGCCAGCTCGTGGGCTGCGTTGTGCAGCTCCGCCGCCAGCTCCACCCCGGTAGCACCGGCGCCGACGATGGCCACGCTGATCTGCTCGCTGGCCTGATCGCCCGCGTGGGCGCGCAGGTAGTGGTTGAGCAGTTGCTGGTGGAAGCGCTCGGCCTGCTTGCGGCTGTCGAGGAACAGGCAGTGCTGCGCCGCGCCCAGGGTGCCGAAGTCGTTGGTGTTGCTGCCTACGGCGATCACCAGCGTGTCGTAGCCCAGGGTGCGCGCCGGCAGCAGCTCGCGGCCTTCTTCGTCGAGGGTCGCGGCCAGCTGGATCTGCTTGCCTTCACGGTCCAGGCCGCTCATGCGTCCCAGCTGGAAGTTGAAGTGGTTCCACTTGGCCTGGGCCACGTAGTTCAGCTCGTCTTCCGAGGAGTTCAGCGAACCGGCAGCCACTTCGTGCAGCAGCGGTTTCCAGATGTGCGTCAGGTTGGCGTCGACCAGAGTGATCTCGGCGCGCTTGCGCTTGCCGAGGCTCTTACCCAGGCGTGTCGCCAGTTCCACGCCGCCGGCGCCGCCGCCGACAATCACGATGCGATGAGTCATGGGGATATCTCACAAGTTTTACGGAATTCCTGGACACAAGGTCCGGCCGCTGCGTGCGAGAGAGGAGGGCGAGCGCAAGGCAGCTCATAGCACCAGTCCACTCAGCAAGCGGCTCAACAGGCCCAGACCAATGGTCACGATCACCACCAGGGCAAGGAGCAGCCAGGGCCTGAAAGGCTTGCGCTCGACTTGATGCTGGGGGGCTCGCAGATACTCATCGACGCGACGCTGATCTTCCGGATTCAGGCGGCTGGTCATGGTGGGCCTCGTGGGTAGACGCTTGGGATGACGAGAACGCTACAACCTTTCCTGCAGCGTTATCGCAAGCACGTGAAACAAATGATAATACCTTTCATCTCCGCCGCCGAGTGTACGCCATCGCAAAGACACCCGGCACGCGATCAAAGACTGATACCGACATCGAACAGAATGCTGCGCCCCAGGTTGCCGCGCAGGAAATCCGGCGCGTCCGGGTGGGCGAACAGCACCCGGGCGAAGGTCGGCCCCACCAGCGACAACGAGCGCCAGCCCTGGCGCAGGTATTCGGTGGGCGGTGGGAAATGGCTGTTGAGGTCGAGCACCTCGCGCTTGAGGCTGGCGAAGGCGATGATGTCCAGCTCGCCCAAGTCCAGCCCGCGCTCGCGGTAGTTGTGCGCCTTCTTGCGCAGGGTCGGGGCCAGGCGCGCGAGCAGCTCCTGTGCGCTGATTCGCCGGGGGCGCGCCTCGCGGCGCACCAGTTGGGCCAGGGAGAAGGCACTGCGCCGACGCTGCAGCTCCTCGCGCCATTCGTCGTTGAGCCGACGCCCTTCGTCGAGGACGAAGAACACCTCGAACGCCGCATCGCGAAACAGCACGTCAGGCGGCTCCTGGCCGGCCGGGGTGAAGTCCTCGCTGCGGTAGGGAATGTTCAACCCTTGCAGCAGGCGCTGGCAGACCCAACGCTCACGCTCCCATTTGCGGGCATTGGACAGGAACGCGTTGGCTTGTTCGGCCTGGATGGTAAGCAGGCGCAGGTAGTCTGAGTCATCCATGGGAACAAGCTTAGCCTGCAATTGTGAAGGATAAGGGCTTGTTTGTTCGTGGGAATCGTCATCAGGGAATGGGTGTAGACTCGAAAGCATCCGACATGCACGCGAGGTCGCGGTGATCAGCGCACAGGTCCTGTCCTCCACCAGTCTCACGCTTGGCTGGCTGGCCTATGTTCCCCTGTTGATCTGGGCGGCCAGCCGCACCCGCTGGGTCGAGCTGTTCAGTGACCCGCGCCGCCAGCACCTGCTGTTCGGCACCGTGTTCGGCCTGTTCGCGCTGTGGCTGGTGCGGCGCGATTTCGACACCGGCGTGTCCTACCACTTCATCGGCATGACCGCCGTGACCCTCCTGCTGGACTGGCCGCTGGCCATACTCGGCGGCTTTCTCGCCCAGCTCGGCCTGCTCGCCCTCGGCCGCCAGGACCTGGCAGCGCTGGGCGTCAACGGCCTGTTGATCATCGGCTTGCCGGTGCTGGTCACCGAGGTGTGCGCGATCCTGGTCGAACGCGCCCAGCCGCGTAACCTGTTCGTCTATATCTTCTGTTCGGGATTCTTCGCTGCCGCCCTGGCGACCTTGTTGTGCCTGATGGCCGCGCTGGGTGTGCTATGGCTGGACGGGCTGTTCGCCATGCCCGAGTGGCTCAGCGATTTCGTCGGCTACCTGTGGCTGATGATGTTCCCCGAGGCCTTCATCAACGGCACCGTGATCAGCGCCCTGGTGGTGTTCTGCCCCGAGTGGCTGGAAACCTTCAACCGCACCCGCTATCTGCAGGCCCCATGGAAGGATGACGAGGGCCAGGGGAAGGACTGAATCGCCTCTAAAAACGCCTGTAGAAACCCTCTGCGGGAATGGCACCAGCAAAGCCGGGGCCATCCCCACCCCCTCATCAAATCAATGCCGAGGCTCGAGATCCCCCGAATACAGCTCATCCTCCGACTCCGGCGCCGCTGGAATCTTGTGCTCCTCGGCCGCCCAGGCCCCCAGGTCGATCAGCTTGCAGCGATCCGAGCAGAACGGCCGGTTCGGGCTCTTCTCGCTCCATTCCACAGGTGCGCCACAGGTCGGGCAATCGACGGTCATTGGCTGGCTCAAGGCTGGCCTCCTCGCAAAGTCAGGTAAAAGGCATGCAACTGGTCGATCTGCTCATGCAGCCACGGCAGGTCGCGGTCATTGACCACCACATCGTCGGCATGGCGCAGGCGCTCTTCCCGCGCCAACTGCGCCTTGAGAATCGCCTGCACCTGCTCCTCGCTGGTGTTGTCACGCTGCAGCGTGCGCGCGATCTGCAGCGCTTGCGGCACATCGATCACCAGGATGCGTTGGGTCTTCTGGTACTGCCCCGACTCGATCAGCAGCGGCGACACATACACCGCATAGGGCGACTCGGCCTTGGCCAGGTAGCTGAAGATCTCCTGCCCGATCAGCGGGTGCAGCAGTTGCTCGAGCCAGCGCCGCTGCGCGGGGTCGGCAAAGATCTGCTGGCGCAGGGCCGAGCGGTCGAGGGTGCCGTCATCCAACAGCACGCCCGCACCAAAGCGCTCGACGATGCTCGCCAGCGCCGGCCGACCCGGCTCGACCACCCAGCGCGCCGCCTGGTCGGCGTCCACCAGGTGCACGCCAAGCTCGACGAAACGCTCGGCGGCAGCGCTCTTGCCGCTGCCGATGCCGCCGGTCAGTCCGAGAATCCAGGGGGTAAATGCAGCAGTGGTCATCAGTATCCGAGCAGTTGCATGTAGGAAGCGTATATTTCATCACCCCAGAGCCATGCGATCCAGCCCGCAATTGCCAGATAGGGCCCAAAAGGCATCGTCGTCCCCAGCGAAGCCTTGCGCAGCCGCAGCAGACACAGCCCGATCACCGCCCCCACCACCGACGACAGCAACAGTGTCAGCGGCAGCACCTGCCAGCCGCCCCAGGCGCCCAGCAGCGCCAGCAGCTTGAAATCGCCATAGCCCAGGCCCTCCTTGCCGGTGACCAGCCGAAACAGCCAATACACCGACCACAGGCTCAGGTAACCGACCACCGCACCCCACAGCGCATCGGCCAGCGGCACGAACACCCCGAAGGCATTGACCACCAGCCCCAGCCACAGCGTCGGCAGCACCAGCACATCCGGCAGCAATTGATGCTCCGCATCGATCAGGCTCAGGGCCAGCAGGCACCACGTCAGCACCAGCGCCAACAGCGCCTGCACGCTCACCCCGAAATGCCAGGCCACCACCAGCGACAGCCCCGCGCAGGCCAGCTCCACCAGCGGATAACGCAGGCTGATCGGCCCCTTGCACGCCGAGCAGCGCCCACGCAGGGCCAGGTAACTCACCACCGGAATGTTTTCCCACGCCCGAATCCGATGCCCGCAGCCCGGGCAGTGCGAGGCCGGCAGGCACAGGTCGAAACGCTCATGCGCCTCCACCGGCATCCCCAGCACCTCACGCGCCTCGTTCTGCCACTGGCGTTCGAGCATCAGCGGCAACCGATGCACCAGCACATTCAGAAAACTGCCCACCAGCAGCCCGAGCACGGCTGCACTCGCCAGGAAGAACCCTGGCTGGTCGGCAAGAAAAGTCCACAGATTCATGTCAGATCAGGCTACCCAACTGGAAGATCGGCAAGTACATGGCCACCACCAGGCCACCCACCAGAACACCGAGGATCAGCACGATGGCTGGCTCCAGCAGGCTGGTCAACTGCTCCAGCGCCTGCCCGACCTGTTCCTCGTAATGACAGGCCGCCTTGTTCAGCATCGCTTCCAGCGTGCCGCTCGACTCACCGATCGCGGTCAACTGCACTAGCAGCGGCGCGAACAACGGCTCCAGCGCCATCGCCTGATGCAGCCCCAAGCCATTGGCCATGCCCTGGCGCAACTGGCGGTTCGCCCGCTCGTGCAAGGCATCGCCGCTCGCCGCCGCCACGGTTTCCAGCGCATCGAGCAACACCACCCCCGAACCATAGGCCGTCCCAAGGCTGCGTGCGAAGCGCGCCAACGCCGCATGGCTCAACAAGCGCCCGAACACCGGCACCCGCAGCGCCTGGCGAATCATCCACAACCGCGCCGGCAAGTGCTCCCGATACAGCTTGCGCACCGCCAGCCCCGCCACACCGAATATCCCCAGCACACCGAGCAGATGCCGCCCCAGCGCATCAGACAATTCGATAACCCACCGCGTAAAGGCTGGCAACTCCTTGCCCACCCCCGCAAACATTCCCTCGAAACGTGGCACCACCTCCAGCAACAGCAACGCCGACACCCCAAGCCCCGTCAGCAGCAGAATCAGCGGATACAGCATTGCCTTGCGCACCCTGCGCCGCAGCGCCTGACGCCGTTCGAGCAGGTCTGCCAACTGCTCCAGTTGCCGATCCAGCGTCCCCGACTGCTCCCCGACCCGCACCAGGTTGCAGTACAACGCATCGAACCAACGGGGGTGCCGCTGCAGCGCATCCGCCAGCCCCAACCCTGCAGAAACATCCTGCTGCAAGCGCCCCAGCAACCGCACCATCCCAGCGTCTGCACCACTGCGCCCCATCACCTCGAACGCCTGCAATAGCGGTACCCCCGCTTTCAACAGCGTCGCCAACTGACGCGAAAACCCCGGTGCATCCACCTTCTCCCGCCGCACCGGCAGCTTCCAACCCCGCCCACCCGCCGGCCACACCCGCGCGCCCTTGATGCCCTGGCGCAACAACCCCGCCTGCACGAATGCCGGGCTACGCCCCTGCATCTGCCCACTGACCCGCGCCCCCTGCGCATCCACGCCTCGCCACGCATACAACCGAGTCGAATCCTTCATTCGCCAGCTCCTTGCCACACCCGACAAGCCCCGTAACAGCTTGCCGCGCCCATCCCAGGGCAGAAATTCCAGACGCTCACTAGAGTAGTTGAGCGGACACGACGTCCAGCCACGCAGGGGTGACAAAAGGTGTCCATTGGGCTCTACTGCGCCCCAGCCGACCCCGGCCCGCCCAGCGGCTCGAGGCCTGACCGAATCGACAAGGAACCTGTTATGAAAGGGCAACGCGGTATCACCCTCATCGAACTGATGATCGTCGTCGCGATCATCGGCATCCTCGCGACCATCGCGATCCCCATGTACACCAACCACCAGGCCCGCACCAAAGCGGCTGCCGGCCTGCTGGAAATCTCCGCGCTCAAGACCCCGATGGACTTGCGCCTGAACGAAGGCAAGGACGTCGCCGACGTTGCCGCGCTAGGCGGACAACCCACGACCAACCACTGCGCCATCGTCGCCAGCGGCAATGCGGCTGCAGGCACCGGCAGCATCGTCTGCACTCTCGCGGATGCGCCTGCGAACGTGCTGGGCAAGCGCCTAACACTGACCCGCGCGGCTACCGGGTGGGCGTGCAGCACCGACATCGAAGAGGATCTTGCGCCTAGTGGCTGTGCAGGTTCGGCGGGGCAGGGTGGGGCGCAGGGTAATAAGTGAAGGGAAACAGGGGTTTGCGTATGGATGGCGGCGGTGGTAGCTTTGCGGACACGCCGGTGTAGCTCAGTCGGTAGAGCAGCGCACTCGTAACGCGAAGGTCGCAGGTTCGATTCCTGTCTCCGGCACCAGTTCAGGTTCCAGCGAAGGCTACCAAAATCTCTGGAACCCCCGTAAAACCCGCCTTCTGGCGGGTTTTTTCGTTATGGCGTTCCGTCGGATTCCGACAGCGGCCAGCCGATTTAGGGGTAACGTTTGGGATAAAGTCGATTCGATAAAGGGGTTTACCCTTATGGCTCGTACTACTGCTCCCCTGACCGACACCGCATGCCGTTCGGCCAAGCCTACTGACCGCCCATACAAGCTTTTTGACGGTGACGGTCTTTACCTCCTCGTTTACCCCAATGGCCGCAAAGGCTGGCGCTTCCGGTATGTGAAACCGGATGGGCGAGAGGGGCTGACATCGTTTGGCAACTATCCCGTCATAGGTCTTGCAGATGCTCGGCAGAAGCGTCTGGAGACTAAGCGGATGCTGGCTGAAGGCATTGATCCGATTGCGTCCAAGCAGCAGGCCAAGGCTGAGGCGGTTGTCAGAGGGCACACGTTCGAGCGAGTTGCCTTGGACTGGCATAAGGAAATGTCTGTGAAGTGGGCGCCTGGCCATTCGAGGACGGTGCTGAGTCGTTTGAGGACTCACGTATTTCCGCTGCTAGGCGCACGCGCCATTGTTGATCTGGATACCTTCGACCTCATGCAGCCGCTGGAAGAGATCAAGAAACGCGGCACGATCGATGTGGCCTTGAGGGTGCAAAACTACCTACAGAGCATCATGCGTGAGGCTAAGCGGCAGCGGCTGATCACGGTGAACCCTGCGTATGACCTTGAGGGCTTCATCAGCGCGCCACGGGTTACGCACCGGCCTGCACTCCCGCTGTCACGTCTGCCTGAGTTGATGGACCGCATCGAGCACTACAAAGGGCGCACGCTCACTCGGCTGACAGTCATGCTGTCGCTTCATGTGTTCGTACGCTCCAGCGAGTTGCGCTTCGCACGTTGGAGTGAGTTCGACCTGAAGCGTGGTATTTGGGAGATACCTGACACGCGGCCCGCGTTGGACGGCGTGCCGTATTCGACCAGAGGGACGAAGATGGCGGGCGACATCCATCTCGTTCCCCTGTCACCGCAGGCGGTGGCATTGCTCGAACAGATTCATGCGATCACGGGGTATTTCGATCTTGTGTTCACCAGTGACGCTCGCTCTTGGAAGCCTATGTCCGAGAACACGGTCAACAGTGCTCTGCGGAACATGGGCTACGACACCAAGACCGAAATCTGCGGGCATGGCTTTCGATCAATGGCGTGCAGTGCCTTGGTCGAATCCGGGCTGTGGTCAGAGACCGCTATCGAGCGGCAGATGAGTCACAGAGAGCGCAACAACGTTCGGGCGGCGTATATCCACAAGGCCGAGTTTCTGGAGGAACGGCGATTGATCATGAGTTGGTGGAGTCGTTATCTCGAAGCCAACCGGCAGCAGCATATCTCGCCCCATGAGTTCGCGAATCAGACCGGGGCAAACGTATCGAGCCTTAGAGCAAGGCGTGGCGCAGTCGAGTGAGCGCACGGCTTTGAAAATCCGGTGATCCGCTTTCCATACGGGTCCGTCCTAACAGGGCTGCAAAGCCGCCCTGTTAGGACGGACCTCACCTAAAAAATCAAAAGCACCAAATCGGCCACTGGAAACCACGGGATTCCGTACATGCCCAATGTCATTTTCAACCGCAAAATCCAGCGGGCGAGTCGCTTGACCCTCCCGGATTGCGGGCGTAGAAAAGACAGTGCAAAGGCTGTCGATGACAGCACCCCAGGTGGCCCGAACCTTAAAGGTCACGCCGCTCCCGCGGTGGTTCTCCCCAAGGGTGATTAGCATTCGGCAGCTCGCCCGGTCACTACCCATGTGATGGATGCTCTTACACATATAGCGCTCGTGCGCCAGATACTCCGTACCTCGCTGCCCTGCAGCAACCTATCCGCTTGGCCGACTATTGCGCCAACCTGTGCCCGTCTCTTTCTCTGGAAAGAGACGGGCACTTCTACCACTGCTGCAGCCCTGATCGCACATGGCTTTGCGGCAATTCCCCTCGTGACAATCGGCGTGATAAACGCCGATGTCACCAGCAACAGCCATGTAGATGATGGTGCCGCAGACCAGGGAATGGACTGCACCTGACTGACAGTCAGGCATGCCCCGGTCATCGCATTGCTGCTTGCACATGGCTCAGGATCTCGCGGCACTGGTCTCGTCAGCCAATGCAGCCTCCACCCGCCCACCGGTAACGGTGCTCAGGAGGCCAGATCATGAGATGCCCTTGCTCTTGGTCGTAAAGAGCCGTCAATCCCGCGTTAGAGGACATCCCCACAGGTCGCAGGGGCCTTGATCCCTGATAACACTCAACATTCTTGGCGGGATGACGTGGGGCGAGGATCGGAGAACGGCAGATGAGGTGACCGACATGGCATTGGTGGGTAGACGCGATGGCCGCAATTTCGGTTACAGCAGGCAACTGAGCTATGCAGGGCCGCAGGCGTCGAAAGACATGTTCGGTAGCGGCCACTACGGCACGGTGAAGGCACACTGTGATCGGTGGCAGGCATTCGTGAGGTGGTGCCGTTCCGAACAGGGGCCCGGTATCAATGATGCGCGGCAGATTGATCGAAAGGTGTTGGCCGACTATGCGGCCTTGCTGCGTGAAGTGATTACGGCTTCCTTACTCAAAACCTACCTCCAACGCGGTGTTCGAACGCGAGAGAGAAACTGCGCATGATCCTGTGAGGTAGGTATTCATACCGCAAAGAGAGAACAATCCCAATGGCTCATAAACGGTTGCCAATCTTTAAGAGCCACACTCATGCCAGACAGGCATTCAGTAGGATCGCTAAATACTTAGTATGCATCCAGATGAATGCTTTTAGTGCCGGTTTATTGACTTAAATCGCGTCAACTTTCTGCCAAAAAAATAAAGCAGGAAACAAGCCTTGAAATGGCAACTAGTGCCCCGAAATCTGAATCCGTCACCCCACTATATCGGAGCCCCCATGGCAGACGTTTACTTCATCAACGGCATCAGACTCGACAAAACTGGAGAACACATCGAACATGTTCGAGTTCGCAAAGAAGTCTCAAACGAGCAATTCATAGTGCCGCGCGAATTCGTCGCTCAGCTCATTCAAACCGGCGTGTCATTCAAATCTCGATACTATGATGGCAAGGAATGGAAAACCGGTGCGGATGTGGAAGTATTTGAAGACGTCTTCCTTCGGGCTAACCGCAACAGCACTGCTAAAGACAACCTCAGAAATTTGCGACTGGTCTGATCCTTTCGCGGCTCTGAGCGCGAGAGAGCGAGAGAGCTCTCTCGCCTCTCGTCAGCCACACATGTCGGCATAACGCCCATCCGGGGCAGCTAGGCGACCCCATAAGACTCACTGCAGGTACGCTAGATGGATCAGCAGGTTGCACTAAAGTTGATCGCCGAGAAGGCTTACGACGTCGGCTACTCAGCCAAGCTTCACTTCTCCACCTACGACATTGTGGAGAAAGCCCCGGGGTGGGTTGGCTTGATCTCCTTGGTGATAGGAGTACTAGCGCTCTATATCGATTTTTTGGCGGCAAAACACGTATCAGCACTCATCACTGTGATCGGCATTTGCAGCCTTTACATCACCTACTACGCCGACTCCAAAGAACAATATTTTCAGGCCGGGAACAAGCTCACGGAGTTGCTTGATGAGCTGAAGGGCATGTCGGCCCGATGCAAATCCAACCAGCAATTTACCGCCGCCGATCAAGACCAACTGGATCGAATCACTACTGATTTCCGATCGGCCTGCCAGCGTAAGCACATACTTTTCTCGGGCTGGCTAGCCCACAAAAAATTCTTTTGGGATCACCAGATCGACTGGATCGCTGAGCACCGTGAGTTTGGTTTTTTCAGAGACAAAATCCCTTTTTCCGTATACGCCCTGATGGTAGTGATTTTGATCGCTCTGGTCGGTGGGTCATGGCTCGCCGCGCATCCAGAACTTCTCCTCTCGCTTAAGGAAGTCTGCACCCATGAGTAAAGAGCTTTTCGAGCAGTTTCGTAAAAACCTGGCAGTCAAGAATGCCGACGAGATCTCCAAAAGCTACCGGCAGATCACTGAGAAGCTCAACGGAAAGTACTACGACAGCACGTCAGAGACTCTGCACTGCCGCCAAGTCGGATCGTACGGTCGACATACCGCTGTCCACGGCGTGAGCGATCTGGACATGGCATTCGTGTTGCCGTGGTCGGTGTATGATCGTTTCCAGCGCTACGACAACAATAAGCAATCGTCACTGCTCGGCGAGATCCGCCTAGCTCTCAAAGAACGCTTTCCGAACCATGAGGTGAGGGCCCAGCAGCAGGTAGTGTCGATAAATTTCTCGGACTACGTGGTCGAGGTGCTCCCGGCATTCGAACATGAGGATGGCAGCTACACCTACCCCGATGCCAATGACGGAGGCAGCTGGAAAACCTGTAACCCAGTCGCTGAAATCGATGAGATCAACACGCTGAACCAAGACAAGAACCATAACCTCAAGCGTCTATGCAAAATGGTGCGAGCCTGGAAAAACGACCATGGTGTGCCACTGAAGGGAATGCTGATCGACACCCTGTGCTACCAGTTCCTGAAAGGCACCACGGACTACGACACCAAGTCCTATGCCGCCTACAGCGAAATGACCCGGGACTTCTTCGCCTACTTGGTTGATATCGATGAAGACAAGGAGCAATGGCGTGCGCCCGGCAGTGGCTCCATCGTCACCAAATCAGGCAACTTTCACCCCAAGGCCAAGAAGGCCCTGAGACGCTTACAGGAGGCGCTGGATGATGCCGAGGTTGCCCATGAGCGGTGGAGTACTGTATTTGGCGAGCACTTCCCAGAGTATGTCGAGCAGGAAAAGAAACAGGCAATCGCAGAGAACCGCGTCAAGAACGCCGAGCAGTTCATCGGTCAAAAATTCAGCCTCGACATCCAGTACACCCTGCGCATCGATTGCTCCGTCAAGGATGAAGGTGATCGGCTTCGCAACCTGATGTCTCGCGTCATGACATACCGAATCCCCAAGCAGCGTGAACTGACATTCTGGGTCGCCGAGATCGATGTACCACCTCCGTACAAGATCTATTGGAAGGTGAAGAATGTCGGTCCACAGGCCATCGAACGAGACATGATCCGCGGCGAGATCCGTATAGACAGCGGCCACCGCCAAATCACCGAACACTCAACCTTCCAAGGCGATCACTACGTCGAATGCTACGCGGTGAAAGATAACGTCTGTGTAGCGCGCAGTCGGATCATCGTGCCAATTTGAGTGCGGTATAGAGGTGTACCAGGTAGCAGCCCAAACCTCTAACGACGCCTGCCGCTTTTCAGTATTCAATCTGCGCTGAGGCGCACCGAAGCTGCAATCCAGAACTGCTTCACATCCGTAGCTACCGTCACAAGGACAACCGCATGCCCGCAGCAATAAGGATTCTTTTGCCCGACACCAACCAGAGCCCCGAACACATTTTGAAGGGCATCGGTGTTGCTGATCACCTCTGCGCCACGCTGAATGTCACCGAAATTATTTTCCTCGTGCCAGTCAAAGCCTCACTCACCTCTGGCTCCCTGCATACCGCGCTTGGTCAAGCTGTCCACGACGCACTCGTCAAAGGTAAACCGGTCAAACTTGAAAGTGGTGCGCAGATGCGCTGCGAGACGATGCAAACACTGCAATGGCTATCGCGTCCGTCCGTAGTGATCGCGGTATATGCCAGCCAAAAGATGATGGATAAGATCGACGCGCTACAGAATGTAGCAGCCGTTGTCGCTATCCCTTGGGCGGCAGGTGAGATTGATGATTGGGTGAAGACCTGGTCACCACAAGCCTTGGGCCAACCGAGTCAGCCGGCCAAGTCAGCAGCGAAGCTCATTGCTGACCCGGTCGTAGAACAAGCGATGAAATCGCTGACCAAGATGATCAATAAAGCCCACAACATCTTGCATCCCTCTGACGAGGAACACGCCAAGCGGATCCTTCGAATTCTCCGTTCGCGCGATCATAAAGAACCTGCAGAAAACATCAGGCGTTGGGCAATCAAACATGGCTGGCTGCCAAAGGCGGCTGAACGTTTGGAGGTGCTGGCCCAGAAGGCGTTTGCCTTGCGTGCAAAGCCAAAGCTCGACAACCCTGACCATGCCGAGCAGAGCTACCAACGCTGGGCTGATGCAGCGCAACCATGAAGCTCTTAGCCCGATAGATTGCCTGCAATTGAACGTGCGATGTAAACCAGCCGTGCAACGGGCATGAGAGGTCGGAGTTACTGACCTCTCGCTGTTCGCTTACTTGAACAATGCTGACTTGGTTTCTTGAGCACTGACTAGTTGGGCGATGCGCGACAACTCGGTACTGCTACCTGCTGACGGTGCGGCTGCTAGCTCGTCGTTTAGAAAAGCCGTGGATTTTCAAATGCCAAGCGAAGATCTGATTGAATGTCACGACCGAGCAAGGGACATTTATGCTGGGTTAGCAGCCGTCCCTGAAGACTAAAGGCGTCTACAGAAATAGGCGGACAGATCGATCTGTGCGGCTTAGCTTGCAGAGCGGGTTTCTTTCAGCTTCTTCGGATCTATCCTATCTGACCAAAATCCAGCATCGCCAGCCTGTGAATCATTCGTATAGGCGAGATGCATAACTAAAATTGTGGTACGGTTCTACACTGCTAGATAAATGGTGCGTGGAGCGCTCATCCCAGCAGGGGGCGCCTTCATGAAAATGGGTGTTTATGGATGACGGGATTGCCACCGCGTGAAAATACTCTCGTATAACCCGGGCCACGATGGCGCTATCGCACTACTTCAAGATGGACGTTTAATAATGTCTATCGAAGCGGAAAAAAATTCGAACTATCGATATTCTTCACTTGCTATCCCGGATGTTCTGGATGCAATCGGTGAGTTAGAGGACATCCCAGATGTAATTTGTGCTGGAGGATGGTGGCCTCGTGATCATAATGAATATCTATTTGGCTCGAAAACGAATGTCGGATATCGTGGTGTATCCGATAACGATCTCATCATTAGCCAAAGGCGTTTCCTAAAACAAGATGTGAAGTATTTTTCATCTTCGCACGAACGCGCTCACTTACTTTGTGCCTTTGGCATGTCGGCTTTCCCAAAAGGAACCCCGTGCTATGCATTGGTGTGGGAGGGCGGCCTCGGTGCTTTTTACGAGATCGATTCAGAACTGAATATCACACTGGTTGCCGATGTTCTAGATCAGCCGGGAAATCGCTACGGTCTGCTCTATGGATTGGCAGATCCGACCTTTCCAAAAACTGGAGCGTATCCCCGGCACTCAGATGCAGGGAAACTCATGGCGCTGGCCTCATATTCGAATCGGAGCACGCCTTCCTCTGAAGAGAAGAAGTTGATTCATTTTCTACTAGGTGGCCCGTGCCAAGCTCTCAGTTCCTATGAGGGCATTGAGAGCGCGCCTCACTTCAATGTGGGGCTGGAAGACCATGAGTTTAGAAATTTTGCGGGGATTTATAGCGATGCGCTATTCGATATCTTCTATAGGTTCGCAAAAAATCACTTGAAGAAGAAGCTCCCACTGATCATTTCCGGTGGATGCGGGTTGAATTGCGACTGGAACACGAAATGGATGGAGACTGGTCTTTTTTCGGAGATATTCGTGCCTCCAGTCGCCAACGATTCCGGCGCTGCCATAGGCACGGCCGTCGATGCGCAGTTCCGCTTTACTGGCAATCCGAAGATCGAATGGGATGTCTATGCTGGATTGGCGTTTAGTGCTCTAGGCGCATTCAATGCTGAGAGATATGACATCCGAGATGTCGATTCCGCTGCAATTGCCGATATGCTGGCTAGCGACCTCATCCTCGGATGGGTAAATGGCCGATACGAAATCGGCCCACGCGCACTTGGCAACAGGTCTATCTTGGCTGCCCCGTTCCGAGATAGCACTCGAATCCGACTGAACGAGATCAAGCAACGCGAACAGTTCCGTCCGATTGCTCCTGTATGCCTCCAGGATGATGCAAAGAGATTGTTCGGATGCGCACACGAAAGTCCACACATGCTTTTCACTCATCGTGCAACGACGAACGCCCTAGCAGCGGTCACGCATGTGAATGGGACGGCCCGTATCCAGACCGTCACCTCTAAAACCAACAAAAGACTTCATGATCTGCTTGTCGCGTTTAAAAATCGCACTGGGTATGGAGTGTTGTGTAACACGTCCCTGAATTTCAACGGGAAAGGCTTTATCAACAACATTGCAGATCTCGCTTCCTACAGCGTGGAGCACGGATTGGACGGGTTCGTGGTTGAAGGGCGGGCGTATCTGCTAAAGGATTCCCAGCGATATCAATCATACAAGGCGGTCGCGGACTCTTCAGCTTTGGCGACCCGCTAAACGGGCAAAGCCTAGCGCTAGTTGTGCCACGCGCCACTGCAAAAGGGGCATCAATCGGATGCCCCAATCCGATGTATGACCCTTACTGAGTAAGCGAACAATATGGATCCATACCTACTGGGATTCGAGGAGGACGATCGTTTGCGATCCGCCTTTATCCGAAACCTCACGCTGCATCAGTTGGACCGCTCGGCAGCTTCGAGTGTTGCCGGATCGAGCCTGGCTTCGAGTATTCCGAAGACACTCATACAATACTGGCACGATCCGCATGATGTGCCGGACGACGTTCAAGACTGTATAAACAGTTGGAAGAGGCTTAGTACGGAGGGCTTTGCGTTCCGGATGTTTAACGACGTATCCGCTGCCGAGTACATTACTGAGTGGTATGGAGTTCCGGAGCAAGAGGCATTCGCGCGATGCCGGCATCCGGCAATGCGCTGCGACTATCTGCGAATGTGCTTCTTAGTTGCAGAAGGTGGACTGTATGTCGATGCAGATGATGTACTGCTTGGAGACAACTGGAAGTACCTTTTCCATGACAGCGCACTTAAGGTGCAGCCGCTTTGCTACGACATCCCATCTTGCGGCATGGTGCCAGCGTCAGAGATCTGGCGAAGTGATCTACCGACAGACGAACGCATATTTTATGTCAACAACGATCCAATAGCTGCGCCGGCCAATCACCCTGTTCTGAAGCGAGCACTGTCTCGCTCGACCGAGAAGCTTTTAGGCAAGGGTCGCTTTCCAGAGATACAAGAGACGACGGGTCCAGGAAATCTCACCGCATCGTTAGCTGCGCACGCTCGTGATCTGCTGATTAGAGGCGCTCCCCCCGACTTCGAGTTGTTAAATGACTGGGAGGCCATTGCGGAAACACGTTGGGACCTTTCCTACCGCAATGACGCCCGCAACTGGCGCAACATGGATCCCCAATGAAGCTATCTGGAGAAGGAAGTTTCGATGAATCTTAGGGACGCCTCTGGCATATTGCGTGGGATAGCATTTCGTTTGCAACGTGCCTTAGCGAGCATTTTTCCGGGAGGGAAAATCTCGGCCTTTGGTACGGGCGAAGGACTGATCAACTCGATTCTAATCGTCAACCTTGACCGGCAACCGCGGAGATGGCGGCGCGTGGTCCGAGAACTCCGGCGGTTCCGAACGGCCGACGATGTTTCCCTTGCCTCTATAGCTCGACGATTCGCGGCAGTGGATGCTCGCGATGGCCGCGCCGTCGCCGCAACAGCCGATGTCGACTCGACATACCGCATTGGTGACCAACTTTACGTCCAGCCCGATGCAAGGCTTGAGGAGTGCTTTCACATCAACGAGCCGGTAAAAATGACGCGGCAGGAGATAGCTGTAGCGAGGTCGCACGTGGAGGTTTGGAAGACCATCGCATGCGGGGCAGACAACTATGTGCTGGTGCTCGAGGACGACGTTTGGTTCAAGACAGGCGCAGCGGCAGCAATCTCCAGTGGCTGGCGTGCCGCCATTCAACGCTGTTTTGCTGAAGGAGGTCCGCGTTTGTTGTACCTGTCTTATGAAGATGCCGGGGGAACAGCAGAACGTGTTGACCTCTGCGATGCTCTTTTCCGACCGGTGCGGGGACTTTGGTTTCTCTCCGGCTACATCTTGTCGCGTGAAGGTGCGGCGGCACTGCTACGGGCAATGCCCGTGATTGGCCCAGTGGACATGTGGTTAAACTATCGCTTTGGTGAACTCGGTGCACTCGCCCTCTCCTCGCCGGTTATATTACAGCGACAGGACAGCGGCTCGGACAACTCCTATTCCGTGCTTCCTTACCTAGCGCGAGCGGGGATTATTGATGCAGGCTCGGGCCCTATGGCACCCGAGCGGGCGGGGGCTGTGTCGGTATTGGCCTGGACTACCCGCGGCGAGCATGAAGCGCTCGCCATGGCTCTGTCGATGTTGGGGTTGCGAGTGCGGGTGTTCGATGGTGATGAAGAAGCTATTCGCCCGCAGGACTTGTGGGAGCTTTTCGAGATGTTCGACGCCCTCGTTGACGCTCCACTAACGCCGGAGGCGATGGAAGCTGCAACCGCAAGAACTGACGTAAGGTTTCTCATCGAAGCGAAAACGGTGTTTCGGTCCGAGACACGGCAGGGGGCTCTACCGCCTTCGCGCACCGCGATTCTGTCGCGTGGCGAGTCAGACAGTGGATTGTGGGAGCCGCTGTGCAGTCTTCTCAGCCTTACCGAGCCCATGCAGTCGTTCCCTGTTGGAACGCCACGGTACCTGAGGATGTTTCGAGACGGCAGAGCAGATGGCCACAGGATTGCTCCGTCGCACCCCCAGCAAATTTCTTTGCTAGATGAGTCACCTTGGGTCCTCCCGGCAAAATATGGGTGGCAGCCCAGATTACCCTCGAATCGCCCCATACCTCCTGTAGGGGAACTGCTCGTTTTCTCCGAAATGACTACACCGACCTCGTCTTTTCCCGCGCTCGTGGAGACTTTTCCGGGGAATTTGGTCTCGTTTTTGCAGGATGCTCTCGTTCATGATAAAGACGGTGCCCATCTCATCATTAGCAAGGTTGCCACTGGAACCAGGCAGTACCGTTCGGGAGCCTTCGCGTCAAAACAACTGTTCGGCTATGGTCGCTTTGAGGCTCAGATAAAGGCCGCCAGCGGCTCCGGCCTTATTACTGGCTTTTTCCTTCACCGAGATGCACCAAGGCAAGAAATTGATGTAGAGCTGGCAGGCGATGATCCTCGAAGCATGCTGGTAAACGTCTACTTCAACCCTGGTGACGATGGCGCAGCAATAAACTTCGGCTACAGGGGTTCGCCTTGTCGTATCGACCTCGGCTTCGATGCTACTTCGGACTTCCATGTTTACACGATTGACTGGCGGCCGGACCGTATAACGTGGTCAGTGGACGGCCACGTCGTGCATGAGCGTGTAGGGTGGGACCCTACTCCAATTCCACATCTCCCTATGCGACTACACGCAAACCTATGGGCTCCTCGTTCCGAGGAACTCGCCGGACGGCTCGATCCGCATTCCCTGCCAGCGACAGCAATCTTCAAAAAGGTTTCGGTGTGGGCGTGACCCCAATCGTGGTTACAAGGTGGTATGCGCAAAATGAGGTCAAAACCCGCTCGCTGGAACGGCCTTAGGCTTGATTAATATCTCGAGATCCCCGTGGGTCGCTTGAGGCTGGCTTTGGCTCATGGAGAGCAGAATGCATCAGCGCCTTCCATCATCCTGTCAGGGTTTTTCTCACGGCGTTTCGCAACCTACAAACAGGCTGAGGATAATTTTAGAGATAAAGAGTTGTACCCTGAAGAATAATACCCATTGAATTCAGCCGCTTTCGTGTTGATTCGATTCCTGTCTCCGCACCAGTCCCACCCCTTTCACCCCCCCAGGCTCCTCTCCGAACGTCCCCACCCTCTACCAGCACTTACCTCCCTTGAAGGTTTGCGCGAGCCCACTGCTCGGCGGTCGTGACGTTAATCGCCTGCTGTTCATTAAAGGTGCCCGCTTTCGGCCAGGCCACGCCTCGGCCCTGGGCAAACACGGCCCGGTACTTCTTGATGTGATGAGTCGGGTCTTTTTCCAGTTCGTCCATCAGATACGGAACCGTCCATTCGTTGCGTTTGAAAGGTCGTCCAAGGACACGTTCGAGCAACCCAGCAACTTCATCGTAAGTAACCGTGTCGCCCGAGAGGTACACGATTTCGTTGCGCAAGCGGGGCTCGAAGAAAACGATTTCTGCTGTCAGCGCTCCGATGTCATCGGGGGTGGTGAGGGTGACGCTGTTATCCAGGCCGCCCAGCGCGTTCACCGTGTCATTCTCGAAGTCCACCACTTCAAAAATGGGCTCAAACATGAAGCTGGTGAACATCCCCGTCGAGATGATGACCCACTCAGTCTTGTCTTGAGCCCTCAGCAACTCGCGGACGTCAAGCTGGGCATCGAAAAGGTCCTGCGGGCTTCCGCGTCCAATCACCTCAAAATCCACGCCGAACTGCCACGGGAAATAGCGCTTGACGCCGGATTTCAGAGCCGCAGTGGCAAGCTTCATCGGAGTTTCTCGGCCTGCAACCATCCCTGCGCAGCCAATGACTGTATCGAATTGAGCGAATACCGCCGCAAGCTGGTCGATGGAGTCGCTCACCAGATCGGCAGCGACCATCTGAATGCCGAGGCTACGAAGCTCATCGATTTCGGCCTTTTTTGCCGGGACTTGGGTGTTGATGGTGGATTCGCGCAGCAGCACGCTGACCGTTGAGCCCGGGGCTCGTTCTGCAACCCGAGCAAGGTTGCGAAGCACGGGCAGACCAAGCTCTCCTGCGCCTAATACGAGGATCGATTGAGGGGTTGGCTGGGTGGGATGGGTCATGATTTGTCCTGGTTAGAGTTGCCTGTAAGATGGACAAATGCTTGCACGACTATGCAGCGCTCGTAAGAAGGCACACGCGTGATACCAGGGGGAAGCATGGCCGATCATGAAGCTTTGAAGCAGGCGCAAGCCATCTGCCAGACGCTCAGAGAGGATGACGATGGGGTCAGGCGTGAGGTACTTGCACATGCGGGCAGTCGCTGGTCTCTGGGCATTCTGCATGCGCTAGGTGTCTACGGCACGATGCGCCACGCCGATATCAAACGGCAGTTGCGTGGCATTACACAGCGCATGCTGACCAAGACACTGCGATCACTTGAGCGGGATGGCTTGGTCAGCCGACACGAGTTCCAAGAGATTCCGCCCCGTGTTGAATATGACCTGACTGCGCTGGGTATGCAGCTGCTTGTCCGCATGTCGCCTATTTGGACGTGGGTGGTTGAAAACGTGGAGCAGATCCGCGAGGCCCGCCACAGGTTCGACAGTCAGGACGGAAAGACACCGTTCTGGCAAGAGCCCGTTCCGATGCCTGCAAGTTCGGTTACTGGCTATGACAGCCCGCTGATAGAGCAGGCTATAACAGCGAAGAGAGACAAATGATTGTTGCGGAACACATCGAGAGTTCACCTCGAAAGTGTCTGGTCCGCGATACCCTCATGGCGGCTAACGCTTCCGCTTACAACGCCCATAGCCACCTCCTGCCCACATGGCGGCGCTTAGCGCTGTAACCTGTAGATCGGACCTGTGCTCGATCAACAAGCAGATCGAGCACCTGAATTTGGTCTTCATCGGAACCCGCCCGTCTCGAAATCTGCTCGAACGGCGCCTCGTTCAATAATCCGCGGGCTATGTCCAGGCGTATCGCGTATGGTGCCCACGTGTGCCTGTGCTGGCACAACAGTCACGTTCAACCGCTGCACAAACCACAGTCGCACCCCGCTTGTCCTATTACTCACCTAATCTTTCGGAAGATTGGGCGGTCAGTCGCTGCTAATAGCCAACTACCCCAGGATTTTTATGACCCTGCAGAAGCGTAACAACGTGCATATTGCTGGGGACGGAGGGGCAACCTTGATCCTGGCGCATGGGTTTGGCTGTGACCAGAGCATGTGGCGGTTGCTGGTGCCACATTTCTCCAAGAGCTTTCGCGTTGTCACCTACGATCTGACCGGCGCCGGGCAGTCTGACCTTGGGGCGTACGATCATGGCAGGCACGCGTCGCTGTGGGGGCACGCAGCGGATCTTAACGAGATCATCAACGAGTTTGCGAGAGGCCCCGTGATCCTGGTCGGGCACTCGGTCAGCTCGATGATCTGTGCCTTGGCCACTGTGCAGTCGCCAGAGCGGATTGATGCGCTGGTGATGATCGGCGGGTCGCCTTGCTACGTCGACAAGGGTGACTACACCGGCGGATTCTCGCCGGATGAAGTGCTGCAAATGCTGGCCACCATCGACGACAATTATCTCGGCTGGGCCGGGACCATGGCGCCTGTCTTGATGGGGGCACCGGGGCAGCCAGGGCTTCACGAAGAGCTGCTGGAAAACTTTGCCCGCACCAACGCCTTTATCGCCAGGCATTTTGCCCGTGTGATTTTCCTGTCCGATCACCGGCAGGACATTTGCGGGCTGTCGACACCCACGTTGATCCTGCAATGTCCCGGCGACGTGGTCGTGCCAATGGGGGTTGGCGATTATCTGCACCGCGTGCTGCCCGATAGTCAGTTGAGCATCATCAACAACATTGGCCATTACCCGCAGTTGAGCGCGCCCAGTGCTTGCACAGCTGCAATGGATGCTTTCTTCGTAGAACGTGGGTTCAGTGATGGATGACGCCGCGCAGTTGTTCACAGCATCGTATTTCGAGAATGCCCCGTGCGGACTGGTTGTCATGGCCGTGGATGGCGCCATCATCCGCGCCAACCAGACGTTCTGCGATTGGCTGGGATACGACTCGACGCTGATGCACGCGTGCAGTTTCGACCAGTTGCTGACGGTGGCTGGGCGTGTGTTCCAAAGCACACACTGGAAGCCATTGATGGACATGCAGGGCTCTGTTGCGGAGGTTAAGGTCGACCTGCAACACCGCAATGGAACAGCTGTTGCCATGTTGCTGAATGGTGTACGGCAGGCAAGTGAAGACGGTGTCGTCTACCAGTTGGCGTTGTTCGGCATTAGCCAGCGAGACCGCAATGAGCGGGGGATATTCTTGGCAATGCAGCGCGCCGAGGAACTGCTGGCGCAGAAGGCCGCCGCCGAATCAGCTTTGCAACGTGCCCAAGTCGAGTTGGCCGCAGCCTATGAGGATGTGCAGCATCGGGCACTGCTGGCTGAACGAATGGTCGCTGTGGCTAGCCATGACCTGAAGAATCCGATGACGGCCATCAAGATGGCTACAGAGTTGCTTGCACGCGATGTCCAATCCGACCGGGGGCGTCGCCTGCTGGGCAGCATTGGCACTTCTGCCGAAAGAGCGCAGCGCATGATCGTCGATCTTCTGGATTTCGCGTCGATCAAACTCGGGCAGGGCATCGGCATCCGTCGCCAACACGTTGATCTTCTGAAGGCCATGGACCAATCCGTGAGTGAGCTCAGGATTGTTTTTGGCAACGCAAGCATTCGTCATTTGTCTCGGGGCCAAGGCACATTCGAGGTGGACCAGGACAGGTTGCAGCAGATGATCGGTAACCTGGTCGCCAACAGTGCGACATATGGCGACCTTCGCTATCCCATCACGCTCACTACCGAGTTCTGCGACAAAGGTGTGGTTTTGGGCGTTCACAACCACGGCCCTGCCATCGCCGAGGAACTGGTGCCGAAGTTATTCGAGCCGATGACGCGTGGTAGCGACCGGCAAGATGCGCTGCGTTCGCTCGGGCTTGGTTTGTTCATCGTCAAGCAGATCGCCGAAGCTCATGGTGGGCGGGTTACCGTGACGTCCAACCCAATCTATGGCACGACTTTCATCATCCACTTGCCCTATTGATCTGCCGGCACTGCGGCACATTCCTTCACGGATTCAGCAACACGCCAAAGCCTCAGTCGTCAGTCAAACCTTTCCCCATCGCTGTGTATTCAAGCGTATGCCGCTGGCCTTTGGAGTCTTCGTAGATCATGCGCGCGGGTACCAATTCGCGCACGTCGGGCACTTCGCTCACGGAGATCACTCGGGCAATGTCCAGGTGCTGCGAGTAGTTGTACCGCTCAACCGGCGGCTGCTTTAAATCCTGCGCCACTTCATTGGCCATTGCCGTGCTGCAAAGGCCGCCAAACACCAATGCCACTAACGCTTTCATTTTCAAGTTACCTGTCTGTCGTGAGGGGGCTTGCGGCGTCGTGAGCGCCGAGTTGCACCCAGTGTTCTGCAGGCGGATTAGTTGAGGGTTAACAGACCAGGGGCGACCTCTCAACGCGTATGTCGGACTGTTCCCAAAATGCGGTTCACGACTTCTTCTGGCTTCGCCGCGCCTTGCACTGATGCCCCGTTAGGCATAAATTCCCCCCAGTCGCGGCAACCTCCGCGACCGGGTTTGGCGACCCGTACGAAAAGGCGCATCGGCGCCCCGATCACGATTGCAGGCGCTTTTTTTGTGTCCGCAGTTTCGTGCAATGGCGGCTGTGCGTGGGAGACCTTCGGGTCTGCCGGGTTCCTTTTCCTCGGTTCGCCAACCTGCGTACAGCTGCCACCCAATCGTTTGGCGACGATTGACGTGGTGCTTCAACTGAAAAGGATCTCATGCATGTTTATCGCTATCCCTTACAGGATCCTCGCATCCGCTCTCCGCCGCTTGTCGCCGACTCCGGTCTCTCGACCTCATCGCATTTTCCCTATCCACAGTCAGTCCACCCGCGAACTGAGGCAGGTGTCCCATGACTGACCACGAGCGCCTTTCCACCATCCAATCCTATGCCTGGACCCTCGAGCTCCTGGGCGAGGCACTGGCTCAATACGATGAACTGCTTGAGTGTGAGCACAACCCGCAGTTGAGCGGTCGAGGTGCGGCGGGGATTCATCAGGCCATCCGCATCATCGGCCGGATGACGGCGGAGGAGTGTGGGAGGTTGATTGATTTGGCGGGTGAGGCGGGGTAGCTGTTGGATTGGTTGCTGGCCCTCGACTGCCGGGGCCGCTTTGCGGCCCTTTCGCGGCACGAGGCCGCTTGTGTCTTGATAGGGGATTAGAATCTGGAGTGAGAGCGGTGAATGGCAAGCTGAATGCCGCATGTGCCTTGAGCACGAGTGGGAGCACAAGCTGCCATTCACCGTTCCACTTTGGCGAGAGCCCGAACAGTTGGATGCGGCCTTGATCTCGAATCACAAGCGTGG